>JAABUH010000045.1_pt1 | contig 171293 bp, 168 predicted proteins | sample 5559121 | NCBI WGS metagenome assembly JAABUH01 (sample SAMN10711871, study PRJNA513364) | rock metagenome | isolation source: Antarctica rocks | place: Antarctica: Victoria Land, Battleship Promontory nord | collected 2015-12-28
GAAGGCCATTTTGCCCGCCGTCTTCATCTGCACCACATCTTTGCCGCCGTGCGTGTGCATGATGACCTCGTTGCCCGAGGGCGTGCTCCAGCGCTTGGTGTGCTTGGGGTTGTAGGTGGTCCCCTGCGGGTGCTGGCGGACGACCCCGATGACGACCGCCTCACTGTCCCAGTCCCCCAGGAATTCGACGAGGACGCGCTCGCCGACTTCGGGCAGAGAGTAGAAGCCAGCGTACTGGGCCGATTTCTTGTCGCCGCCGTGCCCGCCGCCGTAGGGGGTCAGCGTGTGCAGCCAGGCCCGCTCGCCCGAGGATTGCGGGTCCAGGTGCTCCCACTCGAACTCGACCTGGATGCGGCCCTGCTGCTGCGGGTCGTGCTCGTTGGCGGTCACATGCGCCCAGACCGCCCGTGAGGGCCACTGCGGCATCTTGCGCTCCGGGGACAGCGGCAGCGTCAGGGGCTGGAGCCAGAACTCTTGGGTGGCCGTGGTCTGCTGCGGGTAGCCCTCGATGTGGACGCGGTGGATGAGGTGCTGCTGCTCCTCGAAGGTGACGACCTCGCCGGGCGCGAATGCCAGCACGGCCCCTTCAAGCTTGAGGTGGTAGCCGCTGGTGTCCACCTGGGACATGGTCTCACTGTGCGTCCCCTTGACATCGGGGTGGGCGGGGATGGCGTGATAATCGGCGGTCAGCCGCGACAACTGCCCCTGGAAGGCGCCGAGCTGCTCCCGCGCCATGGCGGTCGCCCCGCTGCTCCCGCCACTGGTCAGCTTGGGCAGGGCGTGGAGCGCGCCCAAAAAATCCACCTGAGTCCAGCCGTAAGTGACATCGGGGAAGTCCTGCTTGGCCTCGGCTCCGCGTGCCCCCAGGATCACCTTGCCGGTCTTGTCTTCGGTCGCCAGCGGCACACCCCAGGCGTGGAGCATTCGGGACAGATAGGCGAAGTCGGTCTCGGCGTGCTGGACGGAAAGCGCGATGGGCTTAACCAGGTCGCCGGCCTCAGCCACCTTGACCAGCTTCTCGCGCCCGGCGATGTGCTGGGCGATGTCGAGCAGCGTGGTGGCCTGGAACGTCCGGTAGCGCGCGACGACATCGGTGCGCTTGCTGAAGGCGACGCAGGAGAGGACCAGGCTGGTGGAGGTCGTCTCGCGGCGGGCCGAGACGTTCTCGATGTAGCCGTGGAAGCAGTCCGTGCTTTCGGCCAGGTCATTATCCTGCCACTGGACATCAATGGGGCAGTTGAGCATCTTGGCGGCCATCGTGGCGGCGCTGCGGTCGCCGTACCGGGTCTGTTCCTGCCAGCGCAGGACAACCTGCGCCCGCGTGTGGCAGTAGAGCGCCCGTTCGACCTGGACCTGGGTGACACGCTGCGGCAGCGTCAGGTCGTCTACCCCCACGATCTTCACTTGAAATGCCATATTGTCCTTACAAGTCTCATTTCTGCAACGGTGGAGAGAAGGAAATTGTCGGCAGGCGAAGCCCAGCGGAAGAAGATGTTTTAGCCACGGCAACGTGCATTCGCCTCGAACCGAGAAGATTATACCACGCTTTGCCGAGGGCGGAGCCAAAGGCGGCACAGGGCTGGGGGCCGAACATTCGCAAAATGGCTCAGTTTGCGCCGGCCGGCGCGACACCCGGCTTCGGGAGCGACTTCACATGACTATCCACATACAGCACGACGCGGGCGCACGGCAGGTCTATCATTCCCATGGGCGTTTCCGCAGGCGAGTCAATCTTTGCTAGGGACGTGCCGCCCGGCAACTGGTACACGAAGCGATGGCTCCCGACCTGGAACACATCCCTCGTCTTCAGGTAGGGGTAGATGGCATCGTTCAGCCCCTCCGTCGGCGGATAGTGCTCATCAAAATCCTGTGCGTACTGGGTCAAAGCCAGCCCGATCTGCTTCAGACTCGACATCGCCAACTGCTTCTCCTCGGCACAGGTCAGCGGCAAGCCGACCGCCATTTTTTCACGGGGGCCTGGTTCGACAGTGGTCGTTAGATTCGTCACACACAGGTCTCCGTGTGCCAGAAAGGCGATCTGCTTGCCCGTCGGCGACCAAACTGCCTGCGGGTCGTCCCCGCCCGACGTCAGCCCCGCCGACGCCGCTCCAAGCGGCTGCCTGCCTGCCAGCGTCCGCCGTACCCAAAGGAGGCATGAGTCAAGATGCCCTCCGCTTCCCCTGGCGTCTTCCAGAAGGCGATGCTCCACGTCCAGGGTCAGGTCGGGGTACTTGTTCGAGGCTGCGGGTGCGCTATTAGTTGAAGCCGCGCCGAGCGGGCTGACCCACCCTGTGACGACATCAAATCGTTGAACGACCTCTTTTTGCCGGATGAGTAAGTGGCCGTCGTCAGCCCATTCAAAGGTTCTAGCGTCTACTGGCAGCGCGAGCAGGCGGTAGGTATCCCGCTCCGGGTCGTAGAGCACATAGGCAAACCCCTCGGGGCCTAGCTTGCCCGCAGCGTCCTGCGATTGATAGCCTTGCCTGAAAACGATCCAGCGGCAATGAGGCGAGGGGATGCCATACACCGAGCCGTCAACCGGCACTGCTTCCGCTGGAAGATGCGCTGAGGGATCAAGGGGACGTGTCACGGACGGGCTGGCGCTCAGGTCCCACCGCAGGTATTCCTTGGTAGCCATAGTTGGCTCCTGCGGATCGGGCGCGAAGCGCTGCACGAGGAGATACTTCCCGCTCCGGCTCCAGCCTGCCAGGATGAAGCCCCCGGTATCGGCATTCGTAGGGGTTGTGACGGTCAGCCGGCTCATCTCGTGCCCAGTGCGGACATCCATCGTCTTGACGAAATGGACTATCTGATCCCCCTGAACCTCAGAACCGACGAAGGCGACTTCTACGCCGAGCGGATCGTAGGCGAACTGCTGGACGTGGGCGTTCAGCGTCAGCGGGCGCATCGGGCGGACCTGCACGAACTCGCCGCGCGTGGTGTAAAGGATGTCCGTCCGCAGGTTGGATGGCGGGGCGGCGTGGATCGGCAGGGCAAAGACGGCAACAAGAAATAGCAGCGGAAGCAAAACGGGGTGGCGCATGGCGACTCTCCTGAGAGGTGATATTCAGGAGAAACGAAAGTCAAAGGCCAAAGGGTTCGGGGAGGCTGAGAAGTCTAAAGCACCGTGTACGGAGTCGCTGAGATCACCCCTCCCACCGATTGCATCTCCGGCAGCAGGCGCTCCAGAGTCGCGTCATCGGTGTCGAACGTCACCAGGACGTGGCCGGGGCCGGTGACGATGTCGAGGGAGACGCCCTGCGCGGCACAGGCGGCTGACAGCGCGCCGCCGAGGCCGGCGCGCTCATCGGTTTGGAGCAGGACGACCCGGCGGGGCATGATCGGGGCTTCGGCGGGCATGAGCATCTCCTTGCGGGCGGGGACGGAAAAAATGGGAATGGCTGTACCAGTAGAAGCCGCTCACGAGAATGAGGATGACAGTGGCGGCGTAGACCGTTGCAAAAACTTCCTCGCGTTTCAGCTTGAAGAAGCGCCCGTTGGCGATCAGCACGGCCAGTCCCATCGGGATCAGGGCGGCGATGTTGACGTCGGTAAACAGCACCAGCAGCATCGTCGCCGTCAGCAGGCCGTACATCCACCAAAAGGTGCCGCGCACATTTAAGTTCAAGCGCAGCGCGACGGCGAAGAAAAAGGCCATGAACAGCGCGTCCCCCGGCCCGATGAAGCCGATGGGGTGCAGCGCCCCGTGATGGTGCGCCCCGCTGCCCACGGCAGGGACGGGGACGGACAGCGCCCGGACGAGGGCGGGGTTGCTCGCCACGGCGTTCTGCGTGAAGCCGATGGGTGTCATCGCGCCGAGGTAGTCAATCGGCATGGCGACGAGCGCGACCGGCAGCAGCACGTTCGCCTCGCGGATAATCCGCGACAGCAGGATGCCGAAGAAGGCGCAGCCCAGCGTGATCGTCAGACCGAGCAGGAGCGGCCCCACGACGAAGAGGGGCGCATTGTGCGCGGGCGACCACCCCCGGTGCGGATAGAAGTACCGGAAGGAGATCAGCCACTGCGCGGCACAGAGGAGGGTCAGGCCCGCGCTGACCCAGGGGCGAGGCTTGAGGTTCACGACCGCCTGCGCCAGCCACAGTTGCAGCAACATGAAGGCCGCCGTCGAGAGGAAGACCAGCCCGGCGAGTACGACCGGCAGCGGGCGGTGGGGCAGAGGAACCAGCGGCAGCAGCACGTCGAAGGCCAGGTAAGAGGCCAGGGCCAGTAGCGCCATCCTCCGCGCGTCCAGTGACGCTGATCGTTTCATGGGTGCGGGCGGCTCTCACGGCGCAGCAGGGCCTCAATTTCCCTGATCGAAGTGGCCGTGACCAGCAGGGCGCGCAGGGCCGAGACGCCGGGAAAACCCTTGAAGTAATGCGTGATCTGCCCACGCATCTCCTTGACCGCCCGCTCCTCGCCCACGGCGGGGTCGGCGGCCATCGTCTTGAGGTGAAACAGAGCGCCCTCGATTCGGTCCGCCAGCGTAGGATCAGGCCGGTGTTCGCCCGTTTCCAAGTAGTGCGCGATTTCCCCGAACAGCCACGGGTTGCCCATCGCCGCCCGGCCCACCATCACGGCGTCGCACCCGGTCTCGTCGAACATCCGCCGCGCGTCCTCCACCGATTCGACATCGCCGTTGCCGATGACCGGGATCGTCACCACATCTTTGACGCGCCGGATGATGCTCCAATCCGCGTGTCCCGTAAAGCCCTGGTTCGCGTAGCGCGCGTGGACCGCGATGGCTTGCGCCCCCGCGTCCTGCGCCCGCCGCGCGAAGTCAATGCCCGTCGTCTGGCTGGGGTCCCAGCCCGACCTGATTTTGACCGTGACGGGGATCTTGACCGCGTCCACCATCGCCTTGACCACGGACTGCGCCAGGCAGACGTCTTTGAGCAGCGTCGCCCCCGCCCCGGTTTTGGCGACTTTGGGCACCCAGCAGCCCATGTTCAGATCCACGATGTCCGCCCCCGCCGCCTCCACGACCTGCGCCGCTTCCGCCATCAGGGCCGGGTCGCCGCCGAAAAGCTGGACGGAAACGGGCCGTTCGGCGTCGTTCCAGTCGAACATGCCGAACGTCTTGGCGTTCTTGTAGTGGATCGCGTGCGACGAAAGCAGCTCCGTCACCACCAACCCAGCCCCCTGCTGCCGGCACAGCAGCCGAAAAGCATGGGACGTCACCCCCGCCATCGGCGCGAGGACGAGCGGCGTGTCAATCGTGATCGGGCCGATCTGAAGCGGCCTCAGTTTTGTTCCTATTGTATCGAGTGTTGTCATAGTCTCTTTTTTATCGTTACGGAAACACGCCGAGCCGTCGCCATTGCCGCCGGGCGGCACATTGGGTTGAGCTATTCATGTCAAGCCGAATGACTGTGGCTCGGCCTGCTGGCGTTAACCCTCGGACCTCGTTGCTTTCGTCTACGGCGAAGTGATCTTCCCAGTTGTCCTCGCGCGGGTGGAACAGCGGGGTGGCTCGTTCGCTTTGTGGATCAACGCCGCTGAAGTGTGTTGCTTTACGCAGATTACAGGAACGGCAGGCCAGAGCCAGGTTGCTTTCTTCATCCGTCCCGCCGCGCGAGACCGGTACGATGTGCTCCACTTCAAACGGGAAGTTGAAAATGGCTTCCGGGGCGTGACAGTATTCACAGCGATGTCCTGCCCGTGAGGCGACCGGACCATGAAAGGGATTCATCGCCCTGCTTTGTCCGCCAAAGCGCCCGCGCGGTCGGCGGAGGCCCGCATTTCCTTCTCCACGAGATCGTCAAGTTCCGCCTGAACACTAACCGGCAGCGGCATTCCCTTGTTGTTCGCGGCACGCCAGCGTTCCATCAGTTCTTCCAGCCGTTGCTGCTGGGCGGCTGAGAAATAGCGGTCCGGGTGCAGGCTTTGCACCACCACGAGCATTCCTGCATCGCTCTCCGGCAACTGGGTCGTCAGTGCATCCAGGGCTTCCCCGACCGTCCTGCCCTGAGACCGTGCCTGCCCGGCCACGGCGCGATAGGAGATGACTCCCTGTTCCGAGGAAACCGGCACAATCGCTACGTTGGTCATTTCCGTGTGTCTCCACTTAATATGCTTTCTTCCCCGCCATCGGGGCGAGAACGAGGGGCGTCTCAATCGTGATCGGCCTGATCTGAAGCGGCCTCAGCTTTGTTGCTTTTGTGATAAGTGTCGTCATTTCTGTTCTTCCGCAATGGCTTCTTTTACCCGCCTGAGTAGGTGCGGGTGGAAGTCCTCAACCTGTTCCAACACGCTGCTGCCCCGCTGATACATTCGAACCGCCTTCTGTACCAAATCCTCGTCATCGTCCGGGATGCAGAGCCGCTCCGGGTGGAATTTGATGACCATCTTGTCTTCTGCGGCCAGCCCCAGCAGGTAGTCTTTAGCGTTGGCGATCTTGATCTCCTCCAAAGGCGTCACCGACCGGCTGCAAACTAAGTCCTTGCTGTAGGAGGTCTGCCCCGCCAGAAAGTCCGCCGACGGCAGGACGTAAATGGAGCCGGATGCCGACCCGTAACGCCGGTCAAAGGCGTCCGCAAACCGTTCGCACAGGTACGGCCTCCCCTGGTAGATGCCGGAGGCACAGGTGAAGTCGCCGCCCAGCCTGCCCAAAAATATCGCCGCTACGGTCCTGTCATCGGTCGCGTAAACCCAGCTTTGCCCGTAGGTGCTGATGTGAGGGACGATCTTCGTCAGGTTTTGTAAGGGTGAGGCGTGATAAACCCGCCCAATCTCATGGCTCATGCTTTCGCAATTATACCACAGCCGCTCTACCCTACCGCCTCGTCTTCCACCCGCTCCTTCGCCGTCTGCTGCCAGATGACCAGGGCCAGCGCGACCAGGACGAGCAGGCCGCCGAGCATTTGGATGGGGGTGAGGGTCTGATGCAGCAGCCACCAGGCCATCACGGCGGCAAGGACGGGTTCCAGCAGGATGGCGAAGGCGACCGTGGACGAGGGGTAGTGGCGCAGGGACCAGTTCAGGAGGGTATGGCCGAAGATCTGTGGGCCAAGCGTCATGCCGAGCAACGCGCGCCAGACGCCGGGGGAATAGTGGAACCGGGCGCCGCCGGTGCCCAGCAGCAGCGCCCATAGGAGCAGGGCGGCGACGGAGTAGGCGACCGTGACCTGACGCTGGGATGAGACGGTCTCGTGCAGCCCTTCCACGCACAGCAGGTAGACCGCGAACAGCAGGCCGCCGAGCAGGGCCAGCAGGTCACCGGCCAGCGTTGCCCGCGTCGCCACTTCCGCCGCCGAAAGCGTCACCAGCCAGATGCCCCCGCCGGCCACGACCAGTGCCAGCCAGTAAAGCGCGGATACGCGGCGACGGCCCAGCGCGAGGCTTCCCAGCGTCGTCCAAAGCGGCGTCGTGCAGACCAAGAGGGTGGCGCGGGCAACCGGCGTCCGGTCCAGCGCGGCGAACCAGGTAAGGAAATGGACGGCCAGGCACAGGCCCGCCAGGACAAGGCGCACACGCACGACGCGGGACGGGGGAAGGGGTGACTGCCCCGTTCGCCCGAATGACGACAGGCCGAGGAAGAACAGGGAGGCCAGACCCAGACGCCAGGCGGCGATGGCGAGGGGAGTCGCTTCGGCCAGGGCACGGTGAGCGAATAGGCCCGCCGTGCTGACGAGGAAAACGGTCAGGAGCAGCAGCAGGAGACGGCTCAACGATGATCGGCTCAACGGGGCTGCCGGTTCCGGTCATACACCAGGCGCAGCCCGTCCAGAGTCAGGTTCGGCTCTAAATGGGTGATGCTGGCGCTTTCCGCCGCCAGCAGGTCGGACGCATAGCCGCCGGTCGCGATGACCGGGCAGCCGGGCGCGTCCATCTCGGCTTGGAACCGCGCCACCATGCCTTCCACGAGCGACAGCGTGCCCAGCACGATGCCCGATTGCAGGGCGTGGATAGTGTTGTTGCCGATGGCTTGGGGCGGAGCGGCGAGTTCGACGCGGGGAATCTTGGCGGCTTTGGCGAACAGCGCGTCCAGCGACAGCCCGATGCCCAGGCAGATCGCGCCGCCCAGGTAGACGGGGAGCGCGCCGGGGCGGGGCGGGGCGGCGACGGCGTTGAAGGTCGTCGCCGAGCCAAAGTCAATGAAGATGCAGGGGGCGCCAAAGAGGTGGACGGCAGCGACAGCGTCCACCAGCCGGTCCGCCCCAACGCCGCCCGGCGGCTGGTAGGCGATCTCCAGGCCCAGGTCCTTGCGCGGCGAGACCTCGACCGGCTCCATCAAAAACGTGTCGCGAGCCAGTCGGCGCAGGGTGGGGGTGGCGGCGGGAACGACGCTCGCCAGCGCGATGCCGGTGATGTCCCCGAAGTCCAGATCGTTCTGCGCGCACAGGGAGCCGAGGAAGGCGGCATACTCGTCCGCCGTCCGGTCAGCCTCGGTGCGGATGCGCCAGCGCAGCAGGAGCGGCCCGTCGCCGTAGACGCCGAAGGTGACGTTGCTGTTGCCGGCATCAATGACAAGGAGCATGGGACATTATAGCACAGAGACCAGCGACCGTCGGCACGAAAACCTTTTTCAGACAAGAAAAAGGGCGAACACAAAGTTCGCCCCTACATCCCTCCCCGTCACTTCAAATTACTCGCTGTCGCGGCTGAACATCTCCGTCACCCAGAACTCGCCCTGCGCGTTGCGGTAGACGCCCAGGCCGATCTTCGTGAACCGCTTTTCCAGGATGTTGGCTCGGTGGCCGGGGCTGTTCATCAGGGCGCGGTGGCCGTAGTCCACATTGTAGACGTCGTTGAAGACGCTGCAATAGTAGATGTTCTCGCCCACCAGCAGGGAATCCGGCGTTGAGCCTCCCTGGTCATGCAGCCCCTTTAGGTAGCGGTCCATCGGCGTGGAGAGGCCCGGCGTGGGCGAATGGTGGTCGAAGTAGGCGCGGGCGCACATCTCGCGGGAATGGGCGCGGGCGGTGTGTACCAGGAGTGGGTCTACGGCCAGGGCGTTCAGACCGCGCTCCGTGCGCTCGGCATTGACCTTCTCGATGAACTCCTGCTCCTCGGCGGCGAGGGCACCGGGCGAAGGGGCGGACGTCTGAACAGGCGTCGGCATCTCCCAGACCATCCGCACCTGGGGCAGCCGGGCGGCGCGGGGGGCCGAAGCCATAAGGATAGGCGCTTTGACGGTGCTGGGAACCAGGATGGCAGCCCCTTGGAGTGTATCGGTCAGTGTATCAGCGAGTGTATTGGCAACCACGGTCGGCGTACCGACAGTGGGAACGGGCATGACGTTGGCGGTGGCCCAGAGGAAACCGGCCAGCAAGATAGATTGGAGCATCCCTGCGGTGACCTTTCAAGGTAGATTGACGGGAACGTAACGACAATTTCATCTTCGGGTTGTGGCTGCCGTTCCGCAGGGGAGCGGCGCGAAATCCGGTATCTTTACCGCCCGTTGGGGTGGCTTGTTCGTCAAAGGGCAGCCTTTGTCCGGTCGAAGAGGCAGGAAAAACAAAACGCCCGACGAATTAACAGAAGATTACAATGCACAGGGGGAAGACGCGAAGGAAAACGCATCGGCTACAATAGGCTACTGTTGGAACTCTTTCACGCCGAAAATAGTCGAAACTATGAGTGGGGGAGAATGTCAAGGTCTCCAATGGAACCTTGTTCCGGGGTGCGCCATTATGTTTTTATACGCTGAGGTCTGTCTACCATGAACAATGTCGTTCAACAAGAAAGAGTGCTTGAGCCTGACGGCTCCCGTGGGATGGACATCATTCCGCATACTGTTCGCGAGTTCGGCGTCGAGGCGCGCAAGGCGGGCAAGGCTTGGGAAGCGGCCTTCAACGGCCCCATCCAGTCTTGGGCCGACGCCCCCTCCGGCCGGACGCTGTACGGAGTTACCGTCCGGCTGTCGCGGCTCAAGGACCCGGTCAGCCGCGAGCTGTATTCCACCAACCTGCTGTTCTACCTGCCTGAGGACGAAATGCGCGGCATGCACAACGTCTACGAGATGGCCCACCGCTTCCCGTTCACTCGCATCCGGGGGCCGCGCACCTCTGTTCCGCTCTGCCCGGCGCGCGAGGGCCGACTGTGGTACGACGCCAACCCGGAGGGCGTGATCATGGAGGACCTGCGCCTGACTCCTGCCACACTGCCGGATGGCCGCCTCGGCTTCTTCGTGACGGGGCAGGGCTACCGGGGCAAAGTGATGTTCCCGGATGGGCGCTTTATCCATGACGTCGGAGTTTATGGCGGCTACCTGGACCCGCAGGAGCGTCCAGGGCAACTGGAGCTTCAGCACCTGTTTGGCGGCATCGAATTCGGTGCGACGCTGACTGACGACGACGAGGGGCGGCTGCTGGCGGAACTCGGTGAGGGCGTGTGGGTCAAGGGCATCACCGGCAACGCTGCCGAGGAGATGCACGTCGAATCCTATAAGAACTCGGTCAAGCTGCCCTGCCTGGATGGCCGCAAGACGCTGATCGGGGCGCGCTCGATGAGCGAAACCAAGCAGATCGCCTACTTCGAGAGCCTGTCCGGTGACGGACTGAGCGGATTTCGGATGGCCGGCGTCATTGACGGGCTGAACCGCGCCCTGGGGCTGGAGATCTGGGACCGGGTGCATCGGGTGGGGCTGGGCAGCAACTTCGTCCCCTGCCCTGAACTGGACGGCTATATCGGGCTGATCCATGTGGTGCTGGAAAAGAACAACCCCGCTTTTCCCGAAACGCTGGACGCCGTCCATCCGGGCATCAATGAGCAGTACGAGGGCTGGGTCGTCTGGCTGATGTTCGACTCGGACGGCAGGCCCGTCATCAAGGCTTGTGTCCGCGCTATCACACCGGACGACGTGCCCGCCGGGTATGAGGGGGCGGGGGAGCTGTTCGACACCAAGCGGGTCGCCTTCCCAATCTCCTTGTACCGCATCGGCGAGTGCCTGTCGGTGGGCTATGGCTGGGGCGACCGCGCGCTGTTCCAGGCGGATTTCGATTACCAAACGGTCACGGCGCAGCTTTCGAGCCACAGCCAGAGCTGATCGCCCTTCACGCAGACAGGCCCGCCGGACAGTAATGTCCGGCGGGCCTGCTTTGTCCGTCTCGGTCTCGCGATGTCTAGCGGGTCATGCTGCCCGGCATCCCTTGCGTGGGTGAGCCGTGCATCATCGGGCGGCCCATCGTGCTGCGCGCGCCGCCGGCGCGGTGATAGCCGGCCGCCTCGGCAGCGGCGGCACTGGGGAAGTAGATGCGGTTCTGCACGGCGGGAAGCGCGCCTCGATCACCCGGCAGGTGATAAACGTGCGAATTCTTGTTCGCGACGACTCCGCCATGCATCGGCATCATGCCGCCCATGCCGGGCCGACCATTCCCCATCATGCCGGGATGCCCAGTCATCATGCCGGGGCGCCCGAAGCTGCCCGTCGCGGGCTGGACCGTCTTTGGCTTGGGATGAAAGAGCTTGCTGAAAATCCCGTGATGGACAGGCGGCGGGGGAGGAGGTGTCTGCGCCAGCGCGCTGCCCCCCAGAACTGCGAAGGCCGCGAGGGCGGCGGAAATCGTGACTGTCTTCTGCATGGTCATCTCCTTTGGTGGACTTGCGTCTGATTGCCTCTCTTGTAGCGACAGGAGCGCTCAAAAGGTTCCACAAAACGTCCTGAACAAGTCAGCCCGCCGGAACTGATCCAGCGGGCTGATGCTCTTCTGCACTGTCTTTTACCGTGCTCAGTGCTTTTTCGCCATATGGTGGGCGATCATGCCCGCGCCCATGCCGGTCATCATAGGATGGCGGTGCATCATGCCGCCGTGCGCGTGCTTCGCCATATGATGCGCCATCATGCCCGCGCCGATGCCGGTGGCGGTCGGGTGGTTCTTGAATGGGTTCGCCTGGGCGGCAGGCGTGAGCGCGGAGGCCGTCAAGAGGGCCAGCGCGGCGGGAATCAAGATCGCGTTCTTCATTGTTAGCTCCTTGGGGTAGTTGTTTCCTAAAGCCAATAGTACCCCGTATAAGCTCCGCCTACACCTTTAAGTTCACTCCCCGTTTCTCAGTCACGCGCTTTCCGAGACCTCCTGGGCGAAGCCGGCCCAGTCGCGGTCCTCGCGGCCTTTGGCGACCATCGCCGTCAGACGGTCTTGGCTTCTTGAAGCAGCAGGCCGAAGTCTTTGCGGATGAGGGATGGGACCGCCCCAATGGGCTGGTAGTGCTCGGCGGCGATCAGTTTGCCGTAGTTCTGATAAACGGGGCAGGCGAACAGGGTGCTGCTGAACAGCTCATGGACCGTCTGGCGCGGGATACCGTTTTTTGGGCCAGTGTGAACGCCTTAACCATCGCCTCGATGGCCGCGCCGAGCAGGAAGTTGCCGGTCAGCTTGACGACGTTAGCCGCGCCCGTGTCCTCGCCGAAGTCGTGGACGCCCTGGCCCATCGCGTCCAGCAGGGGGCCGGACGGACGTAGTGCGTCCCCAAACCCGTTCTCCCCAAAGGCCACTTCCTCCACGGCCTGATCGTTCGTCAGCATCGTGACGACGATGCCGCCCGTCTCCGCCACCCCGGCGGGCGTCTCCGCCGGGGCCGCGCCCAGATGCACCAGCGGCTTCGCCTTTTCTGAGGTGCGGTCGTAGACCCGCATCTGAATCCCTGTCTTTAACACGTTCGCGGCCATCGCGGACCCCATGCCGCCCAGCCCGATAAATCCGATTGTTTCGTTCATGGTGCTCTCCTTCTCGCCACGGAGGTATACCCAGGAACGACAAAAAGGGCTTGCCTTAAAGCAAGCCCCTTCTTCGGCCATATTAGCGCGGGCAGTGGCAGACACGAGAACGATAGGCGCGGTAGGAATGGGACCGCGTGTAGCCGTAATAAGGGCGGCTGTAGCTTGTCGTATGGTAGTAGCGGTTCGTGTAATGCGGGCGGCTGCCGTAATAGCGGTAGGGGGCGCCGGAGGAGTACCCATAGTTGCGATGGTAGCGCGCTCGCTGGTCGTGGGCCGCCTGCGCCTGGCTTTGGCTGTGCCGGTCGTCCTCATACCGCTTGGCCGAGTAGGCGGCGCCCGCCGCCCCCAGAAGCGTGGTCGTGGTGTCGTGGTTGTGCAGGCCGTACAGGGCCGCCGCGCCGCTGAGAACAGCGCCGTTGCGCCAGAAGTTCTTGTTGTCCTGCCGGCTGTCGGCTAGGGCCGAGGTGGGGGCGAAGGCGGCCACTGCCACCGTCGCCAAAAGACCGAGGACGGTCCAACGTGTCGTCCGTTTCATGGTTCGATAAACCTCCGAGAGTATAAGTGTTTCCTGCCTTCTCGGACAGACCACAGGCTTTAATTGTTCCAATAGTGAGAAGACATACAGCAGGAGTGTGTCACACCGCATGAAGTTTACTCTCTCAGCCCTGGTTCAGCCCTGGGATGCCCTGGGTACAGTGAGGCTACCAACCCACGCACAGAAAGCACAGCAAATCACATGAATCCTTCTGACATCAAAGAGCATATGGAAGTCGTCGGCACGGACAGCGAGCATGTCGGCATCGTGGACCACATTGACGGCGACCGGCTGAAGCTGACCCACCACGACTCGCAGGCGGACGGCAAGCACCACTTCCTGCCCCTGTCCGCCGTCATGTCCGTCGGCGAGTTCGTCATGCTCTCCATGACTGCCGCCGAAGCCAAGTCCCAGTGGGTCGCCGAGTAGCCGCCGGCTGACACACGCCGCGACAACGAAAAAGCCGTGCCGCGTCTCTGAGAGAAACACTGCACGGCTTTTCGTGGTTGTTCTGCCCACACAGGCGATTACTCAGGCATATGAGGAATTATCTCTGAGCGGATAAAATCTAAGCGGCCTTCCAGCATCCGGGCGAACTCAGGAGTGGGCGCTATCGGCTTCAAGGAGACGCGCTCATACACTGGCATGAGTTCGTCAACTGACTCCCCTGCATTCACCGCATCAACCCATCTCTGTAACTCGTAGACATATCCCTCAATAGCAGCCGTTGCAGTCGGGCAGCTTTCCAAGTCAAGATAAGCAGGGGGCACGTCTCCCACAATCACCCAAAGATTATCGTCTGCATTCGGCGAATCAGGCTCAATCTCGAAGTAAAAGAGTGCCAGAATACCATACAATCCATAATCCAAATAGCCCTGCCGCACTGCGCCGCACCATTGATGCCACATCAGGAAGTCCTCGGCCTCCCGCCCCCATTCAGCGAGACCCTCTGTATCCTCCACACCAGAATTAGGCAAATCCTCAATCTTGATAAGGTCGGCAAAGTCCATATTGATGGTTCCTGTCTCGCGCGCTTTTCCCGCGCGGCGCTACGGCAGGGTACGGCTTTTCCGGTGGGTGGCTCATTATGTCACCCAGGCTGCGGCGGGGAGGCCGAGCCGCCTACTTTCCCGTTTTAGGCTGGAGCATCAGGGCGCAGACCGAGCGCAAGCTGGCGGTAGTGCTCGTCGGGCCGGGTCTGGATGCGCGTCACGTTGTCGGGCGTCAGGTATGTCACCGTGCCGCAGGCGAGCGCGCCGAGCAGGGTGCGGGCGGCCTTGTCGCCCATCAAATGGATGTTGCGGACCTCCTGGGCAGACTTGCCCACGGCGATGAAGCCATGGTTTTGCAGGTAGATAGTCTTGGGCGCGGCGCTGTGCATCTCGATATAGGCCAGCACCCGGTCGCGCAGAGCGCGGGCGAGGGGGACGCCGGGGTCGGTGTAGGGGACGCAGCACGGCGCGACGCCGCAGACGACGATCTCGTCGGGGAACAATCGTCCGCCGCCCTCCATCGCCGCCCAGCCTTCGTGCGAGCAGAGGAGGCCGTTGACGGACGTGACGTGGGTGTGCCCGATGAAGTCAATGCCGGGCAGGGACAGCAGGAAGCCGTGGAAGAGGGTCTCGACCGAGGGCATCCGCCCGCTGCCGTCCGTGCAGGAACTCAGGAGCAGGTCTTTGACCTCGGCATCCGCGTAGTCGCGCTCGTTGTTCAGGGCGTCCAGGACAGGCGCGAAGCGGACCCGGCTGACCTGCTCCGTCTGGAGCGTTCTGAGTTCGGAGCCGCTGGCCTTGACCAGAAATGTCTCGTCGTCCACGCGGGTGGACGTGTTGCCTTCGCCGAGTATGGCCCAGTCATGGGCGGGATCACCCAGGTAGTGCGAGAGGGCAAGCAGTTCCTCGAGTTTGGCGTCGTGTGCGGTGTTGCGGTCGGACATGATGGGTGTGGTGTTTCCTTGTAGCCTGCGCCACGGGTTGAAACCCGAGGCTGCCAAGAACCAGCGTCCAGGGGACGCAAGAGAGGGCTGCGCCCTCAGGGTCTTTCGTCGCCTCGACGGTGGGCCTTTGATAGCCTCGGGTTTCAACCCGTGGCGACTCTGGGACTATCTGGGCGTGAACGTCTCCGTCGGGAACGAGTGCCGGGCGAGGGCGCGCGCCTGCGCCCAGTCCGCCACGGCGCCGGACGCCACGAGTTGGGCGAGGACGTTTCCAATGGCCGTCGCCTCGGATGGGCCGGCGACTACGGGAATGCCGCAGGCGTCCGCCGTGAGCTGGTTGAGCAGGCGGTTCTGCGAGCCGCCGCCGACGATGTGCAGGGCGTCAAATTTCGTGCCGAGCAGGTGTTCCAGGCCGTCCAGCGCCTGACGATACGCATGAGCCAGACTGTCCAGGCAGCAGCGGATCAGTGCCCCGGCATCCTGGGGTGCGGGCTGGCCCGACTCGGCGCAGGCGGCGCGGATTTCTTGAGCCATGTCCGGTGGGGCAAGGAAGCGGTGCGCCGTGGCGTCTACGAGCGGGCCGCCGGACGGCGCGGACTCGGCCAATGCCGTCAACTCGGCATACGAGTAGTCGCGGCCCTCGGTTTGTTTCAATGACCGGCGGCATTCCTGCACCAGCCAAAGCCCCATGATGTTCTTGAGGAAGCGGATGGTTTCACCGACGCCGAACTCATTGCTGAACCCCAGTTCGCGCGCCTCTGCCGTCAGGTTCGGCGCGGTCAGCTCGACGCCGAGCAGTGACCAGGTGCCGGACGAAAGAAACGCCCAGCGCGAACCCGGCGCGGCGGGCGTGGCGGCGACAGCAGAAGCCGTATCGTGCGAGCCGGGCGCATAGACGGGGACACCCTCCACCGTCTCCCCAACGCGCGTCCCCGCCGGGACGATCTCGCCCAAAAAGTGCGACGGCAGGCCCAGCCGGGTCAGCAGCGACGGCTCCCAATCTCGCGTAGCCGGGTTGAAAAGCTGCGTCGTGCTGGCCTCCGTGCGCTCGTTGGCGAGGCTGCGGCCCCCCGTCAGTTGGTGGTGGAAGAGGTCCGGCATCAGCAGCAGGTGGGCCGCTCGGTCCAGCAGACCGGGGCGGCGCGTTTGAAGGGCGTAAAGCTGGTACAGAGTGTTGAAGGGCAGGAACTGCACGCCGGTCTTGGCCCAAATCTCTTCCGGGGCAACAAGCGAATGCACCTCCGTCATGGCGGGCGGGTGGCGCTCATCACGGTAATGGACCGGCGCTTCCAGCAGCCTCCCCTGCGCGTCCAGCAGCCCGAAATCCACCCCCCAGGTGTCCACGCCGACCCCATGCAGCGTCCCCGCCTGTGCCTGCGCGCGCCCGAGCAGCGCCTCAATCTCGCTTCCGATGCGCCCGATGTCCCAGCGCCGGACGCCGTCCGGGCCAATGTCGTCCTGCCCGCGTCCCGTCGCGAACCGCCCGACTTCTTCCAGCGTCAAGCGATCCCCGTCGAACGCCCCTAAAATACCTCGTCCGCTCTCCGCGCCCAGGTCAAAGGCCAGATAATTCTGTGATGCCATAAACTCTCCGTGTCCTCATTATAGCCTTCTCAAAGCATGAGTGCAAGCCTGAACTGAAGAATCACTCAAGTTCCGGTTCTGGCTGCGCCTGAGTCCATGCTGCGAAAGGGCCGGTGTCCGCCTGGCATTGGGATTCACGCTGCACCTGCGGACATAAGATGAGAGGGCGCAGGCCGTCCGAGATGAGATCAAGCAGGAGGCCGGGCATCGGGCGCGCTGCGGCGTGGTGAGGCGCACGCATAGCCTGATGGGCGGGTTCCGCCGGACACTCATCCGGGGAGATAAAAAGCGGGGAAAAGGCGCTCAACTACCCGGCGTTGCTGCATCGGGTCTGCACCTACGCCGCTCTCGGGCAAGCGGGCCTATCGAGAGACCTTGAGTGTTCAAGGGCGTGGGCCGCCCTGGGCGATGACGCTGCAAGGTCACATGAAGAAGTCCTTCCGGGGCAGGGATTCGAACCCCGATAAGCAGCTCCAAAAACTGCGGTCCTGCCATTGAACGACCCCGGATCACAGGCTTATTATGACCGGCGCAACGCCCCTTTGTCAACATGGCCGGCATCAGAGAGAATGGTGTATAATAGGGGCATGAAACTTCGCTGGTTTTATGGCCTTTGGCTCGGCCTCCTGCTGATGACGCCCACGCACCTTGTCCTCGCCGCCTCGGCGGGTCTGACCATCGTGACGGGGCAGGGGACGACGCAGACAGACGCGACGACAGCACGCTTCGACTTCGGCACACGCCGGATGTCTGACGAGGCGCCGCTGGAGCACACGTTCACCCTGCGTAACAGCGGCACGGCTCCCGTGACCGTGGATCGCCTTCAATCGTCGTGTGGCTGCACCACGGCCTTCCTCGTGGGAGACCAGAACCTGCCGCTGACGGTTGGGCCGGGCGGTATCATCCCCGTGCAAGTCAGCGTCGCCCCACACCGGCTCGCGCCTGGTCCGATGGAGAAGTCCGTCTGGGTCTTCACGCACGGGGCCTCAGACGCAAGTGTGCTCCTGGAAATCACCGGCACCTTGCAGGACGATCCCGATCCCGGCGCCGTCACTCCCACGGCTCCCGCTGCGGCTCCCGCTGCGGCTCCCGCTGCGGCTCCCGCAATCACGCCCACGATACCTGCCGCTGGCCCGGCCACGCCTGCCGCCGCTCCTGCGCCCCAGGTCAGTCAGCTCGCCCCGGTGTTTGCTACTACTGACGTGCAGGGCAGGCCGTTCTCGCTGGCCGCGACGCGGGGCCGTCCGGCCGCCCTGTTCTTCTTCTGCGGCTGCCCCTGGTGCGCCGATGTCGCCCGCGCCTGGGGCAAGGCCCAGCGCGGCGCGCAGCGACCCCTCTCTATCCTGACGCTAGTCGTCTTCGCCGGCACGGGAGCCGAAGCAAAGGCTTTCGCCGCCCGGAACGGCCTGGACTTGAAACAGACGACGCTGCTGCCGGACTCCGAATCCAGGCTGACGGAGGGCATCTATAAACTGAACTCCTGCCCCCGCGCTTTTGCCCTCGACCCGGCGGGGCTAGTCCGCTACACGAACGACCATGTGGACGATCAGCCGCGCAGTGCGCCCGCCAAGACCATCGTCCTCCGCACGTCCCTTGCTCTGGGGCAATAGGACGGACGGCTTCTCAGGTCACGATCCCGACGAGCAGGCACTGGTCGTCGCGGAGGCCGCTCTGCGCGTAGTCGTCCACCCCCGCGATGAGCCGCAACACGATCTCGGGCGCGCTTCTTTGGCCTACCTGCACTCGCAGGAGGGCGGCCACGCCCTCCCCCGTGAGGAGAGACGTTCGGGTCGGACCCGCCTCCGTCAGCCCGTCCGTGTACAGCGCCAGCACGTCGCCGCTCTCCAATCTCACCTCTTGCTCGGTATAGTTGGCCTCCGGGAAGCCGCCCAGCACGGGGCCGGTCGCAGGCAGTTCCTCGATCTGCCCGGTTTCGGCACGGAGGACCAGCCCGGCATCCTGACCGCAGTTGACGTAGCTCAGGAGCCTCGTGTGGGCGTCGAAGCGGCCCACGAACAGCGTGGCGAAGCCCGTCAGCAGGTCGTTCTCGACCAGGGTGCGGCTGAGTGTCGTCACCGGGCCTGCCAGCGACCGCCCGTTGTAAAGGGCGAAGCGGAGCATGTTCCTGACCGTGGCAACCTGGCTGGCCGCCGCCAGACCCTTGCCGCTTAAATCGCCCACGACTAGGAACGTCACACCCTTGTCGGCGGCGAACACGTCGCTGAAATCCCCGCCGACGCCCGCTTCTTCCAGGGCGGGCTGGTAATAATCGGCCAGTTCCAGGCCGGGGACCGAAGCCGGGACGGCGGGCTGGAGCGCCTGCTGTAGCTGCTCCGCGATCCGGTGCTCACGCTCCGTCAGACGCGCCCGCTCCCGGTCCAGCGCCTGGCGCTCGCTGATGTCGAAAAACGTGACGACAGCGCCCCGCACCGTCCCCTGCTCGCCACTCCTTTGTTCAATAATGGGCGCGGCGCTGTAGGCGACGGGGAAAGGGACGCCGTCCGCCCGCCAGAACACTTCACCCTCGACTCGGGCGCTTTCTCCGCTGCGGATGACGCGGAAGATCGGGCACTCGGCTTCGGGGTAGGGTGTGCCGTCGGGCCGTGCGTGGTGGATCAGCGCGTGGCCATTCCGCCCGATGATCTCCTCATGTGCGAACCCGAGCATCTGCGCCGCAGCGCGGTTGACAAACGTGAAGCGCCCTTGAAGGTCAATACCGTAGATGCCTTCACCCGTCGAATCCAGCAGCAGACGATTGGTATCAGCCAAATGGGCCTGCTCCTGTTCCAGCGCCTTGCGCTCGCTGATGTCGCGCAGGTAGGCAATAGATCCTCTTTTGCCTTCCCTTTTCATCGGCACGATGGAAAGCTCTACGGGGAACTCCTCGCCGCTCTTTCGCATCCCAACTAGCTCGATCCGATGGCCGAGGATGGGGCCGACACCCGTAGCGAGATAGTGGGCGAACCCCGCGTGATGCTGCCGACGCAGCGCGGGCGGGATGACTGTTTCGGAGATAGGCCGACCTATGGCTTCCTCCGACGTATAGCCGAACGTCTTTTGCGCGGCGGGGTTGAACTCGACGATCTTCCCCTCCTCATCAATGGCGATGATGCAATCCAGGGCGACTTCGAGCACAGCGGACTTGCGGGCCTCGCTGTCACGCAGGGCGCGTTCGGTGCGCGTGGCATCCGCCGCCGCTTTCTCGGCTCGCTGGCGTGCCTTCCGCTGAGAGCTGCTGAGGGCGGAGACGCTCAGGCCGACGATGACAAAGACAAGCAGCGATACCTGGTCGGACCGTTCTGGGATGGCGAGGGTGTGCATGGGAGAAAGGAAATAGTACGTCGCCGCCAGCGTGGAGAGGGCCAGGGCGACGAGGCCGCCGCCCCAGCCGCCGACCCAGGCGCTGAGGACGAGGGCTGGGAAGTAGACAATGAAGGCGGCCCGACTGCCCAGGAGCGGGGTCAGGGCGAAGCGGGCCAGTGTCGAGAGCGCGACGCTGGCGACAACGACCAGGTACGTCCGCGCGATCTCGGCGGGGGCGGGGTGTGCAGGAGATGGGGCGTTCATCGGAGGGCCTCCGAAAGCCAGGTGGGGAGGGGCGGCTCCCGCTCCTGCTCGATCACCGCCGTCGTTCCGTCGGGGCCGGTCAGCAGGTACAAGTGGTCCGCCGTCTCCAGCATCATCTTCAGCCCATGGCCCAGGCTGCCCGCTGTCGTGAAGCCACGCGCCAGAGCCGCGCGCGGCAGGTTCTCCACGGCGATGCCCGCCCCCCGATCCTCTACCCGTACCTGAACCGTCCCAATGCTGCCCACGAACACGCGCGCCGTCCCGTCGCCCGCGTGGACGATTGCGTTCATGCCCGCTTCGCTCGCCGCCGTGATCAAGTCGAACTGGCGAGCGTCCGAATGGCCCGCGTCCAGCGCCGCCCCCTGCGCGCGGCGGCGCAGCTCCCACAGGCCCGCTTCCGGCGTCAGCGGGATCGGCTCCCCGACGGGTGTGAGCGGCGCGGGCAACTGGGTCGAGGAATTGGACAGGAGCAGTTTACCCTCGGTCACGCTCGCCAGGATGTCGTGCAGGAAGGTCTGCTGGCGCACGGTCGCCTCGCGGCGTTCCCCCTCCATCTTCGCCCGTTCGTCGTCCATCGCCACGCGCTCCGTCACATCCAGGGCTGTAATCAGTCGGGCGGGCCTCCCGTGAAAGTTCAGCGCGCTGGCCGCGATCTCCACCCAGAGTCCTGACCCATCCTTGCGGAAATGCCGCCACGGGCCGTCAGTCCGGGTGCCGTCGCGCGGGGCCTCAACGGAGGCGGCGAGGGCGGGCGCATCTTCGGCAGGACGGATGGCGCCCAGTGTCATCGCCAGGAACTGGTCGGACGAATAGCCGTAGACGCGCACGGCGGCGGCGTTGACGGCCAGGAAGTCCAGCGTTTGAAGATCATAGACCCACATCGGCTGGGGGTTGGCCTCGAAGAGCAGGCGGTACTCTTCACGGCTCGTGTGCAGGGCCTTCTCCGCCTGGTCCTGCTCCGTGATGTCTCGGACGACGACAGCGATCCCCATGACCTCAGCATCGCTGAGGACGGGGTAGTAGGAAGCCAGGACGCGGCGCTCGTCTTCTGTCGGACCGGAAGCGCGGCCTGGGAGGGCAACATCCACCACCGCCTCGCCTGCCAGCGCCCGCTTGAGCAGCGGCAATCGGCTTTCCCAGAGCGCATCCCCCAGGACTTCGGCAACGAGCCGGCCCAGGTGTGCCTCGGCGGGTAAGCCGTTGATGGCGGCAAGGCGCGCGTTGACACGGGCGAAGCGGAGCTGGCGATCCACAAAGCCGAACCCCAGCGGCCCATAGGCGAAAAGGGTGTCCAGCAGCGCCAGGCGCTCCTGGACGCCTCTGCTCTCTTGCGGCGAGAACACGTCCATGCTCATCGGCTACCTTCTATCGTCACACCCAATCTGTCACTTGGCTGTCGGTAAGTGCTCTAAGATACGACGCGAGCCGCTGAACTTCCTTCCGCAGTCTGAGCGTAACTTCAGTGAACGACTCCTGCCACACCGAGCGCGGCAGCCAGGGCAACCAGCCAGAGCGGATTCAAGCGCGTCCAAAGCCCCAGCGCGACGGTCGCAAGTGTCAGCGCCAGCGCCTGGGGGCTGTGGTCCGCGCCTCGGGTGATAAGATAGCCGCTCGCGAGGAGCAGCGCAATCGAGATCGGGGCGAGTGCCCGGCGCCCGATCACCATCCAAACCGCGTCCTGGTGGCGTCCCGTGTAGCGCTCCACCAGCCAGGCCAACACGGAGGAAGGGCCGTACATCATCGCCGCCGACACGGCGGCGCCCGCCGGCCCGGCCACCTGCCAGCCGAACAGCGCGGCGTACATGGTGTTCAGGCCGGGCGAAATCTGGGCCAGCGCGAACAGCGCGGTGAACCTTTCGTCGCTGATCCAGTGGCCGTCTTCGACGAACAGCCGGTGCGTTTCCGGCAGCACGGCGCTCGGCCCCCCGAAGGAGATGGCAGAGATCAGCGCGAACCGCCACGCCAGCCCCAGCAGGAGGTTTATGGGGAGAGCGTTCACCGGGACGCCCTCCACTCCGCCAGTAGGGCCGCCGGGATCAGCGTCAGCAGCACCCATCCCAGCGGCAGCCGGGCCAGCCCGACGGCCAGAAACGCCAGCAGCCCGAACACCAGCACGCGCGGGGCGCGCGGCTGGCTCCCCAAAAGCTTGATCCCCGTCACCAGAAGCAGCCCGGCGACGACCGCCGATGTGCCGCGCATCGCGCCCTGAACGGCGGCCAGCCCGCCGAAGTGGCGGTAGAGCCATCCCAGCGTCAGCACGATGCTCAGGGACGGGCCGAGAAGCCCGCCCAGCGCGGCCAGCGCCCCGCGCGTCCCGCCGTAGCGGAGGCCGAAGATGACAGCGAGGTTGGAAACGTTGTCCCCCGGCACGAGCTGGCTGACCGAGAGCAATTCGGTGAACTCACGGTCGTCGAGCCAGCCCCGGCGCTCTACCAAGACCCGCCGCGCCCAGGGCATGACGCCGCCGAAGCCATGCAGACTCATCTCCGCAAAGGCCCACGCGAGCTGTCCGGGCGTCAGGTGAAGCGGCATCTCGTCGCCGGCCTCAGCCTCAGAGCGCCTGCCATTGTGAGACTCAGGGGCATTGGACATAAAGAACCGCGTCAGCCTACACCGTGTTAGGTTGCTTGAAAGATAAGCCACCGAAACAAAATGCCGATGATAAAGCTTCCGATGATAAAGCCAATTTCACTACGCGGTGCCTTCGCTTACTGCACGAAGGGTGGAATAACAACGGCAACGCGTACCATCCGGCCTTTAATGGGGTCGAACCCGTCCTCATAATGACTGACCGAGATGCCGAGCGTTTGCAAGTGGTCAAGAAGAAAGCGGGTGGGATGCTGCCCCGGCAGAAGCCCGTGTTCCGGGTGAGGACTACCTTCCCCATAATTAGCAATCAAAAGCCGCCCATTCGGTTCCAGATAGTGCGTGAGTAAATGGAGTATGTACGACCGCTCATGCTCCGCAGGCGCGTAATACAATTCCGTTCGCACAAATGTAAAGTGACGCGGCGGCTTCCAGGTAAAAGCATTGGCGGCCCAGAAGTGGTCGCGATACGCAGGCAGTCGTTCCTGCGCGAGCGATATGAGTTGAGCTGACAGATCAACGCCAAAAGGCTCAATCTGGATGCCGCGTTCCGCCGTCCACGCCAGGCAGCACTCTAATAAATAGCCATTAGCACAGCCGATGTCTAACAAAGTGCCATCGCCGTTAATGCAGTCTGCAATTGGCTTTCGCAGAGCCATCCATCGCTCAAATGGTCCACTCTGGCCGGACTGCTCCCACGGCTCCACACCAGCGAGGTAGGCCGTTTCCAAAACTTCTCGGTTGTGAGCGAACCATTGCTCCATATCATCAACCAGCATGGTAACACCTTTCGTATATGCCCCAACGGCGGCTTTTGCCCCGTTCCTGAAAGCTCATTTATCCTCTGCCACTGCCGCCCAATCTCCGCAGGCTTGAACGGGTTCTGGTAAAACACAAAGTTATGTCAAGTCTGGTTATATTAGGTCCGTCTTTGCGCCGCGCTTGGTTTGCGCTCTGCTTTCAATTAGGCGTAGCCTTCGCATGATTGCCATTCTGGAAAAACCGATGCAGTGCCGCGTTAAACCGGCTGGCTACTCGCGATTGGTCAGGTTTGTGATGTTGGGTGCAGCTTCCGGCCCTTGAGCAAGTCCCACAAGAACTTGACCAGCCACGGCACGAGCATAAACACCAACAGAAACAACGACAAGACCAACACCGGCGGCACGAACAGGAGGTCGTCCACCAAGAGCCATCGCCGGATTGCCTCTCTCGGATGGTCACGGCTCAAATCGCGCAACAGACGACGGAAAGCCGCTTTATCCGTGACCTGGATTCGGAAATAGCTGCTGCGCTTGCTGGGGTCGCATTTTGCTTCATAGGCATAGGGTGAACTCGGCGTCTGATGAAGCCTGAGATACCTGCTCACGCTCAGATTAGCCGCGACACTCAGCCCGAAGAACAGCAGAGAGACGGCGAGGACGACTTTGACATAGCCGGGTTGAAGGGTCGTGAGGATCAATGGAAAGGCCGGTGGGGCCGGAACAACGATAAGGATGAGGCACGGCAGCAGCACGAACAGGCAGAAGCGTGGGAACAGGATAGTGAATCCCAGGCTGCCTCTGATTTCGTTCCATCGGCTCATGCCTACCTTCCTTCCTCGATCACCTTGCGAAAATTACAAAGTGCTGGATTGTAGCATATTTGCAGTTATGGGAGATGTTTCAAGCAGCCTGTTTGTCCGCCGGCTCGATCTTGGGGACCAGGAGCTGGAGGAAAAGCCAGGCAATGACATACATCAGGGAAGCCCAGATAAAGAGGGGGACGTAGTTATTGTGGGTGACGGTCAGCACCTTGCCGACGATCTGCGCGTTCTCCATGCTGGCGATCCCCGCCGCAAAGCCGCCCAGCCCGACGACGGAGCTGACGGCCCGCTTCGGCATTGTGTCGGAGACAAAGGTATAGAGGTTGGCCGACCAGCCCTGGTGGGCAGCGGCGGCCAGACCAACAAGGAGCACCGCCCCCCAAGAGTTCGCGACGGACGAGGCCGCGAAGACAGGGAGTACGCACAGCGCGCAAACCAGCAGCGAAGTCTTACGGGCCGCGTCCAGCCCCCAGCCGCGACCGAGCAGCCTTGCGGCCAGCCAGCCCCCCCGATGCTCCCCACGACCGCCATGGCATAAACGACTCCGACGCGCTGACCCGTCTGAGTCAGTGTCAGATGAAAGCGTCGTTGAAGGAAATCGGGGAGCCAGAACAAGTAAAACCACCAGACCGGATCGGCGAGAAGTCGGGCAATGAGATAGGCCCAGGCGGCGCGGGAACGGAGCAGTTCCTGCCATGGGACGGCGGCCGGAGTCTCAGCCGCCGGCGGGCGGCCCTGCTCGATGTATTCACGCTCACTTCTTGATAGCCGTGGGTGCGTCTCCGGGTGGTCATAGACAACCATCCAAACGACAATCCAGACGATGCCCAATGCTCCGGTGATGTAGAAGGCGGCGGGCCAGCCGTACTTCAGCGCAAGGAAAGGAACGGTCAGCGGGCAGATCATTGCGCCGATGTTGCTGGCGCTGTTGAAGATGCCCGTGGCGAGCGCGCGCTCCTTCACGGGGAACCATTCGCCGACGGTCTTGATCGCTGCGGGAAAAATCCCCCCTCTGAAATGCCCAGACCCCGGCGGACGAAAATGAACCCCGCGACCGACCGCATCAACCCATGCATCGCGGCGAAGAGGCTCCAAACCAGGACCGCCGCCGGCAGACCGCGCTTGACGCCAAACCGCTCCATCAGCCTCCCCCCAAAAAGGTAGCCCAGGGCGTAGGTGAACTGGAAGGCGGCGACGATGCTGGCGTAATCCTGCTGGTCCCAGTGGAGGTCGTGCGAGAGCTGCGGCTTCAGGATGGCGAGGATCTGACGGTCAATGTAGTTGATCGCGGTCGCGAAGAACAGCAGCCCGCAAATCACCCACCGGAAATTGCCGATGGGCTGCGTTATCCCAGCCGGGGCAGCCTCGCCCGACTTTTGGAATTGTGCCATGATGTGTTCCCCATGCCATTATACACCATGCGCGAAGCGGTGCGATTTCAGGAACACCCGGCACTGGAAGCCCTTCGCGTCTATCGTTCCGATTTGTTCCAATCGGTAATTGGAGTGGTCTGCCAGCGCAGCGCCGGGCTGCTGATGAGTGAAAGTGCCTCCGGCACTCAGGAACAGCCGTCGAAGGCGTTTCCTCTGAAGGCGTTTCCTCAGTCGCGGAGCGACTTTCACTGGGAGTAGGCCGGCACTTCCAGTGCCGGTGCCTCTTTTACGCGCGTCCCGCGCCAAGTCCGGTGCAGGAGAATCGCGGCCCGCCGGTGAAGGTATGACTATGCAACGTCACACGGGGACGGATGACGGGATCAGTGACCTGGGTGAGCAGCAGGTGCGCGAGATCGTGGCCCCCGCGCTGGCTGCCGCCGACCTGACCGGGAAGCGCGTGCTTCTGATTGTCCCGGACTCGACGCGCACCGCCCCTGTCGGGCTGATGTTCCGCGTGATCCACGACCTGATCGGGAGCCAAACTGCCGCTCTGAACGTGATGATCGCCCTCGGCACTCACCCACCCATGAGCGACGAGGCGATCAACCGCCGTTTGGAGATCACGGCGGAGGAGCGGGCCGGCAAGTACGCCGGGGTGCGGATGCTGAACCACTCCTGGAACGACCCCGCCGCCCTTGCGTCGCTGGGTACGCTGGCGGCGAGTGAGATCGGTGAGCTGTCCGGCGGGCTGTTCGAGAAGGACGTGCCGGTCACGATCAACCGGGCCATCTACGACTATGACCAGCTCATCATCATCGGCCCCGTTTTCCCGCATGAAGTCGTCGGCTTCTCGGGCGGCAACAAGTACTTGTTCCCCGGCATCAGCGGGGCCGAAGTCCTGAACTTCTTCCACTGGCTGGGCGCGGTCATCACCAACCCGAAGATCATCGGGCACAAGGGAACGCCGGTCCGGCGCGTCATTGACCGTGCGGCGGCGATGGTCCCGGTCGCCACCCTGGCCTTTTGCCTGGTGGTCCACGAGGGCGGGCTGGCGGGCCTGTACGCGGGCACGCCCGAAGAGGCATGGTCGCAGGCCGCCGACCACAGTGCCCGCGTCCATATCATTTGGAAGCCACACCCGTTCCAAACTGTCCTGTCCCGCGCGCCCTTGATGTATGACGACATGTGGGTCGGCGGCAAGTGCATGTACAAGCTTGAACCCGTCGTCGCCGATGGCGGCGAGCTGATCGTCTACGCCCCGCATATCCATCAGATCTCCCAGGTGCATGGGGCGCTGATCGAGCGGCTCGGCTACCACACGCGCGACTATTTTCTCAAGCAGTGGGACCGATTCAAAGACGAGCCGTGGGGCGTCGTCGCGCACTCGACTCATGTGCGCGGCATCGGCACTTATGAAAACGGCGTGGAGCGCGACCGCATCCGGGTCACGCTGGCGACGCAGATTCCCGAAGACCTTTGCCATCGGATCAACCTGGGCTACCGAGACCCCGCCTCGATCCGCGTGGAAGACTACGTGGACCGCGAAGACGAGGGCGTCCTGTATGTCCCCGCCGCTGGCGAGATGCTCTACCGCCTGACGGACCCGCCTCAGTGGGCGCAGGAGTAGAATGACATCCCGCCCGCGTGTGCCAAGATCGGCGGAAACGATGTCCTTTATACACGACGACTTCCTCCTGCACAGCAAGACTGCCCGGCGGCTCTACCACCAGCACGCCGAACGTCAGCCGATCCTGGACTATCACAGCCACCTGCCGCCGCGCGACATCGCCGATAACCGGCGCTTCGGCAACCTCTTCGATATCTGGCTGCAGGGCGACCATTACAAATGGCGGGCCATGCGCGCCAACGGCGTTGCCGAGCACGACTGCACGGGCGACGCCGAGCCGTACCAGAAGTTCCTCGCCTGGGCCAAGACGGTGCCGCAGACGGTCCGCAACCCGCTCTACCACTGGACACATTTAGAGCTGCATCGCTATTTCGGCATCACTGAACTGCTCAACGAAAAGACCGCCCCCGCGATCTGGGAGGAGGCGAACGCGCAGCTTGCAACGCCCGCACTGACCACGCACGGCATCCTGGGCAAGTTCGGTGTGGTCGCGCTCTGCACGACGGATGACCCCGCCGACGGTCTGGCCGCTCACGAGGCCATTGCGAAGTCCAGCCTCGCCACCTGCGTCTTCCCCGCCTTCCGCCCCGACAAGGCGCTGGGGGTGGGCAATGCCGAGACGTTCAATGCCTGGACCGACCGCCTAGAGGGCGTTAGCGACATCTCCATCGGGAGCCTGCCCGACTTCCTGGAAGCGTTGGAGCAGCGACACGCCTTTTTCCACGCCCACGGATGCCGACTTTCCGACCACGGGCTGGCCTACTGCCCTGCCGACTTCCCGACCGAGGCGGAAGCCAACGCGATCTTTGACCGTGCCCGCTCCGGCCAGTCGGTCGGGGCCGACGCGCAGGGCAGGTTCGCCGCCCACCTGATGCTGTTCTTCGGGAGGCTGGACGCACGGCGCGGCTGGACCAAGCAGCTCCATCTCGGCGCGCTTCGCAGCGTCAACACGCGGGGCCTAGAACAGCTTGGCCCGGACACGGGCTTTGACTCGGTCGGCGACTGGCCGCAGGCCGCCGCCCTGGGCGCGTATCTGGACCGGCTGAACCGGGAGGACGCCCTGCCCAAGACCATCCTCTACAACAACAACCCGAACGACAACTACGCGCTGGCGACCATGATCGGCAACTTCCAGGACGGCTCCGTTCCCGGCAAAATGCAGTTCGGGTCGGGCTGGTGGTTTCTGGACACGAAAGAGGGCATCGAGCGGCAGCTCAACGCCCTATCCAACGTCGGCTTGCTGTCCCGCTTCGTCGGGATGCTGACCGACTCTCGCTCCTTCATGTCCTACCCCCGGCACGAATACTTCCGGCGCGTGCTGTGCAACCTCCTCGGTGGTGACATCGAGCGCGGCGAGATTCCCGATGACGAGGAGTTAGTCGGCCCGCTCATTAAGAATATCTGCTACGGCAACGCCCGCAATTACTTGGGCCTGGACATCCCGGAGACTCACAACGCATGAGCAGCCTTTTCGATCTTGCAGGTGAGACCGCCGTCGTCCTCGGCGGGACGGGCGTGCTGGGCGGGGCGATGGCCGACGCCTTGGCGCAGGCCGGGGCGCGCGTCGCCATCGTTGGGCGCAGTGCCGAGCGGGGAGCGGACGCCGTTCGCCGCATCGAGGCGGCAGGCGGGACCGCTCTGTTCCAGCCTGCCGACGCGCTCGACCCCGACTCGCTGGCCCGCGCCCGGGACGCGGTCACATCCGAGTGGGGTGGGGTGAGCGTCCTGGTCAACGCGGCAGGCGGCAACCGCCCCGACGCGACCCTGGCACCCGGCGCCGATTTCACTCAACTCCCCTTGACCGCCTGGCGCGATGTCTTCGACCTCAACCTGGTCGGCGGCGTTCTGCTGCCCTGCCAGGTCTTCGGCGGGGCGATGCTGGATGCGGGCCGGGGCAGCGTCATCAACATTGCGTCCCTGTCCGGCATGACGCCGCTCTCGCGCGTCGTCGCCTACTCGGCGGCCAAGGCCGCCGTGCTGAACCTGACGCAGTTTTTTGGCCCGCGAGCGGGCACCGCGCGGGGTCCGCGTCAACGCCCTCAGCCCCGGCTTCTTCCCCGCCGAGCAGAACCGCGCCCTGCTGATGAACCCCGACGGCTCCTACACCGCTCGGGGCGAGCAGATCATCGGCCACACCCCTCTGTCCCGCTTCGGCCGGGCGGACGAGCTGGCCGGCGCGGTCGTCTGGCTGGCCTCCCCCCGCGCCTCCTTCGTCACCGGCCAGAACATCGTTGTAGACGGCGGCTTCTCCGCCACGACGATCTGACGGGAACGCTTGCCGGAGAAGGAGACGGACAGCGAAGCTAGAACGACGTTGCTCAGTCTCACACTCGCCACTATTGCTGTTAGTCTGGTGAAGTTTGATCGACGTCGCTACTTTGTGCCTGAATGTGGGAGTTGATGATTGTAGCCAGTTCGGGAATGTCTTCCCCCAAAACATTGAGCCAACGTCTGACTTGTGTGCCTCGTGCAAATCGCCGGTGAGGCCACCAAGCCCGATCAATCCCAAATAGGTGTGCTTCTGGATGCCAGATTGATCCCGTCTTCGGTGTGACGAACCAGAAGCCACCACCACTCATTCCATGTGGATCAGGGAGTTGATACTCTCGGCCATTTTCCAACCTGTTGTTTTTGTCAGGGTAGTTCAACACGACATCAGAACTGGGATCACAATCACTGGGCCAATTTTCGGGCGCAATCGTGCCCGTTGAGTAGGCTAGCGGTGTTACGCCAAGTTCCTGCTGTGCTAGCTTGGTTTTGTCAATGAGCTTGCTTGGAAATCCATACATAAGCGTCCACAACTCCGGGTCATGCGTGAGGCTTATGTGTAGATGGGACAAAGGTATAAAGGTCTTCTCAATCCGCGCTGCTGTGTCAGCAGATACTTCTAACCAAGCGACGTCGTCAGTATCGTTTGTGCTGCCACCACGGGTGCCCCTATTCATAATTGGAAGGGGACCGACACCCTGATGTACGATAAGTAATTGTTCGTCCGGGTATGGAAGTATAACGTGAGCGGCGGTGGCAAGAAAGTTTCTGCCTGCGATCTGAATGCAGGTTGCCGACCCAATTTCACACGGCTCGCTATTGCGGAAACCTACAAGAGAAACTGATCTTTGTTTTAGAAACAGGCGAACTGCTGCACTTGCTTGTTCTTGTGTGTCTGCATCTATAGCAATTTCATCTGGCACTTCGTCTGTCATACATTCCTCCCGTATCTTTGTTCGTCTATGTTCCACAAGTGAGGTGTAATGTCCTCCTGTGGAACATACCCCAAAGTTTCCACCCACTTTAGAGGGTAAACTCCCCCTGGTTAAGCCGCCTTTAAAGAGTTGTATTCCGACCGGAAATGGCGCATTTTCCTCTAAGAAAGATGCGCCATCATAGTCTCTACGAGGCGACCGAACTCGACCCGTCACAGCCTCCGATCCTACCGTTGCTCGCGAGCGGTTTACTTCCCGACCACCAGGACCGAGAACGAGCCGGCCACCATTGGGGCGCGTCCGCCTCGGAAGCCGCCGCGTCCGCCCTGTCCGCCCGCCGGGGGAGTGGCCGGAGCCGCCGCAGGAGCAGCCGCCGGGGGCGGTGTGGGGGTGGGGCCGTACTGGGCGGCGATGAGGAGGACCTTGCCGGTCTTGCTGTCCAGCGTCAGCGTCTTGGCGCCAGGCATGGTCGTGACGGTCTGTTCCACCACGAAGCGATTCGGTGTGGTTTCCTTGATGACCATCAGCGTGCCGTCGCGCTGGGAGCTGAAGCACTCCATCGTCTTGGGATTGAACGCCGCCCCGTCGCAGCCCTGACCGATCGGCAGGTCGGCGAGGTACTTGCCGTCGCGGGCGTCGAGCATCACCATGACCTGCGGGTTCCGGCAGGCCACGAACAGGACGTGGTTCTTCGCGTCGAGCGCCAGCCCGGCGTCGCCGCCCCCCTTGCCGTTGAGGGAATACTGCGCGGTTACTTTCATGGTCTTCGCGTCCACCACCGCGACCCTGTCTTTGTCCTCGATGTCCACATAGAGATGGCCCTGGCCGTCCGTGGCGGCCTGTTCGGGCGCCCCGCCCAGGTCAATGGTGCCCAGGACCGAGCCATCCTTCGCATCCAGCACCGTGACGTTGGGCGCGCTGTGGCTGAAGACGTAGACGCGGTGATTGAAGGGGTCGCCCAGGATGCCGTCCGGCCTGCCGTCCACCGGGATGGTCCTGACCAGCGTCAGCGTCTTCGTGTCCCACATCGCGACCGGGCTGCTGGATGCGAAGCCGTGATAGGATTGGGGGTCCGTGGCCGCGCCACGCGCGCCGGTCTGCGGAATCTCCCCAGCGGGCGCGAGCGTATCGAGGTCAAACACCGTGACCCGAGGCGTGGGGCCGGAGCGCGCGACATACAGCCGACGCCCGTCGGCGTCCGCATAAACATAGTCAAATCCGCCCTCGCCGCCGACTTTGGTGGTCTTCTGCACATGGTAAAGGCCCCCTGCCGTGGGCGGCTGGGCCGCTGCCGGGGTCTGCTGGGCCGAAGCGGACGCCGCGAAGAGCGCGAGTCCGGCGGCCACGGACGGGAAAAGTAGTCGCATCGTTGATACCTCCACTTCTCTAAAATAGCACTTATCGCGACTATTGTACCCTGACTGCGGCAAGAACAGCCGCCCGGAGAGGTGAGCAGACCTGTGATAATCAGAGCTGCCGGGTGGACGCTGACGAAAAAAGCCTGCGAAATCACAATGATCCCACAGGCTCCCTCTCACTGATTGGAACTAATGCCCGTTTTCAAGGCCCATCCTCGTGACAGGCGAACGTCCCTTTCTGGTTCCACGCGCCGCCGAAGGGCTGGGCGGGATCGCGGGTTGAGCGTGGAAGTCTGAGAGTCGCCGCTTCACAACGGACATGTTCTCGTCGCTGACCGGAGATCAACAACCCTGTATCCGCCCAGACGCTGTCCGCTAACTGGTAAGCGTCATCGGCGCGGTACTGAAAGACGATGCCGCGACGCGGCATCCCCGAGGGGTTCGGGCCGGAGCCATGCACCGTCAGACAGTGATGGATGCTGATCCCGCCCACGCGGGGCGTCACAGGCGCCACGTTTTCAGGCTGCGCTTCCCAGATGCGTTCCTGGCATGAGCCGGTGAAGAGACCCTTGTCGTTGGCGTGGTTGAGCAACCCCAAGCGATGGCTGCCGCGCACCATCCTCATGCAGCCGTTGTCAGGTGTGGCGTCGTCCAGCATCACCATGACCGCGATAAGGTCCATGTTGGTGTGGGGGAAGAACGCGAAATCCTGATGCCAGCCGAAGCCGCCTTTGCCTTTTTGGGTCGCTTGAGCCGCCAGCTTGGAGTGCTGAAGCTGGATGTCCGGTCCCAGGAGCGGAATCAGGCGCTCCACGATGCGCGGGTCACGCGCAAGTGCCAGGAAAGCGGGATGGCGCGCTGTGATGCCAAGCGAATGGATGGTCTGGTCGGCAGTCTCCCACTGCCTATCTTCGGGAGCCGCACAAGCCTGGCGTAATGTCTCCACTTCCGAGAGGGAAAAAATATCATTTTCCATCACGAAGCCGTCCTGCTGGAACCGCTCCCGCTGGGTTTGCCCCAGGGGTGATTTTTGTTGTTCTTCAGCGAGCATCAAATTGTTACCTCATGTCGTTTTCTCATATCTTTGGAAAAAGATCAGCGTGTTGTTCCATTCCCCTGTCTTCTTGAGGTGGGCGACCACGCGCCCGACGTTGCGGTCCATGATCTCGATGGCGGCGGCATAGATGGTTATGCGCCGCGCCAGGTCTGCCGGTTGATGAAATTGGCCGACACGACGCTTCGCGGCGTCAGCGCGAGGTTCGCCGGGACCATCCCCAGCCTCTTCTGCCGCGCCATCCGCGCGGCCCGGCTGGCGTCCCAGCCCTTCTCCTGGTACATCGCCTCGTACTTCTCGATGGCCTCCTCGGGGGCGCCCAGCGGGAAGTGCGCGGCGTTGAACGCCAGGTACAGGAACCAGGGCTTGCCGGACGCGCGGCCCTGGTCCATGAAGTCCAGCGCGTAGTCGCCAAACACGTCCGTGGAGTAAAACGCGCCCGGCTCGTAAGTGCGCTTAGGATGCCCGGCGGGCAGGCGCGTGTAGTACAGGTTTTCCTGCCAGTAGGAGTTGAAGCCGCCGAGCATCCCGTAGAACTCGTCGAAGCCGCGCATGGTCGGCGTTCTCTGCTCGCTTAAGTTTTTCGTCTGCAAGGTTGTTCTCTGTTAGGCTCGACCTAACAATTGCGTTCAGTGAAGCAATAATGTCAGTTTGTGCTTCAACGCTCCGACCCCGCGTGAATTTCACTACGTCTAGGAAGATATATTTTGCTGGGACTGTATGTGCCTCTGACATGGGAAAGCCTTGTTTAGATATAATAGCACCTTGTTCGACATGGATATTATACACTACGCGGAGGTCCATGAACAACTACCTGTACTTCATCTCATCTTCCCATCATGCGTTTTCCGCGATGAAAAGCCCGCTGATCTTGGCGATGCGGAACGCTCCCTGGCTCCTGATTTCCGCCTCGACCATGTCCTGTAGCCTGTCCAGCGTCTGGGTCGGCATCCCCGACGTGTCCCCGGTGGAGAGGATGTAGCCAATTAGCGGCTGCGCCTCGGTGACAAGCAGCGCCTCCTCCTGGCGGCGGAGCGTGATGCGGGGGAACCACGCCGCAAGCTCCGCCCCGCCGTTCTCCAGGAAGAAGTCCGCCGACGAGTGGAAATCCTTCACACTCCCCACGACACCCGCCTGAGCCTCTAGCTCCGTGATCTGATGCATGGTATCCCCGCGTTTCGGACCCAGAGCCGCCCCGGTCCGCAGCCCACCTCCAGGACGCGGGCGTCGGGAGGCAGAGCAAACTGATCGAACACCCAGTGATGCCAGTCCACCGGGGCCGTGCCGTACCGCTGGTGGAGGGCGATGCGCGCGTTCAGCTTGGAGGCATCCCCTTACTGCTCGTGCTTCAGGTAGTTCTGGTCGGTCACTTGAGACATAAACTTGCCCTTTGGGAGAGGAATTCTGGCACGGCGTAGGGAACGTCTTTCTCGCTTCCAGCGAAGGAAAGGGTCGGACTCCCCATGTCCGACAACGGGTTTGCGATGGGTTCAACGACGCATTCAACAAGAGATCGGGTCCGGCCCCGCATCGCCGTCATCGGCTACGGCTGGTGGGGGCGCGACTGCCACTGCCGTCTCATCAGACTTGCTGAGGGGCTGGAACTCTACGGCGTGGCGACCAACGACCCGGCGAAACTCGACGCGATCCGCTCCGGGCAGAACTGCCGGGCATTTCCGAGCTATGACTCGGCGTTCAACGATCCCGATGTAGACGCCGTTGTCCTTGCCACGCCCAGCCATGCCCATGCCGACCTGGCAACGCGGGCGCTGGCGGCGGGCAAGCATGTCGTGACCGACAAAGCCATGTGCCTGACGCTGGCCGACTGCGACCGGATGATCGCGGCGTCCGAGCGCGCGGGCCGTCTCCTGACCGTGTTCCAGAACCGGCGCCTGGACGACGATTTTCGGACGCTTCAGGCGTGCCTGGCGGATGGGCGTTTGGGTGATATGCGCTGGCTGGAGACGGCTTGGCAGGGGTTCGGGGCGTGGGGCGGCTGGCGCGGGCAAGCGGCCCTCGGCGGGGGCCGCTTTTACGACCTGGGCGCGCATTTGATTGACCAGATCGCGCTGCTGTTCCCGGAGCGCATCACCGGCGTGTTCTGCCGTATGCCCCATGATTTCCCCGAATCCGACGTGGACAGCGAATGCCTGATCGTCATAGACTTCGAGGGTGGACGAACGGCGGTCTGCGATCTGTCCAGCCGCTGCGCGTTTCCCAAGCCCCGTTTCTGTGCCCACGGCACCCAGGCGACCTATGTCCAGTATGGCATAGACCCGCAGGAAGCGGCGCTGATGGCCGGGGACATTGACGGGGCGCAGCCGGACCCCGCCCACGGCGCCCGCCTCAAAGGCAAGGAGGCTGAAGAGGAGGTGCGGCGCGTTCCGGGCCGGTGGCGCGACTTCTACGACAACCTGGCCGACGTTCTGACGTGGGGCGCGTCGCCCCTGGTCAAACTGCCCGAAGCCCGCCGCGCCCTCGGCATCCTCGACGCCGCCCGCCGCTCCGCCGAAACAGAAGCGCGCATTTCCGTGGATTTCGGCCCCGCGTGAGGTCTTTTGGCGTGCTGACGCCTCGGGAGGGCGCTACGCGCGTTCCGCCGGGAGGCATCCTGGTACTGCTCGTGCTTCAGGTAGTTTGGCCGGTGGCTTTGAGAGGATTTTCTACCCCGCCCATACTTCACCTGACAAAACACCACTATGGTGTTACAATAGTATGTGAGAGAAATCAACACCGACCTACGCACTGGAATCGTTTAAAACCGCCATTTCGTCGGCGGAGGACCTGACCGAATGTATCACGTTCACTGCCGCGAAGAGAGCCCTCGAACTCGGCTTCGGGCCTGTCGAGGTTCTCGCCACTATCCGGGGAATGGAGCGCGGACACTTCTACAAGTCGATGCCCTCGCTCGGGAACGCCACAGTTTGGCAGGACATTTATCACGTTCCTTACGGCGGGTTCGTCATTTACATCAAGTTCCGGGCCGATGTCATCACGGAGTTCCAACTGCTCTCTTTCAAAGAGAAGTGAGAGAATGAAACAAATAAACAACGAGAATGAAGTTAAGCGTTCCTGCCCCGAGTGTGACAGCGACATGGTGCGGGGCACACGGACCACGACCGTTAAATACGGCGGGCTGGAGTCGGAGCCGTTCGACCAGCCCGGTCTCTGGTGTCAGTCCTGCGGTGAGGGCCTCCTGAGTTTCAAGGACATGGAGGTGTCAACCCGTGAGATGCACGTCCTGAAGGCGCGGGCCGAGCACCTGCTCGAGCCGAATGAGGTGAAGCGGGTGCGAAAGAAGTTAGGCCTGACCCAGAAAGAGGCGGGCCTGCTCTTAGGGGGTGGCCCGAACGCATTCCAAAAGTACGAGAGCGCGGATGTGGTCACGTCGCAAGCGATCTCCAACCTCCTGCGCCTACTGGCGCATGACCCGTCGGGGCTGGAAGTGTTGCGGCACGAGATCACCCCACGGGCGGCACGAGCGTCTAAGGCAGCAGTGTAGCCAACCGTCGGGACTTGGGGGAACGCAAATAAAATGCCAGGTTTTCGGCTTTAAGCTGAAAACCTGGCATTTATACGGGGAGCGGGGGTAGGACTTGAACCTACGACCTTCGGGTTATGAGCCCGACGAGCTACCGGACTGCTCCACCCCGCGTCGTTGTCTGCGTTACGAGTAGGAGTATACCCGCCCCAGCCCCCATTGTCAAGGGCCAGGAACGGGGATTACGACTTTCTTTAGATCACAGGCGCAGCGTCACTGCCGTTTGATGAATCTGACCGGCGTCCGACGTGAGAAGTACCAGCGTCGTGCCTGCCCCGGACGAGAGCGCGGCGACGGCCTGGGTGTAGTCGGCTTTGGTGGTGATCGTTTTGCGTCCGAGTTTTTGCAGCACCGCGCCGCTCAGGGTCAGACCCGTCATCATGGCCGCCGTCTCGACGGGGCCGCCCGAGTCCATGCCGACAATGAAAACGCCGGTCGTGGTCGGGGGCAGCCGCAGGCCCACGCGGTCGGCTGCCGTTAGGTCGCGCACGGTCAGTCCCAGCTTGATGGCAGTTGGCACGGCGGGCTTATCGGGCGCGGACTCGGTGGGCAGGACGGGGGCCGTGCCCAGGGTGACGGAGGCCACGCCGGGCTGGCCGTCGCGGACGTAGGCGATGGCGACGGTGCGGGCGGGCGGCGTCGCGCTAATCATCGCGCGCAGGCCGACCTCGCTGCTGATAGGCTTGCCGTCGTAGGAAGTCACGATGTCCGCCGCCTGCATTCCCGCCTTGCCCGCCGGACTGTCGAGCCGGACGTCGCGGACGAACGCGCCTTCCTTCTGGCCGTACTGCGCCTGCAAGGCGGGCGACAGATCCTCGGGCGCGATGCCCAGATAGCCGCGCGTCACCCGGCCGGACTGGATCAGCGAGTTCATCACCGACTGCGCGATGGCGCTGGGGATGGCGAAGCCGACGCCCGCGCTGCCCTCGACCGGCGACTCGATGGCGACGTTGATGCCGACCACCTTGCCGTCAATGTTGAACAGCGGCCCGCCCGAATTGCCGGGGTTGATGGCGGCGTCGGTCTGGATCAGGTCCGGGTAATAGCGGGCCGACGAGTCGCCGCCGATGCTTTGATGGCGGCCCACGGCGCTAATGACGCCGACCGTCATCGTGTTTTGCAAGTCGAAGGGGCTGCCGATGGCGACCGCCCACTGGCCCGGACGGACCACGGAGGAATCGGCGAAGCCGGCGACGGGGAGCGGGGTCGTACCGGGATCAATCTTGACGACCGCGAGGTCGCTCTTGAAGTCCGCATAAACCCGTCCCTGATACTCGCGCCCGTCGGCCAGAGTCACTGTCACGACCCCGCCGCTCGCCCCTTCCACCACGTGGTCGTTGGTCAGAATATAGCCGTCCGCGCGCACGATGACGCCGGACCCGGTCGCCTGGGACCGGCGCGGGACGGGAAACGGCAGGCCGCCCGGCGGCGTCCCCCCGCGTCGGCGGGGGGGCGGGACGGGTGAACCGTCGCCTGCGCCGTCCGCCCCGTCCGCGCCGCGCAGCCGCTCCGCCTTGATGTTGACGACAGTCGGCTCGACCGTCTGGGCGATGTTGGTGAAGGCGTCCTGCATCTGCAACAGCAGGGACTTCTGCTCGGGGGTGGTAGGCGGGCTGGGAATGGTCCCCGCCGTGGCTCCCGGCGCGGCATGAGCCGGCCCGAGGAGGCCGGGGGCGGCCAGCCCGGTCAGCAGCGGCAGGAGGACGAGGGAGCGCCGAAAGCGCGAGCGGGAGGCGGGCATGATAGCGTGTTCTCTCTGTGGAAGGTGGAAAAAGCGCCGCTTTCGCGGGCCTGGTTACTCGTTTCGCGGGCCTGACTCTAGCGGGTCCGGTAGGCGGCGAACGTGGCTTGCCCTGGCCCATATCCGGGTGACGGTTCATAGGGGAGGCTGGACAACCTCATTTCCGTCTGTGCCGACGTCTCATACTGGGCAGCAAACAGCCGCTCACGACGCTGTGCATCGGCCTCGGTCAGACCCAAAAAGTCGTTCCGGGGTGAGGTGGTCAGCAGGACCGGGCTTGTTTCCACCAGAATTGGTTGCGTCGAGGGCGGCCCCATCGGCAGGAAGAACCCGGACGCGGTCAGCGCGCCGTCGCGCGAGGCGGGGGCGAAGCAGGTCGCCGCGAATGAAAGCACGGTCAGGCAGGAAAGGGCCAGCGCGGTCGCTAAACGCCGTCCACGCTGCGGGCGCGGAGGCCAGGAGGATGTCACAGTCAGAGACAGGACACGCCACACCGGCTGCTCCGCTTCCGCGAGACGCATGGAGATCGCGCCGGGGAGGTCGGGGCGGGGGCGCGGCTGATGCAGGGCGCGCAGCAAGGCCTTGACCTGGCGGATCGAGTGCCGCTCGGCCTCGCACGAGGCGCATTCGGAAAAGTGCTGTTGCAAGACCAGCATCTCCCGCCCGGTGAGCTGCTGGTCTAAAAACGGCGAGATGAGTTGTCGGGCGCGGTGGCAGTTCAAGTCGCGGCACACTCCTGGTGAGTAGAAATCTAATCGGTGAAAATGGAACGCGGACGCTACACGCTGCCGGTGGGCAGCAGGCCCTCGCGCTCAAACGCCGCGATCTTGGTCCGCAGCAGCTTGCGGCCACGGTGCAGACGCGAACGGACTGTCCCCAGCGAACAGTTCATGGCGACGCTGATCTCCTCGTAAGACAGGCCCTCGATGTCCGCCAGAACCACGGTCATGCGGAAGTCGTTGGGCAGGCTGTTCAGCGCCCGCTGGATGTGCTCGTCCAGCTCGTGCGACATCACCATGCGCTCCGGGTTGGCCCCGACATCGGGGATTTCCAGATAGACGTCCCCGCCGCCGCTCAGGTCCAGCGGCTGATCCAGCGACTGTAAATGCGCCTTCGGACGCCGCCGCAGGTCGTCCACAAAGAGGTTGGACATGATCTTGTACAGCCAATTGTCGAAGGGCCAGTCACGGCGGTAGTTGCCGAAGAACCGGAAGGCGCGCACGAACGCCTCCTGCGTCAGATCCTCTGCGTCGGCATGGTTGCCCGTCATACGGTAGGCGATGTTGTAAGCCTGCTTGTGGTAGCGCTCCACGAGCCGGTCGAACTCAGCCCGGCGGCCTGGCTGTTCGCGCGCGATGATTCCTAACTGCCCCGGTGCGGCCTCGGCCACTTCTGCCATGGTCTCAGTCCTCCCCTCCCAATACGTCCCCGACTCCTGCAATGTTCCCATTGTTCCACAGCCGCGTGACATTCTCCCACTGTTCTTGAAAGAGAAACAGTTGACGCCCCTGCGAAGTTCCAAAACCGCCGAGGACGCCTTTTGCCGAGGACGCCTTCTTAGGCGGCGTGACACCTCAATCGCCTTCGGCCCCGCTGGAATCCGCTTTCTGGCCGGACATCATCGGCACAATCGCCTTGCCGTGTTCAGCCCGCCTGTCTTGGATGCCGAGCCACAGCACTCCGGCGAGCATGAGCAGCATGGTGAGGAGCCAGACCGCGCTCAACACCACCCGCGTTTTGTCTTCGGGTGAGGCGGCGGCCATGACCAGCCCCGTTAAGCAGAGTGCCCCGGCCAGGGTCTGAGGCAGAAGCGGCATCCCCGCGCGGACCCGGCTGCGACGTTTGGGGGTGATCGTGAACCGCGTCCGCTGGCCTAGTACGACCAGCAGCAGACTTGCCAGCAGAACCGGAAAACTGCCGAAGCTCAGGACGATGCCGCGCCAGGTCGTTTTGCGCCGGGCGGCGTGCCAGAACGCGAGCTGTGAAAAGCCAAGGTAGGGCAAGAAGCGCCCCAGGAACGTCGGCATGTCCGCCCCGTGGAGGGCGGAGACGCCCATAAGCAGGAAGACAAACGGCACAAGCAGATAGACGAGATCGCGCAAGCCGGACAGGTAGTGCGTGCAGGCCAGCCCGTACTGGATACGCTGGGGCAGGCTCAGGCCGTTTGGGCTGGGCAGAAGCAGCATCCGCCAGCAATGGCGAAGGACGCCCAGCGTCCCCGTCGCCCAGCGCCCCTGCTGGGCGAAGTAAGACTTCAGATCCATCGGCCCCAGGCCCCGCGCCAGCACGTCGGGGAGGAACAGGCTGCGCCAGCGCGGGTGCAGCAGGAGCGAGGCCGCGAAATCCTCGGTGACTGAGTCCTGCGGCAGCCCGCCGATCTCATCCAGCGCTTCGGCCCGCAGCGCGACGTTGGTGCCGCAGATGAAGGCGGCGTTCAGGGCGGCCTTGCCGGGGCAAAGCACCCGGTAAAACAGCGCCTGCTGGTCGTTGGCCCAGCGCGCGACGGGGTTCTCCAAGTTGCGGTAGTATTGCCCGGTCTGGACCCAGCCGATGGATGGGTCCGTGAACGGCGGGATCGTCTGCACCAGGAATTCTTCCTCGGCCACCTGGTCGGCGTCGAACAGGGCGACCAGCGCGTTTCCCACAGCCCCCACCGCCTGCCGCGCCCACTCGATGTTGCCCGCTTTCGCACCGCCCCCGACCGGGCGGGTCACGCAGACCACGCCCAGCCGCTGCGCCAGATCTTCGGCGGCGTACCAGTCGGGGTAGCCGGCGACGTAGCCGTCGTTACAGACAACGACCGTCACCTCGGCATCCGAGAAGAACGTCAGGTAACGCGCGCGAGCCGCCAATGCGCCCCTAATCGTCGGCTCCAGCACGGCAGCGTCCTCGTTTACCGTGGGGATCAGGATGAAGATAGGCCGCCAGGATGGGTCTTCCTCAATGAAGACGCTGGGCGCGGGGCGGGGCCAGAGCGTGTACTGCAACCCGAGCGTGTGCGCCAGCCCGTGCATCTCGGCCAGAAGCAGCGGCAGCGCGATCCACCAGGCGGCCCAGTGGATGATCTGGACGCGGAAGAGGAAATAGCCGGCCGCGCTTATCACCACGCCTGCGGCGAGCGCCGCCGTCCGCGCCCCGTGCGGCCCGGCCCAGCGCCGCATCCACCACCAGACAAGGAGGGGCGTCCCCAGCAGGAAGAAAACGCCCCAGGGGGGTGACCCGTCCTGCCCGCTCGTCGGCGCCTGGCTTTCGGAGAACGGCCCCGGCTCGGATGGCCCAAACTCAGATGGCGCCGGGGCTGGCGGAGCGAGGCGGGGGACTGGTCCCAGGATCGGTTTAGGCTCCCCCTTCCGCCGGTACATGCGGACGTAATCCACGTCAAAGACCTGCGGCCATGGGCCAGGCGACGGATCATGGGCGAACCTGCCGCCGACCGCCGTGTTGATGCGGATGTACATGGGGACAGTGGACACCGGCCCCCGGGCTTCGCCGCGCAGGACGTCGTCAATGTACCAGCGGATGGACTCCGGCTCCCACTCGACTGCGTAGGTGTGCCAGCCGCCCCAATCCACGGTCGGGTCTATGCAGTTGCGGTTGACCTGCTGGTGCTGCCCAAAGCCATCCTTCCAGTGGTTCGTGAGATAGACCTCTCCGGGATCACGTCCAATGAACTCGGCGACATCAATCTCCGGCGGCCATTCGTCGTCGGCGGGCAGCAGATAGACGGCGGACCAGGCCCCCGGCGTTTTGGGGAAGCGGCAGCGCGTTTCCAGCCGGCCGTAAAGCTGGCAGAACTTGTCCTGGGTGTGTATCTCGCCGGACGTGAAGGGGAGGCCGTGGCTGGGGTTCTGCTCGCTTGTCACTCGCAGATGCCCCTGCCCGATGCTCACATCGGACGGCAGGAAATACTGGAGTGGCTCCTCGTTTCGGGGAAATGTGCCCACGCTGCACGTCCACTTGCGCGTGTCCAGCGTGGACCCCGAGAACTCGTCGTCAAACGTGAGCCGCCAGCCGGCCTTCTGCGCCCCGCCGACGCTCTGCGCCCCGCCGACGCTCTGCGCCCCGCCCCGCGAGGGAAGCAGGAGGCAGGCCAGCAGGAAGGCGATTACTGCCAATGGACAGGCAAAGCGGTTCACGAGGCACCTCCCACAAGACGAAAACCCCGCACCAGAACGGCACGGGGTTTTCGTTTCCGGTGGCTAACGGAACTACTTGCGGCTGGTGATCAGCAGATGCCCGGTCGCGGCATCGTACTGCACGTCCGCGTCCATCGCCGCCGTCACGAACGACAGCGGGACCATCGTTCGGCCCATCATCAGGTATGGCTTGCCGTCCAGCGAGACGGCTTTGGCATTGATCTGGGCCTGATTTTTGCCGATGGTCAGCAGGATGTCCTTGGTCGCGTTCTTGGCGTGAACCGTCCCCGTCCGTGCCTGCCAGGTCAGGGTGCCGCCGCCCTGCTCGAAGATCTGGCGCAGCGGGCCGAAGAGGATGCTGCCCTGCTCGACAAGGGGCCGGTCCAGCCGCACGGTCGTGTGGTTGAACAGAACGGACGTCTGCCCAACACTGCGAAGGAGGCTGCCCAGGCTGGCAGGCAGGTGGACGCGCAGCGGGTGCATCTTCATCACCGGCTTGATGACCAAATGCGTCATCCGCATCTGGGCCTGATACGCGGCGATCTTCACATCCGGCGTGTCGGGAAGCGGTGTGACGCGCGGGGTGGCCAGGAAGGGCGAGGACAGGTCGCTGTCAGGCACCCGCAGGTTGGCCCTGCGCTCCAGCCGGGCGATCTTGCCTGATACGCGACGCGCCGAGCGGGTCAGGTCGGCCAGGGCGGCCGTGTTCGGGTCCACGTCGGAGGCGGCGGGCAGCGGCTTGTAGCTGCCCGTCGGCATGATTCCGGCGCGTTTCGGCGATATGTTTTGGGGCGCCGTGGAAGCGGGCGCCTCGTTGACAAAGGGCGTGGACAACTCGGTCGCGGCGTCCAAAGGTCCGAAGCGGAGCGCGCCGGCGCCGCGCACCAAATGCCGAACAATCTCGCGTGTGGACTGGATGTGTGCGGGCATGACCGAGGCCAGTTGGGGTGCGCTCGGGCGAGGCGCGTCCGCCGTCAGCAGATCGGGGCGGCGCAGGGGCAGGGGCCGCCCGACGCTCTTTACGTTCCTTTTGGGGCTGCCCGGCTTGGCGGCTTTGACGCCGTCCAGCAGGTCGTGTCGGATGGAAGTCTCGCCGCCGGGGTTGTTGACGTACACGCGCAGCGCCTTGGCCTGGCCGACGTTGGGCGAGTCGTTGTAGCCGGACGCCTCGATCGTGTGGTAGCCGTTGGGGTAGGCCGTCGTGTCCCACTCGAATTCATAGGGCGCGAAGTTGCGGAGCGTCTTGAAAGTCTTGTCAATAAAGAGCGAGACGTAGGGGTTCTTGCCGCTGGGGTCGGTTGCCTTGACCTTGATGGTCACGATCCCCTGCACCTTGCCGTTCTCGGAGGGGTCAATCAAACGCAGGATCGGGGCAGGGCCTCCGCCGATGGTGGGGCCGGCGGGCGTCCCCAAGACGTTGGGAGCATTGCCCAGGGTCGCGCTGTCCAGCCTTTCCGTGCCGGGGTCGCCGAACTGGAAGGCGGCGCGGGACGATTTGACCTCTTGGTCGGCCGCCGTCACCCGGACCACGACCCGGTGCGCGCCCGGCGAGAGCTGGGAGGCGTCCACGAGGAACGAGACCACGCCGCGCGTTTCGGGCACGTCCAGCGTCCGGGTTGCCACCTTCTTGCCGTCCAGATACAGCTCCACGGCGACGATCTGGTTGCCGGGCGTGCCCTGGTAAAAGGCGGAGATGTCCACGGGCTTCAGGCCAATCAGCGGCGTATGCGGGTCGGGGCTGAGGATCTTGACGTCCAGGTCGCTCTCGCCGGGAATGTTAATGCCCCCCGGCGCGGCATAGGCTCGGTGGGGGCCGATGAGGCTCAGTCCGAGCGCGGCGGCCAGCATGGTCGCGGCCCCGGTCAAGCCTTTCAAGCAAAGTTTCATGCAAACGCCTCCAGGCAGATGGTGGTGTGACACGTCGGTGGGTGTGTTCGGTCGGTTCGTAGTCGGAATCCGTAGTCGGAATCGGGTGTGACCTACTTTAACACAGGCCGCGCAAAAAGTCAAGCGTTATTTTGGGAGAGGCCGGCGGGGCGGTGCAGGGTTGCCGAAGTAGCTGTTGTTGGGCGGCAGGTTCCGGTGAATGAAGGTCGGCGAGGGGTAGTTGGTCTCGTCGTCTGGGTAGGTGCCGTCAGTACAGACGTACAATTGCTGATCTCGATCTTGGTCCGCCCCAGTTGTCGGTGCTGCATAATAAAGGAGTCCCTTTCGGACAAAGTATGTTTGGGGGATTATGCCCAGTTTGTGCATGAAATGAAAAGCGGGCATAAAGAAAAGCCCCGGTCTCCATTGGAAAACCGGGACTCTTCTCACGCGAACGCCATGCCTGCCTACGTCAATATCCATGTTTATAATCGGATCGGACGCTGTTTTTTATGTCGCGGTATGATTGGTGTGCGTAGTGGCTTACTGCAGGATAGGTGACGTTAAGAAAACTCTCAACAACCGGAGCCTGCTCCTTGTCACCGACCGCCTCTATTATTCCAAAAAGGCAGCTAAAGCCACCAGAGGCATACTGTTCGTGATGATTCCCCATTTCTTGCAGTTTTTGTGCCGCCAGACGGCTTGCTGCCTTTCCTTCGTTAATGGCGAGTTGCCTTTCATAATAGTCATCCATTCGGAGGGTTTTCTTGTTCGCTAGTTCTTCGATGAGGGTGTGCAAACGCTGCTCACGTGACAGAGGCGCAAGCCTCATTTTCAACGCGGAAGGGTAGTCGTCCTTGAAGTTCACCCGAGCGACTTCCGGCAAAGAGATGTAATCCTGGTAAGGACCATCATAAGCCATGTCCGCCAGCTCACGCATCGCATAGACACCAATGGGCGTAAGCGGGGGCAAGCCTGTTGTCCACGGCCCTTTAGCAGAAGCCGTAAGCTCAGGATGGTTAAAGGCAAGCAGAGCGGCATTCAAGTCCGCGCTCGTCAGACCGAGTTCTTTGTAGAACCGTGCCACTTTTGCGGCGGGTACTTGTTTAGCATCTGTCATGCTGTTAGCATTGCTTTCGGCGAGTAGACGTGCCTTCGCCACCACGGCATAATTGCTGACATAGCCTGATGGATCGTTGACATACAGATCAACAGTGGAGAGAGCTTCGATGGCTCCCATCTGGGCCAATGCGTGCAGGCCGGTATACACATAGTTGAAGTGAGGCGGCTTGCTCAAGACCTCTACAATGTGAGGAATTTGGAACTGGTCGCGCCCGTGGCCTGCGTCCCTGATTGCTGCCACGTCATTCCGATCCTCATCCCGCAGGGCGCGGGATACGTTATTGAGTAGAGACATCTTGTTCATCGCCATAGGCACCATCGGCTTGGATGCCTGATCAGCCATCAGGGTCAGCCTCGAAGCGAACATCAGCATACAGCCGGCAGCCAGCAAAAATCCGATACCTCTGTTCATTCTGAACAATCCCTTTGCGTTGGTTAGTCCGTCAGGTTTGGTAGTTCCGTGAGCGCGTGTGCTTCTTCAGGGATATCTGCCGTATCCGCCCCAGTTTCCAACGAGTGATAATACCAGGGAAAGATGTTCCGGCTTGGGTCACACGGGTAAGGTGAGCGTGAGCCATGCTGGAGACCAGTGTTAGAGCCTATCCTAATAGGTTGTGGTAAACTGTCGGTATGAGCAACCTATCTGCCAAAGAAACAACGGCCAAAGTATCTGCCAAAGAAACAACGCCAGTGCGCCGGGACTGGCGCATTCCTGATGAACTCTGGGACCGCCTAGAGCCGCTGATCCCGCCGCCCCCGACGCCGCCCAAGCCCCACCCCCTGGGCTGCCACCGGAGGCGCATCCCGAACCGACAGGCGATGGACGGCATCTTCTTCGTCCTGCGAACCGGCTGAGGCTTTATTGGGGGGCCAGTGGAACGCCCTAAGCGCCACGGGTATCTGCTCCTCTTCGGTCGCCCATAGCCGCTTCCAAGAGTGGACGCAGGCAGGCGTTTTCGAGACACTCTGGGCACAGGGTCTCGCCGAGTACGCCGCTCTGGTGGGCATTGACTGGGACTGGCTCTCGATGGACGGGGCCATGACCAAAGCACCGGGCGTCGAAAAAAAGGGGCCTCGGAGGAGGCCGTCGGTCCCAACCCCACCGACCGAGGCAAAGGCGGAACCAAGCGCAGCGTGTTGACCGATGGGGCTGGTGTCCCGCTCGGTATTGCTATCGGCGGAGCCAACAAGAACGACCACAAGTTGATGCAAGAGACGCTGACCTGAGACGCTGACCTGAGACGCTGACCTGAGACGCTGACCTGAGACGCTGACCTGAGACGCTGACCTGAGACGCTGACCTGAGACGCTGACCTGAGACGCTGACCTGTCTGCCCATAGCCAGACCGGAGCCGACCGAGGAAGCGCCGCAGGGCTTGTGTCTGGACAAGGGCTATGACTGCGACTCGGTGCGCGAGCTGGCAGCGGAGTTCGGGTTCACGCTGCATCTGCGGACACGGGGCGAGGAGGCGCAGGCCGTCAAACAGGAAGCCGGCTACAAAGCGCGGCGCTGGGTGGTGGAGCGGACGCACTCCTGGATGAACCGGTTCCGGCGCCTTCTGGTCCGCTGGGAGAAGAAGGCGGTCAATTACCTGGGGCTGTTGCATCTAGTCTGTGCCTACATCACCTACAAACGTGCTGGCCTATTAGGATAGGCTCTAAGCCCAGTCCTGTTTCCATATGTCCTTCTTCGGGAGCAGTTTCCCAAGAACTACGATAGCCGCCAGCACTTCAGAGTCTCCTGGGTAGCCCGCATCTAAATAGTTTTGATAGGTTTCAGTTGAGTCCGGATTGCCACGCTCCAAGCCGTACTTCCTCTCATCGGCATCTGGAACGCCATCAAGGTCGTCGTCAGGAGTAGGGGGTCTTTGGCCCGCCGAGTTCTTCCCTGGCAACACCGTCAGATTTTTGATCTGATCGGCATGTGTGGCTTCTTCAAGATAAGTTCTGAGGTAGCTATGGATGCCTGCGATGTGCAGATCGCCAATATGCGTTGTCCATTGCTTACCGTCAGCCTTCGGGCGTAGCGCGAAGACCGGCAGGACGCTTTGATTGATGCCTCCAGGACCCATGAGAATTTGGTTACTTTCGATGTCGTATCCCCACGGCGAGTTCGGGTCGAGTTCCCATGTTGTTTGGCAAAGGGCGGCATAAGGATCTGGCAGGCCGGGAACATAGGTTTCAGGAGGATCGGCATCAGGATTGATGACCTGATTGTAGTAATAATACCAGTTCGCAGTACTACCATCTGTGTTGGGATAGTTGCTGATGGTCTGCCCAAGAAGATTGACAGCCGTGAAAAATGTCTGGAAATGAGCCTGTTGCGAGTTCTGCGAATTAACCTGCAAAGTGGCTGTGTGATCACCGAAGTCATTGTTGTTGTAAGGCAACCCCGAATAAACAAGGTCACCATCCACTATCCCCAAAGCAGCGTCATGGATTATTGGTATCACAGTATCGTTAAAGGCTTCCCAAAAATGTAAGAGCGCGTTTGGCGGCTCTGGAGCAATGTTGACATCAATAACGCTTTTGCTCACCAGCCAGTCAGTATCACTCTGACTTGCGCCAGGGATATAAACCTCTACAGGAATCCGCAACCGCCCAGGCTCGAATTCATCATACGAGGTTTGATTGGTACTCCCATCTCCCCAATCAGGACGGACGAAGGGATCATAAACAGAAAGGGTGATGGGGTAGGCGAACTCCGTCAGGATCACGTCGCCTCCGCCCACCTGGTTCGGACCCACCACCTTCACATGGATGTCGGCGGACGGCGACAGCGTGAACGTCGCCGGCGTCCCCGACGCGGGAAGCACTTTGCGGTGGGTCGGCTCCGTCACCGCGCACGGCATCACCATAGGCGGCGTCAAGGTCCATCCCCAGCCATCCGCCAGGTGTCCGTTGCCCTCCATGTCCGCCGGGCCGCTTAACTCGCCGCTGCAATGGATGGACCCCAGCACGAACAGCGGCGGCGCGGGGAAGTTAGTCCAGTCCGGCTGACCAGCCGCGTTGTTGGGCGGCACCCACTGGTACTTGATCGTGGAGGTGCCGTGGATGTTGCGGGTTGTGCCGGCCCCGACCGGGCCGGAGACGCCTCCTGTGGAGCTTTGGGCTTCCCCGGTCACATACTTGACGGTCGGACTATTGGGGATGTCAATGTCGAGCTTGGTCCAGTCGTAGCTGTTGAAGAAGGGGCTGGTGTTGAGGAAGTCGTTGCCCGAGGGGGGGGTGCCGTCCGGCTTGGGTGGGTGCCAGCCCGCGCCGGGATAGCTGCCCCCACTGCCGCCGCCGGGGTAGTCGGCGGAGGCATGCAGGGAGAGGGTGACGCCGACGGCGAGGACGGCGGCGAAGGGCAGGCACAGCAGACCGGCGCGGCGAACGGCAGCGGACAGGGCCGGCATGACGATCTCCTTGCGGCAACAACTTCGACCCGGCTAACTATAGCAACTGTAAGAATTGTAACACAGGCCGGTCAAGAAGTCAAGCGTTTTTTATGGGGCCTACGGACGGGCGGGGGCAACAGGCTGGAGGATGCGGCGACGGGCGGGCGTCAGCCGGTCCAGCAGGGCCGGGGAATACTCGTACCCAAAGCGGGTTGCGCCCCAGAGCGGGCCGTAGCGGTAAATCGTGACGCGCCGCTCGCCGCCCTCCTTCGTCCGGCTGCTGCCGCCGTGCATCAGGCCGTCCACGAACAGCACGGCGTCGCCTTTGTTCAGGTAGACGGGGATGGCGCCGGGCAGGGCGTCCATGCGGTCGCCGCGCGCGTAGTCGCCCGCGAGCGGGTGGGGGAAGTGGGACTTGTGGCTGCCGGGGACCACCATCGTCGGCCCATCGCCTTCGCCGATGTCGGTCAGGGCCAGGATGACGTTGCACTGGCCGCAGCGGAACACGCCGTCCTTGAAGCCGTAGGCCCCGCGCAGCGCGCCTTTGTAGCCGCCCGAATGAACAGGGTGGTGTCCGCCGGACCGCCGGATAGAAGCGATGGTCTCATCAATGAACAAGCCCTCGACGTAGGAGTCCTGCTCCCCGCAGTAGCGGCGGACGTGGCTGATCCAGCTTGGGTGATCAACCAGCGCCTCGAACGGGGCGCCGACCTCGACGCAGTTGTGCAGCTCAAAGCCGGTGTCCTTGGTGTAGTCGCGCCGCTGGGCGTTACCCCACCACTCGTTCGTTTCCAGCGAGGGGAAGGCGTCAAAAGCGCGGTTCAGGTCGTCCACCAGCGCCGGTTCGACGGCGCTGGGCAGGATAAGGTAGCCGTTCAGATCAAATAAAAAATCGTCCAGCGGGGTCGGGGTCTTCGGTTCCAACGGGGGTCCTCCTAACGTGTGTTCAGTATCACCCGGACCAGAGGCTCCAGGGCGTCGGCGAAGAGGGCATAGCCGCGCGGCGACAGGTGGCAGCCGTCCGGCATGATGTCCGCCGAAATGCTGCCGTCCGGCTCCAGGAAGTGGGGGCCGATGTCCTCAAAGCGGACTCGTCCGCCCTGCGTGGGCACGAGGGCGGCGCTGCGGGCGTTGACGGCGCGGACGACGGCGCGCAGGGGATGATCAGGCACGGCCTGGGTCGGCAGGATGCCCAGGGCCAGCACTTTGGCGTCGGGACAATGGGCGCGGATCGCGTCCACACCGGCGGCCACGCCGCCGGCGACCCGCTCCGGGCCGCATTGAAAGACTTCTTCCCACAGGTTGTTGACGCCGATCTTCAGCACGACGAGTTCGGGATGAAGGCCGTCCAGCGCGCCATCCTCGATGCGCCACAAGACGTTCTGCGTCCGGTCGCCGCCGATGCCCAGGTTCGCCGCGCCCAATGGCGCAAACCGCGCGTCCCACTCAGCCCTGCCCTCACTGCCCCAGCCCTGCGTGATGGAGTCGCCCAGGAAGATGACGCGCGGGTTGATCCGCCGGGCGTCCTCCGCCAGCGTGCGAACGAGTTGGGGCCAGGCGTCGGGGGCGTCGGGCCACACGTTGGGCTGCGGCTGGGTGGGGTCAGGCGGCATAGGGTGTTCCTTCGGTCCCAGGGGTTCAGCCCTGGGAGTCAGCGCCCCGCAGTCAGTGCCGTCGCGGCAGGCGGCATGACGGCGGGCGGCGCGGAGGCCAAAGCAGCGGAGACGCCTCGTTCGCCCGGCGCGGGCGGGGCGATGCGCCACATGCCGTAGCACTGGCCGTTGACCCAGGCTTCGCGGGTAACAGGGTGGACGCGGATCGCCGAGACCTCGTGCGGGCCGTCGGTGACGCCGCCCGCTTTGCTGCTGGTGAGCGACGTGTTCACGGTCAGGTTTTCCCATGTCAGGCCGCCGTCCGTCGAGCGGCAGACGGTGGCCTTGCTGGCGTAGGTGTTGCGCGGCCCGCCGACATACACGACGCGACCGTCCTGCGGGTCGGTCGCCACGGTCCACACACGGGTGCTGCCGTACTGGTCTTTGGGCGTGTCCAGCGTTGTCCAGGCGCCGTTCGCCCAGACTTTGAGATGGTCCTGGGAGGCGGCATAAACCCGATCTGCCTTTTCGTCCACGGCCAGGTCGCCCAGCCCGCCCTCGACGTTCGCCATGATCTGCCAGGTGACTCCGTGGTCAGCGGAGCGGACGACGGCGTCGCCCTTTCTGCCATAAAGTGCGTGGGTGACGGGGCCGGATGTGAACACGCCGTCGCAGCCGACCATCGGCTGCCACGTCCGACCCCTGTTGCCGGAGCGCAGGTTGGACGCGAACAGAACATCGGGATCGGCGGGGTCGCTGAGGGAGACGTCTTGGCCGGCGAACTGGACCGGCTTGCCGTCTGGGCCGGGCACGAACGCCCAAGTTTTGCCGCCGTCGCGTGACAGGCGCAGGCGGCGGGGCGGCTCCCAGGACTCGGAATCGCCGCACCACATCACTTGATTATCTACGGCGTGGGCGCCGTACTCCTGACCGCCCCAGCCCTTGCCCGAAATATCCCGATAGTTCCAGGTCTTGCCGCCGTCGGTCGTGAACGCGCCGTTGTAGTCCTGGAAGCCGAGAAAGACGGTGTCCGGGGCATGGGCGCTGAAGTTGAACAGGCCGCCGACCATGATGCCGTTGTAGCCGTTATTGGACCAGTGGAACGTCCTGCCGCCGTCCGTGGACTTCGTCACCCAGTCGCCGCCCAAGTTGTAAGCGACGTTTGGGTCGGTGGGACTCCAGGTGGCATACCCCTGGCGGGCGTTGGACGGCAGCGGCGCATTCGTGTTGTCTATCTTGGTCTTGGCGAACGTCGCGCCGCCGTCGAGCGAGACGTAGCGCATCCACTGCCAGTTGTCGCCGGCCACCCAGCAGAGCATCCGGCGCGGGTCGGCGGGGGAAACGGCGAGGTTTTGGACGGGCTTGCCGCCCAGGGTGTCCAGCCCGACGCAGGCCAGCGCCGCCCAGGTCTTGCCGCCGTCCCGCGAGGCCGCCACCTTGTCCGCGCCGCTGGCGTAGACTGCGCCATCGGGCGTGAGCGCCAGCCCAAACGTGTCGGCTCCGCGGAGGCGTGCCCACGTTTGGCCCTTGTCGGCGGAGCGGAACACGCCGCCCGCACCCGCAATCCAGACCGACCCCGTCCGTTTGTCCACGGCCAGGCTCGCTACCAGCCCGCCACCCTGGGTCCAGTCCCGGTCCTTGATGCCCGGCGTCGGGCCGTCCCCCAACCGCGCCCACGACGTCCCGCCGTCGCCGGAGCGGAACAGCCCCTGATGGGAAGACAGGTAGTAGGCCGTCATGCAATAGCCTTTCCATGCGTCATAGGAGTGGGCGTCATAGGCCACCGTCCCGCCGACGCCCGGCGTGGCGGCCAGGACGTGACGCCAAGAGGCCGCCTTGTCCGTCGAGAGATACAGGCCGTGCGGGGACGGCCCCCAGGCCGGGTTCCACTCCATCGAGTTGCTGGCGACGCCGAGGACGCGGCGGGCGCTCTTGGGGTCTATCGCGAAGGCGTTCGCGCCGCGCGCGTCCCAGCCGACCATGCAGACCTCCCAATGTGCTCCGCCATCCAGGCTGCGGTACAGGCCACCGACATCAATGGGCAGCAGCAGAAAATTAGGGTCGGCGGGGGAAACGGCGACCGGCCCGCGCGGCCACTGCGACCCTTCGCCTCCGGGGAAGACGCCGCCTGCCTTCGCTTCGGGCGTCAGGATTGGCATCTTGACCCAGTGGGGGAGGGGCGTGGGCTGCTTGGCAGCGACGCCCAGCGTCAGCCCCAGCAGCGCTGCCGTGATTGCAAGAGTGGCATTCATACGGCAGACTTTACCAGCCTGCGCGGATTTTGTCAAGGCGGGTGAGACACCGAGCGCCCACTTTTTGCATTGGAGAGACGCGCGTGGTATAATAGCCCATCTTCAGTGCGGATCTTGCCGATTTTCGATAGGAGAGACTTTCTTTGACCTCACGCTTTCGCTTGTTCCCCGTATCTCTGATCGTTACAGGCTTGACTCTGGCTGCCGGCTGTGGGCACAAGGATGGCATCGCTGCGCCGCCCCCCGACAACATCCTGCGCGTGCCGTTGACAACCGATCCGACGACCTTTGACCCGGCCAAAGTCGAGGACGGCACGACCATTGACATGCTCCAGCAGGCGTTTGAAGGGCTGGTGCAGTGGACTCCGCAGAACACGCTCGCGCCCGCGCTGGCCGAGCATTGGGACGTCAGCGCGGACGGGCGTACCTACACCTTTCACCTGCGGCCCGGCGTCAAGTTTCAGGACGGCAACCCGGTGACGGCGCAGGATGTGTACTTTTCGATGCGCCGTGCCCTGGACCCCGCGCTCAAATCCACGGTCGCGCTGTCCTATTTAGGAGACATCGTCGGCGCGAAAGAATTGAACGCAGGCAAAACGGCGCAGCTCCCAGGCGTCAAAGTCGTGGACCCGCAGACGGTCGCCATCACCATTGTCGCGCCCAAAGTCTATTGGATCTACACGCTGACCTATCCCACTGGCTATGTCGTCTCCAAAGCCGAGGCCAAAGACGGCGTGGAGCTGACCGATACGGACGATCTGAAGGGAGCGGGAACGGGGCTGTTCCAGATCACCGGCTACCAGCGAGGCGCGAAGGTGACTTTGGCCGCCAACCCCGGCTACTGGGGCGGGGCGCCGAAGCTGGCCGGGCAAAGCCGCCCGATCATCAAGGACGGCGGGACGCGGCATGACGAGTATGTGGCCGGGGACCTAGACATCGTGGACGAGGCCAAGGGCGACCTGGACGCCGATCGGAAAGACCCGAACCTCAAAGACCAGATTAAAACTTGGCCGCGCGCGCAGACCTTCTACCTCGGCATGAATGAGAAGACCGTGAAGCCGTTCGCCGACCTCCGCGTCCGGCAGGCGCTCGCTTATGCTACCGACAAGGAGCGTATCCGGTCGGTCGTCATGCTCGGCACCGTGGATGTCGCCCAAGACATCCTGCCGGAAGGCATCCCCGGCTTCGATCCGCAGTTCAAGAGTTATCCTTATGATCCCGCCAAGGCGAAGGCGCTTCTGGCGGCGGCGGGCTATCCCGGCGGCAAGGGCTTTCCGATCATCCCGATCTCGTTCCGCGAGTCCTACCCCGATCTCGACAAGACGGTAGACCAGATCCGGGACATGTGGCAGCAGAACCTGGGCATTACGGTACAGTCTAAACGGACCGAATGGGTCGCCTTGCTCAAGCAGGAGCACGACAACAGCCTGGACTGCTACCACATCCGCTGGGCGGCGGACTACCTCGACCAGCAGGACTACTACTCTATCCTGCTGCACACCAAGGGCGGCGAGAATCACACTTTGTATTCCAACCCGAAGTTCGATGCCCTGTGCGACCGGGCGGACGTCGAGCGGGACCCGGAGACGCGCCGAAAACTGTACCGGCAGGCCGCCCGCATCGCCGCCGATGACGTGCCGCTGATCCCGCTCTACTACCAGAAGGACATCGAGCTGGTCAAGCCCTACGTCAAGAACCTGGACGACGGCCTGATGGGGCACCTGCCCTACAAGAACCTGACGCTGGCGAAGTAGAAGATGCTCCGTTTCCTCATTCAACGCCTCGCCCTCGCCTTGGTCTCGGTCTGGGCCGTCTGTACGCTGACGTTCTTTATCGCCGCTTCGGCGCCCGGCGACCCGGCGTTGATCGCGGCGGGAGAGAAGGCGACGCCCGCTGCCGTCGCGCAGGCGCGGCACGACCTGGGTCTGGACAAGCCGGTCCTAACGCGCTACGGCCTGTATCTGGCGGGCGTCGTGCAGGGCGACCTGGGCCGGTCGTTCCTGCGGGACCGCGAGCCGGTCTCCCACTTCTTGCGGCGCGGCCTGCCCAACACGATTCTGCTGGCCGTAGCAGCCATCTGCCTCGCCCTTCTGGTCGGCATCCTGACGGGGACGACGGCGGCCTTGAAGCCGAACAGCCTGCTCGACCGCGCCCTGATGACGTCTGTCCTGATCGGCGTCACCCTGCCGAACTTTGTCCTCGCGCCGGTCCTCATCCTGATCTTTGTGCTGCAAGCGGGGCTGCTCCCGCCGCCCGCGCAGGACAACCTGTGGGCTGTCTCGCCGGATCATCTGATCCTGCCCGCCGTGGTCCTTGCCGCCCGGCCCGCCGCCCTCATCGCCCGCATGACGCGCGCCTCGCTGCTGGAAACGCTCCGGCAGGACTACATCCGCACCGCCCGCGCCAAAGGACTGTCCCCCGCCACGGTGCTGGTCAAGCACGCCCTCAAGAACGCTTTCCTGCCCGTCCTGACCACGGCGGGCGTCTCGTTCGGGTATCTGCTTTCGGGATCGTTCGTGGTCGAAACCGTGTTCACCATTCCCGGAGTCGGCGCGGCCTCCATTGAGTCGCTGGGCGAGCGCGACTATTCGGTTATCCAGGGAACGACCCTGCTGCTGGCCGTGATCTTCGTCGGCATCAACCTGCTGACGGACCTGCTGTATGCCTTTCTGGACCCGCGCGTCCAGGCGGCGGAGGGCGTGGCATGAACCCCGAAACTCCCCCTCCTCTCGCTTCGGGACCCTCCAAGGCGCTGGTGCTTGGGGCGCTGAGGAACGAGGCGAGGTGGGTTTGGAGCCTGCTGCCATGAGTGTCATGCTGGAGCAGGAGCGGCAGGAGGCCGGAGGCCTGGCGGCGTGGCGCCCCGCGCCCGCCGTCTGGCGTCGCCTGCGGCGGAACCCGCTGGTCGCCGTCAGCCTCGGCGTCCTGGCCCTGATCGCGCTGCTGGCGCTCTTTTACCCGTTGGTCTCGCCGTACAGCTACGCTCACCCGACGGCGGACATCAGCGCGGCGGCGTCAGCGCGGCACTGGCTGGGGACGGACGACTCGGGATATGACCTGCTGACGCGGCTGGCCTTTGGCGCGCGCGTCTCGCTCTCGGTTGGGGTGGGGGTGGAGGCGTTGGTCCTGTTGGTCGGCGTCCCCGTCGGGCTGGTCGCCGGCTATTTCGGGCGCGCGACCGACACAGCTCTGATGCGGCTGACCGACATGATGTTCGCCTTTCCCGACATCCTGCTGGCGATCCTTATCATGGCGGTCTACGGCCAGAGCCTTGGAAACTTGTTCGTCGCTCTTGCCATCACGGGCTGGCCGGGCCTCGCGCGACTGGTGCGCGGGCAGGCGCTCTCCCTACGCGGGCGCGAGTTCGTCGAGGCCGCCCGCGCTCTGGGTGTTCCCTCCGCCCAGATTTTGCGCCGCCACCTGCTGCCCAACCTGCTTTCGCCCATCATCGTTGCCAGCACCATTGACATCGCCGGCGTCATCATCGCCGAGGCGACCCTGTCTTTCCTCGGCATCGGCGTCCCCGACCCGCTGCCTTCGTGGGGCAAAATGATCAGCATCGCGCGCACGTCTCACTACTGGCGCTCGCACCCCGCTCTTGTCATTTACCCTGCGCTTTGCCTGTCACTGACTGTCCTTAGCCTGAACTTTTTGGGCGACGCTTTGCGGGACGCGCTGGACCCGCGCTCGGAAAAGGGCGCTTGAATAGGAACCCCGGAGCTGCCATGCCAAGTGTGAACGGCGTCATCGAGACGGCGCTTTATGTGGACGATTTGGAACGGTCGGGGCGGTTCTACGAGGAAGTCTTCGGCTTCCGCCTGCTCATGGCCGAGGACCGGATGCGGGCGTACAGCGTCGCCGACAAGCAGGTGCTGCTGCTGTTCAAGGTCGGCGGCTCGACGCAGCCTACTGAGATGCACGGCGGCGTCATCCCGCCGCACGACGGGCGGGGAAGACTGCATCTGGCGTTCGCGATCTCGCCCAATGAAATCGAGCCGTGGAAGCGGCAATTGGAGTGGAAAGGGGTAGACCTTAAAAGCCAGGTCCACTGCGGGGACGACAGCCCGCACGGCGACAGCCTGTACTTCAGCGATCCCGACGACAACTTGATCGAGCTGATCACGCCGGGGTGCTGGGCAATCTACTGAAACGGAAGGCTAGGGCGTGATGGGGGCAACGTAGGCGGGAAAACCTTTCCTTTGCAGGTCTCCGGCGGCCTTGTTGGCGCCGTTTTTGGAGCGGTACGCGCCGGCTTGGACCTTGTAGACGAGGTGGTCGCCCTCGCGTTCGCTGCGGGTGCTGGCGGTGTAACCCTGGCCGCGCAGCTGGTCGGCAATGCTGCGGGCATTGCTTTCATCGGTGTAAGAGCCGGTCTGGACGCGGAACTGGGCCTTGCCGCTTTCCTGGCCCGATTCTGGGTCGCCGGGCTTGCCGACGCGCTCAAAGTCGGGGTCTGCGGGGGCGGCAGGCGGGGCGGGCGGCTTGCCGTCATTCATGGGCGGCGTGGTGTTGTCGGGCGTGGCTGCCGGCGGGGGCATCGTGTCATCCCCGGCAGAGCTGTCCGCCGGAGTCGTGTCGGACGGCTCTTTGGCGTGCTTGGCCTTGACCGGCGGCGGTGCCTCCTGGCTCGCCTCCGTGTCGGCAGGCGCCGTGGGGGCAAGCCGGTCTACGCGCCGCAGGGTCGGCGTGCTCTCCTCGCGGATGACGATACGGGGGGCGCCGGGGACTGTGTAATCGCCGTTGGTGCGCGGGCGCAGGGTGGGCGGCGCGGCGGGTGGGACCATGGGGGCCGAAAGGGGCGGGGCGGGCTGCTGGACAACCTGTTCCGAAGGATGGGACGCCCGCACGTCGCCAATGAGGTAGCCGATGGCGACGCCGCCGACGATGGCGACCGCTGCGCCACCGGCGATCTTTAGTGCTCCATTGGAATTGCTGCGTGCCACGATCAAACTCCCCCTGACTTTGTTACCCATTACTATACGTCCGACATGACCCTTTTGTCAAGATTTCGCCCTAAATTCCTGTCTGAGAGCCTGCGGGCAGCACATGGCGCGCGAGTTATCATAGAAACGTCTTCGTGATTGTACCGGGCTGCGCCCTGACCGTCAGCCGCGCCGACTCGCCGCTGCCGCGCTGGTCCAGGTAAACTACGTTCAGCGTCTTTTCCAGGCTCGCCCCCCACGGATAGAACATGTGGGCAGAGAATCCCGGCCCGCCGTGCAGGAGGACCAGGTATGGGTGCGCCTTGTCCGTCCCGCGCACCCGAAAGTGCAGCATCGCGCCGTTGATGACCTCGTGGTGGTCTTCGTCAAAGGCGAAGGCGGGCAGGGCAGTCAGCAGCAACAGGCAGAAAATGAGACAGGCCCGGAAGCGGGCGACGATGAGGTGCATAATGTTCTCCTTCATGTTCTCTTTCACTCGCCTGCGACCGGGCCGACGATCTGGCGCAGCACGCGCACATGGTTCTCAAAGGCGGCGCGGCCTTCCCCGCTGAGGGACAGCCAGGTGCGGCCCCGCTTGCCCTCGAACACTTTGGTAATCACGACATACCCCAGCCCTTCCAGCGCCGAAAGGTGGCGGGATAGGTTGGACTCGCCCAGGGCGAGATGGCCGCGCAGGAAAGCAAAATCCACCTTCTCCGACTGTGACAGCAGCGCCATGATCGAGAGCCGGACAGGCTGATGGATCGCCTCGTCCAGTTCCAGCCGGGGATGAGCCTGTGAAGGCGAGGAGGCACTCATGGGCGTGCTTCCTCCCCGTTCCCCTCACCCCGCGCGTGCCGTCGCTGGCTCCAGCCGACAAACAGCAGGGGGGCCGCGTCCAGCAGGCCGACCAGAGTGAATGTCCCCGGCCGCGCGTAGTCGGCGTGCCAGAAGTGTGTCCCCAGTGCCATTCCTCCCATGAGCACCGCCCCGTGGTACAGCCCCCACACACCGAACAGCCAAGGCTTCTCCAGCTTGAGTGGTTTGACCGGCAGACGGCGCACATAGAGGACCGTCCAAGCCGACGCCGCCAGGGCAGCGGCGACGTTGACGGCAGGCGCAAGAAGTGTTGGGATCAGGTCATAGACGATCAGGCAGGCCAGAACGACCACGCCCCAGACCAGATGTACGGTTCCGTTGTTCGGGCCATGTCGGCGGGCCGCCGACTCTGCCTCGGCGATGGCTTGCAGCGCTTCCCGCGCTTGCTGCGTTTCGATTTCCATAACTTACCCCTTTCATAAGCGCTTTACTGATAGTAAAGTATATACCACGAAAGAAGGCTTGTCAATGGGCGCTGAAAAATAATTCGACCGGGGCGGCATCAGTAGCGCAGGTATGCCTCGGAGATGGCGTTGCCGATCTCGATGCACCGAACCTGAACCTGATCCAAAAACTGGTGCAGGCCCTGGTCAATGATCTCGTCTGTGGTGATGAACGACAGGTCCGCCCGCAGGCGCCCGACGAGCCGCTCGGCGCGGTTGGAGGCGGGCAGGCCCTTCGTGCCGCCGATCTGGCGCAGGGCACGGTCCAGGCGAGTGATAGCGTATGCTATGGAGGCGGGGAAGGCGGGGTTGCGGATGAGGTAGGAGACGACCTTGCCGGGCGTGATGCCCAGACGGTTGACCTTGCGGAACGCCTCGAACGCGCCGACGCTTTTCAGCACGGCGATCCACTGGTGCTGGTCCAGCGTCCCGCCCAGTTGCGCCGGGTCAAGCAGGATGTGATACTTGACATCTAAAATGCGCGCAGTCTTGTCCGCCCGCTCCAGGAACATGCCGCAGTCGAGGAACGCCCACGCCTCATCGCGGGGCATGGTCCGGGCGGTGACGCCGTGGAAGAGCTGGGATGCGCTCTTGACCTGGGAAAAGTAGGAATGCGGCGAGGCATCCAGAATTTTGTCCGCGTCCCACCGGGTCACTTCCAGGAAGAACATGTTCAGGCTCTCGTACATCTCCGAGGAAATCAGCTCGCGGACGCCGCGCGCGTTCTCGCGGGCACGGCTGACGCAGGACGTGATGGAGTTCGGGTGGTCGCGGCAGAAGGCGAAGAAGTCGAGCACGTTGCGCTCGACCTGGCTGTCGGCGTAAAGCGTCGCGAACAGGTCGGCGTCGCCGGAGATGGCGAGGATCGGCCCCCACAGCGCTGATGGGTCGCTTTCGCCGGTTTGGGCGAGCGGGAACGCGCCTTCGAGTTCGGAGTGGTACTGGACGTCCACGATCCGGGCGGTCGCCTCGGCGCGCTCCACATAGCGCCCGATCCAGAACATAGCGTCGGCTTCACGAGCAAGCATAAACAGGTCTCTCTATGGTCAGTTCAAGGATTGGCCGTCGGAACCGTCGGCGGCGGGGGCCAGACGCCGGGCTGAGGCGGGTATTGCGCCAATGGGTCGGGTGAGGCCGGATGCCGCGCCAGGTCACGCAGCGTCCGCCAGAGCATCCATAAGCCCCACAGGAGCATGACATCGGCCAAATAGATAAACACATAGGAGAGCCTGAAGGCGTTCACGCCCCCGACGTGCAGGTAATAGCGCATATCAAGAGCTAGACGGTATAAGCCCCTCAAGACAAAGTTCGCAACAATGGGAACGACCCAGCGGAGATGATGCCGCCAGCCTGGTCGTGACACCACGCCGAGAACGAGGAAGCTAACTGCGACGAATAATACGTCAAGCGCATTATGAAAAGCATAATCGGCGGCGAACCACAAGTTGTACCAGGAGGGCTGAGGATGCGCCATTCTTACCCCCCGGCTTTGTCGGGCTTAACGGCCCCCTCGACAGGCCGCGTCTCCGCCGGCCCGCCGAAGCCCTGCATCTGCGACTGGCTCATGCTGCCCATCCGCTGCGACTGGGACTGCGACTGGCCGGCGGGGCGGGCCAGCACCCAGGTGTCTTTGGAGCCGCCGCCCTGGCTGGAGTTGACGACGTAGGAGCCTTTGCGGAGCGCCACGCGCGTCAGGCCGCCGGGGATGATGGTGATCTCCTCGCCCATCAGGATGTAAGGCCGCAGGTCAATGTGCCGGCCCTCGAAGCCCTCCACGTCCGGGACAAAGGCAGGGGCGCGGGAAATCTGGACGAGGGGCTGGGCGATGAAGTTGCGCGGGTCGGCCTGGATCTTCTCGGCGAACTCCGCCTGTTCAGCCCGCGTGGACTGCGGCCCCATCAGCATCCCGTAGCCGCCCGCCTCGTTGGCGGCCTTGACGACCAGCTTGTCCAGGTTCTCCAAAATAAAGGTGCGCTGGCTGTCGTCAGCGGACAGGTAGGTCGGGACGTTCGGCAGCAGGGCGTCCTCGCCCAGATAGTATTTGATCATGGCCGGGACATAGGCGTAGATCACCTTGTCGTCGGCGACGCCCGTCCCGACGGCGTTGGCGAGCGCGACGTTGCCCGCCCGGTAGGCGTTGATCAGGCCGGGGATGCCCAGCCCCGAGTCGGGCCGGAACGTCAGCGGGTCCAGGAAGTCGTCGTCAACGCGCCGGTAGATGACGTCCACCCGCTGCGCGCCGCGCGTAGTCTTCATCCAGACCAGGTTGTTGTCCACATACAGGTCGCGGCCCTGCACCAGATCAATGCCCATCTGCTGGGCCAGGAAGGCGTGCTCAAAGTAGGCGGAATTGTATTCGCCGGGCGTCAGCAGCACGACGGTCGGGTCGGCGATGGGGCGGGGCGAGACGTAGCGCAGGTTGGTGAGGAGTTGTGAACAGTAATGGTCCACGGCCAGGACGCGGTTCTCGCGGAACAGACCGGGGAAGATGCGCGTCATCAGCATCCGGTTTTGCAGCACATACGACACGCCCGAGGGCGAGCGCAAATTGTCTTCCAGAACGTAGTATTCGCCCTTGGCGTCCCGTACCAGGTCGGTGCCGCAGATGTGGACGTAGATGTCCTTCGGAATGGGCGCCCCCAACAACTCGCGCCGGAAGTGTTTCGCGTTGACGATCAGTTCGCGCGGCACCATGCCGTCTTTTAATATCTTTTGGTCGTGATAGACGTCGTGTAGGAACAGGTTCAGCGCCCGCAGACGCTGGATCAGCCCGCGCTCGATGCCCACCCACTCTTCGTGCGTGACGATGCGCGGGACAAGGTCCACGGGCATCGTCTTTTCCAGCCCCTGGGTGTCCCCGTAGACCGTAAAAGTGACACCCTGGTTGAGCATGCTCATCTCAGCCATCTGGGCGCGCTGCTTGAAGTCGCGCGCAGTCAGCGACTCCAAAGTCGCGTGCAGGCTCTTGTAGTGCGGGCGAGGCTGGTCTGTCGGAAGGAACATCTCGTCGTAAAACCCATCAAGGGTGTAGTGGTCAAAGAGGGACATGGGGATGGCGGCGCGCTCCTGACTGTTTCGCGTTAGGCCGCGCGCCATTGCGGGGGATAAATCATTATACCAAGCGGGAAAGCGTGTGTCAAGCCAAAGTTACGGAGGCAATCGGCCATTGCCTGTCAGAAAAGTGTGATCCCGATTCGGGCGCGTGTCCGCCCGATTGGACCCTGAAGCCTTCCGCCAGGGATTCCTGTCTTGGACGCAGGATCTACACACAAAAACCGCTGGTCAGATCATCGCCGCCGACAGCAAGATGCTCCGGCGAGGGAAAATGCTCCGTCACAGCTTCGACGCTGCATCAAGCAAAGGGCTATTCACATGGTCTTGGATGGGGCAGGGGGCCAGCGGCCTGGTGCGAGGACAGGTCAAAGTAGATGACAAGAGCCACAAGATCATGGCCCGGCCGCTTCTGCCGCTTCTCTTGAAGATGCTGGGCCTGCCCATCCCCGTTGTGACAGCCGATGCAGCAGGTTGCCAGAAGACGATCACTGCTCAGGTGCAGGAGCAAAAAGGGGATTATGTACGGGCACTGAAGATAATCTCCCGCATAGAATGTTCAGGTGACTGCAGTACATGTTGACAGTGCGCTCCTGACAGGCTGACGTACCGCTGGGTTGCTTCAGCGGGCGCCCTCAGCATTGTGCCCGGCGGTGATTTTCGCAAAGAAGGAATGGAGTTTGGTCTTGCCGCATTGGGCGAGACCTCGCTTTTTAAGGAACCAGAGGAGCTTGCGGGCAAGGAGGCGGCGGGTCGCAAAAGTGCTTTCGGAATATGGCCCGAACTGACATTCCAGAAGCCAGCCGTCGGCGTGAAAACCGATGCGTCCACGCTGAGGCTGACGTCTGAAAAAATGGACGGTACAAGATTCGAACTTGTGACCCCTTCGATGTCAACGAAGTGCGCTACCACTGCGCCAACCGTCCGTTGTGTGGTAGTCCCCCAGGGCAGGGAACGGAGCAAGTGAATATTACCCGCTCCGGGGCGGGTTTGTCAACAGGGTAAAGAGTTGAGGAGTGACTAGAGTAAGCCGGCAACAAAATCAGAGATGTGCGCGGGCATCTTCGGGATCTGGCGTTTGAAGGTCTGCCGCTGGTTCCAGGCCGGTGGCATAGATCAGGCCAGGGAAGCATTGAATCCGTTGCTGATAGAGTGACGGCTGGAGGTACGGGCATTCTACGATGGTGGTTGCCGCCGTTGTGATAGCACACGGTATGGCCGGTAGCCCGGAAGAGGCACTTGCGCGGGTGAAGCAGGCGCGGCGTCGGCATAAGGCAAGCCTAAAAAGGACGGCGCGATTATCGCGCCGCCCTTTCTGAGAAAACCTTAGCTGGCCTGGGCCTATGACTGAGGCGTCAACCCCTGGTTTTTTGCTTCTTCCTTCGCCGTCTCGACTGCTTCCTGGACAGCGGTCTGCGCGACCGTCGTCACCTTCTGGGTGAGATCCTGGGCGACTTCCTGTGCCTTGCCGGCCAGTTTGTCGCGTGTCTTGCCCAGCATCTTATCCTCAAAGGGCGTTTCGGGGACGGCGAAACCCAGTCCGACACCGAAGACAATCGCCATCGCGCCGATCGCCAATGGGTTCTCCTGAAGCGTCCGGTTGAACCAGCCCGCGCCGCGCGACGCCTGCTCCGATACCTGATTGCCCAGATTGGTCGCGGCCACCTGGACTTGCCCCGCCACAGTGCCTACCTTTTCGGCGGCATCCCCGGCGGCGTCGTTGAGGCTGACCGGCGGCTGGGAGGCCGCCGCCTTGTTGCTACGGAACAGCCAGATCAGGCTGGCGATGACAAAAATGGCCTGGAGCGGATTGCGCTGGAACAAGTTCCATAGGGCCGACCCCGCGCTCTGCGCCCCGCTTGCGCTGGCCGCGCCGATCTTGCTGGCGGCATTGCCAAGCATCCCTTTGGCGGCAGGCACAGCGGACTTGGCCGAGTCCAGGGCATCGCTGGCGGCGGCCTTCGCCGTGGAAGCCTTCTCCGCCACCTTCTGCGTCATGTCCTGGGCCTTGCCGGCTACTCCTTGTGCCACGTCCTGGGCTTTGCCCACGACGCTTTGCGCGACATCCTGGGCCTTGCCGGCAACGCCCTGAGCAACGTCCTGGGCCTTATCGGCAACGTCCTGGGCTTTACCTGCGACTCCCTGTACGACATCCTGAGCCTTGCCGGCCACGCCGATTGCGGCATCCTGAGTTTTTTGCGTCACGTCCTGCACCACATCCTGAGCCTTCTGGCCCGCATCTTGGGCTGCCTGGGCCACACCTTGAGCCGCGTCATGGGCTTTGTCTTTGACTGTGTCCGTCACGCCGCCAGCCGCCCCCAGATCGTACATCGGCTCGGCGGAGAAGCGAGGCGCCTCGTACTCGTCGGCACTGTAAGCCCCTTCCCCAAGGGGAACCGAGTCCATCGGACCATCCATCAGGATGACTTCCCCGACCTCGATTGTGTCCTCGATAGGATCGAAGACCTCGACCACGACGACTTCCGTCTGTTCGTTGTTGATCGGCTCAGGATTGACCGGCTCATTCCACTGCGGCCTGTTGTTTTTTCTGCTCATTGTTGTTCTCCCGGAAAAAGATTAAACCGAGGCGGCGGCCTGCCCGGAACTTTTCAGGAACCGAGCGGCCACAAAGCCGATCAGGGTCGCGATACCCACGAAGACAGCGGGCTGGACGCGGGCGAAGCTCTCCGTGTCTCGGATCACCTCGTCAATGTCCTTCTGCTGGGCTGTCGTGCCAAAGTCGGTCAGCTTTTGTGCCGCCTGCTCGATGTAAGGACTAGCGAAAGCCCCCAGGCCCTTCCCGCGCAGGTCCTCGGCGCTCTTTTTGACGATTTGAGCGACTTCAGTGGCGCCGACGCCGAGCGCGTCTTTTTGATGCGTGAGCTGGGATTTGATCTGTGTACGCAATACGTCCACGGCCTGACCTGCGTACTGCTGGCCCTGCTGCACGGCCTGCTGCGTCTGCTGTTTGACCTGATCTTTAACCTGCTCGGTGAAAGGCGCTTCCGCGCCGCCTTGCATGCTCGTGTCTTGCATGTTCGTGTCTTGGGTGTCTGCCATTGCGAATGTTCTCCTGCGAGTTCCTGTTGCCCGTTGATACCCGCAGAAGTGTAAGGTTAAACGGACATCCCCTATAACTAGGAGAAAGCCGACTTCGCATGTCTGGGAACCCCGTGCCAACAGTTTTTGTTAAATGAGTTGACAACGATACGCTCATATGCAATACTAATACTGCTGGGAAGTCACTTGCGGGAGGAGGCACAAACCATGGCCGTTGACTACAAAGATTATTATAAGATTCTGGGGCTGCCGAAGACGGCCACGGAGAAAGAGATCAAGGCGGCCTACCGGAAGCTCGCCCGCCAGTTCCACCCAGACGTCAACCCCGGCGACAAGAGCGCGGAAGAAAAGTTCAAGGATGTAGGTGAAGCCTACGAGGTGCTGTCCGACGCCGACAAGCGGACGAAGTATGACCAGTTCGGGGACGAGTGGAAGTCATACAGTCAGGGCAGCGGCTTCAGCCCGAATGGCGGCGGCCCCAGTGGAGTTCGGAGCGGCGGCGGTCGAGCGGAGTACGACTTCGGCGGCGCGGGCGGCGGGGCTGGCATTGACGATTTCCTGTCGTCGCTGTTCGGCGGCGCGGCGGGCGGCGGCGTAGCGGGTGGCGGCCCGGCGGGTGGCTTTGGAGGCTTCAGCAGCGGGCGTCCTGCCGGGCGGAGCGCCCGGCAGTCGTCTCAAGAGGTCGAGCAGACGGTCGAGATCAGCCTGGAGGAAGCTTACAGGGGCACCAGCAAGACGTTCACCGTCAGTATCCCCGATACCTGCGGCCGGTGTGGCGGGGCCGGCGCGATCTCGGCCGGCAAGGCGAGGCCCTGCCCGATGTGCGCCGGCAGCGGCAAAGTCAAGGGCGGGCGCAATATGTTTGGCAGCAGCATCTGCCCGCAGTGCGGAGGGACGGGGGAGGCGACGACGGCCTGCCCGGATTGCCACGGGGACGGTGTCGTGACTAAGCCGCGCCGGATCTCCGACGTCAAGATCCCCGCTGGGGTTGGGGACGGCCAGCGCGTCCGGCTGGCCGGGCAGGGGGCGGGCGGGGGCGACCTGTTCCTGAAGGTCAAGGTTAAACCCAGCGCCCAGTATGAGCGCACCGGCGACGACTTGCGGACGGACTTCGCCGTGCCTTATACGGTCGCGGCCCTGGGCGGGACGGCCTCGGTGGAGACGTTCACGGGCCGCAAGACGCTGAACGTGCCGCCGGGGACGCAAAGCGGGCAGTCGTTTCGCTTGACCGGCCAGGGGATGCCTAGGCTGAAAGGCGGCGGTGCCGGCGATCTCTATGCGCGGGTGAAGATGACGGTTCCCAAGGACCCCTCGCCGCGCGAGCGCGACTTGCTTCTCGAACTCGCGAAGCTGCGGCAGGATACCGTGAAGGTCGGCGGCTAGGAGGGTGACATGGCATTCGTGAAAGACAGAGACGAGCCGATCTACACAATCAGCATCGCCGCCAAGCTGGTCCGGCCTCTCGCGCGGCGCGCGGACGGCGGCAGTGAGGCCGCCAAGCCGATCCACGCGCAGACGCTGCGGATGTATGACCGGCTGGGGTTGGTCAAGCCGCGCAAGGTCGGCAAGAACCGCTTCTATTCCGACCGCGACATCGAGCGGCTTCAGCAGATCCAGCATCTGACGCAGGATATCAAAGTCAACCTCAGCGGCGTGGCCTACATCATCTCCCTCCTGGACCAGATGGGGCAGATGGAGATGCTGGGCGAGCAGCTGGAGGCCATGCTGCACGAGGCGGAGCAGCAAGCCGGGCAGATCGAGCAGAAACGCTCGACGACGAAAATTGAAGAGGAAGAATAAGCCCCCAGCCCCAATTCTGGGGGAGCAAGATAGAAGAGGCTGGCACTTTCTAACTCCCCCAGAATTGGGGATTGGGGGCTATGAGGTAAAAACCATGTTTGAAAAGTTTACCGAGCGCGCGCGCAGCCTGGTGCAGTCCGCCCAGGACATCCTGGTGCGCTACCAGCACACGCAGCTTGACACGGAGCATCTGCTGCTGGCGATGCTGGAACAGAACGAGGGCCTGGCCGTGCAGGTCCTGCAAAAACTCAACGTGGACACTCGCACCCTGGCCCATGCGACCGAGGAGGCCCTGGCACGCGCGCCGAAAGTGCAGTACGCCGACTCGGGCGCGCAGATCTACATCACGCCGCGCATCAAGCGGGTTTTCGACCTCGCCAAAGAAGAGGCGCAGCGGCTCCAAGACAGTTACATCGGCGTCGAGCACCTGCTGCTGGGGCTGGTCAACGAGGGCGACGGCGGCGCGGCGCGTCTCCTGAAGCAGCAGAACGTGGACGAGGAGAAGGTCTACAAAGCTCTGCAAGGCATCCGGGGCAACGCGCGCGTGATGGACGAGAACCCGGAGGAAAAATACCGGATGCTGGAACGCTTCTCACGCGACCTGACGGCTTTGGCCCGCGAGGACAAGATAGACCCCGTCATCGGGCGCGACGAGGAGATCAAGCGAACCATTCAAATCCTGTCCCGGCGCACCAAGAACAACCCTGTCTTGATCGGCGACCCCGGCGTCGGCAAGACGGCCATCGCCGAGGGGCTGGCGCTCAAGATCGCCAAGGGCGACGTGCCCGAAAACCTGCGCGGGCGGCGTCTGCTGGCCCTGGACATGGGCGCGCTCGTCGCCGGGTCGAAGTTTCGGGGTGAGTTCGAGGAGCGTCTGAAAGGGGTCATGGACGAGGTCCGCAAGGCCGCCGGCCAGGTCATCCTATTCCTGGACGAGCTGCACACGGTCGTCGGCGCGGGCGCGGCGGAGGGAGCGATGGACGCCTCCAACATGCTCAAGCCGGCCCTGGCACGCGGCGAACTCCAGTGCATCGGCGCGACCACGCTGGACGAGTACCGCAAGAACATCGAGAAGGACGCCGCCCTGGAGCGCCGCTTCCAGCCCATCGTCGTCGGCGAGCCGTCGGTCGAGGATACGGTCGAGATTCTGCGTGGCCTGCGCGACAAGTACGAGGCGCACCACACTGTCACGATTGACGACTCGGCTTTGGTGGCCGCCGCCGAGCTGTCCCATCGCTACGTCACCGACCGGTTCCTGCCCGACAAGGCGATTGACCTGATAGACGAGGCCGCGTCTAAGATACGGATCGAGAAGTCGTCCATGCCCCAGGACATCAAGGACATGGAAGACCGCCTGAACCGATTAGTCGCCGAGGGTCGCGCCGCCGCCGATGCGCGTGACTATGAGAAGGCCGCCCGCTTCCGCGATGAGGAGGTCGCCCTGCGCCGGGTCTACACCGAGCAGCGCGACGCCTGGATGCGCGAGTCGGGCGTGGACAGCGTCGTGGACGAGCAGGACATCGCGGAACTCATCTCCAAAACGACCGGCATCCCGGTTTCCCGCATGTTCGAGGAGGAGGCCGAGAAGCTGCTGAACATGGAGGTGAAGCTGCACGAGCGCGTCATCGGCCAGGAGGCCGCCATCGAGGCCGTCTCCGAAGCCGTCCGGCGCGGGCGGGCGGGGTTAAAAGACCCGAACCGGCCCATCGGCTCGTTCCTTTTCCTGGGGCCAACCGGCGTCGGCAAGACGGAACTTGCCCGCGCACTGGCCCAGTTCATGTTCGACGACCCGGACGCCATGGTCCGCATTGACATGTCCGAGTACATGGAGAAGCACTCGGTCGCCCGGCTCATCGGCGCCCCGCCCGGCTATGTCGGCTACGACGAGGGCGGCCAATTGACGGAGGCCGTCCGCCGCCGCCCTTACCGCGTGGTCCTGCTGGACGAGATCGAGAAGGCGCACCCGGACGTCTTCAACATCCTCTTGCAGCTTCTGGACGCCGGACGCCTGACCGACAGCACGGGCCGGACGGTGGACTTCAAGAACACCGTGGTCATCTTGACCTCCAATATCGGCAGCCAGTATATCGAGGCCATGCCTGTCGGAGCCGGCCCCCACGAGCAGGACGCGCTGTACGAGAAGATGAAGGCCAAAGTGACCGAGCAGCTTCGGCAGCACTTCCGCCCGGAGCTTCTCAATCGAATAGACGAGATCATCGTCTTCCACGCGCTCAATCAGGAGCAGATCAAGAGCATCGTGGACCTCCTGCTGAAAGGGACGGAGCGCCAACTGGCCGACCGCAAGCTGCACCTGGAAGTCACCGAGGCCGCCAAGACGCTGATTGCTGAGTCCGGCTTCGACCCGCTCTACGGCGCCCGCCCCCTGCGGCGGACCATCCAGCGCATGGTCGAGAACCCGATCTCCAGCGGCATCCTGCGCCGCGAGTTCCGCGACGGCGACACCATCGTCGTGGACAGCGACGGCGAGAAAATCATCACGCGCCTCAAAGTGCCGCGCGTGGCGCAGGCCGTGGAGCGGGACGGGGTGGCGGCATAGACGACAAGAAGGCTCCTTCTAAATGGAAGGGGCCTATTATGTTGCGTCGGATGATTTAAATGCTCGCCGCGAAACAGCCTCGGCCTCTAAGAATCTGCCTAGCCGTTTGTAGAGATTAATTATATTATCTTCCAACAGTTGTACTACAATAGGCTCAGGGACTTGATCGTTTTTTGCCAACAGTTGCAGTCTGTTATAAAGCTGTTCTACCTCTGCATATTTATTGAGCAGAAGAGATATTGTAACTAATGTACTTAAGGCATAAATGACGTGCTGATTGATGGTTCCACTTGATCGTTCCTGCACATCAAGCCACTGCTTGCACACAGTTTCAGCTTCATAGTAGCGATGATGGCTGACATAGAACTCTGCCAAAAGATGATATGCGATGTCAAGCTCACTAAACCATGAGTCATTTGAATTCTCTGCGGCCCGTAAGGAAGCCAGATAAAAGCTCTCAGCCTCATTAAGTTTCCCTGATCGCTCAAACATTTGAGCTAATACCCTCAGCGTAATGGAGGGACTGGAAATTCTGGGGCCACTAATCTCTGCCGTCACGACAGAAGGGTTAGGCATATTCGAGACTGCATCTATTAACTGATCGCGAACTAAGGTAGGAGCTATACTTTCAAGCAAAATAGGCAGAAGTTCTTGTTCTTCTTTTTCTAATCCTGCGTTGTGTAGCACATTTGCTGCCACACCGGCAAGCATAATCAGTTCTTCGGCGGAAGATTGAAGGGCAATGGCCTTCTCCAAGCGAACAACATAATCAGATGATTGTCGGCGTACTTCATTCAAGTCATGAAGCTTGCCATCTATGATTTCAGGCTGGAAGTTTTCTTGCCGTTTCGTAACAATCACTTCGGCTAGCCTAAGTCGTAATATGAACCAGGAGTCGAGATCAGGAACAGAACGTAGAAAATTATCAGCAAAGGGATGTGTCATCCACCATATCTGACATAAGGGGAACTGTGCCAAACTCTCTCGATGGAAGTTTAAGGCTCGCAGGGAGTCTTCTAAGGGGCCGTCTTCAAAGAAGGCAGTGGCAAAGCCTGTAATGGAGACGATGCCCAGCGGTAGTTCGCGCAGATGTTCACGGAGGAAACGAACCACCTCAACTGCGGGTTTTTGGAAGGGCAATTCTATTTCGTGAAAGGAGATGTGTTGCGGGAGGGTCGCGCGGAGTTCCGAGACCACTTCCCGACGCGAAAAGTCAGAGATAAACTCGACGCGGGCAAGCCCTTTTGGCGCGCGTCGGCCCCACAGAGCGAGGCGCGCGGTCACATCGGCAATGGAGCCGGTCAACGGTGCGGCGGTTTCAGTCTGTACCACCAGGCACCTTGCCTTCCTCGTTCGCAGTGAGTTTCCCTTGCGCCCGCAGGATGTCCACCACAAGCGGATGAACGCCGAACCAGCGTATGCCGTTGAACTCCTGCACCGCGCGGGCACGCAGCAACGAGTACAAAACTGGGGCCGGGACTTTGGCGACAGGATCGCAGGCGTAAATGCTTTTCAGCCGTTCCGCCTTCATGTCATAGGTGATCTTGTTGACCTTCTCCTCGTCGTAGGGGCTTTCCCCTAGCCGGCGTTCGTATTCCGTCCGCAGATTGTTGATAGCGGCGTCTGCATCAATCTGTCCAATTTTGCTTTCCTGGCGTAGAATGGCGTTGTCTGCGGCCTGTGCAGTCATCTGGAAAAGGTCGCGCAGGTTCCCACCGGACGCGACGATTAATTTGGTCATCTGGTCATCCCCAAACAAATCCGGGGTGACGCGCGCTTCCAGAACGGCATTCAAAGCGTCACGCCCGGCCTCGTGCGGCGTGTGGTCCTGATGAAAGACGGGCGTATCGGGGATGCAGTGAATGCGCTCGCCGGAGAAAGGCAACTGTGCGGAGCGTTCTGAGTAGACGAGGCTGATGGGGATGTTGAAAATCAGGTGGGTGTGCAAGTCCTTGAAGATGTTGGCGTAGTTGAGGAACAGGCTTTCCGTCTGCTCAAAAGGAATGCCCGGCTTGTCAAAATCCTCTCCCACGAATAGCCATTCGCGATCATCGTTTTCACGCAGAAGCAGGCTGCACTCGTCGAAGGCGCTGTTGACAAGACCGATAAGGGAAGACAAGCGGTGCAGCCGATACTCCACGACTTCTTTTTTGCGATCCGCCGTGTATTTCAGTTCGCCCTTGAGGTGAGCGAACAGCCCCAAGATCGTCGCCCAGGGGCTTTCGGCTTTGGGGCCGACGCCTGCGGAGGCGGAGGCTTCCGTTTTGGTTTCCTTCAGGTTAGTGACTTTTTCCGTCGCGAACCACTTCTGAATGTCGTCAAGCAGTCTTTGGGAGGGCTGTAGCTGCGTGACCTGTTTTGTTTCTTCAACCACGCGCGTCATCATCACCAGGAGAACGTCAAAGGGCTTGAAGCCGGCGGCGTCCAGGTCCGAGACAGCGCTGAATCGAATAGTGTGGAACTGACCGCGCATCTGGTGCGACAGCCTTGTCAGTTCCGTGGACTTGCCGACTCCAGGATGGCCCATCATAAAGGCTTTGTAAAACGCCCCTCCGTGGGCACGTCTCAGGCCAAGTGCGATGTGCGCGACTTTGTCTCCGCCGCGAACCGCGTTGATTTCTTCCTTGTAGAAGGCGTGGAACTGGTCTTCTTTCAGCAGAGGTTCTGGCGAGAGGGTCTGGTAAACATCATCGAGAGTAGTAGCAGCTTTGAGTTCCATGATACCCCTGTTCTTTTGCACAACGTCAATAAAGAACAGTATACCACGCCCTGTGCTGTGTCCGTGAAACCTGGTGTATGGTAGTCTGCTAACGCCTGTTTTTTCTCTTTCCGGGTACACTTATGCCGATATGATCAGCCCAATTCAAATCCGCCAGGTCAGCGACGAGATCGCGCGCCGGTTCCAGCCGGCGCGCATCATCCTGTTCGGCTCCTACGCCTACGGCACACCCACCGAGGACTCGGACGTGGACCTGCTGATCGTCATGCCTTTGCCAGATAAAGGTCGCGGCAGGGCGTCGGATATTCGGCTGCACTTGGACATCACATTCCCGCTTGATCTCGTCGTCTGCGACCCGGAATACTTGGAGCAGCGCATCGCGATGAACGACTTCTTCTTACGAGAGATCACGGAAAGGGGACAAGAACTGTATGCAGGCAATCACGCAGCAGTGGGTTAAGAAGGCCGAGGGTGATTGGGTCAGCATGAACCGCGAGGGGCAGGCGCAAAATGCACCCAACTACGACCTTGTTTGTTATCTGGCGCAGCAGTGCGCCGAAAAGTACTTGAAAGCGCGTCTGCAAGAAGCGAACCTGGCCTTTCCCAAAACACATAATCTGCCCGCTCTGCTGGCCCTGATCCTCCCCATGGAACCGTCTTGGAACGTGTTGCAGGTGGCGCTGACAAAACTTGATGACTACAGCGTAGAATTCCGCTATCCGGGCCGCGATGCTACTGCAACTGACGCGCAGGACGCACAGCAGTTTTGCCGCGACATCCGTGAAGTGGTGCGGCGCAGTTTTGGTCTGCCGATATGATAGACGCCGCCCAAATCCGCCGGGTCAGTGATGAGATCGTGGGCCGGTTCCAGCCGGAGCGCATCATCCTAATCGGTTTCTACGCCTACGGTGCGTCCACCGAGGACTCTGACGTGGACCTGCTGGTTTGTGGGACCGTGCGTGACACGGCACGAGGCAGTTTGGGCTTGCTGCTTTGATGAAGTTTTTGCCTTCCATGCTTGTAGACATTGGAGAAGACAAAGATGGATGGCTACGAGGTCAAAGTCTATCATAGCAAATGACGAGTGCTGCATTGTCCAGATCGTCGAATTCGTGGAGTGCGCGATGGACAGCCCTACCCCGGAAATTACTCTGGCTCGTTGCTTTTTCATCTCTGCCTATCCTACATGAATGCGAAAAGAACCCTGGCTCCCGATTGCGGGAGTGGGGGCTTTTTTATGCCTTCGCCAGCACGTCCGTAATCGGATTGCCTACGCCGTCGTGGGTGACGTAGAAAGGGCGCTTTTCGATGAGGTAAGACAGCTTGGGGGAGATGCCCAGCGCGTGGTAGATAGTAGCGTGCAGGTCCTCGATGACGACGGGGTTTTCGATGGTCTTGCAGGGGCGCTCGTCCGCTGTCTTACCGTAGACGTAGCCCCGCTTGACGCCGCCGCCGAAGAGCAGCACGGAGCCGGCGTCGGTGAAGTGGCGGTGCATCCCATAGTGTTTTAGCTCGGTCAGGGTGTCCGGCACCGTCACCTGGTCCTTGACCTTCTGGTCCGGCTTGCCCTCGGTTAGCATGTCGCGGCTGAACTCGCTCGCCAGCACGATCAGCGTCTTGTCCAGCAGGCCGCGCTGTTCCAGGTCCAGGACGAGCTGGGCGACCGGGGCGTCAATCTGACGTTTGAGGTCCGTCATGCGCGTGTGGCCGTTGTCGTGCGTGTCCCAGTTGAGGAACGGGACGTACTCGGTCGTCACCTCGACGTAGCGCGCGCCCGACTCGACCAGACGCCGGGCCAGCAGGCAGCCCTGCCCGAAGCGGCCCGTGTTGTAGGTGTCGTAGGAGGCTTTCGGCTCCAGGGTGAGATCGAATGCCTGGGCGGCGGGGGAACTGAGGAGGCGGTACGAGTTGTCCAGTGAGCGCAGCAACGACTCCTTCTGGTAGTCGCTCCCAGCCTGGGTGATCGGGCTGTCGGCGACCAGCCGCTTGTAGAACTTGGTCCGGCTCTCGAACCGGGCGGGCGTCATCCCGTGCGGGGGGCGGACCGACTCGACGGCCTGGTCCGGGAAAGGCAGGTTGAACGGCCCGAACTCAGTGCCCAGGAACCCCGCCGTGGTGAACGCCTTGAGTTCCTCGCCTTCGCCCAGGTCGAAGCGCTGCCCGATGTTGACGAAGGCGGGCACGGCGGGGTTCTTCGGGCCGAGCGTCCGGGCGATGATAGCGCCCAGGTGGGGCGCGGCGACGGTCTGGGGCGGGGCGTAGCCGGTGTGCCACTGGTACTGGTGGCGGGAGTGCAGGATGAAGCCCAAATCGCCCGCCCGGTAGGAGCGGATGACGGTGCCGCGATCCATGACCGTCCCGATTCTTTCTAATCCCTGCGAGAACTGGATGCCGTCCACCGCCGTCGGGATAGCCGGGAACGTGCTGAGGACGGCACTGGCGGGCATTCCGGGCGTGAATGGGGCATAGCGCTTGGGGTCAAATGTCTCGGTGTGGGCCATGCCGCCCGCCATCCAGAGGACGATAACGGCGTCCGCCGTCGGCGCGATCTTCGGCTCCGTGGCGGCCAGCAAGGCGCGCGGGTAGCCCGCCGCCAGCGCGGAAAGCGTAGCGGCACTGGCGGTTTTCAGGAAGTCGCGGCGCGTAAAATCACGGGTTCCGGTCATCGGGTAAGCCTCTGGGTGATTAATAAACCAACTGGAACTCCGGGAGCATCACCAGCGCCCAGAGCAGGTCTTCCACACCGTCCGGGCGGACGGGAGAGCCGATTTCCGCCAGCGCGGCCTTGCGCTCGGCCAATGTCGGCAGACGGCCTAGAGCCTGTAAGTACAATGCGTTGACAAGACGCGCGGGCGGCTGCGAACGGTCCGCCGTCCAGCGCGCCGCGCCCGCGTCCAGCATCCCCATGAGCGTTTGGCCGTTGGTCAGCTCCAGCGCTTGCAGCGTGGTCGCCGCCGTCAGGCGCTCCGTGACGACTTGCTCGCGGTTCGGGCGGCCCAATGCGCGCTGGAGCGGGTCGGCCTGCGCCAGCGCGGCGCGCGTTTCGACGAGGGCGCGGTCGCCGGTCAGCACGAAGAAGGCCAGCGTGGTGACTCCCTTTCCCTCTTCGAGCGCGCCCATATCCGGCCCGGCCGTGGCGTGGAAGCGGGTCAGTCCCGGCGGCAGCAGGTAGGTGATCACGGAGTTAGCGTGGGTGCCGATGCCTCCGGTGAAGGTCTTGCCGGCCAGGCGCAGCGGCTTCCCGATGATGTTCTTGTCTATCTGGACCGTGCCGTAGCCCGTGGTCGCCGATGCCCACTTCAAATCGGTCAGCTTGATCGTACCCTTCGGCCCGGTCAGCGTCGGCTCGGCCCAGTCCGCCCAGTCGTCAGCCACCGACGCGGTTCCCCCATTCGTCGCCACAAGAGAGAGGGAGCGGGCGCCGGTGATGTCAATGTCAATGGGAACGGCCCCAGACTTGATGACGCCGCTCTCGAATCTGGTCACTGCCGACCGACCCGGCGGCGGCAGGGGCCGACCGTCCTTGATCTGCAACGGATTGGCTGGGCTAGACCAGACGCCGGTGAGCCGCGAGACGGCGTCGCAGAACTGCTCCGCCGACATCCGCTTGACCGTGGGGCCGGTGAAACGGTAGTCGTCATTGCGCTCCGAGGGCTGGCCGACGGCGGGCATCTGATACGCGCGCGACGTGACGATCAAGGCGATAGTGCGCTTGACATCGTAGCCGTGGTCGGCAAAGTCGGACGCCAGCCAGTCCAGCAGGTCCGGGTCCCAGGGGCGGCTGTCCATCTCGTCGGTCGGCTCGACCAGCCCCCGGCCCATCAGCTTCGCCCACAGGCGGTTGACGAAGGTGCGCGTCAGCCGCCCGTCGGCCCGGCTGGTCAGGACAGCGGCAAGCTGCGCCATGCGCTTCTCGCGCGGCGCACTGCCGTCAATCGTCCCCAGGCTGGGGTAGATGAACTTGATCGGCGCGGCCTGCCCGGTCGGCTTGTCGCACCGGACCATTTCTAAGGGGCCATTCGACGGGGAATACACGCCGGCCATGCCGTAGGCGTCGGCCAGCTTCCACGAAGACACAAAGCTGTTGTGGCATGACGCGCACTTGAGGTTGACGCCCAAAAACACCTGCGAGACGTTTTGCGCCGCCTGCATGGCGGGCGTCTGGCTGGCGTTGACCGTGCCGCGCCAGACGATGCCGTTGGTAAACCCCGCCGAGTCCGGGGTCGGGGCGACCAGTTGAGCCACAAATTTGTCATACGGCAGGTTATGCCACAGCGCGCCGTAGAGCCAGTCCGTGATCTGCGTTCGCCCGCCGTCAATGTAGCCCGTCCCGGCGTAATCGTTGCGGAGCATGTCGTTCCAGAATGTCAGCCAGTGATCGGCATAGGCGGTGTTGTCGCCGAGGAGGCGCTGGACGAGCCGCGCCCGCTTGCCGGGCTGGCGGTCATGGATAAAGGCGTTTAATTCGTCGGGCGGCGGCAGCAGGCCGACCGTGTCGAGATAAACACGCCGCGCAAACGTCCGGTCGTCCGCCGGGCGGGGGAGGGTGATCTTGTTGGCCGCGAAATAGGGCTGGAGGAGTCGGTCAATCGGGTTGGTGAGGCCCACCCGTGGCTTGGCAAGCGGCAGCTTCGGGTGACGCGGCGCGAGCGGCGGCGTCCAGAGGGCGGTCTGGGCGCTGCCGAACGAGACGCCCTGGTCTATCCACGCCCGCAGCAGGCCGACCTCAGCAGGTGTCAGGCGCGGCCCCCGCGCGGGCATGATCTCGCCGGGCACCTGCCCCGAAACCAGCTTGATGAGGTAGCTTTTGGCGCTGCTGCCCGGCACGACGCCCGGATGCACCTGCCCGCCGGTCAGCACCCCTTCCCGGCTGTCCACCGCGAAGCCGCCCAGCCGCGTCCCGTTGCCGTGACAGGCATAGCAGCGGGAAACGAGCAGCGGCTTGACGTCGCGGTCATAGGAGACCGGCCCCGCCGCCGCGAGGGGAGGCAGAGAGGATCGCCCCCCGGCCCCCAATTCTGGCGCAACTGCACCCGACGGGGGAATCGGAGCCGCACGCGGCGCGGACACCCCCGCTAGGCCGATGGCGCCCAGAAAGCCAGCAGTCCACAGGCTCCAAAGGGCGCGGTTTGTCCAGTTCTTGTGAGGCAGACTCAAAGGAAGTGCTTTCTTTCAGACCGTCCCCTAGCCCCCAATTCTGGGGGGGCCAAAGGGGAACGGCCTTCTACTCCCCCAGAATTGGGGGCTAGGGGGCGATTTCACGCCAGCAGAGCATCAATCGGGACGCCTTTGCCGTTGTTGGTGACGTAGAACGGGCGCTGCTCGGTGACGTAGCTGGTGTCGGCGGGGATACCCAGCGCCTTGTAAATGGTCGCGTGGACATCTTCCAGCCGGACTGGGTTTTCGATGGGCAGGAGCGGGTGGGTGTCTGCCGTCTTGCCGTAGACGAAGCCTTTCTTGAAGCCGCCGCCGAAGAACAGCATGCAGTTGCCGCTGCTGAAGTGGCCGTGGAAGCCGTACATCTTCTCGCTCTGGATGATCAAATCCGATCCCGTGGAGCGCTCGGCGAAGCCGAAGGCTTCCGTGCCTGCCGCCGGTTGGTTGGCGATGGTGCGGCCAAACTCGCTCATCACGACGACCAGGGTCCGCTCCAGCAGCCCGCGCTGGTCCAGGTCGCGGATGAGCTGGGCGATGGGCCGGTCCACCTGCGCCTTCATCGCCTTCATGCGCGGCTGACCATCGGCGTGCATGTCAAAGCCGCCGAACGGCTCGTACTGGTATTCCACCTGCACGAACCGTGCGCCGCCCTCGACCAGACGCCGGGCCAGCAGGCAGCCGAAGCCGAACCGATGTCCGACATCGTAGGCTTTGAGCGTTTCGGGCTTTTCCTCCTCGGCGAACTTGAAGGCGCGCTTGACCGGCGAGTCCATCATGGCCCGCGCGTCCTCCATCACCTTGACGTAGTCCTTGACGGGGTGTGCGGTTTGCAGGGCGGGTGTGGACAGTCCCGTGATGGCCTCTAAATAATGCTGCCGCCGGTCCAAACGTGTCATGTCCATGCCCGCGACAGCCTTCAAAGTCGGCAGGCCCTGGGCCGGCTCGGGGATCATAAACGGCGCGTACTTGACCCCGTAAAAGCCCGGCCCCATGAACTCGTTGATGAACAGGAACTCTTCGTTGCTGGTGTTGATGTCCCGCCCGATGTCAATGTAGGCGGGGATGTTCGGGTCGCGCCGCCCCAGGGTCCGGCTGACGACTGCGCCGAGGCTGGGCGCCTGCACCCCGGCGGGGAACAGGTAGCCGGTCATCATGTAATACTGGGCTTTGAGGTGGACTGCGCCGAACTTGGTCTGGTTGGTCAGGCTCCGCAGGACCATCCCTTTATCCATGACCGAGGCGATGTTTTCCAGTCCCGCCCCCAGCCGGATGCCGTCTGCGGCGGTGGCGATGGAGGGGCAGGTGCCGAGGATGTCCGCCCCCTTCATGCCCGGAACATAGGGCGTGAACTTCTTCGGGTCCCAGGTGTCGGTCTGCGCGACGCCGCCCGGCAGCCAGATGACGACCACTGAGTCCGCTGTCGCTTTGGGCTTGGCGGCGGGCGCTTTGGCGGTTGCGGCCTCGGCATTGCGGGCGCCGAGCAGATTCAGCGTCCCCGCCGCGCCGACCGCCAGGCCCATTTTGAGTAGGCGGCGGCGCGTCAGTGATGATTTATTTTGTGGCATGGTTGTTGCCTATGTTGCTTTTTCGAGCAGTTTTCAACTGCTCGCCTGCCGCCTTGCTACCGATTGTTCACCGTCACGCCCGGCCAATCGTCCGTGCGGAAGGGCAGCGCGGGCAGGCCCGCCTTATTATAAAGGCTGACGGCTGGGTCGGCGGCCCAAGCGTAGCGGACGGCGACCGGAGCGGTCACTTGAAGCGATGAGACGACAATAGAGTCGCCGTCAATGCGGGCGTTGGCGGGGACGAACTTCCGGTCTGCGCCCGCAAGGGTGAAGCCGGTCAGGGGGCCGCCGGCTTTGGCCGTCAGTCCGCCGCCCAGGTGATCGAACGTCAGCCGGATCGCTCCCCCGTCCACGGTCATCGCCTTGTAGAGCGGGCCGGAGTCCTCCACCTTCTCGCCGGCCTGCGCTTCGGCGACCAAGGCCAGGCGACGTCCCACTTCCTGCTTGTTCTTGGGGTGGATGTCGGTCGTATCCCCGATGTCAATCGCCGTGGCGATCCCCGCGTTCGGGACGTTTTTGGCCGTTAGCCACTGCGCCTCGCGCAGTTCCGCCCATGACTCGCCGCCGGGCGCCCAGTTCGCGAGTTGGACGATGTAGAAGGGGAAATTGCCCTCGCCCCAGCGCGCCCGCCAGTCGCCGATCATCGTCGGCAGCAGCGTCCGGTACTGGTAAGCCCTGCCCGCGTTGGTCTCGCCCTGATACCAGAGCGCGCCCTTGATGCCGAAGGGGATCAGGGGGGCGATCATACCGTTGTAGAGTGTTGTCGGCGTGTTCTGGTCCACCGGGCCTCGCGGCAGCGGTGTCACCTTCGCCAGCGACACGCCCGTATGATACCGCCACGGTCCCACGAGGGAAACAGGTTGACCGCCCGCTACTTCCAGGGACAGGCCCGCCGCGTCACCGTAGATGCCGCCCTTGCCGCCCGTGTCCAGGACGCGGATAGCGACCACGTTTGGCCCAGCCTTCAGAACGCCCGCCGGGATATGGTACGCGCGCGGAATGTTGTATCCCTCCGTCGCACCGATCTGTATGCCGTTGATCCAGGTCGTGTCGTTGTCGTCCGCCAGGAAGTGCAATGTTACGTCCTTGCCGACGGCATCGGCGGGCAGATCCACCGTCTTGCGGAACCAGATGATCCCGTTGAAGCTGCTGAGTTCAGGAATGCCCGCATCCTGGAACAGCGCCGGCAGGGTCATCGTCGGCCAGGCCGCGTCGCCTGTCGCCGGGTCGGACCACTTGCCCCCCGCGCCGGGATCGTTTTTCGCGTACCACGCGCTCATCTGCTGGGCCATGCTCGATGCAATGCTGCCGTGGTCGCCTAGCTGCGCCACGGCAGCGCGGAAATCGGGCATCTTTGCCAGCGCCGGCCCGCTCGTCCACGCCTCGGCAGGCGTCCCGCCCCAATTGGTCTCGATCAGGCCGATGGGGACGTGCTGGTTCTCGTGGAGGTTTCGCCCGAAGAAGTAGCCGACGGCGCTGAAGCCGTTCCACCCGCCCTGCTTGACGCTCTGCGGGGTGCAGATCGCCCAGGGGGAGACGGGGGCCGTCGCTTGTGGGTCCGTCTTGACATTGTGCTGCACCATGAACAGGCGGATCTGCGGGTAGTTCGCCGCGGCGATCTCCTGGTCGGCGTTCGTCGTGTTGCCAATGCCGAACTCCATGTTGGACTGCCCGGAGCAGACCCACACGTCGCCCACCTGGACGTTGGCGAGGATCGCGGTCTGCGGCCCGTCTACCCGCAGCGTGTACGGCCCGCCGGTCGGCAGTGGCGGCAGGTGCGCCATCCACGCGCCGTCCGCGTCCGCCACCGCCGATGCGCTCTTGCCCGCGATGCTGACGCGGACGGTCGCGCCGGGCGTCGTCCATCCCCACACGGGGTCGGACTGGCCCCGCTGGAGCACCATGTAATCGCTGAACAGCGGGTTCAGAAACGGATGATCAGCGGACGAGGCCACCGCCTGCGCCAGCGTGGGCACGGGGGCAGCCAGCGCGGCGCACAATAGTAAGGTACGGGAAAAGGTCTTCATTGGCGATGTTCCTTTCAGCCGAACGAGTATCTGATGTTACGCGGCGGATACCGGGGCAGTAGAATGCCCCGGCAGAGAAGTGTCCTTCGGACGAGGAGAAGCGTCCTTCGGACGAAGAGAGATGGAGGAGAGCCGCCTCCGGCCCGGTCACTTTCCATCATTGCCTTCTTCTCTCATGCTCTTCTCTTCACCCGCGAGGGTGGCTCCTTGCCGGGGCTTTCCACAGCCCCGGCATCCGCCGCGTAATATCGGTGAGTATCTGACGTGCTCGAATTAGTGAAGTGCTTTCCGGCGGTTGCCCCGGACGATTAGGACAACAACGAAAAGCAGTATCTCTATGGCAAGCAAGGTGAACACATAGGTCGTGATGTACTTCTTGAACGGAGTATGCCTCATCACAATTGGCATCAGCATGAACAAGGCGAAGCTGATGACACCCGGCCAGTATTTCTTTTCCATGTAAGCCTCCGGCGTTCCCCGGATTGAAATCCGGGTCTGTAGAAGTGCAGATGCCCGCTTGTGTGGACATATATGTTATCGCAAGCTGGCTGGTCGCCGTCCTATGATCGCGTAGATGAAAGCGGCTATGGCTAAAATCATCATTCCCCATTGTATGTGCTCTGCGACCGTATAGGGCTGAGGTGAAGCAACCGCTTCCCATGAAGATGTGAGAGCGATCAAAGAAATGCCGACGCGAGAAGCCACTTGCCGGCGCAGGTCATGGACTTTGCCCATCTTCGTTTCCTGAGCAAGTGAGTACCACAAAGTATAAGCCAAAATACCCATGCCACAACCCATCAGACCATCAAGGGCATGATGCAGCCAATTCATCTGCTTTTCCTCACCGGATGTACTGAAATTCCGGGCTGACGGTCAAGGCCCAGAGCATGTCCACGATGGCCGGGCGCGGCAGGACGGCGTGAAGGACGCCGCTATGGTCGAACGTGACCCGGCCGTCGAACTGGTCGAAGGACAGGCCGCCGATGTCGCGCCCGGCCAGACCCACGGCATCGGCGGGGACTTCCAGGCGTACCCACTGCCCCGGCGCGGGCAGGTCGCCCAGCCGCCGGCGGCTCGTCGTGCCGGTCGTGCCGTAGTTGATCAGGTCCTCGCCCCAGAAGGCGCGGTGCTCCCAACTGCCGTCGTTCCATTGGAGCATGATCTCGCGTGGCGGGGTTTTCGGGTCCAGATAAGCATAGGTGAACAGCGTGTCGCCCGGCCCGAGGGAGAGCGGCGTGGCCGCGCCCAGGAAGTAGTGCTGCTGCGCGCCCGCCATGACCGGCGCGGTGTGGGCCTGCTTGCCGGAGTAGACGACGTTCGAGGTCATCTGCCACGGACCTTGCATCATCGCGCCTGCGGGCGGGCTGTCCTCCCACCAGACGGCTTCGGTAGGGGCTTGACTGGCAAACGGGGCGGGTGGTGTGGCCTCCAAAAACTGGTTGCCTGCCCCCAGTTCCTTCGGCGTCGGTGCGCGGCCCAATGTCGCCCAGTAGGCGCGGGTGACGATGCGCGGCCACTCCGGCTCCGACGACAGTTCTCCGTCCAGCGTCCCCAGGGTGACGCGGCGGTTGAACTCGTCCCCGTTTAAAAGCTCCAACGCCTGCACGACGGCGACGTCATCCGACCGGGACGTCGAAATCTCGTTGCGGGCGGCGGGCTTGCCCAGCGCGCGGGAGAGGACGGTCGAGTCGCCGTTCAGATAAGCGCGTGATGCCCCCGTGTTGCCGATGGCGACATTGATGCTGTCTAATAGCTGCTCCTCGGTCAAGCGGCGCAGGGTGGGGGAGCGGTAGAAGCGCGGCGCGTCGGGGTCGGCGGCGCTGAACGTGTCGGCCAGACGCGGGTCATAGCGCAGTTGGTAGGTGCGGCTGGTCAGCATCAGCCGGATCGTGTGCTTCAGGTCGTAGCCGTGACGCATGAAGTCGTCGGCCAGCCAGGCCAGGAGGGCCGGGTGGCTCGGCGCGCGGCCCTCGGCCCGGAAGTCGTCGGCCGGCTCGACTAGTCCTAGACCGAAGTAGCGCTTCCACAGCCGGTTGACGAGGCAGGTGGCGAATCGCGGGTTTTCAGGGTCCACGATCAGCCGCGAGACTAGACGCAAGCGATGGTCTTGATCGAGCGGCGTGTGCGCGGCGGCGTTGCGCGCGCCGGGCTGGTCGAACAGGAAGGTCGGTGGGACAAACTCGCCCTCGTGGACCTCGCACCGGATCACTTCCATGTTCTGCGGGGTGAAGTAGCTGGCGTACCCCATGAACTTTTTCTGCGTCCATTCGGGGTTCAGGAAATGGTTGTGGCAGGAGGCGCACTTGACCGCCGTACCCATGAAGACCTGGGAGACATAGGCCGCGCTCTGGGCCGTCTCGGTATGGTCGGCGTTTTGTATCCAGCCGCGCGCCAGTGAAGCCATCGGGCCGGTGGAGGTCGGATCAATCAGCTCGGCAACCATCTCGTCATAGGGCCGGTTCTGGCGCAGGTTCTCGGCCAGCCAGGGGCGCAGGTTGGGGCGTGACCCGGCCCCGCCCTGGTGTGCGCCGTTAGAGGCCAGCGCGTCCTCCCAGAAGGGAATCCAGTTCGCCGCGTAATCGTCATTCCGGGCCAGCAGGGCGTCCACCAGCCGCGCCCGCTTGCCGGGCGTCTTGTCCTGGACAAAGGCCAGCGCCTGCGCGGTCGTCGGGATGACGCCGACCACATCCAGATACACGCGGCGCACGAAGGCCCCGTCGTCGCAGACTGGCGGGGTGGAGAACTTTTTTCCCCGCCACTTGGCGGCGATGAAGCGGTCAATTTCGTTGAAGGCGGGCGCAGTGACACTTGGGACAACGGGCGCGTGGGGCAGCCGCGCCAGGTGCTTGACGCGCAGCTCGGCGAGACTCAGCCCGGACTCATCTTCAATGGGCAGTTGGGCGGCTAGACCCCCCTTGACGCCTCCCACCTTACTGTTCACCCCCGCCGGGTCGTCCTGCGCCCCGGCAAAAATCCATTCGCGCAGCAGGTGGACCTCGTCCACCGAGAGAGCCGGGCCGCTCATCGGCATCCGGGGCGTATTCAGACCACGCACATACTGGATCAGCGCACTTTCGTCAGGCTTGCCGGGAATCAAACTCGCTCCATGCTTGCCGCCCAGCCTCAGCGCGGCCAGCGACACGACGCTTAACCCGCCTGCCGGGGCAGCCCCGGCGTGACACTGGCCGCAGCGGCTCGCCAGCAGCGGCTGAATCTGCCGCCGGTAGCTGACGCTCCGTGCTTCGGCTTTGTCCAGCGGTCGAATGGCGACCGCATCCGGCGGCGCGGGGCCAGCCGCCGCTACCCACGAGAGCAGCGACAGCAGAGCAACCGTCGCCAGCGCGGCCCATCGGCGTTTGTTGGTTTTTTTGTGTGACATTTCTTCCTCTAAGACTATACCGCAGGACGGCTAAAAATCCTGCACTCTTGAGGCAGAAATATTGCCTGGATTGACCGGGCCGGCGACGGTTGACAAGATTTGCCGCTTTTGTTACAATGGACACACGGGACCGAACAGCCTGCGGTAGGAGGTGACGCGGCGCGTTGAGAACTTGGGAGGCTTTCATGCACTTCGCCCTCAGATGGTGTCTCATCCTGAAATCCCTGGCGGCATTGGCCGGGGTTGCCCTGTTCGGCCTCAGTCTTCCCCCGGCCTCGGCCCAGAACGTGCGCTGGGAAAAGAGCGGCTTCGGCTCGACCCGGCATCACGGGGACCGGGCGGCGGAAAAACAGGGCCGCGCGGACTGGCCGCGCGTCGCTGACGGCGAGCCGGGGACGCAGGTGCATGTCACCTTCGACCTGCGTAACGCCGACGTCATCCTCATCACGGGCCATGACTTCGGCCAGACGCCCCTTCTGAATGAAGCGCGGCGCCTCGCGGCAAGGATCGGCCGGCCCCGCGCGGATTATATCCTTTTCACCGGCACCAAGACGGTGAACACGGACATCGAGCTGAACAAATACCTGGCGCAGCCCACGCGCCGGCACACCGAGTCGGACCTGAACCTGTCTGTGCTGACAGCCGCCCTCCAATCCTCGGCCCTGCCGCGCCCCATCGTCCTGTTCGTCCGCGCCGACGATGCCGACCAGGCGCTCTTGACGACGCCGGGGGCGGCCCCCCGGACTCTGGGGGAGGCGACGTTCTTCGGATTGAACGAGGCGCCGCCGGGCGCGCGCCTGCATTTCGCCGCCTCCATTCCCTGGTACGCGCCGCTGCTCGGCCTCGCCTTCGCGGCCTTCTTCCTGTCCGGGATTGTCACGATCGTCGTCTCACCCTGGCGTTTGGCGAAAAAGCGCGCTCAGTCGGCGGAGCCGCCGGCCGTGCCCGCTCCCGAAGAGGTCCAGCAGCGCTATAACAAGCAAAGCCCGCTCCGGCTGGTGACGACGCTGCTCCCGCTCTCCTTCGTGCTCCTGTCCCTGCTGGGCAACCCGCACCGGCTGATGACAGCGGTCATATATAGCCTGCCGTTCGACCCGAATGCGCTGGACTCCCGCGCCGCGTTCTATCTGCCTCTGGGAATGGCCGCGCTGGTCGGCCTTTCCTACCTCGCCTTCGCCCTCACAAATCGGGCGCGTGTGCGGCGCGGAGAGGCGCCGCTCCTGCCGGTCGAACTCCCCGACCCGGACGACCCACCGCGTTGGACACGGACTTGGTTCGTCCTAGTCCTCGGCGTTCTTTGGCCGCCCCTGATGCTCCTGCCGATCCTGCTGCTGAACGGCGTGGTGCCGCGCGGACCGTGGGTACACTCCCTGCCGTTCGTCCTGCCGGCAATTCTGCTTGCAGCCCTGACCGTCGGCGGCTGGCTCGCGAGCCGCGCGGTGCGGACGGACCTGCCCCCGGACGACCCCTGGCATCAAATGGTGGACGAGGTGGCGGCGCAGGCGGGGGTGACGGTCCGGCATGTGGTGCGGGTGCAGTCGCCCGCCCTCAACGCCTATGCCTCCATCTTCGGGACCGTGGGGCTGACGGCGGGGCTGCTGCGGAAGATGGAGCCGGAGGATGTTCGGGTCATCATCGCGCACGAGATCGGCCACCTGCGGGGCGGTCATGTGCGGCGGGGATTCGTGGTCAGCCTGCTGGCGCTGGCGGTGGTCTGGGCGGCCTGGTGGTTCGGGCTGCACGCCGCCAGGAGCCGCCTGTCGGATTCGGCCTACACCGTGTTAAGCGGGCCGATGATCAGCATTTTCCTCCTGCCGCTGGGAATCAACCTGCTGCTTGGCCGGGGCCGCCGCCAGCGCGAGGCCGCCGCCGACCGGTTTGCAGTCGCGGTGACGGGCGACCCGGAGCGGGTGATCCAGACGCTGACGAAGCTGCACACGCTGAACGCCACGCCGCACCAACTGAGGCGCAGCGACGAGCTGTTGAGCAGCCACCCGTCCCTGGTGAACTGCATCGCCGCCATCCGCGCGAGCGCGGCTGATCCGCATCCAAGAGTCTTTTGACCAGGTGATGTTACGAGTGTACCGGGGCTGTGGAAAGCCCCGGCAGGGAAGCGCCCTCGCGGGCGGGGAGTACAGTCTACGTCGGCGTCTTCTCGTCCGCAGGACGCCGATTTGCCGGGGCTTTCCACAGCCCCGGTACACTCTGCGTAACATCAGTGACCAGTATTTTCCTGAACCCCTTGACAACAGTGGCAGGCGTGGGGTAGAGTGTTTTCCACTTGGCAGGCGAACGCCTTTCTGCCTTGAGCTTTTGTGATGAACGTAACCCTGAAACAACCGCATAATGGTCAGATGGACCGCAGCTACCTGGAACTCCCTCTGGATTTCCAGGTGTTGCCTGTCATCCCCGCAGGAGGTGGCCGACGCGAGTGACCTCGCGCCCCGCCCGCTTCAGGAAATCTTTTTCCAAAGCGCCCGCCTTCTGCCCCTGTGCTGAAGGGGGGCGCTTTGTGTTTGTCCCAACCCGACCGCTTGATTTGAAACAACAGATGATGATCACGACAATGACGAAACGTAATACCGAACTGATGCAGGACCCCCGATTTGTGGCGGAACCCGCTTTGGCGCTGCCACGCCTGCTCACGGATCACTTCATTCAAGGCCATCAGCCGCGCGGTATGGCCTTAGATTTTCAGGACAATTTCATACTGGGACCGATTGTGTCACCGCCTCACCGGCGGCTTATTCCACCCGCTTGGAGTTAAAGCAGGCAGGCAAAGAAAAAACAATGACACAATCGGTCCCGTGCAAACAGCGCGGGGCCGATTTCTTTTTGTGGAGGCGACACGATGGAGAAACGCAAATCACATAAACAGAAGAAGGGGGACGTAACATAACGGTCAGTGTGGGCGCCTTTTAAGCGTTAAGTCAGGGTTCAACTCCCTGCGTCCCCATCATTGTCGAAGCTACGGAAACATGGCCTCATCGTTTATAGGTAGGACTTGGCTCTTTCAAGGCCAAAAAGCGAGTTCGAGTCTCGCTGGGGCTTCCAAATCGAAACGGCGCGAAGTGGTGACGAGTGGCGCAATCGGTAGCGCGGCTCCCTTTGAAGGAGATGGTTCCAGGTTCGACTCCTGGCTCGTCAAGATAGGCATGAACGGGGCGTAGTGAAATGGGATAACACTATGCTTGGGCCATAGAGTCGGAAGTTCGATTCTTCCCGCCCCGATGGTTTCTGGTGGATGTGGACGAGCGGTTAAGTCGTCATTCCGTGAAAATGAAGAGCGCCGGTTCGAGTCCGGCCAGCCCCCCCAAAAATAAATGGGAAGATTTCTCAAACTTTATGTTTGTTTGCCATAAACCTGTGGTATACTCCTAAACAGCAATGAAAGCGATAAATAATAATCTCATACCGGCTCAGGTGGATCTCGCGGGCAACGCCCGCTTGATTCTGAGCCGAGGCACGGCAGATTTCGGCCTGGGTTTCCAGGCGATGGATCGTGTCCGCTTTGCGGCGGGGGCGAGTGGTTTGCGGGAAAGGAAATGCTTTTTTTAGCAAGCTATCCTGCCCTAGAAGCAAACCCCTCGGTCTCCCGCCCCGGCGAGAGGCCGTTTTTGTTTGTCCTGGCTGTTGGTTTTGGAGATGTAGCTCAGTCCGGTAGCAGCGCCTGTCTGAAGAACAGGAGGCCGTTGGTTCGAATCCAACCATCTCCACCAATTTCACCCATGTGGGGGCGCATGTTCTAAGGTAGCGATCCTCTTTTGCAAAGAGGATGCTGTCGGTTCGATTCCGACCGCCTCCATTCCCTGTCACGGACAGGCCGCGCGGAAGTAGCTCAACCGGCGGAGCGTCACGGTGCCACCGTGAAGGGCGCGAGTTCAAGCCTCGCCTTCCGCTTTCAAAGCACGGGGAACGCCGTAACAAGAAGTTTGGCAACGAAAAGGAGAAGCATCATGTCCGGCTACACACATTATTACGTCCAGTGCTGGCTCCGGCGGGGGGCGGCGAGGCAGATGGCGTGGATTCCTGATAAGCACGCCGTCGTCGGGCGCTTCCTGCGGCTGACAGAAGACGGCGTCTCGGAAGACGGCTGGGAGGTGGTCGGCGCGGGGGCGCGGCAGCCCGTGGAGTACGTCCGCGAGCGCGGCCAGGACTACAAGCACACGCGCCGGGCGTCCGACATCTGACGCCCGGCCCATGCCCCTGTACCCCAACTGGGAGAGGGAACACGCTTAGAACGTGTACAGTCAGCGTTCGAATCGCTGTAGGGGCACCAGAATCAACGCCCTCGTAGCCCAACGGTAGAGGCAATCGTCTTAAACACGGTCCAGTGCGGGTTCAAATCCCGCCGGGGGCACGCGCGGAAGTTACAAGAAGTTAAATCGGCATTGTGGCGAAGCCAAGCTGGTGAGGCGGCAGGCTCATACCCTGTGAATCGTGGGTTCAATTCCCACCGCCACGACTTTGAGTGTTGTTTTTGATCCTCGATGATGTAGTGGCAGCATCACGCACTGTTAATGCGTTCGCCCTGGTTTGAATCCAGGTCGAGGAGTTTTCTTTGGGATACTATCGGTGGGGCTGTGGTGTAGTGGTGAACATGCCTCTCTGTCGAAGAGAAGATCGCGGGTTCGATCCCCGCCAGCCCCGCGTAGTCAATAGAGGAAGGATGCTCTCGTAGTTCAGCGGAAAGAACGCGATCCTGCGACGGTCGAGGCCATAGGTTCAAATCCTGTCGAGAGCACAGTTTCGTGCAGGCTTGCGCGCCGTCATCAGGGAAAGCCACGGGCAGTCCGGGTTTCCGAAAGCGAACACTAAGATTCGACGCCTGACGCCTTCCCTCCGGGGAGAGTCGGGTCTCGGATTGGCGCGCAGCCTGCACGGGAAAATGAAGCACATGAGAACAGCAAAATCGCAGTCCGGGGTCACGATTGACGGTTCCCACGGGGAGGGCGGCGGCCAGATCCTGCGGACCAGTCTGTCGCTGTCGGCCCTGACGGGGTGCCCCGTCGAACTCGTGCGGATTCGCGCCGGTCGCTCCCGGCCCGGCCTCCAGCCCCAGCATCTGGCCTCGCTTCGAGCCGCCGCCGGGCTGTGCGCGGCTCGGTTGGAGGGTGCGGAGATCGGTTCCGGGCGTCTCCGGTTCGCCCCGCAGGCGCCGCCTGCCCCCGGCGCTTACCACTTCGCTATCGGCACGGCGGGGGCCGCGCCACTTGTCCTCCAGACCGTGCTGTTGCCGCTGGCCCTCGCCCCCGATGCCTCCCGCGTTACGATCACCGGCGGCACCCATGTCTCGCACGCGCCGACGGCGGACTACCTAGAGCGCGTCTACCTCCCGACCCTGGAGCGGCACGGCCTGACCGCGTCCTCCCTGTCCCCGCGCGCCGGGTTCTTTCCCAAAGGCGGCGGCGTGGTGCAGGCGGAGATCGCGGGTGGGGCGGCACCCCTGCCGATCACGCTGACGGAGCGGGGCGAATTACGCGCCCTGACGGCCCTCGTCTTGACGGCGGGGCTGCCTGCCACGGTCGCGGAGCGGGGCATCATCGCCGTGCGTCAGGAATTGGGGCGCTTGCCGGTGGAGTTGACCGTCGAGACGCGCGAAGCTGCTTCAGTCGGGCCGGGCGCCGCCGTGATGCTGGTCGCCGACTGCCAGGGCGGCCCCGCTGGCTTTTCCGCCATCGGTGAGCGCGGCAAGCGGATGGAGACTGTTGCCGAGGAAGCCTGCCGCGCCTTCCGCGCGTGGTGGGAGACGGGCGCGGCCTGCGAGGAACATCTGGCGGATCAACTCGCCCTGCCGATGGCGCTGACGGCGGGCGAAAGCCGCTGGACCACGTCACGGGTGACGGAGCACTTGCGTACCGTGCTTTGGGTCATCCCGCAGTTCCTGCCCGTCGCGGCTTCGCTGGCGGAACGACCCGACAGTTCCGGCCTGGTCATCCTCCAGGCCGGACGGTCTTGGGAGCGTTAGCTGCCCCCATGCCTACTTCCAATATCTTACTTCCAGTGCATCTCCGTGTCGCCGTGCAGCAGGTGAATGTAGTTGAGCTGCCCGTCGTGGTACATCATGTGCTGCGCGGCGAACCCGGCCGCCGTCAGCAGCGTCATCGGGCCTAACATAGTCTGCACCGTCTCGCCCCAGCGGTCCGCCGTCACGCCATCAATGGCCGCGTACAGCTTCTGCGTTCCCTTTTCCAACTCGGCCAGCGCCTCGGCGCGCGTCGTGATGGAAGCGAAGTACGCCGCGCGCTCGTCGGGTGACGGCGTCGCCGCCGAGCCGGCCTTCAGCAACTCCGCCAGGGTCCCGTTGACCACTCCGCACTCAGCCACCACCTTGATGGCGGGGCGGAGGGCAGCGTTCGGGCTGCCGCTCGCCCTCTCCTCGTCCAGCGCGTTCAGGTCGTTGACCAGGTTGTTGTAAGCCCTGTCCGTCGTCGCGCGCAGGTGCGCGCCCAAATCTAGTTCCGCCATGTGAGGTGTGTCTCCTTTGATCCCGGTGTTTGGAACGGCCTGCCACACCGCCCGTGCCTACTATACCCCGTCTACGCGCACACCAAAGCGGGAGAAGATTCCTCGTCAAGTTTTCGATGGGCCGACAGGAAAGCGGCCACGCACTCGGGGTCCCACTGCGTCCCTGCGCCTTCGGCCAGGAAGCCGAGCGCCTTCGAGGCCGGGTGCCCCTTGCGATAAGGCCGGTCGGTCGTCATGGCGCTGAAGGCATCGGCAACGGCCATCAGCCGGGCGGCAAAGGGAATCTCCAGCTTTTGGAGGCCGCTGGGGTAGCCCTGACCGTCCCACCGCTCGTGGTGGTGGCGGACGGCATCCAGCGTTCCTTCCAGGCCCGGCACGGCGGCGACGATCACGGCGCCCATCACGGGATGATGCTTGATCACCTCGACCTCTTCACCTGTCAGCCCCGACGGCTTCCGCAGGACGAAGTCGGGGACGCCGATCTTGCCGACGTCATGCAGCAGAGCCGCCGTCGCCAGCGCTTCCTGGACGGCGACGTCCAGGCCCATCTCTCGCGCGATCTGTAGGCTGTAGACCATGACATCCTCGGAATGGCGGCGCGTGTAGCGGTCCTTGTTGTTGACGGCGGTAACCAAGGCGTCCAGCATCGAAAAGCCCTCCACGGAGTCGTTGAGAGACTTCCGCAGGACGTCCGCTTCCGCCGTATCCTCCGCGCCGGTCTTGACGCGCAGCAGGCGGGCATCGGCGAGTTCCAGCGCTTCCAGACGGGAAGGCTCGTCGTCGGGGAACACGGAAAAGCCCATGGACAGGCTGAGAGGAATCGCGCTGTCGCTGTTTGGGGGGCGGTACGCCGCTTCCGCCAGTCGCAGCCGCAGGCGCTCCGCCAGGTGCGGCGCTTCCGCCTGGCTCGTCCCCGGCATCAGCAGGGCGAACTCGTCTCCGCCAAAGCGGGCCAGTGTGTCATAACTGCGGCAGCAGCTTTGCAGCACGCTTGCGACCTGGCGCAGCACGTCGTCCCCGACCAGATGCCCGTAAGCGTCGTTGAAGAACTTGAAGTTGTCCAGGTCCAGGACGGCGATGGCGAGGGGCACGTTCTGGCGCAGGGCGCGGTCCGTTTCCTCCTGGAACCGCTTGTGGAAGGCGCGGTGGTTGAGCAGGCCGGTCAGAGGGTCGTGGTCCGCCCGCTCCAGGGCCTCGGTCAGCAGCCGCTCACGCTCCTCTTCCAGTGCGCGGCGCTCGCCGATCTCCGTCTGGAGTTCCGCGTTCGCCTTCGCCAGCGCCGCTGTCCGCTCCGTCACGCGCACCTCCAAGGAGGCTTTGGCCTGACGCAGCGCTTCCTCGCCCAGCTTAAGCGATGTGACGTCCCGGAACGTGACAACGATGCCGAACACTCCCGGCTCCGCCAGCAAGTTGACCATGCCGACGTGGCAACAGAGCCGGGACCCGTTCTGGTGGCGCACGGTCGCCTCAAGCGTAAAGTCTTTCCCTGCTCTGGCCCGTGTCTGCTGGAAGGTATCCTGGAACTGGGGGCGATCCTCGTCCGCGACGAAGTCGAAGAGGCATCTGCCGACGAGGGATTCCGGCGCATACCCCCACATGCGCCGCGCGGCGGAACTCAGGTAGACGGCAGTGGCGTCTTCCAAAAGGATCACCATGACCTCGGAGGTGTTGTGGACGAGGGCATGGAACCGCTTCTCGCGGCGTCGCAGAATCTCGTTTTCGTGGGTCAAGTGGGCGACGGCATGGCGGTCCTGGGCGAAACGACGGAAACCGGCAAAGAGGCAGAACAGGGAGGCGAGGAACGCGAGGGCGGTGACGACCTCGGTCGTCCGATGGCTGGTGGCGGCACGACCGTCGTACTCGTGGACGGCATCTTCCACCGACTGGCGATACCCCTGCCAGGCGGGCTGTGTTTGCGCTGTGTCGCCGATGTGCGCCAGACGCGCCTGGCGTGCTTCCAGCGCCTGCTTCTCCCGGTCCCCTTCCTGCCGGTAGCGTACAAACGCTCGCGCGACATGCGCGAGCGCCAGGCCATGAGGATCACGCTGCCGGATCGTTTCCATGTCCGCCGCGCCGCGCTGGGCGTTCTGGTCCCAGAGCTTCTGCTCTTCAGGACGCAGCAGACCTTGTGCCACGTACCGCTGCTGCTGAACGCGGTTTCCGTCGGCCCGGTCGAGGACGTACAGGAGCGCCAGCCCCGTTTGGCGGTATGTGTCCGCCTGGCGCTGGAGCCGGACGACTCCCCCGGCGGCGCTCAGGAAGACGAGAACGGCCAATGCCATCACGCACCAGGCCGGCAGGGGCCGGCTTCTTACGGGTTCTGTTCCCGCTCTCTCAACAGCACTAGATTCCACGAACAATGCCTTGCCTCAATGCGACGGTGATGAAAAGTCCTGACAGCATTATCGGTATCGAGGCGAGGTTTTTGGAGGAGGACGTTGCCCGGCGGCGGGCGCTAGGAGAAACCGAGAACTGGATGCGGCACATATGGCTGTTGAAGGGCCTGGACCTCCTCCGGCGAGAGCGGCAGGGACAACGCGGCCACGGCGTCCTCTAAATGGTGCGGCTTCGTTGCCCCGACGATGGGCGCGGTGACACCCGGCGCTTGCAGCAGCCAAGCCAGGGCAACCTGGGCGCGCGGGACATCGCGCGCATCGGCGATCTCGCCCACGCGGTCAATGACCTTGTGGTCAGCCTCCTCGGTCCGGGCGTACAGCGTTTTGCCAAACTGGTCCGATCCAGCCCGCTCGGTCCCCTTCCGCTCCTCCCACGGCCGGGCCAGATGGCCGCGCGCCAGCGGACTCCAGGGGATGACGCCGATGCCCTCTTCCCGGCACAGACCCATCATCTCGCGCTCCTCCTCGCGGTAGAGCAGGTTGTAGTGGTTCTGCATACTCACGAAGCGCGTCCACCCGTGCCGGTCCGCCAGACCCAAAGCCTTCGCGAACTGCCAGGCGTACATCGAGGATGCGCCCAGGTAGCGCGCTTTGCCGGACTTGACCACGTCATGCAGCGCTTCCAGCGTCTCTTCGACGGGTGTGTCTGAGTCAAAGCGGTGGATCTGGTAGAGGTCCACATAGTCGGTGCCCAAACGCCGCAGGCTGTGGTCAATCTCCGTCATTATCGCTTTGCGGGACAGCCCGCCTCCGTTCGCGTCAGGCCGCATCCGCCCATGCACTTTGGTGGCGATTACCACCTCGTCGCGCTTGGCGAAGTCGCGCAGCGCGCGCCCCGTGATCTCTTCACTTGTGCCGTCGGAGTAGACGTTGGCGGTGTCAAAGAAGTTGATGCCCAGTTCGAGGGCGCGCTGGATAAACGGACGGCTCTGCTCCTCGTTTAGCGACCAGGGGTGCGCGCCGCGCTCCGGCACACCGTAGCTCATGCAGCCGAGGCAGATGCGCGAAACCTTGAGGCCGGACTTCCCAAGCTTTACATAGTCCATTCGGGGTGACTCCTTCAGTGTCACATTCTTTGGAGGGTGTGACGCCTACCTCATACCCACAAATGCGGGAGTGCAAGTAGCCGAGGAGAGGAAGAAAATGGGCCGCGCATTATCGGAGTGCGAATTCCACCATCGCAGTCCGTCGTGCCTACTGTCAGAAGTAAAATCGGGATGGGAAGGGCGGCACATGGGTAGGAAAAGCGCGACTGTCTGGTGAAAGGGGCGGCATGAACTGTTTAAGGCTGACTCTCCTTTTCTGCCTGATGCTGCTTTGCCTCTATTCCCTGCCCCTCAGAGCGCAAGGGGCAGCGTCCGAAGTCGTCTTCCAGACTCAGTTTCAAGGCGCTGATGCACTGCAAGGCTGGCAGGACGTGAGTCCGTCGCAGGCGCGGCTCGTCCCCCATGATCAAGGGGAGCAGGGCGGTCAGGCCGTGCTGATTGAGCAGTCGGCGTCGGCGGGGCCGGGAACGCGCACGATTGAGCTGCCGCTGCCCGTCGCGAAGATGCGCGGCGCGCGCCTGGACTTCCGTGCCGTCGTCAAGGCCGAGAGCGTTGCCGTGCCTCCGAAGGTCTACAACGGCGTCAAGTTCATGCTGGTGACGGAAGGCCCGTCAGGGAAACAATATCCCGCCCGTGACCACCTCTGGGGAACCTTTGGCTGGGCGCTGGAGCATTTCCGTGCCGTCGTTCCCGCCGATGCGACGCGGGCCACCCTGGTTCTCGGTCTGGAAGCAACAACAGGCCGCGCCTGGTTCCGTGACCTCTCCATCACAATCAATGCCCGCCCCTTTGGCGGCGGTCCCGTCGCCCCCATCAACCGCGTATACACCGGCCACCCGGACATCCCACGCCTGCGGGGGGCGATGATCAGCCCCGATGTGACCGCCGCCGACCTGCACGTCCTGGGGGGCCGGTGGCACGCGAATCTCGTCCGCTGGCAGCTCTTCTGGGTGACGCCGGACGGCCGCTTGGACGGCTGGCATGACCCTGCTGCCTATGACGCCTGGCTAGAAGGCGCTTTGAAGCACCTGGATGCGCTCCTGCCCGTCTGCCGTCGTGAGGGCCTGCGCGTGGTCGTGGACCTACACACGCCGCCCGGTGGCGGCATCTCCCTCGGCAACTGGCCGCTTTTTGAAGAAAAGGCGTACCAGGACCGATTTGCTCAGGTTTGGGACAAGATCGCGCGCCGCTACAAAGGCAACCCGACGGTGTGGGGCTACGACCTTGCCAACGAGCCGATCGAGGGCGAGGTCGCTGAGGGTTTGCTGGACTGGCACGCGCTGGCGACGCGGACCGCCCTTGCCGTGCGCCGGATTGACCCGGACCACGCCATTATCGTCGAGCCGGGGCCGGGCGGCGGGTATGACCAGCTTCCCTACTTCGCCCCGCTGCCCGTCTCCGGCGTCGTCTACAGCGTCCACATGTACGAGCCGGGGGCCTATACCATGCAGGGCGTGACGCCGGATCAGCCGACGGGCGTGGCCTATCCGGGTATAATCCATGGCGTCCTCTGGGACCGGACGCAGATGGCGCGTTCGCTGCAAGTCGTGGCGGACTACCAGAAGCACTATCATGTCGCCATTTATATCGGCGAGTTCAGCGCGATCCGCTGGGCGCCCGGCGCGCGAGACTGGCTGCGCGACGCCATCTCGATCTTCGAGCAGAACGGCTGGGACTGGAGCTACCACGCCTTTCGGGAGTGGCAGGGCTGGAGCGTCGAGTATGGACCGGACAAGGACGCGACAACGCCGAGCGCGACGCCCACCGACCGCGAGCTGCTTCTGCGGTCATGGTATGCCAAGAACGTGAAGCCGAAAAAGTGAAATCGTGTCTTCTTTCAGTCACCACGCGCGTCGGGTCGCTGCCCCTGGACTGCCACCTTTGAGGCGACACGACGCACTGCTGACTGGTTCGCGGTTGCTAGGCAATTGCAGCACAATCCCTTTCATGCCCTATCATGCCCTATATGGAAGAGATAGAAGCCTCAACAGGTGAATAGATGGCTTAAGTTGAGACCTCCGCTTCAGTGCTGACACAGTTTAAGTTTGAATGGTTACACCGTAAGCGAAATGGGTACAGGCTTTAACCAGACTGGTTTTACTATAGGCGTACCCGCCGTTTGTCTCATCATCTCATCAATCATGTTGCAATCTCCGGCTATCCTCGTGAGGAGCAAGCACATGGCAGAGACGGACCCGCAGGAAACGCGGCAGACAGAGAACGAGCAACGACACCACGACGCACGGTTCCGGCTCCTGGTCGAGACCATGACGGACTACGCTATTTTCATTATCAATCCCCAAGGCACAATTATTGAGTGGAACAGCGGGGCAACCCACGTCTTCGGCTACACGGAGGCCGAAGCCCTCGGCCAGCCGTTTTCGCTCATCTTCACGCCCGAAGATAGACAGCAGGGCGAACCGGAGAGGGAACTGAAAGAGGCCCTCGCCGAAGGACGCACCCCGGATTTGCGCTGGCATAAGCATAAGGATGGCTCCCTGATCTGGATAGATGGGGTAATCATGCCGGTTTACGACGAGCAGAGGAAGCTAACCGGTTACGGAAAAGTCGCCCGTGACTTCACTGAACGCAAGTGGGAACAAGAGGCGCTTCAAGCCGCCTTTGCCAAAGAGCGCCACATTGCCGAGGCGTTGCAGCGGGCTATGCTTGTGCCGCTCGTCGAGGACGATTACCCCGGCTTCGCCGTCGCCAGTTTCCATCAAGCGGCGTGGGCGGAGGCGGAAGTCAGCGGCGATCTGTATGACGCCTTCCTGTTCGGGGAGGGCATGGCGGCTTTTATTGTGGGGGACGCTTCCGGCAAAGGACTGGAAGCGGCATCACGCACGGCCCAGATCAAGGACGTGTGCCGGGCGTTCCTCCGCTCCCCGGAGAATGCGGAAGCTGGGGAAACGATGACGCGCCTGAACAGCTTCCTCTGCGAGAGCAAACGTCTGGAAGCCGGGGATGATAACGGCTTCGTGTGCCTGGCGCTGGTGCTGGTGGACACGGCAACGGGGGAGGCGACGTTCGTGACGGCGGGGGCGGAGCCACCCCTGCTGCTGCGGGCGGGCGGGGAGGCGGAAGCGATCACGCTGGGCGGCCTGCCGCTGGGGGTCATGCCGGGCTTCTCCTACGCCACTACGATGCGGGTTTAGGGAGCGGGCGACGTGCTGCTGCTGTTCACGGACGGCCTGACGGAAGCGCGCAGAGGCAAAGACTTCCTCGATTATGAGGGGTTGACACGGCTGGCGCAGGAGGCCGTCTCGAACGACACGCCCGGCGCGATAGGGGAAGCCATCATGGACGGGGTGCGCGCCTTCGCTGAAGGGGCGCTTCAGGATGATGCCTGTCTGCTCATCGCGCGCCGTCTGTAGCGGACGCCTTAAAGTGATAGCAACGGCATTTTAGTGGTTATCCCCCGAATTAGGGTCGGCCACATGTGATTTCATCTCGGCCATACTCTGGCGCACTTCAAGAGCAATCGCCCGCGCCTCCTCTTCGGCCTGCCGCAATGCCTCTCGCAATGCCTCTCGCAATGCCTCTCGCAATGCCTCTCGCAATGCCTCTCGCAATGCCTCTGTCGCTTCCCGTGCGTCCACCGCTGCGCCGCGCAGGGCTTCTGCGGTCTGGCGCTGCTCCTCGTCGAGCGGCCTCAATGTCTCCCCGCTGTGGCGTAGTTCCTCATCTGCCGTGTGCGCTTCCTCGGCTGCCTGCTTTTTGGCTTTCCCGCTGTGTCCCGTAAGGGCTTTTTTGGAACTAAACCACAGCCACTATCATTTTATAAACCACATGGACATTCCACAGATACAATTTGAGCCGCTCGTCCGCGCCGCGCTGGCCGAAGACATCGGGCCGGGGGACATCACGACAGCCCTGTGCATCCCCGCAGGAACGCGGGCGACGGCGACGGTGCTGGCAAAGCAGCCCGGCATCATTGCGGGGCTGGCGATTGGGGCCTTGACATTTTACTTGCTGGACCCGGACGCGACCTGGCAAGCGCATGTCCAGGACGGCGACCGGGTGGGGGAGGGACGGACGCCGCTTGCCACCGTCAGCGGCGACGCGCGCGCTCTGCTGACGGCGGAGCGTGTGGCCCTGAACTTCATGCAGCGGCTGTCCGGCATCGCGACAGTCACGGCCCGCTATGTGAGTCTCGTTGCCGGGACGAACGCGCGCATCGTGGACACGCGCAAGACGACGCCGGGCCTACGGGCATTGGAAAAGTACGCCGTCCGGGCAGGCGGCGGGTTCAATCACCGGCTGGGCCTGTATGACTGCGTCCTGATCAAAGACAACCATATCAAGGCTGCCGGCGGCATTGGGAACGCTGTGCGGGGGGCGAAGGCGCACATCCCGCACACGATGAAGATCGAGGTGGAGGCGTCCACGCTGGAGCAGGTGGAGGAGGCGCTGGGGGCAGGCGCGGACATCATCCTGCTGGACAACATGGACACCGAGGCGATGCGGCGGGCGGTCATGGTCATCGGCGGGCGGGCGATCTCCGAAGCGTCCGGCGGGCTGACTGAAACGCGCATCGCCGAAGTCGCCGCCACCAATGTGGACATCCTGAGCATTGGCGCGCTGACGCATTCCGCGCCCGCGCTGGACATCTCGCTGGATTTTGCCGAGTGATCACCTTCGGAACGCCGCGCTGCCACGTCGCGCAATGCGGCTCGACCAATGACCTGGCGCGCGCGTGGGCGCGCGACACGGACGACCCGGCTCCGTCGGGCGCCCTCGTCACGGCGGACTTCCAGACGCGCGGGCGTGGGCAGCGCGGGCGGCAGTGGCAGGCTGGGTGGGGGCAGAGCGCGCTGATGTCGTTCGTCTACCGCCTGCCTGCCGCTGTCCAAGCAGGCCAGCTCGGCCTAGTCGTGGCCCTGGCCGTCGCCGATGCCCTCGCCTCGCTTACTGATCTTGATCCCCGCCTCAAGTGGCCGAACGACATCCTGCTGGATGGGCGCAAGGTCGCCGGCATCCTAGTGGAGATCAGCCCCCCCGCCCCCAATCCTGGGGGAGATGGAGAGGCCATCCTCGGCATCGGTGTCAATGTCAACCAGGAGCGGTTTGTCGGGGCGGACGAATTCGTCTACCCCCCTGCTTCTTTGCGTCAGGAGACGGGCCGGACGCTGGAAGTTGAGCGTGTGGTCGCTGCCGTAGCGCTGAGGCTGACGCAGCGGGTGGAGGACTGGCGGCGGGACGGTTTTGCCCTGATCCTGGAAGAATGCCGGGTGTCTTTGGCGATTGGCGCGGCTGTGCGTCGCAGGGAACAGCAGGCGGAACTTGTCGGCCTTGCTTCCTCCGGCGCGGCGCAGGTCCGGCTGTCCGGCGGAACTTTCGCCGAGTGGAGCACAGTAGATTGAGAAAACTCGGATGTGAAATGCCCCCGGATAGTGTATACTAACGGGGCATTGCGCGAAATCACAAGGAATCACTTTATGCTGAAGTCTCGCTGGCTGAGTACCTTCACCGTCATCGGCGCCGTCTTGATCGTATTGGGCATCATCGGACTGATTCTAGGCCCGCGCTTTGTCTACGATCCGGGGCAACCTGTCACCGGCAAGGAAGCGTGGTGCTATCTAGTCATTGGGGCGCTGATGGTGCTGAACGGCCTGATGACTCCGGCCCCGGCGGACAATAAGACGCCGAGCACGGAGCGCAGGAAACCAGGGCACCTGGGACTTAAGCCGACAGCCGCCAAGACCGATGAACGCGCGGTGACGGTCGGCGGCGCGGACAAGGGTGAAGAAACGCGAACCATTTGAGCGGGCCGGCTGTTAAGAAACAGTAAACAAACGAACCGTCAGGAATATCGAGGATCAAACAGACAATGCCATCGGAAGCGATACGTTGCAGCGACTGCGGGGCGACTTTCAAGGGAGTTCCGTCGTGGCTCGTGACCGCCAAAGTAAAATTCACCTGCACCAACTGCCCCAAGCGGCCCTCGCGCGCCGTCGCCCGATTCGAACCGCCCGTCGTCACGGCGGCCGTGCTGGACGCCGACCCGGAGGTGGAGATTGACGCCGCCGAGATGGACGAGATAGATGAGGAAGCCGATCTCGACATCAACGCGGACGAGATAGAGGATGTCAAGGAAGAGAAAGACCTGTAGGCGTAGGGTTTACAGGTAAAACGAACGCCCCGCCGAACCTTTCAGGAGGTTCGGCGGGGCGTTTCTTCGTTTAGGGGTTAGTCCAGCGGCTCCGGGGCGCGGGCGGAGTCCGCCGCCGCGCCCGGCTCCGTGCCGGGGGCGCGGCCTCCGCCCCGTGCGCCCTGCGGGCCGCCGCTGGGTCCGCCGTTGCCCCGGTCGTTCCCGCGCCCATCCCGGTCCGTGCCGCCGTAGGCCAGCGCCTCTTCGGGGATTTGGCGATGCCAGACGACGCGGCCCAGCCAGTTCGCGAAGTTGTCGAACAGCAGGTAGACGCTGGGGATAACCAGCAGTGTCAGGAACGTCGAGACGATGACGCCGCCGACGACCGTGATGCCCAGCGGCTGCCGGAAGCCCGCGCCCCGTCCCAGGCCCGCCGCAGTCGGCAGGGTCGCGCCGACGATTGCGAAGCTCGTCATCAGGACAGGCCGCAGGCGTGTCGGGGCGGCCTCCAGAATAGCGTCTATGCGTTTGTAACCGCGCGCGCGCAGGGTGTTGGTGTAGTCCACCATCAAGATGGCGTTCTTGGTCGCGATGCCGTTGAGCATGATGACACCGATGGCCGTAATCAGCGAGAACGGCGTCCCCGTCAGCAGCAGCGCGGCCAGCGCGCCGACCAGGGCCTGCGGCAGTGTCAGCATGACCGACAGCGGATACAGCATGTTGTTGAACAGTGCCGCCATCAGCATGTAAGACAGGATGATCCCGAGCAGAATCGCCTGGATCAGATACGGGAACTCGTCCGCGCTGGTCTGCGCCTCGCCGCCCCAGGTGTAGGCGACCTGTCCCAACTTCCCCTGCTGCGCCAGCTCCTTGAGCTGCGGGTCTATCTTGAAGCGGACGTTGTTGATCTGTGTCCCCGGCAGCAGGTAAGACGTCACGGAGACCTGGCGAAGCCGGTTCAGCCGGTCCACGCGGGTCGGACCCGCTGACTTGCTGACGTTGGCGACATCGCCCAAACGGATCGGGTTGCCGTTCTGATAGCCGACCGGGATGTTGCCGACCGTGTAGATACTGCTGCGGTCCGATTTTGCCAGGATGACGTTGATGTTGTATTGGTTAGAATCACTGGGGTCGCGGTATTTGGCCGTAATGTTTCCCTGCAAAGCCGCCGAGACCGTCGTGGCGACATCGCTGACGTTCAGGCCGTACTCGGCGGCGCGGGTGCGGTCCAGCCGGATCTGCACTTCCGGCTGGCTGGCTTTAAACGACATGTCCACGCCATAAGTGCCGGGCGTTCTATCTATAAGGGCCTGCACCTGGGCGGCGGCCTTCAGGAGCTGCGCGAAGTCCGTGCCGACCATGTTGATGGTCAGCGGAGCGCCGCCGCCGCCGAAGCCGTTGACCTCATTGGCTTGAATTTTGAGACTGCTGCCATTGCCGGGGATAGTCTTGACCAGTCCGCGAATCTTCTTCGCCACGTCTGCATCCGACTCGTTGCGAAGCGTGTCTTCGCCCGTGTGCTTGTGCCAGAACTGTATCTTGTCCAGCGGCGCGGCCCGGTCATAAAGCGAGACTAATATCTGGGCGTATTGCGTGCCCGTGTCGCCCGACCCGGCCCCGCCCGAGGCGTTGCGCCCGACCGACGTCTGGAGGTACTTGTAGTCGCCGTCCAGGGACTTGTCTGCCCGGATGCGTCGCTCGATCTGGTCGGTGATGCCCTTGGTGACGTTCAGCGACGTCCCCGCCGTCGCCTGCACGGTCACCGAGACCTGGTTCTGGTCCTGCGAAGGCGCGAACCGGAACCCTAGTTTGGGAAAGATCAGGACGACCGCGATGACCAGGATGACATTGCCCACGCCGACCACGATCCACGGGTGGCGCAGGAACGTCCGCAGGAGGTTGCGGTAGAAGTTCTCGAACTTGTGATAGCCCCGATCAAAGGCTGCCGAGAAGCCCCGCTGCCCCTCGCCGGTGCTTTCCAGCGACTCGCCCTTGCGGAACCAGCGCGAGGCCAGCATCGGCGTCAGGGTAAACGAGACGAACAGCGAGATCAGGACGGCCACGGAGATCGAGACGCCGAACGACCGGAAAAACTCGCCGATGATGCCGCCCATGAAAGCGATGGGGATGAAGACCACGAGGTCAACGGCGGTCAGCGTGAGCGCCGCCAGGCCGATCTCGCCCCGGCCCGTGATGGCTGCCTCTCGCGGCTCCTGCCCCAGCGCCAGGTGCCGCGAAATGTTCTCGATGACAACGATAGAGTCGTCAATGAGGATGCCGATGGCGAGCGACAGGCCCAGCAGCGTCAGGGAGTTCAGCGTGAAGCCTAGCGCGGCGATGGGCAGGAACGTCGCGATGATGCAGGTGGGAATGGCGATGGCGACGATGACGGTCGCCCGGAAGTTGTGCAGGAACAGGAAAACGATCAGGGTCGCCAGGAAAGCGCCGATGACCAGTGACACCACCACGTCTCTCAGGTTGTCCCGGACGTTGGTCGAGTCGTCGCGTGTAATCACGAAGCTGACATCGGCAGGGATGAACGTCTTGACCGCTTTGAGCTGCTCCTTGACCCCGTCGGTCGCCTTCAGCGTGTTGCCGTCACTCGTCTTCTGGATCGCCAGCGTGACCGAATCCGCCCCATCCAAGGTGCTTTCCACCGTCCGCTCGACCGTCGTGTCCGCCACAGTGGCGATGTCCGCCAGGCGGACCGACCGGCTGCCCGACTGCGCCGCACCCCCCGCCCCCGCCGGGGCCGCCGCGCCGCTGGCAAGACTGGATGTGCCGTTCCCCGGCAGGGAGATGCGAAGGTCCTTCATCTCGTTCACCGACGTGAACTCGCCCAGAAACCGGATCGAGGCGTACTGGGTGCTGGTCTGGATGTAGCCCGCCGAGACGTTCTGGTTCGCCTGGTTGATGGCTTGGGCGAGCTGTCCGATGGTGACGCCGTAAGCGGCCAGCCTGTCCGCCCGGACCGAAACGCGGATCTCGCGCTGCTCGCCGCCGAAGACGTTGACGGCGGAAACGTCCGGCGCCTGCTGGAGCCGCTCCGAAACGACGTTGTCCGCCAGCACGCGCAGGTCGCGCGGGCTGCGGTTGCCCTTCATGGCGATGTACAGGATGGGCTGCGAGGAGTTGTCCTGCTTGGCGACGCTGGGGCTGTCCGCGTCCGTCGGTAGGCGCTTGCGGACGGCGTCCACCTTCTGCCGCACGTCCGCCGCCGCCGTGTCCAGGTTCGTCCCAAAGTAGAAGGTACAGCGGACGACCGAAACGCCGGACTGCGAGGTCGAGTCAATCTGCTTCAGACCGCTGACACCGCTGATGGAGTCCTCGATCGGTTTGGTGATCAGCGTCTCCATCTCCTGCGGGTTGGTCCCGGCGTAGGTGGTGTTGACCGAGACGACGGGGAAGTCCACCTTCGGGTTCAGCTCGGCAGGCAGCCGCAGGTAGCTGACGATCCCCAGCACCAGAAACGCCGCCACCACCATCAGAATTGCAATTGGGCGATTGATCGCCAGTCGTGTCGCACCCATGATTTATCCCTTGTCTACTGTCCGCGAAGAACCCTCATGACAGTCTCGCCGTCGGCGGCTACCTCCACGGTTAACCCCCCGCCCCGGCGGCCTACGGCGTTCTGAGGGCCATACTCTACCTGCCACGCCCCGCCTTCTGCGCGGGGGGACTGATTGACGCTGATCAGGCTGTCTACGGCGTTGATGCCGGCCGCTTCCGCGCGCTGGTTTGCAACGGACAGCACCTTAGCCACAGTCAGAGCGAGGTCGTCGCGCAAGACGTTGTCAGTTAAAGTTACAGGCATGATTGGAGTCCCTGATTCCCACCTAAAATGTCTTCCGTTGCCGCGATCTGCGCCACCTCACCGGATTGCCCAATCAAGTACACCCATTGCTGAGAGACGACGAACTCACCCGCGTAATAACTTTCTTTCAGATCCGGGTCGCCACTGACCGCTCGAATGTCAACCCGCCCCGGTTCCTGGCGGTAGGCGTCGCCCGTATTTGGATGAGTATGGAAAGTCGCGATGATTTTCTTCCCGCTCACCCGGCATCCCGTGTGCGAAGGCACCATCAGTTCATCCTGAGAGCCTGCCGGCCAATGAATAACAGAGCGATCTCCGTTATCGTCTTCAACGACAAAGCCCCCCTCCTCGGTTCCTCCTGTCGTGCCGGGTTTCGAGTCAAGCCACGCCTGACTCAAAGCCTCGATCACCACATTGTCGGAGAGGAGGTCCTCAGCGCCTGCCAGTGTTCTTGCATCCATGCTCATCCCGGGATCTCCTGCGGTTACGGCGCCGCCTGCGCGGTCCGCCGGCCACGCCCGCCGGCCGGGTTGCCGTTCGCATCAATGATGGTCAGCTTGTCGCCGCGTTTCAAGCCTTGCTGGCCGACGATGACGATCTTCTCGCCGGCCTGAAGGCCGCTCGTGATCTGCGCCTGCTGCTGGTTTTGAATACCGATCTTCACCGGGCGGGGCTGGGCGGTGTTGTTTGGTCCCACCACCACGACCTGCTGCGCCGCCGTCTGCGTACCCGCCGCGATCGGCTCGTCGCTGCTTTCGTTGGCTTGGAAGCCCTGCTGTGAGGCGAGGGGGACCAGGGCGGTCGCCGGCACGACGGGAACATTGCGGGCAATGCGCGTGATGATCGAGCCGCGCGCAAACATGCCGGGCCGCAGCTCGTTGTTTGGATTTGCCACCGTGACACGGAGCGAGAAGACGCGGTTGGTGGCGCTGGCGGCAGGATAGACTGAGCTGATCTTGCCCTGATAACTTTTGCCGGGCAGGGCGTCCACCTGCACGGTGACGGAGTTGCCGACGTGGGTGCTGGCGAAGTCGGTCTCGGAGATGGTCGGCTCGTAGTAGACGGAGCCTAGCCCCACGACGCGCATCAGGTTGGTGCCGGGCGAGGCCACTTGGCCCGGCTCGACCTCGCGGGCGGCGACGATGCCGTCTATCGGCGACTTGATGTAGGCGTTGGCGACCTGCTGCTGGTTGAAGGCCAGGGTCGCTTCCTGCTGCTGCACGGCGGCTTTCGCCTGGCGCACAGCGTCCTGGGCCGCCAGGATGTCCTGCTGCCGCACCTGGACCTGCTGCTGGTTGGCGATGGCGGTGTTCAAGCCCGCCTGCTGCTGCTGGAGCTGGGCCTGGGCGGCGCCGATGTCCTCGGTCTGGCTGCCCTCGCGGGTCAGCGACAGGGACTGCTGCGCGTTCTTGTAAGTTTCTACCTGAACGGTATAATTGGTCTGGGCGGTGTCCAGATCGGACTTGGCGATGGCTCCCTGTGCGAACAGGCTCTGATTCCGGGTCAGGATCGTCTGGGCGTTGTCCAGGTTGGCTTTGGCGAGGGCGACCTGACTCTGCCCCTGCAAAACTTGCTGCGGGCGCGAGCCACGCTTGATCTTCAAGTAGTTCTGCTTGGCGTTGGCGACCTGCGCCTTCGCCTGGGCGACGGCCTGCTTGGCGGTCTGGACCTGAAGGGTGTAGTTGGTCCGTGCCTGAGACACCTTGGCGATATTGGAGGAGACGTTCGCCTCGGCTTGGGCGATGTTCGCCCGCGCCTGCCGGACATTCGCCTGCAAATCGGTCGTGTCCTGCTGGACGACGACCTGACCCGCCCGAACGACCTGGCCCTCGCGGAAGTTGACGGCGAGGACGCGGCCAGCCGCACGGGCCGAAAGCTGAACATCGGCCAGGGCCTGGATGTTGCCCGTGACCGGGACGGCGGCGGCAATCGTGCCGCTCTGCACGGGCGCAACCTGGACAGGGACGCTGCCGCCGGGGTCGCCGATACCGGGCTTATGATCCTTTTGCGCGTCCTGCTTGCTGCCGCAGCCCGCGCCGGCCAAAGCCCCGATCAATAGAATCCCTGCCAGTGCCGACGCGGCACGTTTCGTACTCATGCTGTCATTCCTCATCTTTAGCATCTTTAGCGCCCTCCGAGAGCGCGCGTGAGCTGCGCCAGGGATGTCTGATAATCGTACTGGGCGTTGAGCAGATTCGTTCGCGCCTGCGCGAGCTGTGCCTGCGCGTTGACTTCGTCCAGGATCGTGCCGATGCCATTCTGGTAGCGGATGGTCGCAAGCCGGTAAGCCTCCTGCGCCTGGGCCACGCCCACACCCGCCGAGGCGGCCCGTGTCTGGGCATCGTTGATATTCGAGAGCGCCTGCCGGATCTCGATGGAGACGTTCTGGCGGAGCTGGTTGCGCGTGATCTCCTGCGAGCGCAGGTCTGATTGCGCCTCCCGGACTTTTGCCCGCGTTGTCCCGCCATCATACAGCGGGATGCCCAGCACGGCGGACAGGCTGGCCGTGTCGTGGGACGAGTTGCCGCTGACATGGCCGTTATAGTTGCCGCTGCCGACGATGCTCAACGAGGGCAGTAGGCTCACCCCTGCCAGCTTGATCAGCCGCTGGGCGATGAGGACGTTGTTGTCCGCTTGGTGCAGCTCGGGCCGCCGCACGATTGCTGTCTGTGTGAGCCGCTGCGTGTTGAACGTCTGAGTCAGCGGCGGCGTCGGCGGCTCCTCCAGCCCGATGACCTCATCCGGGCCGACGCCCAGCAGGTTGTTAAGGTTGACCTGCGCCAGAGTCAGTGTATTCCGGGCGGAGGAGAGCTGCTGCTGGGCGTTGGAGAGCGTCGTCTGCGCGGTCAACAGGTCATACTGGGCCACCGCGCCGGCTGTGACGCGCGCCTGGGTAACCCGGACGCTTTCCGTGTCCGCCGCTACCTGCTGTTCGTAAACCGCCGCCTGGGCCTGGTCGCGGAGGACGTTGAAGAACTGGTCTTTGACCGACAGCGCGGTCTCGTTCAGCACGCGGTCGAGGTCGGTGGCGTAGAAATCCCTGGTGAGGCGCTCGACATCCTGGGCGGCGGGGACCAGGCGGAAGAGGTCAACCCCCTGGGTGACGCTGACACGGGCGCTGTAGTTGTTGTTGTAGCCCGAGTTGCCGGTGTTGATCGAGCCGTTGCCCGGCTGCTGCCCGGTCCCCGTACCCGTTCCTGTCCCCGTGCCGTCGTCGCGCGGGCTGACGGCTTGGGCCTGTTTTGGGCCGCTCTGGCCTTTGGCGGCCGTCACCAAGCTCTGCATAATGGGCGGCAGCTCGCCGGAGCCTTCATCGGAGTTGCGGAGATGCGACGTCGCGCCGCCCCCGACGCCGGTCGTCGGCCCAGTCGTGCCGAAGCTGCCTCCCGTCCCCGTTGTTCCCGTTCCCCCGTTGCCCGTTCCGGTCGTCCCTGTTCCGGTCGTCCCACCCGTGCCGAAGGTGGAATTCGTCGGCGTCGTGTTGGCGCTCCCCGCCCCCCCCGTGCCGCCGAAACCGGAGGAGGTGGTGCTGACGCTCGACAGGGAACTGGAGCCTGCCCCGGTCGCCGTGCCGCCGCCGCCGCTGCTGGTGACCGCCCCCGTGTTGCCGCCGCCCTGGTCTATGATGACGGGAATCTGTCCGCCGCCCGGCAGCGTTCCCGTCGAGTTGCTGCCGCCTGCCGCCGTGCCGAACGTCTTATTGCTGGAAAGGGAGTCCACGATGTCAACGCGGACCTGCGGCAGCCCAGAGGCGTTGGCCTCGGAGACGAGCTGCTGCGCCTTGAACACCTTCTCGCGCGAAAGGCGCACGGACGAATTATTGTTCAAGGCGATCGCCAGGACTTGATCCAGCGTCAGCGTCCGTGTGGACACTGCCGCCGTCGGGAGGGGGACAGGCGGCGCCGTGATGGGCGGCGCGGGAGGGACAAGCGGCGCTTGCGCCATCAGAGGCGCCGCCGAAAGGGCCAGAAGGCCGGCTGCGAGGCCCGCCGTATTGCATCGGGTGAACCGTGTCCGTCGTTTCAAGAAGCCGCTTCCTCCGCCTTGCCGTCATTCTGAATCTCGCGCTCCAAGTGCTGCAAATCCGACAACAACGTCAGCATGAATTCGCGCATCGCATCTATCTTCACCAGCATCAGGCCCTTCTCGTGAGGGGCGCCCATGATCAAAATCTTGTCCCCGGTCTCGATGTTGTATTTCTTACGCGCTTCCACCGGAATCACGATCTGCCCGCGCTCACCGACCGTGGCCGCGCCGTAGAAGTGGTCCTTCAGGCAGAACTCTTTGTCGTTCGATTTGCTCATGGGGATTATCTCTCTCGAACATGAAAGCTGGATGAAAAAGGTCATCAATCATGTAAATCATACGTTTCATACTAATCATACCCATTATGCGCTGCTCCGACACGAAAGTCAATGCCCCGGCTCCCGCCGCGTGACCGCGCGTAGCAGCAATTCCACAATGCGGTGGACCCGCTCCGGCACGAGATGCGGCATTTCCAGGTCCTCTTGGCGCAGGTTTTTTGGCAGAAATGCCTCCGTTGCCCACAGCATCGCGTCCGCCGTGCCCGCAGCATCGTCCGCTTCAAACTCCCCACGGTCTGCGCCCTCCGTAAGCAGGTTCGCCACAATCTGTGTTTCCTGCTCCCGCCAAAGTATGCCTTGCTCCATCAGACCCTTCTGACGCTCAATGGCCTTCCTCAACTCCGCCAGGGAATGTTTTTGCTGCCGGAGGCGCTTGAAGCGAATTAAAACCCGCTGTGTCAGCACGTCCCGCAGACGAGCCTCCGCCGGACCGGGGGAAGCGGCGATTCGCCGCTGCTCCTCGACAACCCGCAAATTGGCGCGCGTGACGACCGCCAGAGCCACCTCGGCTTTCCCTGGAAAATGGAGGTAGGTGGTCCCGACGCCTATGCCGGCTTCCTCGGCCAGATCACTCATCGTCATCTTGCCGTAGCCGTAGCGCGTCAGCAGACGCTCGGCAGCATCCAGGATGGCCTCGCGTGTCTCTTGTTTTGTCGTTTCTCGGGGCAATTCGTTCTGAATACTGAATATTTCGGTAATTTGTTCACCATCATACCCAGCATTAGCACTTGTGTCAAGCGTTTTGGGCGGCCAGAAAAAGAATGTGCTATACTGAGAAACCGCTCGTTCTGCTGTCGGGGAACCACATAGACTAGACGCGAGTTACACAGTCGTACACACAGGAGGACGCTCTCTTGTTCCGCTATCTTCGCGAAGACGTTCAGACGATTTTTGACAAGGACCCGGCCGCGCGCTCACTAGCCGAGGTGCTGACTTACGCCGGCTTCTGGGCGCTGTTCCACCACCGGATTGCCCACCGCCTCTACTTGCGCGGCTGGTTCTTCCCCGCCCGGCTGGTCTCGCAGTGGAGCCGCTTCCTCACCAACATCGAGATCCACCCCGGCGCGACCATCGGACGCCGCTTCTTCATGGACCACGGCGCGGGCGTCGTGATCGGGGAGACGGCCATCGTCGGCGACGACGTTCTCATGTACCACCAGGTGACTCTGGGCGGGACCTCACTGGAAAAGACCAAACGACACCCGACCGTCGGCAGCAACGTCCTACTGGGCATGGGCGCCAAAGTCCTGGGGAACATTACCGTCGGCGACGGCGCGCGCATCGGCGCAAACGCCGTCGTGACCCGCGACGTCCCGCCCAACACGAGCGTCGTCGGTGTTCCCGGCCGCATTCTGGTCCAGGACGGCAAGCACATCTCGGAGCGCAGCACCGCCTCGGTCATGGACCAGGCGCTGGGCAACGCCGACCCGATGGGCGAGATCATCCGCCGCGCCCTGCATGAGATCGAAGACCTCAAGTGCCGCCTGGAGATGGTTGAGGAGGAGCAGCACCCCGACCGCCTCCTGCGCGCCCTGGACACGGTCTGGGACAATATCCCTGAGAAGCCGCTCCTCGTGCAGTTCGACGAGATGTGTGCCGACCACTGGGTCCCCTGCCCGGACGAAAATCTGGCTGGCGAGGGCATTTGATGCGTCTTCCCAATGCCCTGCCGCCCGGCGGGACAATCGGCATCATCAACCCGTCCAGCCCGGTCGAGCTGGAACGGCTGGATGCCGGTATCGCCGCGCTGAAAATGCGCGGCTTTCAGGTCGTCGTCGCTCCCCATGTCCGAAACCGCGACGGCCACCACGCCGGATCGCCCGCCGCCCGCGCCGCCGACTTCTTCTCCCTTTACGCCGACCCCGCCATTCATGTCCTTTGGTGCGCGCGCGGCGGCTCCTCCGCCTGCCGCCTGTGGCCGCTCCTTGACTGGGACGCGCTGACTGCCCTGCCGCCGAAGATGGTCATCGGCTACTCCGACACGACTTCGCTGCTCATCCCCCTGACCCAGCGCGTTGGCACGGTCGCCCTGCATGGGCCACTGATTTTTGAGCTAGGCCATCTCGCGCCGGACGTGCTGGACTGGCAGTTGCGCCTCCTGCAAGACCCCGCCCCCGCCGGATTCGTGCCGGGACGCGCCCCGGACACGCTCGTTCCCGGCGTCGCGGAAGGCGCACTGTGCGGCGGCTGCCTGTCCCTCGTCACAGCGACTCTGGGGACGCCCTATCAGATAGATGCGGCGGAAAAACTGCTGCTCATCGAAGACATCGGGGAAGCGCCGCCGCATCGAGCGGATGCTGGCGCAGCTTGCCCAGGCGGGCGTTCTGGAAAACGTGGCGGGGTTCATCATCGGCCAGGCGACGGACGCGGACGAGACGGAGACCTTGCCCCTGCGCCAAATCTGGGCCGACCTCCTCGCCCCCTACGCCAAGCCGTCCGTGCTGGGCTTCCCTTTCGGCCACGTTTCCCTCAATTACGCTCTCCCGCTCGGCGTCCGCGCCCGGCTCGATGCCGACGCGGGAACGCTGACGTTGCTGGAAGCGGCGGTCTCTTGACAACCGGCTCGTGCTGAGGCATACTGAGGCGTAATGAGCAACACCATGATAGGTATCGCGGACATTGGTCTGCTGGATAGGATGGTGTCCGCTGTGGAGAAAGTCCGTGAGCGGCTTTTGCGGGCAACCGCTGCACTCGACCGCGCCGGGGTGCTCTACGCCGTCGTCGGCGGCAATGCCGTCGCTTCCTGGGTCGCCAGCATGGACGAGGCCGCTGTCCGCAACACGCGAGATGTGGACATCCTGCTGCGCCGTGAGGACCTTGCCCGCGCGAGCGCCGTCCTGGAAGGGGAAGGCTTCGTTTACCGGCATGTGCGGGGCGTAGATATGTTCCTGGACGGGCCGGACACGAAAGCCCGTGATGCGGTTCATGTGCTGTTCGCGGGCGAGAAGGTTCACCCTAATGATTTCCTGCCCGCTCCCGACATCAGCGAGGGCGAACGAGCGGCTTTCTTCCGCGTCCTCTCTTTGGAAGCCCTCGTGCGCGTCAAGTTGAATGTCTTCCGCACCAAAGACCAGATGCACCTACGCGACATGCTGGACGTCGGCCTGATTGATGCTTTCTGGACAAGCCGTTATCCACCGGAACTGGCAGACCGCCTGCAACTGCTGATTGATACGCCGGAAGGCTGACAAAGAAACGGCCCCGCCGATGTTTCGGCGGGGCGATCCCTGTTCAGATCGGCTTGATGGGGCGAACGCGGTGGATACTGAAAACCCCGTTCAGGCAGTGTCTTCCTCTTGTTCTTGTGCATGGCCTGGGCTGTCGAAGAGTTGAATCATTCCTTTGCCTGCCTCTCCTTTGCCTGCCTCTCCTTTGCCTGCCTCTCCTTTGCCTGCCTCTCCTTTGCCTGCCTCTCCTTGTCGCTCCTCCAACCCCCCGCCTGTGTATCTGCCAATCACCTTGCGCCAGAATGCTGTCGAGCCGGGGTGGGAGGCGGCCTGACTTACCTCCCACTCACCAGGCCACAGGTTAAACACAAAGGTGGCCGCGAACTCCCCAACGCCCTGTTTGCGGTACTTTCGCATCACGAAGAACTCGGCGAGAGACCACCTGGCCTGTCCACTAGCCCCATGGCGGTTGACCAGGACGAAGCCCGCTAACTGACCGTCCACGCGAATTAGGTACGGGTGGCAGTCGGGTTCCGTCCAGTAGTGGTCGAGATAGCGGTAGCCATAGATGCCGTGCGGCCCTACGTCGGTCCGCTCGAACTCGCTGAAATCGTATTCATACAGTTCTAGGAGCTGGCGGAGGATCGGTTTCTCATCCAGGGTGGCTTCATTGATCTGGATGTTATCGGATGTTGCCACAGGCGGCATCCTCCTCGCTGATTACTCCTTCGCCCAGAACATCTCGCCGGCCTGCTGGGTGATCACGGAAGCCGTCAGCGTTTCCATCGCCTTCTTCAAGCCTTCCGGGGCGGACATCAAGCCGTCCTCATGCTCGATGGAGAGCACGTCGTCATAGCCGATCATCCGCAGGTTGGAAACGAAATCCTTCCACCAGGTCAGCGTGTGGCCGTAGCCGACGGCGCGGAAGGACCAGGACCGGCCCAGAATGTCGGCGTAGGACTTGGTATCCAGCGTCCCGTTGATGCTGGCGTTGTAGGGGTCCACGCGGGTGTCTTTGGCGTGGACATGGAAGACCGCGCCGGCTGCGCCCAGCGCCCGCACGGCGGCAATGGGGTCAATGCCCTGCCACCAGAAGTGAGATGGGTCGAAGTTCGCGCCGATCTGGCTGCCCGCTGCGTCCCGCAGTTTGAGGATCGTTTCCGGGTTGTAGACCAGGAAGCCGGGGTGCGCCTCGATGGCGAACTTGATGTTGTGGTCCTTCAAAAACCGGTTCTGTTTCTTCCAGTAGGGGATGGCGACCTTTTTCCACTGGTAGTCCAGAATATCTCGGAACTCGTCAGGCCAAGCGCACGTCACCCAGTTCGGGTTCTTGGAGCGCGGCCCGTCGCCGGGGCAGCCCGAAAAACCGTTCACGACGGTCAGGTCCAGCTTCTCGGCCAGCAGGACGGCGTTCTCGAATACTTTATGGTGGTCATCGGCAATGGCGCGGTCGGGATGCAGTGCGTTCCCGTGGACCGAGAGCGAGTCCAGAGTCAGCCCCCGGCTTTCGATCATCTTGCGGAGCTTCTTGCGCGCGCCGTCGTCCTTGATCAGCGTCTCGACGCCGCCCACGTCGTCCAGATGCCGGCTGCCGGGGTAGGCCCCGGCGCCTAGCTCGACGGCCTGAATGCCGTTCGCAGCGATGATGTCCAGCGCTTCTTCGATGGGCTTGTCGTGGAACAGCGCCGTGAAAATTCCGATCTTCATTGGGTAAAGTGTCCTCCTCGAATGGATGACTTGCTTTTCCACTCCTGCCGTGCAATCTCCTTCCCGACGGCCGAGTTATCTGCTCGGCGTCTGCTCGATCTGCGCCAGTGCCGCCCAAAGCTCGTTGGGTGCGCCCTGCGCGTGTTCCTCACCCCCCCGCAGGACTTCGTACAGCCGCGACGCCAAAACAGCCCCCACAGCAGGCCCAATGACATAGGCCCAGTAGCACGACAGTGCCTGCCCCCCCGCGAACAGCGCCGGGCCGAGCGAGCGGGCCGGGTTCATGGAGCCGCCCGAGACCGGCCCGCCGACGAGGACGTCGAACACGACGGTCAGCCCAATTGCGATCCCTGGAACGGCGTTGCTCACTCGCTTGTCGGTGGCGACGGCGATGATGACGAGCATCAGGAAAAAGGTCAGGACGGCTTCCATGACGATGGCCCGGCCCAGGCCGACGCCGGGAACGTGCGCGCCGTGCCCGCCCCCAAACAGGAAGGCGGCCATCGCTGCCGCCCCAATGCCGCCCGCAAACTCGGCCAGCCAGTAGGGCAGGACGTAACGCCAGGGGAACCGGCCCGCGACGGCGAAGCCCAGCGTGACGGCAGGGTTGAAGTGCGCGGCGGAGATCGGGCCGAGCGCGTACACCATCGCCAGCACAGCCAGCCCCGATACCCATGCCGCCGCCATCAGCCCGCCGTCGCCGCCGGAAAGGTGGTTGGCGGCGGAAAGAGCGACGGGCGCAAAGACGATGGTAAACGTCCCGACAAACTCAGCCACATAACGGCGCGTCATGCTTTATTCACCCTAAGTTGATTGGGAAAAGCCGTTCCACGATGACGACATCGCGCCATTGCCCTTCCAACCGGCTATGCTTCTCATAAACCCCAACCTCCCTAAACCCTAGGGAGGCAAGAAGGGAGCGGCTTGCCGCATTTTCGACAAAGACGCGCGACAGCAATTTCCAGAAGCCCGCGCCTTCGGCGGCACGGAGCAATGCGTTCATTGCCATGCGACCCGTGCCGCGCCCCCGCGCGTGGGGAATGACGTAAACGGAGAACTCTGCGATGCCTGCATAGCACTCCCGCGCGGTACGAGGATGTGGCGGCAAAGGCGATTACTTTGCCGCCGTCTTCCACCACGACGATTGGGTGCAGGCCGTCAAACCACCCCCGCACGTTTTGGACAGTCCGAGGCAGCGTCTCGAAAGTGGCCGTGCGTTCGGAAATGCCCTGGTTGTAAATGCCGGCGATAGCCTCGGCATCGCTCTCAACGGCTTGACGTGAGTTCATAGGTTTAGGAACAGCAGGCTTTTTCTTGCCGCTGCATCTTCAAAGGGACAGCCTGAGACACATCTTGAACGGTCGGGACGCCCCAGTTGGGACGTATGGCATGAGGATCGTCCTCATGGTCGTCTTCGTCCAGCATGTCGTCCAGTAGGACGTAGACTTCCCAGGCATTGCCGTCCGGGTCGTGGACCCAGACCTTGTCCTGCCGGGCATAGCAGCAGGTCGTGTCCGTCTCGTCAAAGGTGACGAGGCCGGACGATTCCAGACGGGCCTTCGCTTCCTGAACCTGTCCCGACGTGGCGACTTGAAGCCCCAGATGGCTCAGGGACCCGACGCCGACCTGATGCGCGTGCTCCTGGAGGGCGAACTTGAGGGGCGGGTCGCTCAGGTCGAAGTTGGCATAGCCTGGCCGCCGCTTGTGAGCCGGGACGCCGAAGAACGCCTCATAAAAGGCAGCAGAGCGGTTCACATCGGACACGTTGAGCGAGAGGTGCGTCTTGGTGATAGACGCGGCTTCATCCACAGCAGTCATTGTTTGTTTTCCCTTTCTCCTCCTCGTCCAGAAACCCGGCGAGCCTTGCCACGGCATCCCGGTTGACGCCGCAGATCATGTTCTTGCCGCGCCGCTCCATCGTGATCAGCCCGGCAAGCCTCAATTCCTTCAGGTGGTGGGAGACGGTGGAGGTGATGCGCTCCTCACCTGTGACCGAACAGCAGACTTCCCCGACCGTCGGCCCCTCAATAGGCCGCACCGCCCCGGTCTCCTCCACGGCGACGGGGCAGCAGCAGGTACGCAGGAACTGGAAGATGCGAAGGCGCGTCGGGTCGCCCAGTGCCTTGAACATAGCCGCAATATCAGATTGTTCGGACATGGTGCCACATTTCTATATTTCTACCAATAACGAAATACTACCCCGGCGCAAAACTGTTTGTCAAGCCTAGCCGGAAGCAAATGTTACTGCCCCCGACTTAGGTAGGTCTCCGCCGCCGCGCGGTACTCCCAGAGCGCGTCCTGCTTTAGCCCTCGCCAGCCCTCGCGTGTCCGGGTCAGGGCCTCTACGAACGAATCGAACAGCGACTCCAAGCCGTGCGGCGTCTTGGTGATTTGCGTCGCCCCGACGTTCTCCGTCACCTGCGCCGCCGTCTGCATGGAAACAAGTGCGCCGTCAATGTTCGGCTGCCCCAGCAGCCAGTAGAGGTGGGCCTGGGCGGCCGTGAAGCCGTAAAAGTTCTTGGTCAGGTTGCGGAACCGCCAGGTGTTGGGGAAGCGGACGAACGGGATGCCGCCGAGCCACGAGAACGACTGCGCGGCCAGTGTCGTCACCCCCCGCGCGCGGCAGACTGGAAACAGCCGCACCCCTGCCATCTGGTCGAGATAGTTGAACCTCGCCATCACGATCTCGGCGGGCAGAGACTCGCCTTCAACTGCATCGGCCAGCGCGTCATAAGCGCCGTAGCAGGTCGCGCCGCTATGCCGGATCAATCCTGATCCCCGTGCCTCGTCTAGTGCCCGCCGTGCCCCGGCCAGTCGAGCGGGAGTGTGGACTTCGGGCCGGAAGTCGTACAGCAAAAAGACATCCAGAACATCCACGCCAAGCAGTTCCCGCTTGCGGGCGATGGCGCCCCAGACGGCCTGCGCCGCCCCGTCTTCCGTGTCCGGGCAGCGGTCCAGCGCATCGCCATCCGTGGTGCTGACCGTCACCTGGTCCCGGACGCCGAGGCTCTGGAGGGACGCGCCCAGCGACGCCGCTTCGCGCTCATACGCGGCGTGGAAGAAGGTGATGCCGGCATCCAGGGCGGCCCGGACGGTTTCCGCCCGCTCTTCAGGCGTGGTGAGATAAATGTCGCTGTCCGGCGACGCACTCCCCGGCTCGCGCCGGAACGGCCGTTCGCCATAAGCGAGGCGGGTAGGGGGGAGAATGAGGTTGTTCATAGGCATGGAGTTAGGTTCTGATCGTCACCCTGTCTCCGACTTTTATGCCCAACTGCTCCCGCGCGTTCCCGTCCCGCACGGCGATCTCTAGGTGCCCGCTGCTGCCGAACAGCGCCAGCGGGTCGCCCTCGGGCACTTGGCTGTAATTTTCTGAAAGGCCGTGAATGGAGGTGCCACCCGCCTCGATGACGGCAGACGACAGTTCTATCTCGGTCCAGTCTTCGGTCAGATCCGTGAACAAATTACCGAAGACGTCGGCGTAGATGATATGACTAGTGATCGTGCGCCCCAGGGCAAGGGGAAAAGACATGGGGAACGTCTGCAGCGTGTCCAGTGGCGTTCCCAATGTGTCGAGGGGGACGCCATTTGCTAGATGCGCGGCAACCGGGGCAAAGATGTCTCGCCCGTGGAACGTCCGGCTGACGTTGGGCAGGTGGTAGCGCCTGTTGTCCAGCGTCACCGCCTGTGTCAATATGTCCTGCGCCAGCACATAGGACAGCAGGCCGTTGTCCGGGCAGACATAAACAAAATCGCCGACAGATGCCGCGACGGGCCGCCGTCCGCCGCCGACGCCGGGGTCCACGACAGCCAGGTGAACTGTCCCCGGCGGGAAGTATTGGTAAGCGGTCTTCAGGACGAACGCGCCTGCACGGATGTCCTGCGGCGGGATGTGATGTGTCAGATCAATGGTTTCAGCGTCCGGCGCGAGAGACTTGATGATGCCCTTCATCACGCCCACGAACGCATCTTGGGTGCCGAAGTCCGTCAGCAGAGTAATCAGGCGCGACATGGGTATATCCTTGACAAAAGTTCTTCCGCGCGTTATGATAGAGAGCACACATGGCTAAATCAGCGTATGACATTGCACCGGATGCCACCTTTATCGAGGCGGCGCACACATCGCTGGGGCAGCAGCTCCACGAGATGATGTCCAATCTCGACGGGACGCGCGCGGGCGACGACATCGAGGCCCTGCACGACATGCGGGTCGCCTCCCGCCGCCTCCGCGCGGCTCTTTCCGTCTTCGCCGCCGCCTTCCCACCCAAGCCGTTCGCCGTCACCGAGAAGGAAGTGGCGAAGACGACTGACGCGCTGGGCGCGGTGCGCGATGGGGATGTCCAGATCGAGTTCATGGAGTCCGTGATCGAGAATGCTCCCGAAAGCGAGAAAGTCGGTTTGCGCGCTTTTGTCGAGCATCTGCAAAAAGAGCGGGACCGAGAGCGCGTCCTGCTGGTGAAAGAACTGAACCGGTTGGAAAAGAGCCATTTTGTCAGAGACTTCGACCGGCTGCTGGGAGAGGAGGACAAAGCGCATGGCTAAGGCTCTCCCCCTCTACGCCGTCAACCCGCGCGAGTCACTGCGTTCCAACGCGCCCCTGATGCTGCACACGCGCCTAGAGGAATTATACCAGTTCGCCCCCTATATCAGCGACCCCACCAAGGTAGACGAGCTGCACAACATGCGGATCGCGGCCAAACGGCTGCGCTACACGATGGAGATCTTCCAGCCCTGCTTCCCCGGTAAGGACTTTTCCAATCTGTATGACCGGGTCAAGTCAGTCCAGGAGCAGATCGGTGAAATCCACGACCGCGATGTACGCGGCCCGCTCCTCCAGACCTTTCTTGACGCCCGCGCCGGCGACCGCCCCGAGATTCGGGCCGGGCTGGAGCGACTTATTCAAAGCCAGCAGGCCGAGCGCGCGAAGCTGTACCGGGGGTTTATCGTCTACTGGAACAAGCTGCAAAAACAGGGCTTCAAGCGCCAGTTCTTGCAGGTGCTGGTCCAGTCCGAGCTGGAGCCGACTGAACCCGAAGCGGCCGAGGAGAGTGTACCCAAGCCATGAGAAAAACCTTACCCCCCACGCAGAAGAACGGCAAGGCGGACGTGGCCCAGGCGCTGGCGGAGGACGGCGTGAGCACCGTTGCCGGTGACGAAGCGGCTTCCCCCGCGTCGGGGCTGCCGGACATCCCCTACCTCGGCGAGACCCGGCGGCAGGCATTGGCCCAAGCGGGGATGCGGACCCTGGATGACCTGCGGGCTGCAAGTGTCGAGCAGATCGGCGGCGTCAAGGGCGTCGGCATGACTAACGCCGCGCGCGTCAAGGAATGGCTGGCGGTGCAGGCCGAAATGCCCGCTGTGGCCCTCGCCACCCCCATCCCCCAGACCGACGGCTCCGCCTCGGCTCTGGCCTCAGCCAATCAGGACGTGCAGGAGGTGTTCCAGAAGCTAGGCGATGCTTCCGAGCGGCTGAAAAAGACGATCCCGGCCAAAGCGCGCGACACAGCGCTGGACCGGCAGCTTGACAAGCTGGACTCGGTCGCTTCGGAACTGGCCGAAGGCCCGGACACGCTTTCCATGAAGCAGGTGCAGGAGGCGGTCCGAACGTTGGACAAGATCGCCGCCCTGCTCGAAGCGGCGGCGGGCGCGGAGAAGCTGACGCCCAAGAAGCAGGCCGTGCTGATCGAGGAGCTGCGCGCCCGCCGCAAGCGCCTCCAAAAGACGCTTGGCGATTAGACACGGTGCAATACGGCATCTTCAGCGACATCCACGGCAATCTGGACGCGCTCCAGTCTGTCTGGCGCACTTTAGACTCGGCGGGTCTGACGGATCGGCTCGTCTTCAATGCCGGTGATGTCGTCGGCTACGGCGACGCGCCCGAAGCCTGCGTCCGGTTCCTGTGCATTCGCCCAGTCATCGTCACCGTGCGCGGCAATTACGACAAGCACGTCGCCCTGTTCCCCGAACGCGAGGCCGAGTACCGCAAGAAGTGGGGCCGGTCGCGCCCCGAAAAGTACGAAGCCATCCGCCGCGACAGCGAGGCTGTTTCGGACCAATCGCGGCAATGGCTGGACGATCTGCCCGGCGAGGTCGAGATGAAGTTGGACGGCGTTCCGATCCTGATGACCCACTACGCGCCCGGCTCCAAAGAGGGCCTAGGCCGATGGACGCCCGACTCGCGCCTGCGCGAGCTGGCCCAAACAACGACTGCCCAAGTCGTCATCTGCGGTCATACCCACACGCCGTTCGTCCGCGCTGTCGGCGGTGTCCTCTGGGTCAACCCCGGCAGCCTGGGCCGCTCTTGGGACGGGCGCTTCCGCTATGCCGTCCTGACTCTGGAACATGGGCTGCCGCCGACCGCCCAACTGAAAAGTGCAGGATAACCGCCATGCGCCTCGCCGCTATTGACATTGGGACTAACTCCACCAAAATGACCGTCGCGGACATTTCGGACGACGGCGCGCTCACGGTCGTCGCCGAACAGTCGGACGTGACCCGATTGGGCGAAGGCGTGGATGCCTCCAAGCGCTTGGGCGACGCGCCCATGTCCCGCACATTGGACGCCATCGCCCGCTTCGCCGACGAAGCACGGCGGCAGGGCGCCGAAACCGTCCTGGGCGCGGGCACGAGCGCCCTGCGTGACGCCGCCAACGGCCCGGACTTTATCACTCAGGCCAAAGCGCGCGCCAATGTAGACATCCAGATCATCACCGGCGACCGCGAGGCCCAGCTTGCCTACGCCGCCGTCCGCTCAGACGCCACGCTGAATTTCCCCACCGACGCTCCCCTGCTCGTTTTCGACATCGGCGGCGGCAGCACCGAACTCGTCTTGGGCGATGCCAGTGGGGTGGGGCGGCACAAGAGCCTGGACATCGGGGCTGTCCGTCTGACCGAGCGCTTCCTGCACACCGACCCGCCGACGGCCTACGAGCGGGAGCAGGCCGCGCAGTACGCCCGCGCCGCCTTTGATACGTTTCTAACGCCTGACACGCCTCCGCTCGTCGCCGGCATCGGCGGCACCGCCGTCAACATCGCCGCCGTGACCCAGGGGCACCCTAAACCCGACCCCGATGCCCTCCACGGCGCGACTCTCGCCCATGCCGATGTCGCCGCCGCCCTGGACCGCTTCGCGCACCAACCCCTCGCCCAGCGCCGCGAGATTGCCGGCCTCGAACCCAAGCGCGCCGACGTCATCGTCGCCGGCGCTCTCATCCTCGACTGCCTCCTGACCTACTTCCATGCCGACCGCTTCACCCTCAGCGCCCGCGGCCTCCGCTACGGCCTCCTGGCGGATTATGCAAAAGAAAATCGGTAGCCGCCGTGCCCCTACGCATAAACTTGGATCGGCTCGAAAAATGTTTTACCAACTTTACCGATCCCCAGCCTAATCGGCGGTCCAGTCGGCTCATGTTCCCACCTGGCCGAACACCGCTTATCGACACCATTGACATGAAGGCCGTGCTACGTCAGGCGCTCATCTTTCTAGTCTCCGTCATCGCCTCCTTTGGGGTTTTCATTGCTCTTTTCTTGACTGCCTTGGTGGTCACTATTTTAGTTCTCTACCGGCATCGTATTCACCATATCCATTGGCGCTTGCTGAAATTGCTATACAAACTAGCCCTTGATATTTTCTTCGGCCGCGACCCACCGATGGAATATGTTGTCACCATCCTGGTATTTGGTGTGCTTGGTTTTATCTGGTTGCTCCTCTTGCGGTGGGCATGGAACCGCCGCGCGGATCGCTTGAACCGTGAGGCAAGCTTACCGAAGCCCGCCGTTGACGTTGCGCCCGGCGTCTGGCCCCCGCCACCGAACGTATCCAGAGGGCGATAAGGTTTGCCACGGGTTGAAACCCGAGGCTGTGAAAAGCCCCGTGTCCAGGGGACACAAGACAAAAGAAGATGCCTACGCTTCTCCGTCTTCCGTCCCCTGGACGCTAGGCACTTCCGAGCCTCGGAATTCATCCCGTGGCAGAAAAAGCCGGCCCCGGTCATTACGACCGGGGCCGGCTTCTCTGTTGGTATGTCTCTAATCCGGGGCCGTCGTCGCCTCGCTGCCCGCCGAGGCGGAGGTTTGAGGCGGCAGGGAGGCAGTTGCCCCCGGCTGCTGGACCGTGCCCTTGCGCTCGAACTTGCCCCAGCCGACGAGCGAGCCGCGAACGGCGAAGACGAGCGACTTGACGATGACGTAGTACATGAGCTGGCGGTAGACAAACCGCTGGAAGAGCAGCCAGCCTAGCAGCTTCTTGTCCTCGCGGTCCAAGCGGAAGGCCAGCCACGCGCCGAGCAGCTCGATGGCCGAGAACAAGGCCCAGTAGCCGACGAGCATGGAGGCGTTTTGGTGGCCCGTATTCGGCGCGATGAAGTGGCTGTAGATCAGGGACCAGGCGATAGTCAGGTCCACGACCGGCGCGATGGCTTGGAAGCCGATCTGGTAGACCCAGAGCGACGGCATCGCGACCGTGCCGAAGGCCCCGTAGCGCGGGTTGAAAAGCGCTGACCGGTGCTTCCACAAGCACTGCAAGGTGCCGAAGGCCCAGCGGAAGCGCTGCTTGGCGAGGTCGCGCAGGGTGTCCGGCGCCTCGGTGTAGGCCAGGGCGGCGTTGTCCGTGACGATCCGGTAGCCCAGCCTGCGGATCTTGAAGGTCAGGTCCGTGTCCTCGGCCAGCGTCTGCGACGAATACAGGCCCGCCAGGATGACGGCGTCCTTGCGCCATGCGCCCACGGCGCCGGGCACGACCGTGATGCAGTTCAGCAGATCGAACGCCCGCCGGTCAAAGTTTTGGGAGGTGATGTACTCGACCGCCTGCCAGATGGTCAGCGGGTTGTTCCGGTTGCCGACCTTGACGTTGCCGGACACCGCGCCGATGGCCGGGTCGGCAAAGTGACGCACCAGCTTGTGAACCGTGTCCGGCGCGAAGACCGTGTCGGCGTCCAGGGCGACGATGATCTCGCCCCGGCACTGCTTGATCCCTAAGTTCAGAGCGGACGCCTTGCCGCCGTTCGGCTTTCGGATGACCGTGACGCGCGGGTCCACGCCGTAGACGGCCAAGACAGCACCCGCCGTGTCGTCTTTGGAGCCGTCGTCCACGACCAGGATGTCCAGGTCGGGGTAGTCCGACGACAGCAGGGTCGCGATGGTCTTGTTGATGACCTTCGCCTCATTGTAGGCGGCGATGATGACGCTGACGACGGGCGTGAACGTCGTGTCGAAGACGCGCGCGCGTTCGCGCCGCGCCTGAATCGTCGCCAGCACGCCCATGAAAACCATCCGGCTGATGCCCAGTCCGATCGCCAGCAGGAACAGGACCGTGAAGCCCGTCCCGATCCAGTAGCTCAGGTCAAAGACCGCCCGGTCCAGCATCACGCCCCAGGCCTGCCGGCCCGTGACAGCGGGGAACAGGACCGATTTGGGCTTGCCGACCAGGGCGGAAACCGGCACGAACGTGTAGCCCTTATCTTTCAGCCCCTGGATAATCAGCGGCAGCGCCTTGACCGTCTCGGCCCGCGTGTCGCCGCCGGCGTCATGGAGCAGGACGCAGTTGCCGTTGCCGGCGTTCGCCAGGACGTTTTTGACGATCTGGTCGGCCTGGATGCCGGGCTTCCAGTCGGTCGGGTCAATCTTCTCGCCGATGAACAGGTAGCCAAGCTGGTCGCCCTGATAAACAGGGTCGAAGTCGGCTTCGGTGGAAGGCTCCGAGTCGGCTCGGTTCGGGGAGCGCCAGAGCGTGGTCATGTGGCCGGTCATGGCCTCGATGACGCGCTGGGTGGCATCCAGTTCGAGCTTCGTTCGCAGGGTCGAGACTTGGGCCATCTCCGGGTGCGTATAGGAATGGTTGCCGATCTCCATGCCTTCATTCCATTCGCGGGAAAGCAGGCCTGGATGCGCCTCGGCGTTCTGGCCGACCACGAAGAAGGTCGCTGGGACATGGTAGCGGTGCAGGATGTCCAGAATCTGCGGCGTCCAGCGTGGGTCGGGGCCGTCGTCGAAGGTCAGGGCGATCTTCTTCGACGTGTTCGCGCCGCTGGCCTGGTTCACCAAGCCCGTCCGCCGGATGACCCACTGCGAGGGATATTTGATAAACTTCTCGCTGATGACTAACCCCGCCTTATTGGTCGTGATCATCCGGTTGCCGTCCGTCGGCGGCTGGACAACGTTCAGGACGTCGCCTTCCCCGATGAACGTGGTGCCGAACTCCTTGCCATACGTCACCTGCGAGAGCCGCTGCGGGTCGAACTGCGCCAGCGTCGCGGCCTGCCCCTTGCCGAAGAAGCTCCACAGGCTCGGGTCTTCCTTGCCCATCTCCCAGATCGCCGCGCCTAGGGTGTGGAAGGGCAGGGCGGCGCGCATCTGGTTCCAGTTCGTGGTCGCGTCCTGGAGCCAGACCGTGTGCGAGATTTCCCGGCTGCCTGGCCCCGCCGCCTCATCGCTATAGGTGAAGTAAGGACTGAGGCTGGCCGGGTCAATGTGGATGATGCCGTCCTCGCCGAACCGATTCTGCTGGGCGACCTGGGCCGCCTGCTGGAACGACATGTCCGACGCCTGCGTCGTGCCGTCCTGCCAGTCATAGCCGTAAGCGCCCAAGCCCAGCACGACCTTGCCCGCCGGGACCTGCGCCAGCACATCCGACAGTTCTGACCGGAACCAGTCCAGTCCCGAGATCGCGCCGGCGTGCGTGCCGTCGGCGTGCTGGTCGTACAGCATCGGGATCACGAAGTCGTTCACCCGCGCCAGGGTGGGCAGATCGTAGGCGTCGCTGTCCGTCTGCACGTCCTGCGTGACGAGCAGGCCGAGCGGATGGAAGGCCGCTGCGAGCTGGGCCATGAAAGCCGTCATGCCTGCCTGGTCGGTGTCTTGGTCCGTCTCGAAGTCAATGTTGACGCCCTGAAAGTGATTGCCGGCGACGTAGCTTTTGAGCTGCGCGATGACGGCGGTGCGCTTGGCGGGGTCGGCCAGCAGGCTGCGGAGCCAGTCGGTGCGGAACCTGTCGCCGTCATAGTTCTGGATGAGGGGCAGGATGGCGACGCCGTGCGAGCGGGCTTGGGCCAGCGCGATGTCGTCGTTGCTCCGCTCGTAGTTTTCGGCATTGGCCGCCGTCTTGACGGTGAAGTTGGCGATGGACTTGATCCCCGCTCCGCCGGGCTTCAGCAAGAGCCAGACCGGAACCAGGTGGGTCGTCTGCCCGATATGCTGGGTCAGCGAGTCCACGGCGGCCTTGTCGTTGCCCTCGAAAAAGGCGGCGCGGACCGGCCCGGCGACATGACCGGGCGCGATGGCGGCGGCAGGGATCGCCTGTGGGTGTGTCTCGCGGCGAATCGTCTCCGAGAGGTCCCGCTTGGCGTCCTGCACCTTTTGGTTGCGGTTCAAGACGAAATGCAGCTTGGCGCGTGTCTTCGGGTCCGTCACGGGCCGGCCCGCCGGCCCCAGCGTCTTGGGCCGCGCTTCGAGCAGGGCGGGGGCCAGCCCCAGGCGCGCGGCAGCCAGCGAAATGGAAGGCAGCTTGGGGCTGAAAAGGATGCTGACGATGAACACGAGGCTCGCGATCAGGCCGATCAGCCCCGCGATGACCAAGAAGTACGAGACCAGCCCCCAGCGCCGGTTCGTTTCGTCAAAAAAGATGGGTTTCTGCCCTGGCTCGTTCACGTTCGGTTTCGCTCCCTGCGTGTATGCGGCTTCTGTGCCGCCCTTGCCCCTCTCAGAGCGTCACAAGGGAGGAAAAAGTTCCGTTCTGCGGTTCCTATTTGTGAAAAAGAGTGCAAACTAGTTGACTTGCCGGGCGCTTCTGTGTTATACTCATCCCCGGAAAAACTTTGCAAACACGCTTGGGAACCGCCCGCGCTGAAGGGGGCTGCGATGGCTGAAGACGACACGTTGAAACGGGTTGAAGACGATGAAGAGACGCCGCAGATCGCGGTCCCTTCGCATAGCCCACTGCCCCCGCCGCCCGATATTCAATTCACGCGCCCCGTTTCCGTGAAACCCATGCCGCACTCGCCCCATCCTCTCGGAGCGGCCTCATCGGGGACCGTTCAGGAGGACGATGCCTCACCGGGTTCGAGCGCCGTGAAGCTGGGTTCCGGTCTGGCCGCCGCCACGACGTTCGCGGCGAGCATCATCGCGGGCTTCCTCATCGGGCAGTGGATTGACCATCGGTGGAACCACGGCGGCGGGCTGCCCTGGGGGACGCTGGTCTTTGCCTTGGCCGGTGTCGCCGCTGGCTTCCTGAACCTGTTCCGCGTCCTTTCAGCGACCGACCGGAGCCGCAACAAGAAATGAACCGCACCCTCACACAACAGCAGCCTGATACGGTGGCCTCTTCGGGTGACGGCCTTCCGATGTTTTGCCCTCTGGCCGTCACTGCTTTCGCCGCCAACGCGCCCCTGCTGGCCTGGCTGCTGCTGGCCGGACGACTGGGAACTGCCCTCAGCGTGCTGGCGGGATTAGCGATTGGTCTCGCCGTCTACGGCTCATTGCATTTGTTCATCGGGCGCGGTCTGGAGCCGTTCTTTGCCGGCATCCGAGGCCAGGCGAAGCCGGCCGACGGGGCTAAAGGCCTGTTCGTGGCCCTGCTGCCGCTGAAGTACCTGGTTTTGGGCGGGCTGATGTTCCTGCTGATCCGCGGCGGGCATCTGAGCATCGCTTGGTTCACCGTCGGGTTCCTCATCACTCAGGTGTCCATCACCGTCGCCACAGTCTTGCATCTGGCGAGGCTGCGGCGGCAATAATACGCAGACGTTTTTGACGGGGAGAGACAGGATTTGGACCTTCAAGAGTGGCCGATTTATTTGATTAACGGCATCGCGGCGGCGCTGGTGTTGCTGTTCCTCGGCGTCAGCGCGGCCCGGAAGAACGATGTCAAGAGTCCGGGCCGGCTCCAGGGCTTCTTCGAGTGGTCCATCGCGGAACTGAGCAACCTGTTTCGGGGGGCGCTTGGCCCGCACGGCGAGCGTCACCTGCCCCTGGTCCTGTCGCTGTTCTTTTACATCCTGTTCACCAATCTGACCGGCCTGATTCCGAGTATCCTGGGCTACCGGCCCGACGGCAAACTGGCGGAGCCGATCATCACGTCCGCGACGGCAGCGACGAGCACCACGGTGGCGCTGGCGCTGATCGTGTTTGTTTACGTCCAGTATGTCGGTATCCAGTCCAAGGGGCTGCTCGGATACCTCAAGCACTTCCTGGGGCCGGTCATCTTTCTGTTCTGGCTGTTCCTGCCGATTGAGATCATCGGTGAGTTCGTCAAGCCCTTCTCGCTCTCGATGCGTTTGTTCGGCAACATCTACGGCGAGGACGTCATCAACGGCCTAGCCCTGAGCGCCGGTTCCCACTTCTTCATCCCGGCGCAGTTCCTCATCAATCTGTTGCAGACGTTCACCGACGTCGTGCAGGCGTTCATCTTCGCGCTGTTGACCTGCGCCTACATCGCCATCATGTCAGAAACGCATGACGAGCATGAAGGCGACTTGGGGGCGGCCCAGGATGCCTCTGATCAGCACAATCCCGAAGCGCAGATCGGTGCCATTCCGCCGTCACAGATCGGCGTCGCGCACGGCTGACACATTCGCAATCACTATTACACGTTCAAGGAGAACATGACATGGCAAGCATCTATTTCGGACTTTTGGCCCTGGGCGCGGCCCTGGCCGCTCCGCTCGCCGCCATCGGCGCGGGCATCGGTGAGGGCATGATCTTCGCGTCAGCCATTCAGAGCGTCGCGCGCCAGCCGGAAGCGCAGGGCCGCATCCAGACCCTGATGTTCCTGACCTTCGCCCTGGTGGAAACGCTGTTCATCTTCGGCTTCGTCATCTTCCTGATCCTGCTGGGCAAGCTGCCCAACGCGGAGCAGGTCACTCAGATGTTAAGCAAGTAACCCAAAAACGGCCATGAATGAAAACATTGGACCACTTTCACTCAACGTTCCGCTGATTATCACGCAGATTGTCGGTTTCGGACTCCTACTGTGGTTCCTAAACCAGTACGTCTTTAAATCTATCTTCGCAATCTTGGATCAGCGGCAGGCGGACATCAAGGCGACTTATGACCAGCTTGACGCGGACCGGGCGAGGATGGAAGAGACGCGGCGGCAGTACGAGCAGCGTCTCGCTAACATCGAGGCCGAAGCGCGCGAGAAGATTCAGGCCGCCGTGCAGGAAGCGCAGGCGCTGCGTGACAACCTCGTCGCCGATGCGCGCCAGCAAGCGGAAACTATCGTCACGCAGGGCCGAAACGAGGCCGAGCGTGAACGTCAGGCCGCCTTCCTGGCGATGCGTCAGCAGATCGTCGCCATCGCCATGAGCGCGGCGGGCAAAGTCGTGGGCGAGAACCTGAGCGACGCCCGCCAGACCAAGATGGTGGACGACTTCATCGGCAATGTCGGGCTGGGGGCGGTCAGCGAGTCCGGGCGCGGCGTGTCCGGGAACACCATCGGCAGTGGGTCGGGAAACGGCGCGGCGTCCTATTGAAAGACATCCGAGTTGCCCGCCGCTACGCTGCCGCCCTGTTCGGGGTGGCCCGACGGGATGGGATTCTGGACGCGGTGGAGCAGGACCTCACCCTGGTCAGCCGCTTCCTGGCCGATGTCCCGTACCTGCGCGCCGTGCTGATGCAGCCGCTGGTCTCGGTCGCGCGCAAGAACACTGTCGTGGACGAAGCCTTCGGCGACCGGGTCACCGCCTCGTCTCTGAACTTCCTCAAGCTGGTGATCCGCAAACGGCGCGAGGACCTGATTGGTGAGTGCATCCGGGAATTCCACACCCTGCTGGCCGAGCACACGAACACCGTGGACGCCGAGGCGTGGACGGCGGTTCCCATGACGCTGGAGCAGCAGGAACAGCTCGTTCGGAGCCTGCACACACTGACCGGCAAGAAGGTCCGGCTCCGGGCCGAACTGGACCGGACGCTGGTCGGCGGCGTCGTGGTGCGGATCGGCGATACGGTCATTGATGGCAGCGTGCGCGGAAAGCTGGAGCGTCTGGAGCGGCAGTTGTTGGGGGCGAACGCCCTGGGAGGAACAGTCTAAAGTGGCCATCAAGCCGGAAGAAATCACATCCATTCTCGAACGGGAACTGGAATCGTATAAGTCGGACATCGAGGAAGTCGGCGTCGGGACGATCCTCCAAGTGGGCGACGGCATCGCGCGCATCTACGGCCTCCAGGACTGCATGGTCGGCGAACTGCTGGAGTTTCCCGGCGGTATCCAGGGCATGGCGCTGAACCTGGAGGAAGACAACGTCGGTGCGGTCCTGCTTGGCTCCGAAACGGGCATCAAAGAGGGTGACACGGTCAAGCGCACGGGCAACATCATCCAGATCCCCGTCGGCGAGGCCCTCGTTGGCCGCATCGTGAATGCCCTGGGCCAGCCGATTGACAACAAGGGGCCGATTGCGACCACCGAGTTCCGCCGGCTCGAAACCCGCTCACCAGGCGTCGTCGAGCGCCAGCCGGTCAAGGAACCGCTCCAAACCGGCGTCAAAGCCGTGGATTCGATGATCCCCATCGGGCGCGGCCAGCGCGAGCTGATCATCGGTGACCGGGGCACGGGCAAAACGGCCGTCGCGCTCGACGCGATCATCAACCAACGGGACACCGACGTTTACTGCATTTACGTCGCCATCGGCCAGAAGACCGGCACCGTCGCCAACGTCCGCGCGGCTCTGGAACAGGCCGGCGCAATGGAATACACGACCATCGTGGCAGCCACGGCGGACGACCCGGCCTCGCAGCAGTACATCTCGCCCTACACCGGGGCGTGCATCGGCGAGTGGTTCCGCGACAACGGCAAACACGCCCTGATCGTCTACGATGACCTTTCCAAACAGGCCGTCGCCTACCGCCAGGTGTCGCTGCTGCTGCGCCGCCCGCCGGGCCGCGAGGCGTATCCGGGCGACGTCTTTTACCTGCACTCTCGCCTCTTGGAACGGTCCGCCAAGCTGTCCAACGAACTCGGCGGCGGCTCCTTGACGGCCCTGCCGATCATCGAGACCCAGGCGGGCGACGTGTCCGCGTACATCCCGACCAACGTCATCTCGATCACGGACGGCCAGATCTTTTTGGAGACGGACCTGTTCAACTCGGGCGTCCGGCCTGCCATCAACGTCGGCGTCTCGGTCTCGCGCGTCGGCGGCAATGCCCAGACCAAAGCGATGAAGGACAAGAACGTCGGCGGCCAGCTCAAATTGCAGCTCGCCCAGTTCCGCGAAGTGCAGGCATTCTCGCAGTTCGCCTCGGACCTGGACAAAGCTACGCAGGCCCAGCTCGCGCGCGGTCTGCGCCTGGTCGAAGTCCTGAAGCAGCCGCAGTACCAGCCGATCCCGTTGGAACGGCAGGTGCCGATCATCTATGCCGCCAACACGGGCGCCCTGGACGACGTCCCCGTGGACGCCGTGCGCCGCTTCGAGGCCGAGTTCATCGCGTTCCTGGCCGACAAGTACCCGGAAGTGCCCGAAACCATCGCCCGCGACAAGGTTCTGAGCGAGGGAACGGTGGACGCCTTGAAAAAGGCCATCGCCGCCTTCAAGGGCCAGTTCAAGGCGTAGGCCGTAGGCATGAGGAATGTCGGCATTTCGTAGGGGCGCGATTTATCGCGCCCCTTTCTATCGTCGGGTATACTGTCCCCATGCGTCTTGTTCTGGACCCCGCCGAGGAGGCCGCGCACGGGAAGTGGCTGCGGCAGACGCCGGGCGCCTATGAGTGGTGGTACTTCGACGCGCTTTCCGACGATGGCCGGTACGCCCTGACCTGCATCTGGTTCCTCGGAAATCCCTTCTCCCCCTACTACCGCCGGGCCGCGTTGGGGCACTCCTCCGACCCCTTCCGCCACAACGCCCTTTTCTTCGCACTCTACCAGGGCGGACGGCTCCATGCCTACCACTTCACGCGCTTTCCCCTGATGCAGATAGTGGCCGGCGAGGCGCTGCCGCTGGATTTAAGTTTCGGCGACAACCGTTTGATGACAACGCCGGGTAAATGGCATCTGACACTTTCGGATGAGAATGCAAACCGCCGCCGCCTCGAAGCCGCTCTGACCTTCGCCGCCCCGCCGCCCGTTTCCGCCCCGCCGGAAGCCATTTCACCGGAGGCGAGCCACTGGTGGCTGCCCGCTGCGCCGTTCTGCCGCGTCTCCGGGCGGCTGGCTCTGCGCGAGGCGCACAATCCGGGGGCGGAAGAGATCGCGTTTCGCGGGACCGGCTACCACGACCACAACTGGGGGCGTTTGCCGTTCGCCCAGGAGATCCGCGATTGGTACTGGGCGCGGGCGGCACTCGACGGCGAACGGGCCGCGATCCTTTACCATGTGCGCCCGCGACGCGGGGCGAGGGCTGCCAGCCATTTCCTGCTGTTCGAGCGGGGGCGGATGGTTTGGCACGATCCCGCCCCCCAGGTCCGTCTTTCCCGGCCCGCCGTCAACGCCTTTGGGACAGTGTACGCCACGCGCCTGGCCGCTGTCAGTGGCGAATGGACAGTCCGCTTCGAGTTCAGGGGGCGGCTGGATAGCGCGCCCTTCTACGTCCGCGCCCTGTGCGCGGCGACATTGAACGGGGATGGGCGGACCGAAACGGGGCAGGGGATTGGCGAGTACCTGCGCCCGCGCATCATGTCATGGCCGTTCGTGGCGTCCGCGATGAAGGCGCGGATCGTGGAGCGATGACCTAGAGAGGGTAGTGGTTTCAAGTCGGTTGTTGTTCGGCACACATGGGTAACTTCTAATCATGGTCATTCGAGTCCTTCAGTGCCGCCACTGCCAGAGCCAGAACGTCATCCGCCACGGCACGGATGCCAATGGTACTCAGCGCTACCGCTGCCACGACTGCCGCCGCACCTTCCGCGAGCAGCCCAAGAGCCGCACTCAGCCAGAGGAGTTCCAGGCCACAGTTCTGGCCGCCTACCAGGAGCGCGCCTCGATGCGCGGTGTCTGTCGCCTCTTCCGTGTCGGGCGCAACACTCTGAGCGAGTGGTTAAAAAAAAGCCAGTCACTTACCGCCACTCACACAGACGCTGGCCCCGCCTGTCCTTGAGGACGTGCTGGAGCTAGACGAGTTATGCTAGACGAGTTATGGTCGTTCGTCGCCCGGCGCAAGAACAAGATGATAGAACAAGCGATGGGTCTGGCTGGCTCTGTGTCGCAGGACGCGCCAGATCGTCGCGTATGCCATCGGCGACCGAGGCGAAAAGACTTGCCGCCTGCTGTGGGAGCGCATCCCACTGGCTCTGCGGCACGCGCTGGCGTTCACGGACTTCTGGGAGGCCTACCAGAAGGTGGTGCCAGAGGGTCAGCACGTCGCCTGCGGCAAGGGCAGCGGCCAGACCAGCCATGTGGAGCGCTTCAACAACACGCTCCGCCAGCGCCTAGCGCGGTTCGTGCGGAAGACGCTCTCGTTCAGCAAGTCCGAGGTCATGCACGAGAGTTGCCTGCGGCTCTTCTTGCACCACTACAATACGAACATGGCGCGGGGCGCACCCGTGAGGCAACAACCCAATTGAGACCACTACCCTAGAGCGCAATGAAAGCCATCAACCCGGTCTACCGAATCATCGCGGTGCGGACGGTGCAAGCCAGCTTGCTGGCGCTGGCCGCGCACTGGCTGCTCCATTGGCCGCTGACCGGGCCGCACGCGCTGGGGTTGTTCCTGACGCCCGCCCTTTGCCTGTATTTTGCGTTCGTCTTCGTTGCCCGCTGGTCCTGGGGGCTGCCGATCCTGACGCGGCTTCCGACGAGCAAGAAAACGGTCGCGCTGACGTTCGACGACGGCCCTTCGCTCCAAACCACGCCCGCCGTGCTAGACGCTCTCAGCTCTTTCGACATCCACGCGACGTTTTTCGTGCTGGGGGACGCGGTGGAGAAGTCACCGGACCTCTTGAAGAGGATCGTCGCCGAAGGGCACACGGTTGGCCTCCACGGATACGAGCATCGCCCGTTCGTGCTTCTAAGTGGCCGCGAAATATGGGACGACATCGAGCGGGCGCGTGCCTCGGTCCGCCGCGCCTGCCCCAAAGCCGTCCTTTCGCCCTGGCTGCGCCCCCCGCACGGGTTCAAATCGCCCAGTGTGCTGTGGGCGGCCCACCGGGCCGGCTTCCGCCTCGCGGGGTGGAACGGGGACGGGCGCGACTACGCGGAGGAGCGGCCAGAGCGCATCGCGCGAAATGTTCTGGACCATCTTCGACCGGGGGCGATCATTCTGCTCCACGACGGGCCGGGGAACGCCCAAACGGCCGCAGCCTTGCCTGCGATCCTGCAAGGGCTGAGGGAGCGAGGCTGGCAGCCAATCTTGCTGCCGCTCACTCTGAGGGGAACACCATGACACCCTTTCTGCGTTTCGATTTCCCGCGCCCGCTCTGCTTCGGAAATCCCGTCCGCGTCATCGAAGCTCATTCCCTCGCCGAAGTTCGTCCCGCCCTGCGGGACGTGCAGGCGGCGGCGGACGCGGGCTGCTATGCGGCGGGCTATGTGGCTTACGAGGCCGCACCCGCCTTCGACCCGTCGCTTCAGGTCGTCGAGTCGCCATCTTCCTTGCCGCTGCTCTGGTTCGGCGTGTTTTCGGAGCCGTGCGAACAGGAGGAGCAGACATCAGGCGAGTATCGCCTTTCGGAGTGGGAGGCGGACAGCGATATTGGTCGCTACGGAGAAGCCATCGGCGATATTCGCGACGCCATTGCGGATGGGGAGGTCTACCAGGTCAACCACACCTTCCGGCTTGGAGCGCGGTTCCGGGGGGATGCCCTGGCTTTTTACCAATGCCTGCGGGGCGTGCCGCCGCCACCGTTCGCGGCCTATTTAGACCTCGGCCGCTACCAAGTCCTTTCCGCCTCACCCGAATTGTTCTTCCATCGTCAGGGCAATCAGATCACCACGCGCCCGATGAAGGGCACCCGGCGGCGCGGGCGCTGGCGCGAGGAGGATGACCAGATCGCCGCCGAACTCGACGCATCGGAAAAAGACCGGGCGGAGAACGTCATGATCGTGGACCTGCTCCGCAACGATCTCGGGCGACTGGCCCAGCCCGGCTCGGTCCGCGTTCCCCGTATCTTCGAGATCGAGCGCTACCCGACGGTCTGGCAGATGACCTCGACGGTCGAGGCTTGCCTTCGCCCCGACACTGCCCTGGACGCGATCTTTGGCGCACTTTTCCCCTGTGGCTCCGTCACCGGTGCGCCGAAGATCAGCGCGACCCGCTTCATCGCTCGGCATGAGACGACGCCGCGCCAGGTCTACTGCGGGGCTATCGGCTACCTCACGCCCTACAATGAGGCCGTCTTCAGCGTTGCTATCCGAACCGCGCTCCTGGACGGCGAAACGGGCCGGATTGAGTATGGAGTCGGCGGCGGCATCGTGTGGGATTCGGACGCGGGGGCGGAGTACGATGAGGCCTGGTCCAAAGCCGCCATCTTGGCCGAGCCGGCCGATTTCGAGCTGCTGGAAACGCTGCGCTGGGAAAACGGAGCCTATGTGCTGCTCGACCGGCATCTCGACCGGCTCATGGCGTCGGCGGCCTACTTCGGGTTTGCTGCCAATCGTGACGCGGTCCAGGGGGCTTTACTTGCCCATGGGCAGGGGAAGACCGAGGCGGCATGGCGCGTCCGGCTGTGTCTGTCGCGGGACGGCGCTCCCCAGATCGAGAGCGCCCCTTTGGTTCCCCTCCCTCCGGGGCCGCTGCTGGTAGCCCTGGCGAAAACGCCCATCCGCCGCACCGACAAGTTTCTCTGCCACAAGACGACCCGGCGGGCGGTCTACGAGGCTCAACGCGCGGCGCATCCCGGCTGCTTCGACGTGCTGCTCTGGAACGAAGAAGGGGAGCTAACGGAGTTCACCATCGGGAACTTGGTGTTCGAGAAAGACGGTCGGCTGTGGACGCCGCCGCGCGAATGCGGATTGCTGGATGGTACGAAGCGGGCCGAGCTTCTCGCACAAGGGCGTCTGCAAGAGCGCGTCTTGCGCCGCGAGGATTTCGCAACGGCCTCGCGTGTCTGGCTAATCAACAGCCTGCGGGGATGTGTATCCGTCGTGTTTCCCTCCGAAAAGGAAAACGGCTAATAGGGGGAAGTGGTGATGCGGCGGCCACGGGCAGCCTCCGGGTAGCGCGACCATCTTCCGATAGGCGTAGGAATCTGTTCGCCACCGCGCCCATTCCGGGTAAACTAGGGGCACATGGGAAACTCCCGACTGGAATCCGAGGCGTTTGAGGGCGAATGCCAGGACGCCGCCGAGCAGGAAGCAGAGCGCGAGGGACGTCAGAATCCCGTAGAGGCACACGGGGCCTTGCAGCCTGGCCCCAAGCCCGGCGCGTTCCGCGCGCTGGGCAACCGCAACTTCCGCCTGTTCTGGATCGGCCAGCTCATCTCCCTGATCGGGACGTGGGCGCAGAACCTGGCGCAAGGCTGGCTGATCGTCCTGCTCGTGGACCCCGCGCTGCATCACGGTGGCGGGGTGGCTCTGCGATCGGTCGCGGGCGGCCACTCCGCCGCCGTGGAGGCGACCGCGAACTTCTACTCTGGCTGGGTCAACTTCGCCGGCGGCTTGCCCATCTTCCTATTCACGCTGCTGGCGGGCGTCTTGGCCGACCGCGTGGACAAGCGCAAGCTGCTCCTGGTGACGCAGAGCGGGCTGATCCTTTCCGCTCTGTGCTTGGGCATCCTGGCCGTGCGCGGGACCGTGCAGATTTGGCACGTTCTGTTTTTCGCCGGCCTGTCCGGCCTGTTCGCCTCGTTTGACATGCCGACGCGGCAGTCGTTCATCGCGGAGATGGTCGGCAAGGAGGACCTGCCAAGCGCCATCGCGCTCAATTCCAGTGTCTTCAACGCCGCCCGCGCTGTCGGGCCTGCCGTGGCGGGCCTGCTGCTCAAGATCGGCGTTTCCATCGGCGTCGCCTTTCTCGGCAATGCCGCGCTCTCGCTGGCCGTCATCGCCGGCCTGCTGCTCATCCGCGTCCCGCCGCGCTCGGCGGGGGATGCGCCCAAAGCAGACAACACCCTGCGCGGCGTCTGGAACAGCACGCGCGAGGGCTTCGCGTATGTCCGCCACACGCCCACTATCCGCAACCTCGTCATCCTGGTCGGCTCGTTCGGCTTGTTCGCCTTCTCTTTCAACGTCCTGATTCCCGTCTTCGTCCGGTACACCCTCCTGCCGCACTCGTCCGACAAAGTCCAGGTCGCCGCCTTTGGCTTCATGGAGACCGTGCGCGGGGTGGGGGCGCTGGGCGGTGCCTTGACCGTCGCCCTGCTCGGCAACGCCCGTCGGCAGCGCAACATGCTGATGGCCGGCAGCCTGCTCGCGACCGTCGTGCTGGTCGTCTTCGGGCTGGCCCGCACCCTCTGGCTGGCCTATGCGGCCATGATCGTCGTTTCCTACGGCTTCGTCCTATGCTTCGCCACCAGCAACACCCTGATGCAGCTCCACGTCCCCGACTACCTGCGCGGGCGCGTGATGAGCATCTATACCCTGATGTTCATCGGCACCATCCCCTTCGGCTCCCTGTTCGCCGGCTGGCTTGCCGGGCTGACCAGCGCCCCCTTCACCATCGTGACCTGCGCCGTGATTTCCCTTCTGACCACCCTCGTCGTCGCCTTTCGCCCCGGCGGCCTGCGCGACATGAGCGTGACGCCGAAAAAGTAAATCACCAGCGCAGGGTCGGCGGGAAATATTCGGCGATCAGGTCCTCGTAGAAGGGCTTGAGCCGGGAAACATCGGGCCGGGCCGGGGTCTTGGAATAGAGGTCATACGGGTTGAAGGCGCGCACATGCTGGAACATCTCCCGGTCCCGGTCGTTCATCAGGTGCGCGTAGGCGCCCTCGCGGTGGGCGGCGTAGAAGGAATGATACCGGATCATGTACAGGTTTTCTTCGGGCAGATAGTCCTTGACGACCTGGTACAGATATTCGTCGTGGCCCCACGAAAGGTGGACGCCGTCCAGCCCCGCCCCGGCCTCATAGATGCCGTCCGCGCTCTGGTAGTCCGGGGCGTGGCTGTCCGGGTTGAGCGCAAAGAACTCCGGGAAAACCACCTTGTCGCTGTAGGCGCAGCCGACGGGGAAGGTGTCGCCGACGACCGCCCACTGCGGCTCGCCCCACAGACACAGAATCTTGCCCAGGTCATGGATCAGCCCCGTCAGGATAAACGGGCGCGGGTGGCCGTCGGCGCGGATCGCCTCCGCCGTTTGCAGCAGGTGCTCGATCTGGGTCAGGTCCGTGTCCGGGTCGCTGTCGTCCACCAGCGTGTTGAGGAACTCCATCGCCTCCCAGACGCTCATGGTCGCCTTAGTTCCCGGCAGATACTCCGCCTTCTTGGCTAGAACAAACGCGAACGACTGCCCCTGATGGTTAAGCCGGTAAAACTCCTTGACCGAAGCCCGTGCTTCCGCCTCGTAATCGCGGTAGGCTTCCTTCGCCTTTGCCGGGGCGGCGTCCCGCTCCTCGTAGCGCGCTTTTTGAAAATCTTCCAGTTCCTCGATCACGGTCAGGTCGTCGCCGACCGTCGTGTGTGCCGCTGTGTCTGTCATCGTTTTCCCCTTCCACATATGACATTTGAGGCTGGGCAGGAAAACCCAGCGCTGCCGCCGTATTGAGACTCCATGAAACCAAAAGTCTTGTTCATCGGCGGGACCGGCATCATCAGCTCCGCCTGCACCGCTCTCGCACTCGAAAAGGGCCTGGACCTGTACCTGCTTAATCGGGGCAAGTCATCGCGTCCCGTCCCCGACGGAGCCAAGACGCTCCACGCGGACATCCGGGACCCGCAATCCGTCCGGGACGCCCTGGGCGATCACCAGTTCGACGCCGTGGTGGACTGGATCGCCTTCACGCCCGACCAGATCGAGACCGACCTGGACCTGTTCCGGGGGCGGACCGGCCAGTTCATCTTCATCAGTTCGGCGTCGGTCTACCAGACACCGCCAGCCAGCCTGCCCATCACCGAGTCCACGCTGATGGCGAACCCGTTCTGGGGCTACTCCCGCAACAAGATCGCCTGCGAGGAGCGCCTGATCCGCGCCTACCGCGAGGAAGATTTCCCCATGACTATCGTGCGGCCCTCGCACACCTACGACCGGAGGCTGCTGCCGATGACGGGCGGGTGGACGGCTGTTGACCGGATGCGGAAGGGCCAGCCTGTTATCGTCCACGGCGACGGCTCTTCCCTGTGGGTAATGACGCATCACCGGGACTTCGCCAAGGGCTTCGTCGGTCTGCTCGGCAACGCCCGCGCGCTGGGCGAAACCTTCCACATCACGTCCGACGAAACCCTGACCTGGAACCAGATCTACCAGATCTTCGCCCACGCGGCGGGCGCCGAAGCGAAGATCGTTCCAGTGCCCTCCGTCAACCTCTCGGCTTTCGACGGCATGGGCGGCGAGGGCCTGCTGGGCGACAAGACCCATAGCGTGATCTTCGACAACACCAAGATCAAGCGCTTCGTGCCGGACTTCGCGGCCACTATTCCGCTGTCCTGGGGCGCGCACGAGGTCATGGACTGGTACAATGCCGACCCGGTCCGGCAGACGGTCAGCGAGGAGTTCAACCAGTTGACCGACCGGATCATCGCCCTCCAGGAACAGGTGCGGCTGTGAGTAGTCCCCGGCACAGAGAATGCACCCGGCCTTGAAAGGCCGGGCCACCCGCAGTGGAAGTCGCTCCGCGACTGAGGAAGCGCCGCCGCTTACCCAGCCTTCAACCGCGTAGCGGTTTTCACTGGGAGTAGACCGGCACTTCCAGTGCCGGGATCGGCTATCGCGTGCCGGGTTCACGCTGGCTTCGGCCCGATTTCGCCCTGCGCGAGCATCGCGTGGAACGCATTGTCATCCTGGGTTAGCGGCAGGTCCACCCGGCCCCGGCGGCGGCTGGACTCGTAAGCGGCGAAGATGACTTCGGTGGCGCGCAGGGCATTTTTGGCCGACAGCATGGACTCGCGCCCGGTCGCCAGCGAGTCCACTACGTCCGCGATGGCGCGCTCTACACCGTCCGGCCCGTGCAGGTTGTCCGGTTGCTCAATCGTCTGCCAGCCGTTGGTTTTGCCGTTCATCAGGCGCACATAGGGGGCGTCCCAGAGCACCTCAACCATCCCCTTCGTGCCGACCAGCCGGTGGGCAGCGGGTTCGTGTGCGTCCCGCCCGGTCGCCAAAAACCCACGGACGCCGTCCTCAAACTGGAACTCGCACACTGCCTGGTTTTCCAGCGGGACGCCGAAGACTTTTTTCTCCTCGCGGCTGTCTATCTGGGCCAGCACCCACTTGGCCGCCGTCTCGCCGTGGTAAAAGAAGAGCATGTCCAGCCAGTGCGTGCCCCAGTCGTAGAGGTCCCCGCAGTTACCCTCGATCCGTATCAGTTCTCCGATAGCTCCCGCCTCTACCTGCGCCCGCGCGGCCTGAAACGGCCCCAAGAACCGGCGCTGATGGTTGAACGTCAGCCGAACCCCGTTTTCCTCGCAGACCCGCGCCATCTCCTTCGCCTCACCCCAGGTCGGCGCCATTGGCTTCTCGCAGTGGATTGCCTTGACCCCAGAGCGGGCGGCGGCAATCGTCATCGGCGAGTGCAGGTGCGGCCAGGTGCAGATGCTGACGATGTCCAAGTCTTCCCCGGCCAGCATCGTCGGGTAGTCACTGTAGGTGCGCGGGACGCCGTACTTCTCCGCGAAGGCCCGCGCGTTGTCGTCGCTCAGATCGGCGCAGGCGGCCAGAGTGCAGCGGCCCGTCCGCACATACCCCTCGGCGTGCTGATAGGCCATGCCGAACCCCGTCGCGCCTTCACTCTTCCAGGGCCGCCCCACGCCGATAAACCCAACGCGGTAGTTCGTGTCGCTCATTGGTGTTCCCTTCACTCTGCGTAACATCAGTGCGTCATTGTTTTGCCGTTGGTTCACCTATGCACCATGAATCTCCTGCCCGACACTTTCCAGACGCCGATTTCCATTGTAGTCAAGGTACAATGAGGGCGGCCATGACACGCTCCCGCTTCCATAAGCCTCTGCTCGCCCGCGCGACGGCCTGGCTCCTCATCCTGATCTGTAGCTGGATGGGGACCGACGGCGTCCTGCATCATTCGGATGCAGGGGCGTTTCCTCATGCCTCCGCCAGTGTCCATCGCGCGATGGCTGCCGCCCTGCCGGATGCCTGCGCGGCCTGCCGGTGGACTCAGGGGATGCAGACCGGCGGCCTTGCGGTCTGCCGGGTCCAGTCGCCCCTCTTTATCCTGCAACCACGTTTACAGACGGTTTTGCGCCGCCTGACCCGCCGTGTTCTCCACCAAAGATCGCCCCGCGCCCCGCCCCTCTTCCTGACGTGCTGACTTCTGCCCATTCACCCGTTCCAGGAAGACCCTCCCATGTCCCGAATTTCTTGCCGCGCGCTGGCGCTGGCCGCCGCCTGTCTGGCGGCTATGCCGGGCGCTGTGTCCGCGCAGCCGCTCCAGCCGGCCAATGCCGTGCCGCCCGGCGTCCCGAACAGCAACATCTTTGACCCGAGTCATGCCCCGATCATCGTCATCCGCATCGGCGCGCACCGACTTGTCCTCGTGCCGCGCAATGTCGGCGGGGCGCAGGTGCTTCATCTGAACGCAACCAGCAACAAGGCCGATCAGGGCTTTGCCCATCTGATCACTTCCAGTATCGCAGGCGCGGTCGCTGCCCCCAGCGGCGAGTTTCATGTGCGCGGCTCGCACGGCCAGTATACCTACTACCTCGATGGGGCGCCGTTGCCCGAATCCGTCTCCGGCTCGTTCAGCGACCTGATTGACCCCAAGAACATCGAGACCCTTCGCGTGCTGACCGGCGGCTTTCCAGCCCAGTACGGCAACAACCTCGCGGCTGTCTTCGACGTGACGGCGCGGGCCGGCCAGCCGGGCCGCCCGCGCGGCTTCGCCGAGCAGCTCCTGTCGGGCTACCGCACGTCGCAAAGCACCGTCCAGTTCGGCGGCGGTGCCGCGCGCCTCCAATACTACCTGTCGGGCGTGCGTAACTTCACGAACCGACGCCTGGACTCGGTGACGCAGGACCCGAGGCATGACGCCGGGGCGGACTCGGTCGTCTTCGGCAAGTTCGACTATGAGGCCGGTCCCAGTGACCGCATCATCCTGGACGCGGCGCGAACGGATGCCTACCTGCAACTGCCGAACGACGAATCGCAGCAGGCGATTGGCCGCGATGTGACGCAGCGCGAGGATGGAGATTTTGCCAACCTTATCTGGCGGCACACCCAGGGGCTGAACGGCGTGACCGTCGCCCTCTACAGCCACCAGTCGCGCCTTCGCTATACCGGCGACCCTGCCCATGATCTTGCCGATGCCTCGGCGGCCAGTGCGGATGGGGGAACGCCCGCCAACCTGCCGTCGTCCGCCTTTGAAGACCGCTACGCCAACTACATCGGCCTGCGGACGGACGCCATTGCGCGCGTCTCGGCCCGGCACCGAGTCGGCTACGGCTTCGACATCAGCACCGTGACGGGCGCGGAGCGCTTCACGCTGCTGAACGCCGTGGACAATGGCGACGGCACGACGGGGGTGCAGACGGTCCTGGATGCCCACGGCCTCTCCGGCGGCGACCGGGCGGCGTATGTCCAGGACGACTGGACGCCGGGGCGCTTTCTGGTGAACTACGGTGTCCGCTACGACATTCACAAGACGGACACGACGACATCCCAGCTCTCGCCCCGGCTTAACCTGACCTATGCGCTCAACGGCCGCGACAAGGTCCACGCCTACTACGACCGCCTGTTCCAGCCCGCCCCTATTGAGGACATCCGGCGGCTCGACCCGAATGCCGTCGCTTTCAAACCGGAGAGGGACAACTTTTATGAGATCGGCTACGCCCACGAGAACGGCGGCATCACGACGAGCTTGAGCGCCTACTACAAGACTGTGCAGGACGTCATTGACGAGAACATCATCGCGGGGACGCAGATTCGCGAGCCGTTCAACGTCCAGAAGGGCTACGTCCGGGGCATCGAGCTGGCCGTGGATGGGTCGCTGACGCGCGACCTGTCCTTTTACGCCAACTACGCCCGCTCGTGGGCGCGCGCGGCGGGCGATTTCACCGGCGGCCTCGTCCCCGCCGGCGCCCCGCCCGGCTACTTTTACGAGGACCACGACCAGACCCATACGGCCTCGGTCGGGCTGGCCTACGCGCGGCGCGGCCAGACGGTCAGCCTGGACGGCGAGTACGGATCGGGCTTCCCTTACGGCCAGAGCGACGTCGGCCTGCCCAATTTCTACCGTGTCCCCGCGCACTTCATCTTTAACCTGGAAATCGGCTCCCAGATCGGGCGCGGGCGGCTCGCTCTGTCCGCGCTGAACGTCCTCAACCACGGCTATGTCATCAAGCAGGCCAGCCCCTTCAGCGACCGCGAGTGGGGCCAGGGCCGGACTCTGGGCGTAAAGTGGACGCAGAATTTTTGACAACGGCTGTGTAGGGGCGCGATTCATCGCGCCCGCTTCTGGAAGCATTAACAGGGCGCGATGAATCGTGCCCCTACGGAGACCAACTAATCCATGAACGCATTTGTCACCTACCTGCATCAAGGCGGGTTTATGATGTACCCGCTGATCGCCTGCTCGATCCTTGCCATCGGCATCATCCTGGAGCGGGCGTACACGTTCCGCAAGGCGACCTCGGTGGACCCGGAAGAGCTGCTCGAAGAGATCAAGCAGACATACAAGCCCGGCGACGGGGGAGCGGCGGCGGCGCGGCTGATGGAAAACGCCAAGACCCCCTACAGCCGCATCTTCGCGCGCGGGCTGAAGAACGCCGACCGGCCCGCCGAAGCGATTGACATGGCGATGTCGCAGGAAGCCGCCAATGAGATTCCTACTTTGGAAAACTACCTGCCCGGCCTGCGGACAATCATCACCATCTCGCCGCTGCTCGGCCTGCTCGGCACCATCGCGGGCATGATCGCCTCGTTCAAAGAGGTCGCGCGCTCCGGCCTGTCCTCGCCCACCGCCGTCATGGGCGGCGTCAGCGAGGCGCTAGTCTCCACCGCCACCGGCATCGGCATCGCCGTGATCGGCCTGATCTTCCACAACTACTTCGGCAACCTCGTCAAGCGCTTTGTCGAGGACATTGAATATTACGGTTCGGAACTGACGAACTTCCTGACGGGGAGGGTAGCTTAACATGATGAAAGTACGCGCCCGGCGTCAGCCGGAAGAAGCCGAGATCATCATCATCCCGATGATTGATACCATGATGTTCCTGCTGATGTTCTTCATCGTCGCGTCCCTCGCGCTGGCCGTGCAGAACGGCCTGCCCGTCAACCTGCCCAAAGCCAGCACGGGCGAGCGGCATTCGGCCCAGAACGTGACCCTGACGGTCGGGCCGACCGGCAACCTGCACCTGAACACGCGGCCCATCGCCCTCGCCGACGAGACGGCCCAGCTCAAGGCGCTGAACATCTCGCCGGGGACGCTCGTCATCATCAACGCCGACGCCAACGTCCGCCATGGCGTCGTCACGACCGTGATGGACAACGCGCGCAAGGCCGGCGTCGAGCGCTTCGCCATCGCGACGCAGTCGTAGGGGAGTCTGCCATGCGACGAAGGCGACAAAAAAACAACCTGCTGCCGAAGATGCTCGGTCTGGCCGTCCTGATCAACGCCATCCTGTTGCCGATCCTGGCACAGTTCGGCGTCTTCAAGAGCATCGGCGGCCAGCGGCTGACGCCGATTGAGCTTGTCAAAGCCCCGCCGCCCGAGAAGCGGCCCGCGCCGCCGAAGAAGGCAAAAAAGCAGGCCGCCAAGCCCAGGCCGGCAGGCCACAAGGCCGCGCCGCGCACCGTCACGGCCCGTCGCGCCCCGTCCGGCCCGCCGCCTGTTAAAGTGGTCGCCGCTGCGGGAGGGGCGGGTGCCAACGGGGGTGGGGGCGATGCGGGCATCACGACGTCGGACAGCGGAGCGCCAACGCCCCCTCCGACCACGCCGCTGGCTAATCCCCCGCCGACCACTGCGCCTCCGCCGCCGGTGCCGCCGACAACGCCAATCCCATCCCAAGCGCCGCCCCCGGTCACGCCCATCCCAAAGCCGCCGCCTGCGCCGCACATTCCCACGCTCACTGCCGCCGAACCGCTCACGCAGCCGCGCCCGGCCATCCCCGATGACCTGCGCGACGCCGACCTCAACGCCGCCTTCGAAGGGCTGTTCACGGTCCGCGCCGACGGCACCGCGACGGTCAAGATGGTGTCTTCAACCGGAAACTCCGCCCTGGACGGTTTGGCGCTGGACGCCGCCCGGCGCTGGACCTTCCGGCCCGCCATGCGGGACGGCCAGCCGGTGGAAAGTTTCCTGCGGCTGCGAATCGAGTTCGCCGTCAGTTCTTGAAGTCGGTCAAAAAGTGGTAACATAACGCACACAAGAGATGCCCATTGATACCTTGGAAAACCGACTCATTCTCCTCGCGCAGAGTCCCAGCCTGCGCGTGCAAACCTTCGCCACGGTCTCCTACGGCGATGCCTGGTTTCCGCTCCGGGCGTTTGCCTGGGGGGACGCCGCCCTGCCCGCCATCTACGTCCTGGCCGGCGTCCACGGCGACGAGACGGGCGGCGTCGAAGCAGCCCTGCGCCTGCTGGAGTCACTCGCGGGCGGCGCGGCACCGCTGACACGGCACCGCCTCCTCGTTCTCCCCTGCCTCAACCCAAGCGGGCTTGCGGATGGCACTCGCGCCAACCGCATCGGTCAGGACATCAACCGCCAGTTCCACGCTGACCGGACTCAGGAAAGCGCTGCCGTGCGCGGTTTCCTGGATGCGCGTCAGGCCGCCGTTCTGGTGGACTTGCACTGCGACCGTCAAGCGGAAGGTCTCTACCTGTTCGAACTGCGGGGCGAGAGGGTTTCGCCTCTCGGAGAGGCTGTCGTCGCTTCCCTCACCGCGCTGGGCGTTCCGCTGGAAGAGGCTCCCTTTTTTGCGGGCTGCATCGGGAGCCGGGGGCTGTTCGCGCCCTCGATGGCGGATCTGGAAGAATTTCAGAGGCGGGCGCTCGGTCAGTCTTTGGCGGAGTGGGGCTGGGCGAACAGCATCCCACGCACCTACGCACTGGAAGCGCCGATGGGCAACGGGGGTGAACAAGCCGCGACGATGCACCTGACGGCGCTCTTGGCCCTATTTGCCGCCCTGGAAGCTACACCGGCTATAGCAGAGTGAACGTGTCGGGGAGCAGGTCAGTGATCGTCTGCATCTCGATCTCGCCCGAATGGGAAGCGGAAAGGACGATGATGGGGTTGTCGGCCTGGGAGAACTCGGCGATGACCTGACGGCACGCCCCGCAGGGCTTACACAGCTTGGGGGCGCTGGTGACGACGGCGATGGCGACGATGTCCAGCCGGCCGTCGCTGACGGCATTGAACAGGGCGACGCGCTCGGCGCAGACCGTCAGGCCGAACGAGGCGTTCTCGATGTTGCAGCCTCGGTAGATGCTGCCGTCGCTCGTCAGCGCGGCAGCCCCGACCGAAAAGTTGGAGTAGGGAGCGTAAGCGGATGCCTGCGCCTCGCGCGCGGCGGCAATCAGCTCGCCCTGAAGGGCCTCGGTCATTTCCGCGTGGTTGACTTCGATCTGCGTGAATTCGGCCATGATGACCGCCTATTCACCGCCGGTCACGCTGCTTCCTGCCCTCGTTTTGAGCCAGAGTAGAAACTCGACATTGCCCTCAGTGCCCTCGATGGGGCTAGTCATCCGTCCCTGCTCTGTGAGACCGCAGGCATGGGCCGCTGTGACCACGCGCGCCAGTGCTTCCTCCCGCGCCCCCGCGTCGCGCACGATGCCGCCCTTGCCCACTTTGGCCAGTCCCACCTCGAACTGCGGCTTGACCAGGCAGACCAGGTCGCCGCCCGCGCCGAGCAACGGGGTCAGCGCGGGCAGGACCAGAGAGAGGGAAATGAACGACAGATCGGCGACAATGATGCCGAACGGGTGGGGGAAGTCGGTGGGGGCGAGAGACCGGGCATTCACGCCCTCGCGCGAACGGACGCGCGGGTCTGCGCTCAGGGCCGGGACCATTTGCCCGTGCCCTACGTCTACGGCATGGACCGAGGCCGCCCCGCGACGCAGCAGGCATTCGGTGAAGCCGCCCGTGGACGCGCCGACATCCAGGGCAGCGCGGCCTGCAACATCAATCCGAAAATGGGCCAGGGCAGCATCCAGCTTCAGCGCCCCGCGCGAGACCCACCGGGGGCCGGTGTCGGTCATGACCAGCGCGGCCTCCACGCCGACCGTCAGGCTGGCCTTGCGAACGACTAGCCCGTCCACAGTCACCGCGCCATCGTCTAGAGCGGCCTGCGCCTCGGCCCGGCTCCGGCACAGCCCGCGCACAACGAGGGCTTTATCCAGCCGCATCAGCGTCTAAGGCGGTCAGGTGGGACGTATCGTTTAGAAGCAGCAGCGTCGCCGGCTCCTGTAGGTCTGGACCGACGCGCAGGCGCGTGATGCCGCAGTTGTCCGACCACGGCGGATCGTCCGGCGCGGGCGGCACACGCAGGAATGCTTCCGTCAGCCGGCCCACGGTTTCCGCATGAGAAACGACAAGGATGTGTTCGTCGGTGCGAGCGTACAGCCCCAGCAGGGCGTCACGGACGCGGACAGCACGCGCGTACATCAGGCTGTCGTTCTCCAATTCCTGCGGCCACCAGGTGTCGCTGCACGGGAACGTATGGCCGAAGAAGGCGAAGGGGAACTGCTCCCCAATCTGCGCGGGCGTCAGGCCGGGGAAGGTCTTGTAGCCGGGCCAGGCGGCGTTGAAATACTCGCAGACGTCGGCATAAACTTCCGCCGCAAGCCCCGTCGCCTCGCAGGTCGGCGCGATGGTTTGCAATGCCCGGCGCAGTGGAGAAACGTAGGCTTTTGTCAGCCGCTCGGCGCGCAGTCGCTGCGCCGTCCGCCGCGCCTGCCGGACGCCGAGCGGCGTCAGGGGGCTGTCCAGAAAATCGGTCAGTCCGGCATTGGCCTCGGACTGACCGTGACGTACCAAAGTAATCTCCATCACGAAGACAGTATACCCCTTTCTCGCACCGAGGGTGCGTTAGAAGACCAGCATCAGCGCGACTGGCCGCCGGCAACCAGCTTTTCGAGGGCGGGCCGGTTCGTGACCAGGAGCTTGCGCCCCAAGAAATCAATCAGGCCCTGGCGCTTGAAGTCGTTCAGTATCAGCGTCGTGGTCTCCCGCGTGCTGCCGATGACGTTCGCTAGCTCCTGGTGGGTCAGCTTGCCCTTGAGCATCTGCCCGCCGCGCCCCGCCCGGCTTCCGCCCTGGCCGTCGTGCAGCCGCAGCAGCAGCTTGGCAAGCCGCTTGGGGACTTCCAGGAAGACCAGGTCCGCGACCTGGTTCTCGGCCAGCATCCGCCGCTCGCTCACCAGCCGCAGCAGCGCCTGAGTCGCCGTCAGCGAATGCTGCAAGGCGGCCAGGATGTCGGAGCGGCGAAACGCGACGACCAGCGAGTCTTCCAGTGTTTCCGCCATCATCTCATAAGTGTCGCTGCCATCCAGCAGCCCGGTCTCCCCGAAGAGCGAGCCATCCTCCAGCAGATACAGGGTCAGCTCGCGGCCCTGCTCGGAGACGCGGGCGATCTTCACCCGTCCCGTGCAGAGCAGATAAACGTAGTCGCCGGGCTGGTCGGCGAAGTGAACCACTTGGCGGCGGCGATACTGCCGCTGCTCTGCGGTTCTTTCCAGGCGCTTCAGTGTTTCTTCAGGCAGGGCCGCCAGCATCGGCACCTGCTGGAAATAGGAAGTGAGTGAGTTCAATCGTTTACAAGCAGCCTTTCTCTTTGCGTTCGCGCTTACAAGAGGAAGTATAACCGATATTACGCTCTGCTGCTAACGGCGAATTTGCCTGGATTCGCCGGGATTCGCTGGTTGTAGACGTAAACCGGTACTTTTACTGAGGAAAATCGAGAAAGGCGTCCGCGTTTGTATGCAATAGGACGAAAAAAATGAGAAATGTGTTCCGAAAAGGAAGGCCGGGAGGTTAAAAAGAGGTTACAAGAAAAACGCCCGGCACGGACGGTGTCGGGCTTCTTTCTTGCATACCTTATGCCAACATGCGGACCCCTGAGAGATCCGGCGTTGTTACGAGGGCGCGGGAGGGCGCGGAGCGCCGGGGGAACGCCGGCGCGAGAGCGGCGGCCCCAGCGCTTCGCGCAGGATGATGGCCCGCACGAGGTCGTCACTGCTCCCAAACAGCTTCTTCACAGGAACAATGGCCGGGGCGGGTGATTGCAGCGGGCTGCCCAATGCCGCCGTCTCCCATGCCGCCAGATCGTCTTCCTGACGCCGGAAATCGCGCTCCGTCGCCTCGCGTGGCACTGCCGGCCCGCCCGCCTGCGGCTGCCGGGGCATCGGGCGCGGCGGGGCCAGAGCCGGGGCGCGGGTCGGGAGCCTTTGGGCGGGGGGCTGGGCCTGTGAGGGCGGCGAGGTCTGCATCTGCCGTCCCGCCCATCGGAAAAACTGGACGGTCAGCCTTCCGAGCCAAGCCAGGACAACGAACGCCAGGACGATCAGATGGTAATCTATGGAAAAGTTTCTCATCTACTCGTCCCCGCGTGTTTCAAGATCGCCCGCGCATTCTACAGCTCCTGCCCCGCAAACGGCGCATTGTCCCGCGTCCACAGGTTGACGGGCGAGAGCGTCGCGGCTGGCTTCATGGACTTAACGTGACCATCGGCGAAAAGAAAGTTTACTGACCCCGGTGAGTGCTCATAGAAGGCATGATTTCGGACATGAGCGTACAATTTCCTTCCGGTGTTGGGCAGGAACATTGGACTGATTATGTTCCACTCGCCGCCAATGTAGCCGCGCATGTCGGTCAGCATGATGGTTCGGCTAGGAGCAGACAGAGAAGCAAGAGAAACAGAAGGCTCCCAATTTAGCGGAAACGCACCGCGCTCCTTGTCGTTTACATCTAGCCCAATGTGGTTCGCCCCATAACAGTCAGGCAAAGCTGTTGACGATCCGCTATTGTCAGCCGCATCATCTGGGCATTGATAGACAGAACGTGACTTCGTGTAATCAAAGATTCGGCTTCTCCAGGTGACTGTTTCACCGCTTATTGACGTTTCTGCGGCGGGTAGGTTTCCGTCATTATCCTGTGCATATTGTGTCAGTGCCAGGTTCAACTGCTTCATGTTGCTCTGGCATGAAATCAAGCGCACATTGGCAAAGTGGTCGCCAGCGAATAGCGATTCAAAGAAGAACGGGCCAAACACGAACAGTAACACGAGAACGAACGTTACGCGAAGTACGCTGTTCACGCCATCCCACTTCCTGTACCGCTTCCCGGACATGGCGCTACACCGCCGCCCCCGGCAGGCTGTTGGCGCCACCGTCCTCGTCCGTGCCGCCGGTCGCGCGGCTGATGCCGCTCCGCATCGCCGTGTCCGCCTGCAAGTTCCGCAGGTTGTAGTAGTCCATGACGCCCAGCGTGCCGCTCCGCAGGGCGTCGGCCAGCGCCTGCGGCACCTGCGCCTGGGACTCGACCACCTTGGCCTGCATCTCCTGCGTGTACGCTTTCATCTCCTGCTCGCGGGCGACCGCCATCGAGCGGCGCTCCTCGGCTTTGGCCTGGGCGACCTTCTTGTCCGCCTCGGCCTGGTCCGCCTGGAGCCGCGCGCCGATGTTCTGGCCGACTACGACGTCGGCGATGTCAATGGACAGGATTTCAAAGGCCGTGCCGGCGTCCAAGCCTTTCGCCAGGACCGTCTTGGAGATCGCGTCCGGCTTCTCCATGACCTCCAAATGCGTGGCCGCCGAGCCGATGGTCGTGACGATGCCCTCGCCGACGCGCGCCAGGACGGTCTGCTCGCCCGCGCCGCCGACGAACTGCTCGATGTTGGCCCGGACGGTGACGCGGGCGAACGCCTTCATCTCGACGCCGTTCTTGGCGACCCCAGCGACGTTGGGCGTCTCGATGACCTTGGGGTTGACCGACATCTGCACCGCTTCGAGCACGTTCCGGCCCGCCAGGTCAATGGCCGCCGCCCGCTCGAAGGGCAGGGGAATCTGCGCCCGGTGGGCGCTGATTAATGCCTGCACCACGCGGTCCACATTGCCGCCGGCCAGGTAGTGCGTTTCCAGTTGGTTCAGGTTGACGGGCACGCCTGCCTTGACGGCGGCGATGAGTGGCAGGATGACGCGGTCCTGCGGGACGCGCCGCAGGCGCATCCCAATCAAACTGCCGAAGCCGACGCCGCTGACGCCCGCCGAGATAGCAGTAATCATCAGGCCAACCGGAATATATTGGCGGATTAAAGCAAGCCCGACCAGGACAATAACGACGATGATGACGATGGGGACATATGGTGGCATGAGAGGCTCCTAATGCCATCATTATAGCATATTTAGGAGCTGTTAGGGTAGCGTAGCGACCAGGCGGGGCGTGAATCGGAGGCGGTCGGCGGCGACGCACAGCGCCCGCAGGCCGTGCCAGCGTTCGGGGATGGGATAGTCCTTGCCGTTGAGGTGCAGGTGCCCGTACAGCACGGTTCCGACGCCGTGCGCTTGGAGCAGTGGCGCGAAGACGTCCAGGGGCGGGTAGTGGATCAGGGCCAGCTTTAGGGGGCAGTCCCGAATGGCGTCGAGCCGCTTGGACAGCCGGGACACCTCGCGGGCGATGATCTTCTCCGCCTGCGCTTTTTCCGCCTCCGTGCCGGTTGCGGGAAACCAGCCGCGCGTCCCCGCTACGCCGACGCGCCCGTCATCCGAGACGAACGGCGTGTCATGCAGGCCAGGGTGGTTCAGCGGCTTGTCCGAATCCCACCAATAGTCGTGATTGCCCTTGCAAAGCACTTTGACGCCCGGCAGCGCGGCCAGCCACGCCAGGTCCGGTTCGGCGTCCGCCCGCTTCATCGCCCAGGATAGGTCGCCCGGCATCAGCAGCAGGTCGTCGGGTGCAACGACCGCCCGGCAAGCGGCCTCGATCCGGGCGGGGTGGTCCCGCCAGTGCTCCCCAAAAATGTCCATTGGCTTCGGCTTGGCGAACGACAGGTGCGTATCCGCCAGCGCCCAGATGCGTCGCATGACAAGCATTATACCCGGCTCACGGGTAGCCCGGCGGTCCGAACAGCGTAGGCTGTCTTGACACATCCAACCGGAAGTGTTATAGTCTCCATGCACATCAACAATGATGCGCCAACGCCTCACTGGCAGTACCGAGTCGTCTCACAGCGGAGGGTATCTGACCATGAACACTATACGTAAGGCCACGTTTGGGCTGGCGGTCTTTGCCGCCGCTTCAGTCGCCGGCCCTGCCTCCGCTTATCCAAACGGACTCACCCTCGGACAGAAAGGAACTTCCGTTAGCGGCACAGCCGCCCTGAGTTCCAGCGGGACGCTCGCCGGCGGCACGTTCCAGTATAATGACGCCAACAATAACCCCGCCGCTCTGGACCCTACTCAGAACAGCTTCGACGCTCTCCTGGCTTACGGGAACAGCAGCGTGACCATCAGCGACGGGAGCCTCTACACACTGGCGACCTATGACAACAGCATAGCGACTGTTTCCGGGGGTACGATCAACGGCCTGTCTGCCGCAGACTTCAGCACAATCAATGTCACCGGCGTACCGAAGCAATCCTTGGGAGCCGCGTTTCTTTTCGGCACAACCGGATCGAGCACGATTGACCTGTTCGGCACTGGGTTCACGATTTCACCGACCATGGACGCCAATCAGTTCCTGATCAAAGGGACATTGCTGGACGGTGGGAGTCTGACCGGCACCTATTTCAACAGTGGCGGGCGGCTGCTCTTTAATGGCTTGCCTGCTCCCATCCCCGAAGCCTCGACGATGGTGTCGCTGGGCCTGCTGCTGGCCCTGGGCCTGGGCGGCCTGATCGTCACGCGCCGCCGGAAAACGGCCCTCCGGTAGCGCCTCGCCTGCCCGGCGGCTTGACAAGGCGAACTCGGAGGTCGTATACTGTACGCCTATGGCCTCCACCACTGTCAAGCCGCCGGCCGGCCCCGCCGCTCCTCCGCCGGGGGGCGGGAAGAAGCCCCTTGGGATCGCGGGCGCGACCGGGCTGATGATGGCGATGGTCCTCCTGTCGCGCATCCTCGGCGTCCTGCGCGACGCGATCATCTCCCACTACTTCGGGCGCGGGCCGCAGACGGACGCCTATCAGGCCGCCTTCACCGTCCCCGATCTGCTGTTCTACCTGCTGCAAAGCGGCGCGCTTTCGTCCACCGTCGTCCCCATCCTGACCGAGTACCGGCAGCAGGGCAAGGACAAGTCGGCGGACAAGACGGTCAGCATCGTCGCCTCAGTCATTTTCGTCTTCATCGGCCTGCTCATCATCGTGATGTGGATCAACGCCCGCGCGCTGACGATTGCGCTGAACCTCGGGTTTGACGAGCACACGGTTGACCTGTCCGTCCCGCTGACGCGCGTCCTGCTGCCGGCCCAGATGTTTTTCTTCATGGGCGGCCTGATGATGGGCGTCCTCTATTCCCGCAAGCAGTTCCTCATCCCGGCGACGGGGCCGGTCATCTACAATGCCGGCATCATCTTCGGCGGCGTCGTGCTGCGGCACTGGCTGGGCATCCACGGGCTGGTCTGGGGGGCCATCGCCGGCGCATTTCTCGGCAACTTCCTGATCCCGTTCCTCGCCGTATTGCGGCTCGGCGTCCGCCTCCGGCCCTCGTTCGACATCCGGCACCCCGCCGCCATGAAGGTCTGGCGGATGCTGCTTCCCATCGGGCTGGGGGTTTCGCTGCCCAACATTGACCAGATGGTCAACAAGGAGTTCGCCTCGTTTCTGGGCAAGGGCGACACGACGGCGATCATGTACGCTTACCGGCTGATGCTGCTGCCCATCGGCGTCTTCGCGCAGGCGATGGCCCTGGCCGTTTTCCCGACCCTGTCCGGGCAGGCCGCCGAGAAGAACATCACGGCGATGCGGCGGACCATGAACCAGTCCCTCCGCAATATCCTGTTCCTGACCGTTCCCGCCTCCGCCCTGATGTACCTGCTGGCCGAACCCGTCATCACGTTTTTGCTCCAGAGTGGCAAGTTCACTCACGCCGACACCCTCGTGACCGCCTCGGCCCTGCGTTCCCTGAGCTTGGGCATCTTTGCCTGGTCCTGCCAGTCCCTCCTGACGCGCGGCTTTTACGCCCTGCAAAACTCCAAAGTGCCGGTCATTTCGGGCGCGATCGTTTCGGTCCTGTTCGTCGCCATGAACTTCTGGGTCGTCCGGCCTGTCATCCATGTCAAGGCTCGTGTGGACACGCTGACCCGCCAGGTCGCGGCGCTCCAAGCAAACGTCAAACTGGTCCAGCCTTTCGTCCTGCCCAGCCAGGCCGCGCTCGCCGCCGTCAGCGCCGCCCAGTCGGCCCTGTCCAATGCCGCGCCGGGCGCGGCTTCCAGTGATGTTTCCCTGAGCCTCGGCACGGCCCAGGGCCAGCTCACGCAGCTTGCCGCGCAGGCGCAGACGGCGCTGACCGACGCCCAGGCACGGCTGGACTCCAAGCAGCTCCAGCTTGCCGTCGCCCAGTCCGAACTGGACACCCGCGCCGCCCGCGCTGTCTGGGAACTTGGCCTGACGACGACTATCGCGGCCACGATCCACATGGTCGCCCTCTACTTCCTGCTGCGCCGCCGCCTCTCCGGGCTGCATTCCCGGCGCCTCATATCCTGCGTCGGCAAGATTTTGATGGCGACCCTGGCCCTGTGCGTCTTGACCAAGTTGGTCCTCGCCGTCTGCGAGACGGGCTTCGAGACTTCTCACCTCGCGCCGAAACTGATTGCTGCCCTCACCCTGTCCCTGGCGGGCCTGGCCGGGGTGGGAGCCTTTTTGGGAACGGCACGCGCCCTGCGGATGGGTGAGCTGCAATCCGCCGTGGACTTGATCCGCCGCAAGAGAGGCTAACCCATGCGTCTTCGAGCCAGCCCGCGCAGCCCGCTTCTCGCCCTCGTCCTGCTGCTCGCTCTGCTGAGTCCATCCGTCCAGGCCGACGCGCCGCTCCAGTTCCAGATCACGCTTCCCCAAACTCTGACGCATGGCGAGACCGGCGGGCGGCTTTTCGTCCTGATGGCACGGACTCGGCCCCCCGACGGCATCCTGCGCGTCGGCTTCGTGCCGGGTGAGACCTGGCTGGCCGCCGCTGAGGTTCGGCATGTCGCGCCGGGGGGGACCATCGCCTTCGACCCGGATGCCCTGGCGTATCCCAAGCCGTTTTCCCAGGCCGGGCCGGGGACCTGGTACTGCATGGCCCTGCTGGATCAGGACCACAATTATGCTTACCACGACCAGGACGCCGACGACTTCTATGGCCCGATCGTCACGCTGACGGACGCGGACCGCATCCATCCCATTACGCTCACGCTGGATCGCCGGGGCAAGCCCGATGCGCTCGCCGACAAGCCCTCTATCAAACGCATGGAGTTCCAAAGTCCGCTTCTGTCGGACTTTTGGGGGCGGCCCATCGTCATGCGCGCGGGCGTCGTCTTGCCGCCCGGCTACGACGAAGACGCCAAACGCCTGTATCCCACCGTCTACCATGTCCACGGCTACGGCGGCGACGAAACCGATGCCTGGGGAGCAGGCCCGCGCCTCCGCGCGCAAATGACCGCAGGCAAAATAGCCCCCTTTGTTCATGTCTTTCTAGACGCCTCGTTCCCGACCGGCCATACCGCCTTCGCCGACTCGGTCAATAACGGTCCGTGGGGCCGCGCGCTGACCCAGGACCTGATCCCCGCGCTGGAAGCCAAGTTCCGGCTGGCCCCCGACCCCGCCCTGCGGTTCCTGACCGGCCACTCGTCGGGCGGCTGGAGCACGCTCTGGCTCCAGACCACCTACCCGGACTTCTTCGGCGGGACATGGTCCACATCGCCCGACCCCGTGGACTTCCGCAGCTTCACCGGCGTCAACGCCACGCCCGGCTCCACAGACAACTTCTATGTCAAGCCGGACGGAAGGACGCCGCGCAACCTGGTCCGCATGGAAGGCCGTGACGTCGCCAGCATGGAGCAGTTTGCGCGGCAGGAGCAGGAGCAGGGGGAGTACGGCGGGCAGTTCGCGTCATTCGAGTGGGTCTGGAGTCCACGCGGCGAAGACGGGCGCCCCATGCCCCTTTTCGACCGCCAGACCGGGCGGCTCGACCCCGACGTGCTGCAAGCCTGGCAAAAGTACGACATCCGGCGCAGCCTGGAAACAAACTGGCCGACGCTCGGCCCCAAGCTGCGCGGCAAGCTGCACATCTTTGTCGGCAGCGCCGATACTTTCCATCTGGAAGAGGGAGTCGCCTACTTGAAGGACTTCTTCGGGCGCGTCGGCAGCGACGCCGTCTGCGAGGTCATCCCCGGCCGCAGTCACTTCGACCTGTACCGACCCTACACGACCTACCCCGACGGGCTAACCCGGCGCATTGACCGAGAAATGGCTGCCGCCGTGAAAGCGCATGAGGCAACGGCGAAACGATGACGCCTCACCGGGTACAATAAGCGCATGGACATCTTCGAGCGGTTCAATTCCAAGTTCGGCAAGTGGTACGAGGGCCTGTTCGGCGGCGATGCGGGCGAGCTGCGCCCCAAAGACGTGCTCCGAAAGATCATCGGCGCGATGGAGGATGGTCGCAAGGAAGGTTTCGACAGCAAGATCTACGTCCCGAACAAGTACATCCTCGAACTGGCCGTGGACGACCCCGAAGAGCGCGAGTACCTGCTTTCGTTCCTCGATGAAGAGGAGCTGGTCGTCGTCCTGCAAAAGTTCATGGCCCAGAACGGCTACAAGACGCGCGGCCCTCTCGACTTCACCATCGCCGAAGTCCCCGAAGCCGAGCGCGACTCCCGTCGCGAGAAGTTGCGCGTCCGGGTGCGCTACGAGAAAGGGCAACCCACCCCGGCGCAAGCGCCGGCCCTCCCGAAACGGGAGGGCAAAGAGGTTTTGGACGGACTGCCTCCTTATCCTCCCGTTTCGGGAGGACCCCAGCGAAGCGGGGAGGTGGGTTCCGACGACCTCCCCACCGTCGCCGGCTTCGACCCCGACGACGAGGCGGGCACCGTCCCCGCCGTCGCCTGGGCCTCCCTGGCTGTCACCGCCCCCGACGGGCGCCGCAGCCATGTCAGCCTGACTAAGCCGGCTTTCCAGGTCGGACGCTCGCGCAACGGCGGCAACGACCTCGTTCTGGACACCGACGGCATGGCTTCCAAGTCCCACGCCCGCCTGGAGCGGGAGCGCGACGGGTCGTGGACCCTGTACGACCTGGGCAGCACCAATGGCGTCAAGGTCGGCGGCGTCCGCGTGGACAGCAACCGTGTCCTCCACGACGGTGACGAGATCACGGTCGGCGGGACCAAGTTGGTCTTCAGCCAGGCCGAGGCCCGCGCCGCTGACCTTCCCGCTGCGCCCGTTTCCCCCGCTCCCATCCGCCGCGCCCGCCTGATCGCCCCCGACGGCGAAGCCCATGTCCTCGCCTCGGAAACGCTCATTGGCCGGGCCGTCACCAGCGACATCATTCTGCCGGACCCCTCCGTCGCCACCAAGCACGCCCGCGTCATCGCCCCGGATGCCGCCACCTACCTGCTTGAAGACCTCAGCGGCGGTGGGGATACGACGGTCAATGGCCGCGCCCTTCCCCCCGGCCGACGGTTGCCGCTGGCCGACGGCGACGAAGTAGCCTTCGGCGACGCCAAACTCCGTTTCGTAGGCGGGGGCCAGGGATGAAGCCATGAACATCTTCCTCGGCCTCCTCCACTATGCCTTCCTCGCCCTTCTAGTGCTCCTGCTCCTTTACATCCTCGCCCTCGTCCGGCGGCACCTGGATTGAAGGAGCGAAGACGAATGCCCCCCAACCTAAACTGTGGGGGTGTAAAGGCGTGATTCACCGCGCCCTCCTAACTCTTCGTCCGCACCTGGGTACAATGCATCAGGAGAACCGAAATGATTACTGTTGCCAACCGCATCTATGTCAAACCCGAATATGCCGACGCCTTCGAGACCGCCTTTCGCCAGCGCGCGGGGCTGGTGGACGGAATGCCGGGCTTCCTGTCCAACACCGTCCTGCGCCCTGTCAACGACGGCGACCCCTACGTCGTCTTGACCGTCTGGGAGAGTCGCCAGGACTTCCTGGGCTGGGTCCGCTCCGATGCCTTCCAGAAGGGCCATGCCCAGTCGGGAACGCTGCCCAAGGACGCTTACCCCCAGCCGAACGTCCTGGAAATGCACGAGGTCATCCAGGATTCGACGCGCCCCGACCTGGCCCCCGAGACGCCCGGCGGCCCCTTCAAGATGCATTAACAAAACTTACCTTGACTGATATTACGCGCCATCAAAGTCGGAAAGGCCGCTTATGCTGTATAATACGGCATGGATGATCCCAAAGTCGAATCCGTCCCGCGTGAACCCCCGCGCCGCTTCTGGCCTTTTGCCATCGTGCTTTTGGCCGCCCTCGCTTGGGCCGGACTCACCGCTCATGATGCCCCGCATCACCTCCGTTGGCAGCAGAGGCTGGACGCATTTCGGGATGCCGGGAGCGAAGGTGCAGGCACGGGGCATAATTCGCAGATGGCCGACATGATGATCTTGAGAAATGATTTTCGGCTCTCGATTGCGCGGCGGCAACGCATGAGGCTTTCCCCGTCGCAAGCCCGCCGGCTGACCGCCTGCCTGAATGGGCCTATGGACGAGCTTTCGCAGAGCGAGGCGCTGGACGCGCTGACACTGGCCCAACGAGCCGGTTTCCTCTCGCCGGCGCAGGCGCATGAGGCCGTGGGAACGTGCCTGACTGTTCTGAGCCGGACGCCCCCGTCCATGGTCCGGCTGGAAGGCGCACGGTTCCTCTCGCATTCCAAAGACCCCAGGGGTATCGGTGCGCTTCGTCTCCTGCTGAATGACCCGGTCCCAAAGATTCGCGACGCTGCCAAGCAGAGCCTGGCGAAAGGGCGGTTCTAAAGGTCTTTTGGGGGCGATCTTTTCCCCCAGAATTAGGAAGGTTTCATCGTGAGTACGCCGGATCTCTGCATCGCCGTGGCCGGCCTGGGCTTCGGAGCCGAGTTTGTCCCAATCTACCAGCGCCACCCGGATGTCCGCGAAGTCGTCCTCTGCGACCCGGCCCCTGACCGCCTGCGCGAAGTCGGCGACCGCTGGGGCATCCGCCGCCGGTTCGCCGATCTTGACGCCCTCCTGAACGCGCCCGACATTGACGCCGTCCACCTGCTCACCCCGCTTTTCTTCCATGCCGACCAGGCCGTGCGCGTTCTTCAGTCCGGCCGGCACTGCGCCTGCGCGGTCACGATGGGCGTGTCCCTCGACGAGCTGCGGCGCGTCGTCGCCGCCCAGCGCGCGACGGGCAAGAACTACATGATGATGGAGACCGTCGTCTATTCCCGTGAATTCCTCTTCGTCCAGGACCTCTACGAGCAGGGTGAACTGGGTGATCTGACCTTCCTGCGCGGCGTCTACTTTCAGGATGTGGAGGGCCGCCCCGCTTACTGGCAGTCCGTCCCCCCCATGCACTACGCCACCCACGCCGTCGCGCCCCTGCTTGCGCTGACCAAAACACGCGCCACCCGCGTCCACTGCCTCGGCTCCGGCCTCCTCTCGCCACACTTGCAGCAGCCCGGTGCCAACCCCTTTCGCTTGGAAACCGCCCTGTTCCGCCTGGAAGACCCGCCCGTCGCCGCCGAAGTCACCCGCTCCTGGTTCGAGACCGCCCGCCCTTACATTGAAGGCTTCCACGTCTACGGCACCAAACAAGGCTTCGAGTGGAGTCTCCTGCACGGCGAGAAGCCTGCCCTGTTCACCCTGGGCGACGAGCGCACCCCCTATGGCCGTCCCGTCGCCGTCGCCCGCCCGACCCTTCCCGACTACGCCGACCGTCTGCCTCCCGAAATCCGCGAATTCACGCAGTACGAGACCGACGGCGCCCACGGCGGCTCACACCCGCACCTGGCCCACGAGTTCGTGCGGAGCATCATCGAGCGCCGCCTGCCCGCCATTGACGCCGTGACGGCGGCCACCTGGACCGCCCCCGGCCTCTGCGCCCACGAGTCCGCCTTGCGCGCCGGCGAAGCAGTGGCGATCCCTGCGTTCACCGGAGCGGGGGAGGGGAGTTAGGGACAGCAGCAAGGGCTTACGCTCTGGTCTGAAGGCCGGGGCAGCGTGCCTGCATCGGTGCAGCGCCTTGTTGTGCTGCTGTCATATTTCTGTCATGTTGCCGACAGCACGCACCTAAAACGCTCCGTGTTGGGATGCACCTCGCCCAATGATGTAACGATAAAACCGCATTTGATATAGAAGCCGACAGCATCTTCATCTGTTTCCGCTTCGAGACAATCGAAATTGAGCGCTGGGAACAGCGCGCCAATCATGAACTGCCCAATCCTTCGCTGTTGGTAGTGTGGAGAAACTGCAATATGCTGCAACAGGGTTTTGTCTTGTTCAAGTGAGACACCGACACAACCTACCATGATGCCGTCGAGTTGGCAGCAGAAGAGTTTTCGAGCCGGGTCATCTTGATACTGCCTGAGGACGGCTTGCACTTTGCTTTGGGTTGGAAAGCCGATACACAAGCATAGCAGTTCTGCCGCGCGTGTCTCGTCTATACACTCAATTAAATCCATACTTCTCCCCCGTTGGGTGCAGTGCTCTGTTGGGCCGCACCCTGCCTCGCCGCAGTCAAGTTCTTCCTCTATTTTTGCTGTTAGGCGACTAATCTCGCAGCAAGCGCAGATGGTTAGCGATGCTTGACATTCTGTTAGCCCCGTGATATACTGAGACAACACAATAGTTCACAGGACATCACATGGCGCAGGAGAATTGGTTATGCCCGGCTCCTGAGCACATCGCCGGGAATTTCTAACTTTCATCAACAGCGCGTTGATTATGATGAACTTGAATAAGGGTTATGAGACAACGGAAACCACTCGTTGAAGATATCCAGAGCTTCGCCCAGAACATCGTGGATACAGTGCGCGAACCGCTCCTGATCCTCGACGCCGAATTGTGCGTCCGCAGCGCCAACCGCGCGTTCTACCAGACCTTTCATGTCACCCCCGAAGAAACCGAAGACAGCCTCATCTACGAGCTGGGCAACGGCCAATGGGACATCCCGGCCCTGCGGACACTCCTCGAGGACATCATTCCCCAGAATTCGGTCTTCAACGACTACGAGCTGGAACACGATTTTCCCACCATTGGGCGGCGCGTCATGCTGCTTAACGCCCGTGAGCTTCGCGCCGGCAATCACACCGAGTTCCTGGTGCTGGCGATGGAGGATGTGACGGAGCGCCGACGCGCCGAGCGATTGCTCGCCGACATTGAGTCTTACGCCCAGAACATCGTGGACACGGTGCGCGAACCCCTGTTGATGCTGGACCCCACCTTGCGGGTCCGCAGCGCCAACCGCGCGTTCTATCAGACCTTTCATGTCACCCCGGAAGAAACCGAAGACCGCCTCATCTACGAGCTGGGCAACGGCCAATGGGACATCCCGGCCCTGCGGACGCTGCTCGAAGACATCATTCCCCAGAATTCGGTCTTCAACGACTACGAGCTGGAACACGATTTTCCCACCATTGGGCGGCGCGTCATGCTGCTTAACGCCCGTGAGCTTCGCGCCGGCAATCACACGGAACTGCTGGTGCTCGCCCTGGAAGACGTGACGGAGCGGCGGCGCATCCACGACCTGGAACTCCACTTCACGTCGGAGCTACAGGAAAGTTACCGCCGGTTGCAGGAGGTCGAGAAGCTGCGCGACGACCTGACCCACATGATCATCCACGACCTCCGCACGCCGCTGACCTCGGTGATCGCGGGGATGCAGACGCTGGATGTCGTCGGCGACTTGAACGACGATCAGCGGGAGATGATGGGCATCGCCGTTATCGGCGGGCAGATGCTGCTGGGCATGATCAACAACCTGCTGGATGTAGAAAAACTGGGATCCGGCTCCATGCCGCTGGATTATGCCGAACTGTTCGCCGCCGACCTTGTCGCCTCCGCCGTCGGCCAGGTCGCTTCGCTGGCCGAAAGCGAACAACTCCGGCTTGTCCAACAGGTCGCCCCCGGCCTGCCGCCGCTGCCGGGCGATGAAAGCAAGTTGCGCCGCACCCTCGTCAACCTGCTGGGCAACGCCATCAAGTTCACCCCCACTGGCGGGACAATCACGGTCGAGGCGCATCACAGCCAGGAGAGGCAGTCGGTCGTATTCTCCGTCCGCGACACGGGCGAGGGTATCCCAGCCGAAGCCTTCGGGCGCATCTTCGAGAAGTTCGGCCAGGTGGCCTCGCGCCGGGGCGGGCGCGAGATGAGCACCGGCCTGGGCCTGACCTTCTGCAAGCTGGCCGTCGAGGCGCACGGCGGCCACATCGAAGTCGAAAGCGCCCCCGGTCGAGGCAGCACCTTTCGCTTCACCATCCCCCTCCCTCCGCCCCCAGAATAAGCTCCCGTGCGGCGCTCACCCGCTCCCTCTGGCCGTTCCGCCGTCGCCCGCCCGACCCTTCCCGACTACGCCGACCATCTGCCTCCCGAAATCCGCGAATTCACGCAGTACGAGACAGATTTGCCTTGATGCAGCGCCAGCACAAGCCTACTCCTCATACAGCCGGAGCGCCCTCGCCCGGTCGCCGAAGGCACGGAGCGCGTCGGCCCAGGCATCCGCCATGTCTGCATAAGTCGTGCCCGCCACTAGCGCCTCGTGTGTCCGGGCACTCACCAGCAGCCTATTCAGCTTATCCGGCTGCCAGCCGTCGGGATAAAGGCGGCGCAGGGTGACGGCCAGTGTCAACCCGACCTGAACGGCGTTCAAGCGGTCGCGGTCCGTGACCAAAATCTGGACCCCGCCGCAGGATTCGTGGGCGAAGACGCTGGCTGTGGGCGTGAAGCGGGTGGGGAGGAAACGGACGCCCGGCATCGCCTGGGCGTTCAGCGCCCCCGCGAAGGCACGCGGGGCGATATACGGGGCGCCGAAGACCTCGAACGGCGTGTCCGTGCCGCGCCCGACCGAGACATTTGAAAACTCCAGCAGGCCGACGCCTGGATACAGCGCCGCTGCGGTCAGCCGACGCATGTTGGGGGAGGGATTGGTCCAGACCAGCCCCGCTGCATCATACCAGTCGCCCCGCCGCCAGCCCTGGCAGGAGACGACTTCCAGCGGGCAGGTCAGCGACTTTTCGGCATGAAGCAGCCGCGCCATCTCGCCCACCGTCAGCCCATGCCGGACTGGAATGGGGTGATACGCGACAAACGACAACGCATCGGGGTCTGCTAATGGCCCCTCGGCTGCCAGCCCACCGATCGGATTGGGCCGGTCCAGGACGACTACGCGCAAGCCGTCCGCGCTCGCCGCTTCCAGGACATGCCCCAGGGTGCTGAGGTAGGTGTAAAACCGGCAGCCGATGTCCTGGATGTCGAAGACCAGCGTGTCCAGCCCGGCCAGTTGCTCCGGCGCGGGCCGCATCCGCGCCCCGTACAGCGACCAGACCGGCAGCCCTGTCCTTTCGTCCCGTCCATCGGCGACGTGCTCGTCCTGCTCACCCCGAATACCATGTTCCGGCCCGAACAAGGCTTCGAGCGAGACATCCGGCGCCTCATGGAGCACGTCAATCGTGGTCTGACCGTCCCGCGTCAGCCCTGTGTGGTTCGTCACCAGCCCGACCCGGCTGCCGCATAGGGCGACAAACCCATCCCGGACGAGCACGTCAACACCCGTCAGAACGCCGTCATCATCCGTCATGGGAGGTCCTTCCTCAGCCCCGGAGGGGCTTTCACTCACGAGTAGCCCGGCTTTTCAAGGCCAGGAAAATCGCGTATTCGCAGGTACAATAGCGTCATGGCATCACCTACCGTCAACTCACCCGCGATCAAATCACTGGCGATCAAATTGCCGACGATCAAGCTCCGGCCCCAGCGCCCCGACCGCCTCCGGCACCCCTGGGTCTACGACAATGAGATCGCCACTGGCCCGCCGGAAGGCTTCGAGAACGGGGGCGTCGTGGACGCGCGCGGCAAGACCCTGGGCGCGGGCTACCTCAACGGGCGCAGCAAGATCGCTGTCCGCTACCTCACCCGCCGGGGCGATGTTCCCGTGGACGCCGCCTTCTGGCGGTCCCGGATCGCCCGCGCGCACGAGTTCCGGCAGGCGCACTATACTGAGGGCGACACCTTGCCCGTCGCCTACCGCCTCGTCCACGGCGAAGCCGACAGCCTGCCGGGCCTCATTGTAGACGTCTACGGCCCTTTCGCCGTCGTCCAGTTCCTTGCCCTCGGCCTCGAACCCTGGCGCGAGGCCATCATTGCCGCCCTGCAAGACCTGCTCGGCCCGACCGGCATCTACGAGCGCTCCGACAGCGCCGTCCGCCGCCTGGAAGGCCTGGAAGAGCGCGTCGGCGTCCTAGCCGGCGAGCCGCCCCCAGATGAGCTGACACTGGACGATGAGGGCATGACAATCCTCGCGGACCTGAAGACCGGGGCCAAGACAGGCCTCTTTCTGGACCAGCGGCAGAACCAGAAGGCCGCCGCCAACCAGGCGCGCGGGCGGGACGTGCTCAACTGCTTCGCCTACACCGGCCTGTTCGGCCTGCGCGCCGCCCAAGCAGGCGCCAAAAGCGTCACCGACGTCGAGATCAGCCCCGAGTTCACCGCGCTGGGCCGCCGCCAATGGGAAGGCAGCGGGGTCGCCATCCCGCATTCAGGCGTGACCGAGAACGTCTTCGACTACCTCCGGTCCCTGGAAGCCGGCTCCTACCGCACCGATATGATCGTCCTGGACCCGCCCGCCTTCACCAAGAACCGGGGCAGCCGCGACGGCGCGATCCGGGGCTACAACGAGATCAACCGCGTCGCCCTCCGCCTCCTGCGCCCCGGCGGCGTCCTCGTCACCTGCTCCTGCTCGCACCACCTCTCGGCCCTCGAATTCCGCGAGATCGTGGAAGGCGCGGCCCGCGACGCCGGGCGCACCTTGAAACTCATCGAGCAGCGCGGCCAGCCCGCCGACCACCCCGTCCTGCTCGACGCACCCGAATCTGAGTACCTGAAATGCCTGATCCTCGCCGCCGAGTAGGGACGAACCTTGTGTTCGCCCTCCCTTCCTCACCCTTCCCTAACAGGGAAGGGTCGGCGCTTGCGCCGGGGTTAGGTCTCCTCAGACCGGCGGCAGCGGCGCGAGGGGCGGCAGCGTGGGCAGGGGGCGGGTCGTGGCGTCGTCCAGGGACACCACGGAGAGTCGTCCCGTATGGACGTCGTAGATGCAGCCGTTGACCGGGATGCGGGTCGGTATCCACGGGTGGGACTTGACCCGCTGGATTTGCTGACGGACGTTGTCCTCCAGGCTCTGGAAGGCGTGGAACTGCTCCGGCGCGATGGTGTCCGTCCCGCGCCGCCGCCGGATGTCCGCCCGCAGCTCCTCGTCACGGAAGGTCTGCATCCCGCATTCGGTGTGGTTGACGATCAGGATTTCTTCCACCCCCAGCCGGTAGTGGGCCACCAGCAGGGACCGGATGACATCTTCCGTCACGACACCGCCCGCGTTCCGAATCACATAGGCGTCGCCCGGCTTCACCCCGAATGCCTGCTCCAGTGGGATGCGGTAGTCCATGCAGGCGACGAGGGCGAGTTTGCGGACGACGGGAGCCGTCGCCCGGCGGGAGTCATAGGTTCGCGCGAACTCGGCGTTCACGCGCAGCACTTCATCTAAAACGCTCATGGGAGCATTATACCAATTCTATGTTACCAAAGGGTTACAGGGGAAGCCATGAAGATACTGATTTTAGGCGGCACGGTCTTTGTCGGGCGGCATCTCGTCGAGGCGGCCCAGGCGCGCGGACATGAGGTGACGCTGTTCAACCGTGGCCGGCACAACGCCGACCTGTTCCCCGGCGTCGAAAAGCTGCGCGGCGACCGTGACGGCGACGGGCTGGACGCGCTGGCGGGTCGCTCCTGGGACGCCGTCCTGGACACCTGCGGCTACGTCCCGCGCATCGTCCGCCAGTCCGCCGAGCTGCTGTCCGGCTCGGTCTCCCGCTACGTCTTCGTCTCTTCCATTTCGGTCTACGCGGATACCAGCGCGCCCGGCGTGGACGAGGACAGCCCCGTGGGGACATTGGAAGATACGGCCACGGAGGAGGTCGTCGGCGACACATACGGCCCGCTGAAAGTCTTGTGTGAGCGTGAAGTGCAGGCCGCTCTGCCGGACGGTACTTTAATCATCCGCCCCGGCTTCATCATCGGCCCGCACGACCCGACCGATCGCTTCACCTATTGGCCGCACCGGGCCGCCCAGGGCGAAGATGTCCTGGCGCCGGGCCGCCCCGACCAGCCCATCCAGGTCATAGACGCCCGCGACCTGGCGGAATGGACGGTCCGACTGCTGGAGCAAGGGACGACCGGCGTCTACAACGCCACCGGGCCGGACTACCCGCTGACCCTGGGCGAAGTACTCCAGACCTGCAAGACCGTCAGCGGCAGCGATGCCCGGTTCGTCTGGGTTGGGGATGAGTTCTTGAAGGAGAACGGGGCCGACACGTTTAACCTGCTGCCGTTCTACCTCCCCGCAGCCTCCGAGTCGGACGGCATCATGGGCGCGAGCATCGCCAAAGCCGTCGCCGCCGGGCTGACCTTCCGCCCGCTGGCCGATACCGTCAACGACACGCTGACTTGGGATAACGCCCGGCCCTCGGAGAACCCCTTGAAGGTCGGACTCAGCCGCGAACGCGAACGGGAACTGCTGGAAAAATACCGGGAAAACTTTGTGACTCCCTGAGTCCCCAGCCATTGTTTTCCTGAGTCCGCCGTGGTACAATAGCGTGCCTATGACCACCCAGCCTCCTCCCAAAGACCCGATGCCCAAGAAGCCGAGCGTCCGGCGAACTCCCGCCCGGAAGACGCCGGACGGCACGCCTGTCAACCAGATTCTCCTCGGCGACTGCGTCGAGGTGATGAACTCGCTCCCGGCCAAGTGCGCCGACCTTGTCTTCGCCGACCCGCCCTACAACATGCAGCTCGGCGGCGACCTGTGGCGGCCCAACATGACTAAAGTGGACGCTGTCAACGATCCCTGGGACAAGTTCAAGTCCTTCGCCGAGTACGACGCCTTCACGCGCGCCTGGCTCACCGCCTGCCGCCGCGTCCTCAAAGACACCGGCACGATCTGGGTCATCGGGTCCTACCACAACGTCTACCGCATGGGCGCGGTCCTGATGGACACGGGATATTGGGTGCTGAATGACATCTGCTGGATTAAAAGCAATCCCCTTCCTCAGATGAAGGGAACGCGGTTCTGCAACGCTCACGAGACGCTGCTGTGGGCCAAGAAGTCTATTGACCAGAAGAAATACACGTTCCACTACCGGGAAATGAAGGCAGGGAACGACGACAAGCAGATGCGCTCGGACTGGTACATTCCGATCTGCTCCGGCGGGGAACGGGAGAAGCAGGACGGGAAGAAGGCCCATGCGACCCAGAAGCCCGAGGCGCTGATGCACCGGGTCATCGCCGCGACGACCAATGCGGGCGACCTGGTCCTGGACCCCTTTTGCGGGACAGGGACCACGGCGGCTGTCGCCAAGCGCCTGGGCCGGGACTACATCACCATTGATCGGGAAAAAGCCTATGTCCGGGTGGCGGAGAAGCGGCTGGCAAACATTTCCCCGGCCCTGCTGACGAGTGAGGACGAGAACGGTGTCCTGCTCGGCAGCCCCAAGCCGCGCATCCCGTTCGTCAGCCTCATCGAGAGCAGCCACTTACCCATCGGCACGACGCTCCGGCTCAAGGGAACGGGTGTCGAAGCCGTCATCCATGCTGACGGCACGGTCACGGCGGGCGGCCATCGCGGCTCAATCCACAAAGTCGCCGCCGCCTGCCTCGGCCTGCCCTCCGCGAACGGCTGGACGACCTGGCTCTATTGTGACCGCGCCACCGGGGAAGTCCGGCTGCTGGACGCCCTCCGCCCCGGCGCGTCAGGAGAAAACAATTGAAGCCTTCATTGCCCCTGGCACTCACGGCTCTGTTAATATGTGCCTTGTGTTCGGTCAAGATTTCTGCCCAGCAGCAGACCCAAGCCACCCCGACGAAAAAGCACCGGATTAACAAGCCTCCCAAAGAGGCCGATGCCTTCGCTCCGCTTACCATAGCCTTCAAAGAGGTTGGAAGCGTTAGCCAAGGCAGAGACCAAAATGCCGTCAAAAAGTATGTCTCAGAGCTGCGGCAGAAGGGTTATCGCATCAGTGATTTGCGTGAAGCCTACTGGCCCACGGGGAAACTGAAGGCGTTCCGCGTCCACGCCGAGCAATCAGGCAAAGCATCCAAGACGACCTCGGCAGACTTGACCGCAGTTGATGTCACCTTGAAATACCCTGAGCCGCAACCTGGCACGGCTTCAGCAGGATTATCGGGCGGGAAGCCTAAACCCCATTAAGCTGGTTCTCCCGCAGCACCCCCAGCAGATCGTCCAGCTTCGCGGTCGCGAGGGCGACCGTCGTGTCCGCCGCGCCGTAATACATCCGCAGCGTCCCGTTCTGCACGACCGCCCCGGTCGGGAAGACGATGCCCGGCCTCTCCCCCCGCAGCTCATAAGTCGCCATCGGCCCAAACACCCAATTGGGCGCTTTGGCGATGATCTTGGACGGGTCCTCCCTATCCAGCAAGGCCAGGCCAACCCGGTATAGCCAGCCGGTTTCCTCCAGTTGGACCCCGTGGAAGATCAGCAGCCACCCGTCCGGCGTCTCAATCGGAGTCGGCCCCGCCCCCACTTTGCCGCTGTCCCAGCCGGGCTGCTGGTCTTCCTGCATGACGCAGACCGGATTGCCCCAATGCCGCAGATCCTCGCTCTCCGAAAGCCAGACGTTCTCCAGCGGCCCCGCCGTGGGCCGGTGCAGCAGAAGATAGTGCCCGCCGATTCGGCGCGGGAACAATGCGGCGTCTTTGTTGTACGGGTGGATCACCATCCCCAGCCGCGAGACGCTTTGGAAATCCTGTGTCGTTGCCAGGCAGACGCCCGCACCCTGCCCCGAAACGCCGACGTAGGCGATGACGTACACGCCCTCGTCCGGCAGGTAGGTGATGCGCGGGTCTTCGCAGCCCAGCGTCTCATACCAGGCAGCATTCTGCCCCGGCGAGAGCAGCGGCGGGTCTTGCAGACGCCAGTCGCTGATGCCGTCGCGCGACCGCGCGACGACCAAGTGTGAGCGGTCCTCATTGTCAATGCCCCGCAGCAGCAGCAGCGTTTCCCCGTCCACCAAGCAGGCCGCCGGGTTACAGACAGCTTTGCACGGGAACGGCATGTCGCCGGCTTGGAGAATAGGGTTGGCGGGGCTGCGCTCGAAGAGTTCTAGGGCGCTCATAGCCGCCTTGTTCCCATCACCTGCCGGACGCTAACCCGACTTCCACAGCGCCACATCTTGATCTGGCCCACCCGTGACTGAAAGCCGCGAGAATCAAAGCAGGGCGGAGGCGACGACGTTGAGCCAGAGGCGGCGCTGGCGCAGGAAGCGGCTGCCGTCCTCGTCCTGGTTGACGACGCGGTTGGTGAGGAGCACAAGGGAGAGGTCAAAGGCGGGGTCTATCAAAAGGACCGTCCCGGTGAAGCCGGAATGCCCGAACGATTGGTCGGAGAACAGATCGCCCTGCGGCAGATAGTCGTTGCCGGGACAGAACCAGCCATAGGACTGGCCGCCGATGGACGGGAGTATCTGGCTGACGGCCATGCGCTGGGTGGCCGCACGGGAAAGAAGCGGCCCGCCGCCGGTTCGGATCGCCTCGGCAAAGGCCAGCACGTCTTCGGCGGTCCCGAACAATCCGGCGTGGCCCGCGACACCGCCCATATCCCGTGCGCGAGGGTCATGGACTACGCCCGGCGGTTCCGGTCCGGTCGGAGCGATGGCCTCACCGGGACCGTTCTTCGGCAGGAAGCCCAGTGTCTTCCGGTCGAGCGGCCCGGCGACCCCGGCCTGGAAACACACTTCCAGCGGCTGCCCGGCGATGTGGGCGATGATCTCGCCCAGCAAGATGTAGCCGGTGTCCGAATAGGTGTAGCCGGTTCCGGCGGGTCGCAGCGCGGGCGTGGTCAGAACGGCCTGGATCATGTCGCGGCGCGAGGGGTGCGCGCCGTCAGCGGGCCAGCGCGGGATGGGGGGCAGGCCCGACGTGTGGGTGAGCAGGTGCCGAACCTCGACGCCGCTGAGGTGGGGCAGGGGGCCGAACTCGTCCTCGAAGAATTGGTGGACCGGCTGGCGCAGGTGCAGGCGGCCCTGCTCGACAAGCTGCAAAAGGCAGGTCGCCGTCGCCACCGGCTTCGTCAGCGACGCCAGATCAAACCGCGTGAAGGCCGTCGCCTGCCCGAAGGCTTGGAGGGCAATCATCTCGCCCTCGCGCGCCAGGGCGTAGACGGCATGGGTATACAGCGCGTCCGCGATGCCGGACGCGAGGACGGCATCGGCGCGGACAAGGCGTTCTGGTGAGACGGTGGAGGCCATGCCCCCTTGTTCGTGACGGCTGCGGGTTTCTCCTGCCGCCGCTTAGGGCTGTGGCTGCCGATAGAAGTCAGCGTTGAGGCGGATAAAGTGGTTCCAGTGCGTTGGCACTTCGTCGTCCTCGAAGATGGCATCTACGGGGCACTCCGGCTCGCAGAGACTACAGCAGATGCACTCGTCGGGGTTGATAAAGAACTGGTCGTAGGTCTTCTCAGCGTGTCGTGCTGTGCCGGGGTGGATGGCGTCCACTGGACAGACGGCGACACAGGATTGGTCCTTGCAGACGATACAATTTTCCGTGATAACAAGTGCCATAATGGGTCGTCCTTTTGCGTCGCGTATAGACGGCATGATACCGGCTTGGAGGGCGTCAGGGCGATGACTTTAGTCACGGGAGGAAAACGGATGGAACCCAGGGAAGCGCTTCGGCAGGTGTTGTTTCTGAAGACGGCAGGTGACGAGGCCATCGCGGCGCTGATGGCGGTGGGTTCGGAGCGGCGGATTGGGAAAGGCGAACAGCTTTTCACCGAGTTCGAGCGGGGCTAGGGTCTATTTGTCGTCTTGACCGGGGCGATCAAGGTCTACAAGCTGGACAGCCGGGGGCGGGAGCTGACGCTGAGTAGGGAGATGCCGGGGGCAAGTGTGGGGGAACTACCGCTGTTCGACGGTGGGAACTACCCGTACAGCGCCGAAGCCGCACAGACCGGTACGTTGGTGTGGTTCGTGCCGCGCGCCCGGTTCCGGGAGATCATGTACGCTCACCCGGAGATCGCGGAGCGGGCGCTGCTGGCGCTGGGGGCCCGGCTGCGGCAGATGGTCCAGATCGCCGAGGCGCAGAGTTTGTATACGGTGCGCGCCCGGCTGGCGGCCTACCTGCTGGAAGTCGGGCGGGGCAGGACACAGTTCCGGCTGGAGGAGACAAACGAGGCCATCAGCGGCCACCTGGGGACGGTTCGAGAGGTCGTCTCGCGGACGCTGCAGACCCTCAAGGAAGCGCAGGTGATCGGCCTGCACGGGCGCTGGGTAGAGGTGCTGGATGGGGAGGAACTACGGCGCATCGCCGGGGCCGATCTGTAGTCTTTTAGTAGCCCCGTTTGATGGCCCAGACCATGCCGAAAAGGCAGAAAAGGCCCAGCGCGGACAGGAGAAGGGGGGAGTGGACGATGGTGGAAGCGACGACGAGGGCCAGCCCGGCGATGACGGCGGGGGCGGCGAACTGCTTTTTGCCGTAGACGAGGCAGCCCGCCCCGACCGTGCCCCAGACCATCGAGGCGAGCAGGAAATTGATGTCGAACATGCCCCATTGTCGGCGGGTGGGGCGGGGTTTTGGAGGGCGTCAGCCGGACGGGACCAGGCGGTGGCGGACGAGGGCAGCGGCTTTCTCCAGGCCGGTCGTGCGGGCGCGGCGGCGGAAAACATCGTAGCCGTTGGCCTCGATCTTGTCCAGGATGCGGGAATAGAGGGTGCGGGCTAGGGCGACGGGGAGGCGGCAGTCGGGCGGGAGGTAGCAAATGCCCCGGTCGGCGGATTCGTAGAAGGCACGGGCGCGGGCGATCTCGAAGCGCATGAGGGCGATGAACGGCGCGTTGACGCAGCCCCCCGCCAACATAGCCGGGGTGTAGCCGAAGCGGTCCATGTCATCCAGGGGAAGGTAGATGCGGCCACGGGTGGTCCAGTCCTCGCCGATGTCGCGCCAGAAGTTGGTGAGCTGCATGGCGAGGCCCAGGTCGTGGGCAGGGGCGAGGGCGGCGGGGTCGCGCGTGCCGAGGAGATGGCACATCATCAGGCCGACGACCGAAGCGCTGCCGTAGGTGTAGGTCCGCAGGTCGTCGAAGGTCCCGTAGCGGGTGCGGGTGAGGTCCATCGCCATGGCGTCGAGGAAGGCCATGGGGTACTCGGGCGGCAGCGAGTGGCGGCGGGCCATGTCGGCGAAGGCGTGCAGGACGGGCAGGTCGGAGCCGCCGGTCTTCAGGGCGTCCAGCGTGGCCTCGCGGTAGTTTTCGAGGGAGGCGGCGGGGTCGGAGCCGGGCGGCGGGTTGTCCACGATCTCGTCGGGGTATCGGACAAAGCCGTACAGTGCGTGGACGCTGCGGCGGACGGGGGGCGGGAAAAACAGAGTGCTGAAGTAGTAGGTCTTTCCGTGGTGGGCGTTGAGGCGCTTTGCATGGGCGTAGGCGATGTCGAGTTCGGAGAGGGCCATGACGAGTGTTTTCTAAGCGGTGTCCGCCGTGGGGTGATCCGCGAGGATGCGTTCGGTGACGAGTTTGGCACCCAGGCAGACGAGGGGAACGCCGGTTCCGGGGACGGTGCTGGCGCCGACGAAATACAGCCCGTCCACATGGGGCGCTTTGTTGGACGGGCGGAACCAGCCGACCTGCAAGATGCCGTGGGACAGGCCGAAGGCGGCCCCATATTTGAGGTTGTACTGGTCGCGCCATTCGTGGGGGGTGACGACCTGCTCGACGACGACGTGATGGCGGAGGTCGGGCAGACCTCGCTCTTCCAGCTTGTCGTAAACTTTGTCCTTGAAGCGGGCGACCTGGCCCTCATCCCAGCGCATTTGGTCGGTCAGGTGTGGGATGGGGACGAGGACGAACAGATTGTCGCCGCCGGGCGGGGCGACCGTGGGGTCG
>JAABUH010000046.1_pt1 | contig 170679 bp, 196 predicted proteins | sample 5559121 | NCBI WGS metagenome assembly JAABUH01 (sample SAMN10711871, study PRJNA513364) | rock metagenome | isolation source: Antarctica rocks | place: Antarctica: Victoria Land, Battleship Promontory nord | collected 2015-12-28
GGGCACGAGCCATCGAGGCGAGACGTGTCAATCTGACGTGTCCAGACGGAGACAATGTTGGGGTGACGCTTGCGGGAACTTTTGAAGCCAGTTGGAGCCAAGGGAAGGGATGGGATTGGCCGGTAAAAGGTGTATTGATGAGGAGGCGGTTATTGCGGAGATGTTCAGCTGTCTGTAGAACTAGACTAGGCTGCGGGGGAAGGCCAAGGAGGGACAGACGACGTATGTAGTCCACCAGACAACCTTCTTCTTCAGGTGCGAGCGCCTGGAGACGAACGGCGCCCGTGTTATGGTCGGAGTAGCCCGTGTTGACGCGCTGGGACAAGGTTTGCGGTAAAACGTCAAGATCGGCCGCAATCTCTGGCATGCTTCGCCTGGCTTCGGGTGGATCGTGTAGAGAGGCTCTGTAGCTATCCACAGCTGCCTGGATGGCCTCCCTCGAGGCCGGCATCATGGATTTAAAGGTCAATTTTATATAGGCCTTTTCGAGTGAAAGAGAAGATTGGCCATCAATAAAGGGGGTGTGTCAATAGAGTAGGTGAATGACGTTAAGCGCCCGTTTGGGCAGGTGATTTTCGTATAGGATATGGGAAAACAGACTACGTCGCCTTTCAGCTCGTTGTGCGGTCTGCATCCGCGGACACCTGCGTAGCGAGTCCTCGCGAATCCCCGGTCATGTGTCATCGTGTTTATATCATGACGTCGACCCGAGATATCTATCCTAGCTTCAAGCGATCGAGCTTTTAGAGACCGGTGAAACGAGGTGGTTATTTCATTGGAGACCAGCTCCATGCGCTGTCCTTGATAGGATGATCGTTCCTGCCAAACGCCTGTGTAATTTTTCCCCCACTCTCCATCCTCCAAACTCGGATGGTTTCCGTGCCTTCCCGTAACAGCCTTCTCCATTTCCACGCTAACGAATAAGTAATTAATCTCACTCGACGCAAAGCCCGGAACAAGGCCAAAGAGTCATATCGAGCGGAAGTAGGGTAGGATCACTTGAACCCTGCTGCGCTAGCGCCGATAGCCGGCATGACGATGGCATGTCTCTCGTAAGAATTGACTATGGAGTGCCTGATTATGCACGGCCAAGGCTAAAGGGAACCCGGTATCTCGTAGATCAGCGAGGTCTCAACACCCTGTTACGAAAATCAACACTACTGTCGCCTCAATTCAATTGAGGACGAAAGCTTACGGATCAAAGCCAGCCGGTGAGTGATTGATTGATTGGATCCCTTGGCCCCACGGGGACCATCTCTTGTAGCGCCGGTGAATCCGGATCAGCTCTTGTGTTACCGGTGTCTCGTGTCTCGACATGTCATTGGCGAATGACAAGGCAGCTCGTAAACGCTCGAGCTCGTCAGCTCTGACACTCTCGAGTGACTCTAAACCATCCGGTGCGATGATACGAAACCCACACAGCAGCTGCTTGAGGCTATACGCCCGGGCTGGGATGGAAAGACTGCTCAGTCGCGTCCATGGAGAGACAGCAATAGCACTCCGTCGTTCGATGTCTGTCCTCCACTTAACCTCCTTCCCACGAATTGAAGCTTGACTTGCGCTGATTTTCCCAGGTGAGAGTCGTCAAACAGCCTACAAGAGCTGAAGGGACGGAGCAATCCGCAGGTGTAAGTGACCTTTTGATGAGACTTTCTTTCCCGCTTTGAACCCCCTGGGGCTTTTTGGCCCCTTGCGGCTCCTTCCTTTCGGTCATCCTTCGTAGCCGCTGACTTCCCAACCCATCTAGGATCAGCGAGATCTCGACCTACCTTTGCTCGAGTGGCGTTTGTTCCCAGCAGGGATGAAGGAATAGCTCAAAGGCCAACACACCTTCCCATTTCCCGAAATCCCGTCAGCGACCCTCCTTTCTCGAACAATCCTGGAAAGGTGGCCAATCTGAACCTTACTTTCGTCCGATCATACCGGAGGGGAAAGCCATCAGGCTGCTCGAGACTCGCCTGTGAACAGCTCAAATAGGACGTCAAGAAAGAAGAGGCGAAAGAGCTCGATAGTTGGGACCGGTATAGGCTGGACGTGCTGGAGTATTGCATGTCAGGACAGCATAGCGGCGAGTCACTCGGCTTGGAGATCTCCGAGACACAGCTCCCGCAGATCGTTCTTAGTGCCATTTAATCAGGGAATCTGACTGTTGTGGGGATCCGAGCGTGAGCGGATCAGCTGAGCTTAGCGAATCATTCCCACCATCCCATGTCTCAGTCCTTTCCCGTACCTCCGCCGCTCTAGAGTCGTGAAAGCGGAGGAAGCATTGGGGGCCATACACCGTGCTCAGGTGGAGCTCATTTTTGGGGGACGTGTGTCTTGGACGAGCGCATGGCTTGTGTGGGGTTCGAAGGATTTGGCTGACGTAGTGTTTTCCTCCTTTCAGCTCGCATCATCCACCGCCTTGATCGGTCTTCCATCTTCTTTGGCGTCTACAAGCCTCCCTTCGATGTGATCTCAACTGCCCCTCATCAATTACCTCATTCCGTGATATCCTTCCATCACCGTGTCGAGGAAGGAGGGAGAACTCGCCGGTGTCATTAGAAGAATAGACACGGACGGTACTGGTAATCACGAGAGCTAGAACCAACCTCTCGAAAGTGACGTCCATGTCCGGCCGTCAATCCGCCTCACCAAGACCAGGACCAGCCCAGGCGTCGTCATCGACCGCAGTCCCACCTAACCCGCCGAGGTCCTCACGGAAGCGACCGAGAAGGTCATCTTCTACCCCTATCATCGGTACCTTTGCCGGGGCGATTGCATCCCTCGACCCAGTCCTTTCCCCATCCCCGGCCAGGTATAATCCACCTCCTTCCCTCGCCAACCTCTTACGTTCCCCGTCTCCAGAGCCTAGGGGATTTCTGGTCGTCTCCCATGAAACCTCGGCGGTCTCAGAGGAGGACGAGGAACTGGAAGGCTCCGATCCGTCAGTCGAGAGTGACCAGTCTGCCATTTATGCAGAACCAGCAACGCCCAGTACATCTCGGAATTGGTGAGCAAGGATTCTCGAGCTCGATATACTGGCTAACGTCATCACACCAGGACTTACCACCTTGAGATCCTCCAGCAGCCTCAACGAGCGAGGGCTTGTGGATTCGGTGACAAGGTAGCTAGGCTTGCTTTTGGCTTGAAGACGCGCTCCTGACTGTATTGCAGGACCGTCGACCCCTGTCACCGCCTCCTATTATTCGCCTGTGGGTCAGAACTGCTTTGGGAGATCTCGTTGACCCAGCGTAAGCTCAACGAGTCTTTACTGATGTGCTGACGATGTTTCGTAGCCTTGTCGATGTCCACTTTTTGGTCGTCATGGTCGACTTGTGGTCAGATGATGGCGAAGAAGCGCGCAACGTCGTCATGCATCCCGCATCCGTTCATGCATGGGAGGGACGGTCGCCCCGACGTACCGCAAACGAGCTGGTCCAGATGCCTACGGTACCAGCGCCTTCTTCCCGCCCAAGTACAGCATCATCACGCCCCGCAACTGGATACAGTGTTATTTCTCCTTGGCCGGGTAGTGCTTGGCAAGGCAACGCGAGTATGTTTTCTGTCACGCGGACAAGCTTGCAGACTGACCATAAACCAGCTGGACCTTACACGGGAATCCAGACTTCACCAGGCCTCTCACCTATGACTCGTACGTCGAGGAACGAGCAGATGCCAACGCCTCTACCTGTACCATCGCCAGCAATTACTGGTTGGACACCGCCTACTCCTCCACGTCCCCAATACTCTCGTACACAAAGCTACGTCGGACGATACCGTCCACAACTGCCAGAACCTGCGAGACCTCTGACGGCTCCTTCGTTATCCTTGCCGTTACGGTCGCCCCGTCGCGATTCACCGGCTCGACCATCTCGAAACCTCCCTCCTCTGGCATCTATCACCGAACGACGGGAGGAGACCTCTTCATGGCCTTCATCATCCGGGTTGACGCTTCCCGCGATACAAGATCCCACCAGATCCCCCACCGCTGCATCAGGACCCAGTCGCACCTCTTCGGCATCGCAGACCGGCCCTGATTATGCCACTGTGAGATCAGGATCCCAATCAACGTGGCACGCGTCGTCGATGTCTTCCGCCGCATCAAGCGATACGCCAGCTCTCTCCGCATATACGGATCGTCCTCGCGCCGCTGATCAGGTCGTCACCGGTCGGCCGTCAACCTCCAGCGAAGGATCGAACTTGTTTCCTCAAGCCCCGCCGCCGCTTCGCCGTGAGCAGACATACTATGCGTCGAGCGAGTCATCTTTCGGCTACCCTCGTACACCTGAGCAGCCTCGGTTGAACCTCCCAGCTGCGCCTGCAAACTATAGTCGAGTCCTGGTCGGTTCATTGTGCTCGATCTGTCAGCATTTGCAAGATGAGGATGGTCAACAAGGGTTGTTCTTCTTTGCGCATGATCTTGGTGTCAGGACGGAGGGAACGTTCACCCTCAGGTTTACCTTGGTGAACCTGACCTCGTGAGTGGCTAGCTACATGTCGCATGCGAGTAGCCTGATCTACGGTACAGCATGATGCATAGCGCTGTCGCTCCGGGCGAGAATGCCCGTGTCTTGGCTGAGACTTATAGTACGCCCTTCACAGTGTAGTACGTCCCTTTTTTAGAACGAAGCACAATCACTGATCCCTTCCTCAGCTCGGCCAAAAGATTCCCCGGAGTGATACCTACTACCGACCTTACCCGCCTATTCGCGAGGCAGAATGTCCGGTTACCCACCCGCCAGAAGAGGACGAGAGAAGATAGTCCCGTAAGCGCAGAAATAGGCGAGGGAGTGGAGGAAGAAAAATGATCTTTTGTGTGTATGATTGCGGTATACCCCATTGCATCGAGATATCGTGATCCGTATTATCGCATGTATCATGTATGCATTATGGTGTCCATCAGGATTGCGGTTTGACGTACAGTACGAGTACGAGTACAGTATGAGTAGGTGTATTCAGGGTCCACTCAGGGGAGACCTTTGTAAACAAAGGGTTGGATTGGTGACGTTCTTGATTTATATCTCCGCGTTGTCACTGGCTCACCACAATATCGATATTTAAGTATAGCTGCCATCTTACTGCTTGCTTCTCGTACTTCGGGTTGTAAATGAGTGTGATGCCAACACCACCTCGACCCCCACCGTCATGCTACGTGGAAGAAGCGCCTGAAACCCCGGGTCCAGTCCGAGCGAGAGTCAACAACCTCCAGAATCAAGTCTCCGAGTTAGTCCGTAAAGAGCATGCCGCGAGCGTGAGTGTAGTTGTCAACCGTCTGATCCTTCCCTGTTCAGCTAATTAATGGATTTTCTTGACGAAAATCTTGTTAGCGTAAACATCGATCCGAAACATGGGGATTGGAACAGACCATCGCCAACCAGAAGACCCAACTTGTCGAGACCCAAACATCCATGACGAACGCTTCGAAAGAGCTTGAGAAGTGCAGGAAACAAGGTCAGGCATGGCAGGCGGAATTGACGAGATGTAAATCCGAAGGAGATGGGATGAGGGATGAGGTGAGCTAGATCCTTACCCCTGCCTTTGATCAGTATGGTTGATGAGGGGGAACTATGGCTGACGAAATGTAGTTGAACTTGTATTCCGTGATACAGCAACAGAAAGCTTTGCTTGTTCTCGCACAGGAACAGATACAGATTGTCGAGCTTGAGCAGAGGTTGGTCCAAGCTGAGGCTGCTAGGAGTGGGTTGACCGAGAACACGAAGTATATGTACAGATGCTGATGGGAAATAGTCATGAGGGATCATAAGATCGCTCTGTTTAAGGCGAAGGAGGATGATTTGGTCGCTGAGATCGCTGAGAAGGACTTCCAGCTCGAGGAGCTCGAAGTGAGCCCATCAACCTACCCTTTTTGGCCGTTTTGCTCACAGTTTGCAGGCATCGCTTGTGGAGGCCAATACCTCTCTAGCCCATCAACGTGCTGCTGAATCGAAGAGCAACAAGCTTCTCGCTTCGACGCAAGATAAACAACTGGCGAAAGCTCGCTCTGATCTTGAAGAGGCCAAAAGCGAAGTCACGCGGCTGGAAGGGAAGGTAGAAAGCCTCGCGACGAAAGTTAGGGGTCTGAAGGAGCGGGAGAAGGAAGCACGAGCTGAGCTCGATGGGTGGTTACGAGAAGAGAAAGGCAAGGAAGGATCGGTAAATCTTCTTCCCGTCTCCTCAACAGTGACAGCATTGACGAAGTGTTGGATCAGGTGGACAAGGAGAAGCGCGAACTACAGTCTGCATTGCGAAGCGCGAAGATCGAGCTTCAGAAGAGGACCGAGGAGCTTAGCGATGTACAGGAAGAGCTGGCGATGTTCAAGGAGTCAAGCAAGGAGAGGGAGAAGGCTTTGAAAGCCAAGTATCGGGCTGCGACGGAGGAGAGGGAACGGCTCGCTAGTATCCAGGTGGGCGTCGCAGATTGGCCTGCGGGAAAAGCTGACATGGGTGATACAGGAGGAGCTCGAAACTCTTAAAAGCTCGACATCGTCTGTGCCATCACAAGCGAAGAAGCCAAAAGTCCACATCAGATCTCGCAGTGCGAGTCTGGCGGTGGAAGAGGAACCACCTGAGAAGCCGAAGAAGAAAGCACCTCCTAGTCCTGCGCCGTCCAGCAAGGGAGCAGCTCCCAAAGCTGTCCAGGAGAGGATCCGCAAGGTACGCATGATAATCAACACTTTGTCTCAGGACTGACAAGCATCACAGCCGAATCCGCTGGTGGAGGAAGAGTCCCAGGAAGAAGTCATGCCAAAGAAGAAGGCGCGTAAGGCCGACAAGCCGTCTGTGAGCAATCATCCACCCTTATACCTAGCACTAGCTTATGAGCACACAGCCTGTCCGCCAGAGCACAGCTCGACCCGCCGATTCTGACTCGGACGATTCCGGTGAGAAACCAAAGAAGCGCGACGCACCCAAAGCAAAGCCGAAAGCACCGCTTCGGGAGACAGATGTGGACAACACAAAGCGGAAAGTCGCGGATAAGGAGAAGGACGATGATGGAGAGGGGGATGTACAGCCTGAGAAGAAGAAGAAGCGGAAACTGTTTGGCGCTCAGCCGACTTTCACCTGGGATCCGATCATGAATGTGTGTCGGCATGCTAGCGGTGTCCCATGAGAATGTGCTGATGTAGCGAGTAGAGTGCAGACGGTGTCATCCCGGCTTATTTGTCCCCCGTGAAAGCGACTGGAGGTGGTACGATCGGAGCGATCCCAAGGATTGGCTTCCCAAGCATGGCCAGCTCTCGGAGCTTTAGCGCTCTGGGGCGGTTCTGATCTGTGACGGATTGTCTTCTGCTCTTGAAGTACACTTTTAGCAACATAACGGTGCTCTGCTAAAGAAGCTAATGCATACGATACTTGAGGTTGTGAAGAAGCAGATGCGATATTACAGATGACGTTTCCGAATGAAGCTTGTCCCATCATCCGTCAAACTTGAATCTCTCCCTTAAACGTTTTCCGTAAATGAACATCTAAGACTCCATCAGCTATCATCCCGGCTAAGACGAAAACTCACGATCATTGGCGCGGGTACTGCTACCAGTGCGACAAACGCCAGTAATGTCCCGCCCCACCCCCAGCCGAGGTTCGCAAACAGATCCGCACTGAACTCAGGCATGATACACGCCGTGATCGAGCGGAACTGGTTGATGAGAATCAATGTGGTCTTGCCTTTGCTTCGAGCGGGAGAGACATACAGCTGTGGCACCCGCTATAGCCGCAGCGGAGTACGGGAAAAAGGCGTCGACGAGGCTATTGAATCACCCTATCAGGGGGATTCGAGATTGGGGACCGAAAGAACTCACAAATTTTGGATACTGTTGAACGCCAACATCAGACCTAGAGCGATGATAACGCATCCAATCTGAGGACCGATCCAGTGTGTCTCTGCATGAGCTGTCCAGGCCTACGTTCCATGTCAGACTTCTGGGAGCTCATCCCATAAAATGTGGACAACTGACGAAGATGAGCAGCCCGATGGGCATGAGACACATCCCGATTTGAGTGAGGACAAGCTGAGTATTCGAGTCAGTTCTGCACGTAATTGATCGCGAAATATTGCAATGCGCACTCGGTACTCTGGCTGTCCACCATTAACATCCCCGTTCCTCTTCTTCATGTACTGGTAGATCCTATCTTGAGCGTTCGCAGCAGTCGTGGCGGAGATAGCAAAGCCGATGGCTATGGAGACTGGGATCAACCACGTAACGCACAAGTAGGCGACTCCACTCACATAAACCCAGGTATGATAACGAGAGTGTCGACTGTGGCCAATGGTAGGAGAAGAGGCCAGGACGACTGAATGGTGGAGACCCGAAAAGAAGAGGTATGCTGACAATGGAAACGTATATAATCCCTGAAATCTACGTCAGTAAATGAAGTCCGTCTAGGTATGATAAGCTGACCGTAGATGTAGGCATAGTAAGCCGAGAAGAGGAATGCGACGGGATTGGTAAAGAGCAACCGAGGAGGTCGCGAGAAGGTTCGACCGAAAGCTTCTCGAGCTTCGTCACCGGTGACCATCGCGCGCATCCACCCGAGATTATGGATGATCCGTTTAGGGGAGATCTTCGAGGTAAATGAGGTGGATGACGTGACTGGATGTCGGATTCGATACAAGAGGACCTTTTCGATTGCTCTAGAGGCATGTCAACTTTGTACGAGAAGTAGCCAAAGAAGACTGACGGAGCGAATGTTTCCTTGGTGAGAAGGATGAAGAGGGTGAGATTGATAGCGGATAATATGGTGATAGTCCAGAAGAGCCAACGCCATCCACCGAAGAGGATCCAGTACCCCATCATACTGCCAAGAACTGGTCCAGCCTGATGATTGTCATTGTATATCTTGAGCTGGAAGGTTTAGGCGACGAGCTTGACTCACCATGGGACCCACGGCGTAAATACTGATTGGCCGTCCACGTTCTTCTGGTTTCCACATCTAGGGCTCGAGTAAGTATGGCTCTACTCAACGCAAATAAACCTACATCTGCGATGGTCGCTACGCCAAGTGCTGGTCCACTCGAGCCAAAGACACCGCAAAAGCTGAACTGGATTCAGCGCAATCCAACGAGAAACCAAGAGACTCACAATCGCAAGATCACAAGGGTTGCCATGCTGGAATAAGCGTCAGCAGGGGAGCGTTCATACCCAAGGTTCGACTCACTTTTGCGAAAGCGCTGACCCGATGCAAAACAAAGTATAGCAGGTCAAGCTGATCATGTATGCAGTCTGCCGCCCGTATAGCTCGGATATCGGAGCGAAGATGAACGGTCCGCATCTGTGCAGTGTCAGCGTAGAGTCACCTTTTAACACGGCACGACCCACCCTAGACCCAGGACATAGCAAGTAGTGATCAAGATCCCGACCTTCTCGTTGCCGACTCCAAACTCATCCATCACAGCATAAATTCCAGGTACACCGATGGAACTCCCACAAGTCGAGATGGAACCGGTAAGAGCGACCGTTAGAGCAGTCCGCCATTTCTTCTTAGTTGACCAATTACGAGGGTTCGCGGGCGAGGTTGCGAAGTTGTCGAGTGTGAGTGCGGCTTCGCGGGCTGAGGCGGTTGTTAATGATGCTGAGGTGTGTTTGAGGGGTGGGAAGGGTTGTATTGAGCCGAGTACAGGCTTAGGTGGTTCGGTTGGAACGATAGTCGAGGTTGGTGACGGTGCCACGACAGACCGAGTACCATCATCTTCGGGATGATTTGAGGTCGATGAGGATGGCATGGTGAAGAAGGTAAGGATGGTGTCTCAGGGCGATCGAGCATGACACAAGAGAATGAGCGCTCACAATCAAGTGAGGATAACAAAAGGCTGAGATCGGGTCATCCGAGAGGTTGACCACACGACAGGTGGGCGAAAGAGACACCCAAAACAGCTCCGGTTTCCTCCGGGATGATGATTAGTGACCGGCGGCCCGCGGCCCGTTCAAATACGGCCGACCACTGGATAGCTTACGTAAAGTTTCTTGACCAATACCTCAAAGGTACATTGCTTGGAGGGTTTGCTCGTGATGCAGACATGAGCACTACCTAGGCATCAGATAAAGCTGTCCACCGGTGTGGGGCGACTTCGACACGACATGATTGTGGCTATCTAGAATTCCGAAGCAATCCCGGGACAGAGAGTTTCTGCCACCCATAACAGGACAATCCCTTCGCCATGTCGAACCTCGACGATTGTAAGTCATCAAGCGGTAATGCCTCCATGAGGTGTTCTAACGAGCTTTCTCATCCGTCATCTTAGTCGTCGAGCATTCCGGTGGCCCTTCCGCCCCTCCCCGATATCCATCATCAGGAGCGTACCGGTCTAGCTTTGCCGTAACGAGCTCTAGAGGCTCAGCGGACATTTCGACGGTCGAGTATGAGGGCTTCGAGGTCGATGACGGTCAGGAAGAAGGGGAGGATACGGGTATGGTGCAAGCCGTGAGCTACAAGTATTATGGGTGCAGAATGTCCGACTGAAACGACTGTAACCTGGTTTCAGCTCGAGACCGGCTTCATCCCCTCGAGTCGGGCCGTTGGCTCCCTCCTTCCACCTCTCTTCTCGCTATCACTGGTTCAATACAGCCCATTGTCCTCCCTCCTTCGTCTCACAGCTGCTAACAGCCTGCTCTTCCTCGCCACTTCCCCGCTATCTGTCGTCATCATCGACTTGAATAAGCCAGAAGAACTAGTGACAATCGACTTACCTCGACCTGCACCAGAGAAAGGCTCTCCAAACCCTCAGGTGAAGGACTCACCAGTCATCCACAAGCTTTTCATCGACCCAACTGCCCGGCATCTTCTCATCACTACTTCATCCGGCGACACTTTCTATCTACCCATAAGTCCTGGCAACTCAGCGGTTCAATCGAGAAGACCAAGGCCACTGCGACTTCGGCAAACTATCACAGCAGTAGCTTGGTCGCCACTATCTGGTGTTGCGGGCGGAGACCAAGCTAACGGTAGTGGAGACACACCGGCGCCATCGAAAGGCGACGCCATCACCCCTCCATCTACCGATGTCCTCCTCGGCACTTCGACCGGGCAAATCCTTTCCCTCCCGCTTCCTCCCCAAGATGACATCTTCAAATCTGTATCTATCTCGATGGCCAAACCTCTTGAGCGGGATCTGCAGACCGTCTACACCCTTCCGGACGGTCAACCTGTCACCGGCATATCATTTGGCTTCTGGTCAAATGGCTCGTCAAGTTCAAAGACAGGCTCTGGCAAGAAAGGGGGAGAGAAGAGGGCGTGGGTCGTGGTAACCACTAAGGAGCGATTGTACGAGATGCAGGGGAACGTGTTCACTACGACTGCGGGAGGTAAGATCGTAGGATGGGCAGAGGAGATGTTCAAGCCGGTGAGAGATGGTCCGCCCAGTAGGTCTTGATTTAGAAGGTGACCTGTTGATTTCGTACAGATTTCCGGGAACTGCCCGGTCATCCGCCATCTCCAGAGTTGAAGGTTTATCTCCCCACCGTTGAGGGACAGTCTGCCACTTCCTTACCGGCGCCTTCCGCGCTCGCTTGGCTCACTGGTGCGTCCTGCCCTGGACATTGTCCTGGTCCGGAGGGCAGAGCTGGAACTTCCGCTGATATTCATCACAGCACCCGGACTCTTCGCGTCTTCTTTGTCGTCGACCGTCAGCTCCGAGATTCTTGCCAAACCCTCTCTACTGCCTTATCCCAAACTGGAATCCTCTCCAACCCCAGCTTTCAGCCGTACATTCATTCCCGCATCTTCTTCACCCCCTCCCACACCGATATCAATCGCCATCACACAATGGCACTGGCTCCTGCTATACCCCGATCGCGCTGTTGGCGTAGCAAGGGAGAGTGAAAAGGTGGTTTGGGATGAAATGCTTCCACTGGTGCGTGGTACAGGTCCTTGCCATCGGTCCTGATCATATCATTTAGGCGATTGACGAGAAGGCGATCGGCCTTTCAGCAGATCCAGTGTCGAAGACATTCTGGATCTATACTGACCGAGCCATCCTTGAGGTGCTGGTACGGAATGAAGACCGAGATGTGTGGCGGGCGAAGCTAGATCATGGGGAGTTCACAGAGGCCTTGCAATTCGCAAGAGTAAGTAACCCATAGCGCATGCGGGCTGCTCTCACAGTGGGTAGACCCTACCACAGCGCGATATCGTTTTGTCCCGGCAGGGCGATGCGTTGTTCGATCAGGGGAAGTTCATCCAGTCCGCTCAGTGTTATGCCAAGTCGAGCAGAAGCTTCGAGCATGTAGTTCTGCGCTTCGTTGACGCGGATGAGCGGGATGCGCTTCGGATATACCTCTCGGATCGGCTAGATCTCCTGAACAAGCAGGTACGAAATCACTTTCATGGTCAATGAACGTTACTCATCGCGGATACAGGAACGGACGCAGCGCATGATGCTAGCAACCTGGCTTGTCGAAATATATCTCAGCAAGTGTAATGAGCTGGAGGATATCGTTGCTGCCGAGTCGGCCACATCCGACGTTGAGAGCCTCAGCATCGAGCGTCAGATGATGGAGGAAGACATGCGGAACTTCATGACCACTTATCAGGTCCGCATAATCCTCGCTTGGCGACCTTAGCTGAAGACCACGCTCAGCACGATCTTGAGCCCCAGGTCGTTTACGAGCTCATCCTCAGTCACGGTCGGATAGATTTGTACCTCTTCTATGCGGCTCTCAACAAGGATCATGCGAAGATCATCGAACATTGGGTGACGGAGGGTCAGTGGTTGAAGGCGATCGATGTCCTCAATAGACAAGTATCTACGATTCCAATTCGCCTCATTAGCGGTGCTGACTTATGCGCAGGATTCCCTCGAGCTGTACTATCGTTTCGCTTCAATCCTCATGCGTCATGTTCCGAAAGATTCAGTGGACTCCTGGCTCCGCCAAACCTCACTCTCCCCTCGACGGCTCATCCCCGCCCTTCTTCAGCAACAGCAGCGGAAGGGCACATCAAAAAACACCAGTCAAGCAATACGATACCTCACAAATGTCATTCATCAGCAGGGATCTATCGATACCACTATATACAATCTCCTACTCACCTTCTATGCCTCTGACCTCGATCCCGACGATGGACCCCTTCTTCGCTTCTTGATCGCCTGCCCGGACGATCCCACGACTGGAAGACCATATTACGACCTAGATTACGCGTTACGACTTTGTAAGCTTCATGGACGGATACAGCCTTGCGTGCATATCTACTCGAAGATGGGGCTGTACGAGAGCAGTGTGGATCTTGCCTTAGAAAAGGGTGACCTCGATCTTGCCATGATCAACGCGGATCGACCGGAAGATGATGATGTTCTGCGGAAGAAGCTGTGGCTGAAGATCGCGAAGCATGTCGTCCAGGAGCAGAAGGATATTAAGAGGTATGCCTTTCCTGCGAAGTCGGTGTGAGTCACGCTCACAATCTACTAGTGCCATGCGATTTCTCGAGTCGACTGACCTGCTCAAGATTGAAGACATCCTACCATTCTTTCCCGACTTTGTCGTCATCGATGATTTCAAGACCGAGATCTGCGCTGCTCTGGAAGAGTATTCAGCCCGAATTGACGAGCTTAAGGCGGAGATGGATGAGGCGACCGCTTCGGCAGAATCCATCAAGCGAGATATCGATGGGTTGGCAAATCGCTTTATCACCGTCGAGCAGAGCGATAAATGCTGGAAGTGCGGCTTGACTTTGATTACACGGCAGTTCTACGTATTCCCTTGTCAGCATGTCTTTCACGCCGACTGCCTGATATCGATGGTGAGAGTCTTTAGTTCGTGGTCTGCCTGGCTGACATATTTGCTCAGGCTATGGAGTTCCTTCCAGCACCTGCTCTCCGCAGGATACTCCATCTCCAGAATGAGCTCGTCTCCCGCTCCTCTGCGCCCGCTGTTCGAGCTTTGCTTTCCTCCACCTTCAACCCAGCCTCATCCGGCACGGGTACTCCTCGGCATGGCAAAAAGCCTTCCAGCCAATCTCACGCCATCACTTCCGGCTCAACGGCTACCGATCTCCTTCTCGGTGTTGCCGGGCGAAACAAGCTTATAGCTGCTGGTGATCGACTACGTGAGCTGATCATACCCGATGCTCTCGCACAAGCCGTGTCAGCTGTCGGAGCTGGTGTCACCGGAGGAGTAAGCGGGAAACAGGTCAGATCGAAGAAGGAAAGAGATCGAGAGGATGGACGGGCGGAAACAGCGATGAAGGAGCTGGATGAGCTGGTCGCCGGGGTTTGTCCTCTGTGTGAGGGATCTGTGGTTGGGCTCGATAAGCCGTTTGTGGCAGAAGGGGAGGACTTGGGAGATTGGGAGGTCTGATGACGGTTCTGCTCGTGGAATGCACCTTGTCATCGGCATTTTACTTTCGAATTTTCTTACATATGGGTTCTGAGGGCACCCAGGTTACAAGCTGATCCACCAGCCAATACTGTAGTCGATGGGAGTGTCGTGTCCGGGAGTGATTTCTCTCCATTCGCAGCAATCTCATCTTTGTTCGCAATCTCGACCCTTTTCGGCTTCCTCCTTTTCTTTCCACACCTTGAAAGCTGATACACACTCAAGCTGATCCACGAGATTTATACAGGAGCTCAGGTTCGCCTCATAGTCGTACCCTCCTCCGATTGTCGACAGCTTAGTTTCACGCGCGATTATGCCTCCAGAATTGTCACAGATGATTGTTAGGGAAGCGGATCAGTATCGAAGGGAAGCGTTCCTCAAGACAGCGCACGATATCTTCGACTTTGCGACTTTGGGGAAGTCTCTACAGGTGAATTCTTGCTGTGACTCTCCTGGGCCTGGGTGTTTGTAGCTGAGAATTGATGTGACTTACAGAATATCCGGGACGCATTTAATTGGGCTTCTGACAGACCTTGGGCGAGCAACGGAGAGCTTCAGACTTGGTAGCTCCTCTTCTTTTGCTGGTCTGCGAGTCACCTGCTGATCGCGCAGGGTTCTAGTGGACCGAGATGACCCGGAGGGGGAATGCTATTCCTTCGCCGAGTCAACCAGGAGGACGGTATTCGTCAGGTCCCCCAGGCAGGCTGTGCGGGGCGACATCATGTACGTCGTGTCCACCGTGTGTACTCTCAGGATATACCAAGGTACGTCTCGCTGTCCCACCCGTCACGGGGTTCACTTTCCCCATTGAAGAGAAAGAAACAGGCAACGGATATTCACATCGCCTACTCTGGACTCTTCACTACGTCTTCGGAGACCATTCCACGTTCCTGCCTACGCCTGATTTCGGTCCCGATCCCTGAAGTGTGGAAGGGAGTCGGATCGGTACTCAGCTCGAACCTTCCAGGAGGGGTTTTTCGAATCGTGCTGGGGCGATCACGAGTCCGTCGGTCGGCATGGGTGTTCAAGCGATTATCCTCACATGGACTTCGATCTCATTCTCGCCTCTTCAGGTCAGCACGGACAGAGATCATTAGCTTCTTTATCTATCAGAGCGATTTCGAGAGCTAGCACCTCAGCAATCTGAATTGTTCGGAGCCAGGCTAAACGATGTCGAGTCCGACCACTCCCTTGTTCAGCCGGATCCAGGCGTACCAGGTTGGCTCGACCATTATGACGGTATCAGCCGAGTCGCAGACTCGCTGCTTCAATGTGACCTTATTGGTCCCTCCGTTCCTCGAGGTATCCGCTTCCATCCGCATGGCCGGCGAACTTTCGATCAGTCTAATGATCCGCTCGTCCTCTTCCTCACGGGGGCATACGCATCCAAGTCCAACGTCTTGCCTATCATCTTGATGGTCAATACTACACCGGATCTCGTTAAGTTGGCTGCGGAACAGGCCAAGAAACTGGGATGTGATACGATCCGAGCATGGGGAGTAAACCCAGAGGACGAAGTAGTGAAGCACTGGATTGAATGGGAGCTCCGCGATCGAGGGTTGAGTGGAGAAGAACGACGACCGCTATGCTTGGTGCTGTCATGACCCTGAAGGGACGCGGGGTGAGCCGGTAGGATGTGAGATGTGGACCTGGGACTAGAGTCTGTACCCTTTGCATGAAGCCGCATGCTAGCTTTGCAATAATTGGTCGACTAGAAATGGATCGATAGGGATGTTATTCGACCGTAGATATTCATCCGACCAGAATTTGCTCTGATGCCTCGATCCAGAATCACAGCTTCAAGGAGTCAGCAACGCAGCGTAGTATTCCCGCCACAACAATACCTACAGAATTGTCACTATCCGACTCCCACGACCCATCTTCTTCGCTAATGTTACACATGCTACCAGGTTACATGCGCTTGATGATCCGAGATATAGACCGTCGTGTGAGACAAGATGTCGGGACATCGCGACAGCTTCGGCGTCCGATATCCTAAGCGGCGTCAAGCGAGTTTGGCGGCGGAAAAGACTCGAACGAACCGGTAAGCATCATCGATGATATCTAAAGCCATAGCGAAGTTCTGCGTAATCTAGGTGGCTTGAGGTGAGCTGTCTCAAGGATCTTAAGGAAGGAACAACCTACCCGGTTGATTCCAATACCCTCGACGACGGTATCGACCTGATGCCTGCGAGATTTTAATGATCAGCCAGGTTAGCAGAAAATGTCCGATGACTCACCGCCGCTTCGTTCCATCGCGCTCCTTCGGGTCAAACATGACATTGAACCGGACTTTATTGTACAGCCCCGATCCCTCAGGATCCGACAATACGACCTTGACTTCCGGGACATGCTTCTTGAGGTATCGTCCGGTCCCGGCGATGGTGCCTCCGGTACCTATAGCTGTTCAGCAATAACACTTTGCAACGAAACTCGATGAACTCACCCGCTCCGCTAACGAATGCATGGATATGACCTCCCGTTTGTCTGAGTATTTCCGGTCCAGTACCATTGTAATGTGCCTCGAAGTTACTCTCATTCTCGAACTGATCGGCAAAGAATCCTCTTGGTTTGGTCTCTAGCGCTGTGTTGACCACGGAAGTGAGGTTGATCACTCCGCCCAAGATGGATTTGTCGGTGTGATCGACTTCAGCGGCTGTTGCCTGGGTGGAGATGACGAGGTCATCGCCACGGGCGGGATGGCCGTTGAGACCGTCTGTAAGGTCGGTCTTGCCGAATTCGAGGGCTCTTTTGCGGGCTAGGTTCTGCTCATCTCAGTCGAGGAAGGTTCACTGTCTAGATAGACCCACTACATACTGAGCAAACATCAGCGGAGTCTGCGAAGCTGGATTTGAAACAATGGCGCGTCCCAAACTTACCTGCTTCTCATCGACGATACTGGCTGCAAATGTATGAGCTTCGCCGGTGGAAGCCCCCTTTGTCACTCACCCGGTCGAACCCTTTCCACCTTCGCTCCGAACTTCTCCAACACCTGCACCTTCTCGATCGCCACATCATCCGGCATGATGATACAGCATTCGTATCCTCTAGCCGGCGAGCTATATCAGCGAGATCCGATCCGTTTCTCGTGTGATTCGACTGACTTGGCTCTTCCAACGGTAGCAAGCGAGATCCCTGTACTGCCCACCGTGCCCTCGAACAGAACGGATCCAGTATTAGGATATAGCAAACCCTCCTTTTCGGCATCCTCGATGACTGCTGATCAGCGGTGTCCGAAAGCTTCGAACCGACTTCTCAAAGCTACCCGATCCTTTGGCGATCCACCTGGATTGAGGAACTGTTCGAGTCAGCTTGGCATACTTTTGAAACGCTCTACAGATACAGACCTCGCATTTCCCCTGTTCACTTGCTCAGCAATATACACATGGCTGTCATACAGAACTCACCAGTATCTCAACCCCGAGAGCGTCGCTCAGCGAATTTATCCTAATCAGAGGGGTATTCCCTTTACCCATGCTCGTAAGCACATGCCTCCGTTAGAAATGAAGACTTTACCTATCAGACCGATGACACCATTGATCACCTCATCGCTCCTGACCTCGATAGGTCTCGGTGGTATCCTCGAGATAGCTCTCCGCCGTCTCCATCCCTGTGTAAGGAGTGCCAGCGATGTCGAGGATAAGGAAACTGTTATTCCGAGTAAGAGACCGATGACTAGGTCTCGAGTGAATCTTGAGGGGAGACGGAAGGTTTCTCTTAGGTTGAGGTTGAGTAGACGTTCTAGGAAACCCATTGTTTACGGATGTAAGAGGTCGGATAGATCGAACTGAACATCACGTAGCTCAGGCACATCGCGGTAATAGACGATGAGGCCGTTGCCTGGGAAAAGCGGCGATCTCGTCCATAGATGATGCCTCACCAAGGCAAGGAAACGGAACCATTTTACGCCGAGCTACTATGATATCTCTGGACTAGGCTCAACCCAGACCAGGCAAACAAATGCTGTACGTGAATACATACAACACATCCCAACGATCCTCCCAGCTATCTACGAATGTCCGTCAAAACCCCATCATCAATCAACGGCTATGACCCCCATCACACGCCTCAAAGTAGAGAGACTACCCGTACCGTCAGCAAACACAAGATTCAATCTCGAAACACAAAGCCGGACTCACGTATAGCTCCCCACCCCAAACATCGATAGTAGCCGTGGCGTTACCGGTGAGCAAGATCTCCCCATCGACTCCGATGACGGAGAGAGAAGTTTGGGAACCGTCTTGACCCCTCCAGAGCGGGACGATGCTTGAGAATTCAGAGTTGTAGAACCACTGTGCGGATCGGGTATTAGCTTCATTCCCGGTCTGTGAGGTAAAAGACAGCTCACAATGGAAGTTTCCTGAGGTAGGCTGGTGTCGAACACCTGGTTCACCAGGTTATCGCCCACGACGGAAGGTCCGGAAGGAGTAGTGAACGCGCTCAAACTGAGGTACGCATAGCTACACCTCAGAACGTCAGTACCCCTGCCTTCTATCTACGAAGAAGGGTGTGTAAACGTACTTCGCGTTGGAAGGATCAAGGTCGAGATCACCCGTGTTGTAATACCCTTGGACGGCAGCGACGAACGGGAAATCCTGTGTGAAATCCGTGATAGGCGATTCGACGACGAGGGTGGTGTTTGTCTCGTCTGTCGGGAAAGTACCGTTGAAATCCGCATTGATCGAGATGAGGAGGGCTTCGTCGATGCACTAAATCCCAAACAATCTCGATCAGTTTGGATTCGCGACGTAGAGGTTGTCAATGACTCACGTCGGTGAAGTTTGTGCTAAAGATACCGTTGTCACTCGGTATTCCGTTTAGATAGCCGAGTGACTGGCCGTAGTAGTCCAGGACTTTGATATACCCGGTGTATCTGGTTTCGTCGTCAGCGGAGTGTACAGGAGCCATGTGACGACGTACTCTGCATCTTGGTTGGTATATTGTCGCTTCTGCGGGGAAGTAGCTGGGTGGAGATTGCCACCGGGTGGGCGGGGTGTCTTGGATGAGACGGATGTTCTGGCGGAGAGAATGGGCGTAGGAGCTGCGAAGATGGAAGGGAAGAGGAGGAATGCTGCAGTGGCGGAGAGGATATTGAGGTTATGTATCATGTTGCTTGGTTTAGTGAATGTAAGCGTCAGACTATTATCTAGTTCGAGACTGTTTGATGAGCGATGTTGTTGAGCGAGGAAGGCTTGACGAGGATGGCAATCGGGGTGTTTGGTCAGTCTTATATACCCATTACTCATCAAGATAGCTCCGCCTTCCTTGACAGTGGTAGTGTCAGCACATGCAAAAGAATCACCGCATATGCCACCGGCATGCAGATCCCCCTTGCTGCGTGCCCTGGGTAAAATGTGAACAACAGAAGGGGATGGAAGGTCACACCGGTTGCAAGGCAGCGTTGCGGTGCTCCAGCCACGTGGTCTTACCCCATGTCCCATGGAGTGCCAGTGCCCTTGTCCTTGCCCTTGTTGCCCGTTTGGTCGGCACAGCTTCATCGCCGACATCGCGCTTCTGGGCGTTGACTCTGCAGTGTCCCATGGCGTCAAAGGGATGACCATCTTCTCCCTTTACATCTTTGACCGGTACGCCGTTCTTCCTGCCCTTTATCCCCTTCCTTGCTCGTTCCCGCTTGGACAGCTTCGCCCACTGATCTTACCCAGACATTGCGACTGCGTATACTACCAAGACTGGCACCGCACCCGACCTCTCCGTCCACCATCAACCTTAAGCTTCAAACCAGGCGTCCACCGTCTCCCATCTGCCTCAAACGGAATAATCAATCCCCGAGACAGTATATTCACAAATGGTTCGGTAGAAGGTGTGGAATCGAGAGTCCCAGGACCGGCGGCTCTTGTGACCAGCAGTGGTGGTGGTGGTGGTGGTGGTGGTGGTGGTGGTGGGAGGGGATTGCCTTTTGATGAGGAATCGAAGTTGGTTTATGGGGTTGTGTTGAGTTTACGGAATATGGTGAAGAAGCTTTCGGGGCGGTGTGTTTTCACCTTGCTGAAGAATGAAGGGACTTATGCTGATTGGTGCTTTGACGGCTTACAGCGACGAATCATTCACCTCGTATCGCACACCACATTACAAACTCCACCTATACGAGACTCTGACCGGGTACCGCTTCGTTCTCCTCTCCGACCCCTCAGCCGATTCTCTTCGCTTCGTCCTTCGCCAATTATACACCGGCCCATTCGTAGACTTTGTCGTTCGGAATCCTCTAGTTGAGATGGACTCGCGGACAGAAGGGATAGATAACGACCAAGTAGGTGCCTCTGCATCTTCCTGTTGAGTCACGCTGACTGGACCAGTTCCGAGCAGCGGTAGACCGGCATATGCGGGGACTATCCATGTTTGGATCATGACACCACATGCAACTGCATGGAAACGCATGCCACGCAGTAGACCATGCAAGCAGACTAATCATCTCCCTTTCCGTCCGCTTGGCTACTCTCCTCCTGGACCTGACTTTGGCTCGCCGAGGGCGCCGCCCTTGCCTTCTTCGTCGTCGTCGTGCCGCCATCCTGCTCCTCCTTGACCGGCTTGTCTTCTGTAATCCCGTTTTCCACGTTGCCTCCTCCCGCCTCGAATTTGTTCCGAAGGGTGGTGAGCAGTGACTTCCGCACCTCCTTGGCCGTCTGATCGTCTTGACCCGTATTCGCTTCGCCGTCGAGGGCGATCTCCTCCCCTCCTACCGCATCGTCCAGCTGCAGCTTGGTAAGACCGATGTTCAACATGTCCTCCTATAAAGAAAGTCAGCAAGTCTCGCCCGAAGCAAGTGCACGTACATCGATGGAGTCTTTCGTGATCAGCTTGATGACTTCCACTTCCTTCTCCTGACCCTAATGATTCGTGGTCAGCAAGGGCTTAAACTGGATCTGCGGGCTGCTCACTATGCGGTACGCTCGATCTGCGGCTTGCCGATCATTATGAGGGTTAAAATCCTGATCGTAGATGACAACGACGGATGCGGCAGTCAAGTTGATCCTAACCGGCCAGTCAATCCGCTGTTCGCAATAAGATATGGTAACATACCCGACACCTCCGGCTTTCGTGGACAGGAGAAAGACGGTGATGTCGGGATCATCGTTGAATTCATCGACCAAGCCTTGCCGCTCATCCGTCCTCGTACCTCCGTCCAGCCTCGTGTACTTGACGCCAAGGTGATCGAGGGCGACCTGAAGGATGTCGAGAATCATGACGAACTTTGAATCGTGAGCGTGACAAGCTATTGATTACCCTCGACATACCTGAGAGAACAGCAGCATCCGCTTTCCTTCGACCTGACATCGCTCGATATGCCGTTGAAGCGCTTTGATCTTGCCGCCTTCCAGGAAGGCCTGAGGCTTGAGGGCGAACCTGCGCAGTTCCTGTGGGCTATGGATACTGCACTGGAGCACCGGAGGACAAGCTCACGTCATAGTCGGATGTCCTGCAGAAGTTGTGAATCTCTGCATCGCTCATGATCTGCGTTCATTAGTTCCTCATTGTCTCACCAAAAGACGACCCGCTCACCTCGAGGTCCTCGATAACATAGTCTAAATTTGACTCGCACCAGGTCGGCGTATTCAAGCATTCCCTAGCAATTTGCCTAATTTTCTGATCTCCATACAACCGCCTGAACAGCAGTGGATGGCTCGCGGCTTTCCGAAGATCCATGAGAATGTGCGAAGAGCTGCTGCCAAACGGTCCTTTCCTCTCCTCCACTTTGCCTTTCTTCGCCTTGCTCTTCCCGTTGGCCACAGGCTTCTTCGTCACTCTCTCCTCGTCCTCCACAGCCGCCGCATCGAGTGCGTCATCATCCAGCTCCTCCAACACCTTCTTCGACCGCTGCAGTGTTTCCCGATAGAGGGTAGCTTGAGCCTTGGTCATATCGCAATGTTCCACCTTTTCGATCTTTGGGGGTAGTTCCAGGACCTGGGCTTTTCGACGGCGAAGGACGAAGGGCGTCAACATGGTCCGAGCCCGAGAGACACGTTGCTGAGAGAGGAGATTGGCGTGACCCTGGGATTTGAAGATCGCTCGAAGATAGGGCTCGGCATCGGTGAAGACGTCTTTACGAATGAACATGAGCAAAGACTGATTGATGTCAGCGAGAGCATATTCGACTTTGATTCGGACACTCACTACCAGTTCCTGCAGATTGTTCTGAAGTGGTGTGCCAGTCATAAGAAGTCTCCACCGGGGCTTGATCGACAGGAGATCGGTATATGCCTTGGTCGTACAGTTCTTCAACCGATGTCCTTCGTCATACACGCAGGTCTATCTTTATCAGCGAAATCCAGTCCGCCGTCCGCATACTCACCTCGAAATCGATCTTCTTCCGGAAGAAACCGAGGTCGTCGGGGGAAGCCACTTGAGTATACGAAGCGAGCACAACCTCCAGCCTGCCCGATCGATACCGTCGTTTGATATCGTCACGTAAGATTACACGCTCAGCTTGTGAACCGAAGTATGTTTGAACGTCGATCTCCGGAGCAAAACGGTCAAATTCGCGAGTCCAGTTTTCAAGGGTGGATGCGCTACAAAACAGTCAGCCTAGTCGAGGAAGATCACAAGGGATACGTACGGGACGAAGATCATGTGGGGACCCTTCATCTTTCGTTCCTTCAGATGAGCGAGGAACGCAATGACCTGAATAGTCTTGCCCAACCCTGCGAGCCGATCAGCTCATCTTGATACACCTGTCGGGACCCACCCATTTCATCCGCAAGAATACACCCAATCCTCTTCGAATACAGCAGATTCAACCAATTCACTCCCAGCAGCTGATAATCCTTGAGCACAGTCCCCTGACTCAACATCGCCGGTTGTGTCTGAATATACGATCCCAATATCCTCCTCTTCTTCATATCCGTCTCCATCCGAAGAAGTTCCGATACCTTCCCCACATCGACTTTGACATCGTTCAGCCCATCTGACCGAGGCGTACCGACGACACTATCATTTGCCTTTGACGCTCCGCGCCAGACAACAAGTGTACGAGCGACATCATCCGCAATCGCTTCGCATCGGTTGAGACATGAATCGATTTGGACGTAACCTTCCATGATCTCGGTATACTGCTCGAACAGCTTGACGGATACGCCTCGAGCTTTGGTGAGCTTGACCCGGACCGCTTCGGCATCCTCATATGGGCGAAGGGCGATGATCTTCGCTGCTTGCTCAACAGAACATGCTACGACGGTGAGAACAGCCTAAACAAACTGGACGCCCATCAGCTTACCTATTGTTCCAGTCAATTCCTCGGCTAGGACTCCGTTGAATGCCTTCAGAGCCTCTCCCTCCGCATCCACCTCCGACCCATTCCCTCTCCTCCTCTTTTTCTTCGGCCCATCATCTCCCGACCAATCAAGCTCACTATCCCCATCGGATACAACCTCCTCTGATTCGCTATCATCCGGATCCCGCTTCTTCCCGTTGGTCGACTGTCGATTCGCATAAATCGCCGACTTCTCATTCTTCTTCGGCTTAGGTATATGTTTCGGGCTAGGTGGAGGTGGCCGAGCGACAACGGGTGTTGGAACAGTAACGAAATCCGACTCCGGTGAAAGGCTTCGAGCTTGATCGTTTAGGTATTCAACCTCGTTGATAGCTCGATCGGGATCTCCTGGATGTCTCCGCACAGCTTGAGCGATGAGGAGCCTCTTCACCTTCCTGAACTGCATGGCCAGACGGCTGATGAGTCTCTCCTCGTCCGCGTTGTATTGCTGTTGAGCTGCGGCGATGAGGCTAGGCGTACGAAAGATAGGTGATCGACTTGATTCGCCTTGTGAGGATTTAGTGGGTGTAACATCGGCGTAGCGAGCCTTCAACCGGGAGAGGGGCTGTGGAGAGGTTGGGGAAAGATCGGCGAGGCTGGAAGTGGTGGTGGATCTACTAGGTTCGTAGGATAAAGATGATTCGCCCGGTTGACGAGGTTGATCCTCAGCAGCTCGACGGTTATTGATAGCATTGACGACAGCTAACGGACTACCCGAGATAGCGGAAGATGAAGGCGATGCTTGGAATGGTAAATCACCGATATTGGAGGATCGTATTAGGGTTGGGCCGGTATTGTAGTTCGGTCCCGGTAATCGAAAGCCGTTTTGAGCAACACCGTTTGGATACCTAGGTGGAAGGATGGGTTTCGCTGGTGAGGAGGAAGGAACGAGAACTGGAGCGGGTTCAGGTGATGATGTGATAGTACTATTGCTGGAAGGGATGGAGTATGGTGTGGTCGAGCCGAGCTTTTTAGCTCGAAGGGCGAGGAGCGCATCCTGCGATATTGGATTAGGGATTTCCACAATAAGGAGGCTATAGATGAGTGCTCACTCGGCGCTTCCTTTCCGCCTCGGCGGACGACATACATACGTTTACTACGAGATTCAGATATAGCTACTGATGAGACAATGAGATGGACTAGGATGAAGAAAGAAATATCGCTAGAGAAGAAATGAGGAAGATGAAGTGAATTGAGTCGGCGAGTGAAGAACAGACGCGCGACGTGCTGTAATCTCTCGGTGTGGCAAAAACATGGGCATGGCAAAGGGTGATCCTAGGACTGGTAGCTATGACGCAGTTTGCTTGCTAGACATCCCCCTTGATCTGACAAAAGTTCCGTACGAGATTCTCAATGATATAACAGCCTCAACAAGATGGCTACAATTGCTCCGGAAGCTGTATCACTGCGACCCTTGATCAGTCTCGGATAACCTCCAGAAACAGACCACTCACTATGCCCCATCCGCTCCACCTTGGTTCGAAGATACTTCTCCAGCTCCGGACCCCTCGCCTTCCCGGCACCAATAAGCCCGACTCCAGCCCGCCTCGTCCTCCATTCCTCATACTCCATATCATGATCATCCCCAACCAAGTCCAGCTCCTTCACGCCCGACCGAGGAGATGTGCGATTACACTTCCAATCCCGTGGTACCATTCCCACCCTTTCTGACACTTGGATTCCCTCCGCAGCGAGACCCTCTACTTTCTCTGGATTATTCGTGAGTAAGCGTATCCCGCTCTTCCCCTCCGCTTCGCCGGGCAAGCCCAAGTCGCGTAAGATCTCCGCTGCGACTGGGTATCTCCTTTCGTCCGCGCCATGTCCAAGCATGAGATTGGCAGTGACAGTATCGTGTCCAAGGTCTTGTAAGTTGTACGCTCGGATCTTCTCGAGTAGACCGATACCTCGGCCTTCTTGGCGGAGATAGATGACGACACCTCGACCGGGAACAAGGGGTTGGGAGGCGGATGTAGCAGTCACTGAAGGTGAAGGGGAGCGTGACGAAGAGGGTGATGCTGTTATGGTTTGTGTCGCAGGCAATATTTGGGGTTGTGCTATTCGCCGAAGAGCCTCATCGAGTTGCTCGCCGCAATCGCATCGCATGGATCCGATCGTCTCGCCGGTGTAGCATTCGGAATGAATCCTCACAAGCGGAAGGATGTCCGGCTCATTCACTTCCTCAACGATGCCCATCCGATCTAAGGCGTCCTCCTCTTCCGCAATGCTTTCACTTCCCCTTGCGGGTGGAGGGGTACTCGCTTGGCCTTCACTGCCCGGCAGTAGCCGACCAACGTAGGCGCCCCGGACGACTCGCTCCATATCAGTCTCACCTTCTCTCCACTTTTCATCCAGGCTTCTACTCCGAATCTCTTTCCTTCCTACCGGTGCACGATGCCGTACATCGGGAGAGAGCTGAATTGGATCGAAAACAAGGGCCATATGTTCCTTTGTGTCGTGCGAGTTGTGGTAAAGATGCAGGAAAAGCTCGCCATGAGGTGTCGGAACTCGTGTCCGAGCCATGCAACGGACTTTCGGTCTGCCTGCAGGAATTTGCTGATGCTGGTTAGCAAGCTGGGAATATGGAAAAGGTTGAGGGTAAGGTGATGGTTGGGGATATCCCGTTGGTGAGGCGAAATAGTTGACATTTGCTGGTGAGGCCATCTGCAAGACCTGGGACACAGGTGCTGGGTCGATTGACATCCGTCTCTTCGGACGCTGTATCTCTCGGGTTGAGTGGTATGATGAGTATAGTGATTTGGCCGAACGGGGCGAAGCATTGCCCTTTCTCAAGGCCTGCGTCGGTATCGCCATACCCTGGGACTTTGACGATTCCCCCGAACCAGCTTCTTCCGCTTTCCGTCCGTCTTCTGCTTCCCGCTCAAGCCGCAATCGCTCACTCCGCGGTGCTTGACAGCTTTTCATAACCACTTTACTGGGTAATGGTTCTCTCGATGGAGAAGCTGGGCGACTCTCGTCACATGACGCATACGCCCCGAGTCGAGCTATCCTTATTATCAGCACAATCGTTTGACCAGGAGAAATCGAGCGATGCTCACCGAGACCATGCCCGAAATGATGCCTCGTCACCGAACCACTCCCGGCCAGAACCGCACTGATCAACAAAGCATCGAGCGGACTATCTCTCCTCGGAAGAGCCTTCTTTGGTGCCGTGTGCTGTGGTTCGGGATACTTTGGGGAAAGGGGACCGAGAGAAGAGGACTCCGAGGTGAGAAGGGAGAGGATGTCAAGGTCGGCTTGAGTTGGAGCACTGTGTGTCGTCCGGGATGGAAGGATCGTAGGCATCGCAAGACCTTATCTGAGTAGCTTGGAGAGACTATAGTCGTCGATGTTTCTTGACTGAGCCGGAGATTATATAGGACAACATCGGTTATGTATCAACAAAGAGGATCCAACATTTGACATGCGTTGTTCCACTAGTTTCTCTTCTCCGGGCTTGGTTGTGTAAGCGGTCTCATCAACGGGACCCGGATATATTTCTTCCGATGGGGTTCAAGGTAGGCTTACGGAAGTATCTCTGTGCCTATTTAATCGAGTTCAATACCTCACTCACTGGACGAGCCTTCATTGGATGTATCCTCCGGCTGCAACTCGCTTGAGGAGAGGCGGTGCTCATTGTAAGAAGCGGAGGGCTGAAGTATAGAAATGCAGCAGAGATCCGGATGAAAGCTCACCATCTAACACGCCAATCGTCAAACAAGCTTGAGACTGATATCTTCGTCACCTATCACCCAAATGACTTAAGGCTATTAGCTACTTATCACCATGTCCGCCACCGCGACCTCGTCTGGTTATGAAGCCATTTCCAACATCAGCTTTAACCGGCGGAATTCCTAAATCGAAAGATAAGTGTGCTCGCCTATTCGAAGCGTGTGCCCCTACTCTTCGCTGACCCTCTCTTAACTGCAGATTTAGCACCTTCCATCATCTTCATTATCGTTGTGAGTCAAACGCAGACATAACGCTCGTTGCTAACCGATCTTTTGTTTCTGGTGCGATATAACCGTCCCGCTCCTCCTCTACCGCTTGTTCCAGATCCAACAAGATCGTAGAGTGGTCCTTATCCGACCAACCATCTTTGTTACTGTTCGCACAGCGTCCATGACTCTCCGAGCGATCATGGCGAAGCATTCGTACGGCGAACGTCTGCTCAGTGGGTCTTACTCGGTAGAGACATGACAAGCTCAGCTGACGTTAATTGAGTCGCCGAGCTTGTCCTGGTTTCCATCGGCTTCCACTTTCTTATCGAGCCGATCATCACTATCTGGAGCAAGCACGTCGACACAGCGGTAGCTGGTGAAGCAAGACCAGTCTGGGTCCAGCGACTCGCAATGTCAGTATACCTCTCACACAAAGGTTTATATTCCGAGCTTACATCAGTCCAGCCTGCTCCGCCTAATCCTCCTTGCTGCCATTGCTACCGCCATCGCCGGATCCGTCGAGATCAGCGACGTCATCGATGATCCTTCTCAAATATCTCTGGTCAAGCACTTGCGCTATGCGAGCTACATCCTCTCTCCTGGTACGCCGATCCTGCTTCAGGACCGTTCCCCATCCTGATGTGTACCTAGGCGTAGTCGTCGTCGCGGTACTCGCTATCATCCTCACCCACTTCAGCTTTTGTCTCGACGCTCGCCGTACCGGATGCCTCCTCATCCCGGCTGCTTGCCTCCTAATCGTTGCTGTCTATCGTGTGGTTCAACCTTCACCTACGACCCGTCCGCTGCCTTTCGAAGAGACGCCGCCTTCTTCTGCCTTCAGATTCTTTTCGAGTTGTACGTATGGGCGGTCCAGTTTATGAACGTCTCGCTAACAGCAGATCAGCTTCGCTTACGTCTCAAGCATCGCCATCTCGATCCCGACCTGGTTCCCTGGTGTCCAGAGTACGGCTCAAGGGGACGTGGAGATGGGAAAAATCTTGGCAAAGGGAAGAAGAGCTGGAATCCGTTGAACAGGCTCTGAGCCTTGAAACGTATGAGCAACATACATGTCCATAGACACCTACAATGATCAATACAACCCTTAGTTAGATTCTTACTGACTCATTTGTGTAGTGTACAATGCATTTGCACGGTCCGTATGGTACTCCAAACCCTGACTTCAACCTCCACTCCGCTTGACCACGAAGAGGTTCCAAATGTTCCAGCTTCTCTACTGTCCAGCTAACCCCGTTCTGAAGAACCCTTGGATACTTGTCCATTCATGAAGGGTGAGTCTTCCGTTGCTCGCAAAGATTACGTGTCAGTGCGAGATCTGAACACCTGTTACAGCCCGGTCACTAGCCAAAGCGGATACCATCTACTCTGCCGATTGCATCGAATTCTGCCCGTTCGAGGGTTACAACGACATCTTCATCTGCGGAACTTATCAGGTCATCGAACCGTCGACCTCACTAAGCTGCGGCACAAGCACAACCGAGGATGAGGTGGATGGAAACGATGAGCCGTCCTCATCACGCTCGATGGAGAGGACGGGTAGAGTGTTGATTTACCGAATTGGAGAGGATCAGGCTTCGCTGTGCGTCGAATTGCGCAGCTGTTTCCATCTCAGCTAAGGGAGACAAAGCAAGGAGGTACAGCGTATAGATACCAACGCCATCCTGGACGCGAAATGGTGAGTTGATTTACCTTGCGCAAGGAAAGCCTTTGAAGGGTGTCTTCTAGGTCACCAAGATCGGATGAGAAAGGTCGACCTGTCATAGCGGTAGCAGACGCCAAAGGGTGTATCACCTTATACGCTGTGAATACTAATAGCGTAAGCCAATACTTTTCCCTCTAGATACGTCGTCGTTAACGGGGACCTCCAGCGTAAGCTATACCAAACTCAATCGATCGATGTCACAGAACCCTCAACCCTCTGCCTCTCCCTCGACTGGTCTCACCGTTTACACCCGTCAGTACTTGTCGACATCTAGTGTCTAGCAGATTGCAGCTTTCAGCGCTGAATTCTCTCAGCTCAGAGCCATCCAACATCATCACCTCCTCTTCAAACGGCTCTCTCGCGCTACTCTCCCCTTCAACGACTGGCGAAATGAAGGTCACATCAACGTGGAAGGCACATGACTACGAGCCTTGGATAGCTAGTTGGGACTGCTGGGACGAAGACACCGTCTGGTCAGGTGAGACCGTCTCTTAAGGGTTGAAATGAAGGGCCTAACGAGGTGCAGGTGGCGATGATTGCACGTTCAAGGGATGGGATGCGCGAGACACATCGAGGCCAAGCTTTGTCAACAAGCAGTGAGGCTTCTCTTTCGAGAAATCAGGTGTCGAGCTGATGGGAGTAGCTTCGATGCGGGAGTGACTACCATTACATCCTCACCTCACACTCCCCATCTCCTCGCTGTTGGCAGGTTCGTCATCCTCCATCCATACTTGGCTGTTCGAGCGCTAAACTTCACAGTTACGATGAGAATCTCCGCCTCTTTGACGCCCGATCACCCCTGATCCCATGTCGTACGATTCCCGTCGGCGGCGGGATCTGGCGGGCTCGCTTCCATCCCGACCAGTCACGAAGCGGTGACATCCTCTTGGCAGGTATGCATGGCGGTTTCAAGATTCTTCATCTTGACGAGACAATGACCGGTACAGAGTGGTCAATAGGGGAGGTGGAAGGATGCGAGATCGTCACCACTTTCGACGAGCACTCATCCCTAGCATACGGCGCGGACTGGTCTCGCTCACGAGTCAAAGATGGCGGTAGCCTAATAGCAACGTGTTCCTTCTACGACCATACTATGCATCTCTGGCGCGGTTACTCTTCTTCCTCCTCTTCCGCTTCCACTTCCTCATCTTCCACCGCTTCATCCGCTCCATCTCCTTCATCAACTCCCTCAGCTTCTTCAGAACCACGCCGGATGATCACTTCTCCAGGCTCAGTCTTGACCCGACTAGGCGCCTCCTTTATCTGTCTCCTATACATATCTGCGAATTGGTCTGCAGTCGTCGCTTGTTCCCATCCTTTGTCGTCACGAATCTTCATGAACCGGGGGAAACGGACGCTGAGGCCGCGTTCGGACCCAAGCAAGCTGGCCGCGGCGGGATAGACGGGTGAGAGTGTGATACTACCTCTACATCAGCCTAGTTCTGGGGCCGAATAAATTGAGGCTGACTCTGCACCACGAATCTCCCATACCTCGCTAGGCTGGAACCATACATCCGGTCGGAGACCGTTCGTCTCGTAGTAACCCAATGATTGGTGCTTGCTGCACTTCTGGGGCTTGCCCTCGGGGGGATATCGCACCAATAGGTCCTTGTAGAACTGATCGGTAAAGCCTGTAAATGGATTAGCTCATCGATCCCCGCGCTACATTACATTCGGCAAATAGACCTGAGATACCTGCGAACCGTTAGCCTCATAACAATCTCTCCGCCAGACTCACACTTGCACACCGCCTCGAGCGCTCCAGTCTCCGGATTATGACAAGCCAACAAGATTGGACTCCACCAACCCGCTTTCCTCCCTTGACCCCACCAAGCTCCAATCGGAACAAGATCAAGCGAGTCACCAAGACCCTCGAGATAGTCTTCCATCAGCTCGGATCAAACCCTCTCGAACACACCTTTCTTGACCTTCAACCAACCCTGACTCCTTGCGTCCGGCTCATACGTCGCTGGAAGAGGTTTCTTCTTCCCTCCCTTATCTTTGCTTTTCCCTTTCTTCCCCGTCCCATCTCCCTCCTCGTCCTCGTCGTCTTCTCCTGTGATCCCCTCGCCAGACTCGAGTAGCTTCACCATGAGTCCCTCGCACTTCTGCTCGACGACACTCTCAAAGAACGCCTGCATCTCTGCGGGGACGTCGATACAGCTTGTCGAGTCAAGGGACTCAATATGTGAAAATCGAGCGAGGAGAGGGTCCGAGGTGTCAGCGAAGGGTGGGAGGAGGGTATGCAGCAGGTGTCGGCGGTGTGAGAACGGTGACTCCAGCAATGTCTGCCAGGCATCAGCTCTGATCGGTGGGGAGCAAGTCTAGGACTGACAGTATCGTTCAACAGCATGAGGTCGAAAGCAAACACCCCTACGACGACCTTTATATCCTCCACTTGCACATCCTTCTTCGCTCGATTCGACAAGTCCTGGAAAGTCCTGTACGCACCAGTATCCTTGTCTACGGCAACAATCTCCGCGTCAATGATCAGAGATGTGATCGACGAAGCGTTGAGTAAGTCAAGGAGACGAGGTGCCGGTTCTGTGGCTTCGCTAGGGAACGGTGATGGCGATGTCGCCATAGGTCGAGTAAGAAGGGTGAGGATGAGTCGGCATACGTCGGGATATTTCTCCGTCATTTCCTCGAGATGTCTGCGGAATCAGTAAAGGCTTATACGGTATGCCACGGGCCGACCTGCTGAAGAGCCGTACCCAGACCTTTGTCCCGTCTTCTCCCTGTACCCATCGACCTCCACCATCATCCTCGCCCTGCGGTCCATCTATACGTGCGTGGATCTGTACGCGTTGGCCGTCAAGCTTGGCTTCGGCCGTGAAAGGGAGATTGCCGAGACGGGTGAAGACTTCGCTGAGGGAGCGAGTAATCGAGCCAAGCATAGGCGAAAGGGGTATACCTTGCAAATGTCAACTCTAACAATATGAAGAATGCGATTCGCTCACCCACGCTGACCCGGACTCGGTCTTCCAAGCCATCAAGTCCACCCTGATCTAGTCCTCGGACCAGATCTCCATAGTTCGGATGCCGCACATACACCTTCCTAACAAGTTTCATCGCCTCTATGCAACGCGCTTCGACCTCTTCTCTGGCTGGATCAGGCTCAATCTTCGGCCGAGGTATCCGTTTCTGACCCTTTCCGGCTTTAGGAGGGGGAGCGGGTATGGGTTGGACGGAGTTGATCAAATCCTGATGCATGTGGAGGAGTGCTGTAGCTCGAGCGAGGGATGTGAGGAGGGTCTGCTTGTGCGTCAGCCCAGTCCGAAAGAGGTATCGGTCACATACGAGTCGGACGGCGCCAATCTGAGTGTCCATTAGCCTTCTCTCGCCCCTCAATCATCCCACCCACCCTGAGGTTCCGCCCCAACATCCTCACCAAGAACCTCACCTCCTCCCCTCTAGCCTGCACCATCAACTTCCTCACCACATCCAGCTTGATCTTCCCACTCTGATTCCCCTTGATCCTCGACAACCCTAATAACCGCTTGTACACATCGTCTACCAATAACGGGCTAGGTCTGATAAGTGTACGGAGATTGGATTTGGCCTCGAATGCCACGTCCCCTGGGTCTCCCCATTTCTCCCAGAGTCGTTTTAAATCGCGAGATTGAAGCCCGGAGACTTCTTGGATCGCTTTGGAGAGGATTTGACCGCCTATGCCGAGTTCACAGGGGAGGTAGGAAGGGAGTAGGTGGTTGGAGAGGAGGTAGAGGGATGGTGGGAGGTCGAGGGGTGAAGCATGGAGGAGCAGGTGAAGGAAGCTGTTTCATTCAGCTTGATTCTAAGGCCAATATGAGGGGACTGCGCACTTTGTGAGAACGCGGACGATGGTCAGTCGACTTCTTGTGCTTGATACCTGAACATATACCCCGACCAGCACGCTATAGGGCAATCGACCTTTCGGCCATTTGGAGACGTCCACCCCGGCCGGACGGAAGAGAAATGCGTCCACATCGAAGTCGATGGCGTCAACCGGGTCCGCGGATGTAGAAGTGATTGCCGCGCTATTGGAAGGTGTCGAAGGAGACTCCGGCTTTGTCTCTGGTGACGGTGTTTTGGGTTGAGCGAAGATAGATGCGATAGGTTTGATCTCTTTCTCTGGGCTGGGGTGGTCCACCTTGATTGGCTGAAGGATATGAGTGCTTGAGCTGGAACAGTGGATACCTTGAGGTGAGACTGGGGTGTCGACAGCGATGATATCGGGGTGAAGCTCTCCATCAGGCAGCGGCGTGGTATTCCGTGATTTGCCCTTGTCCACCTTCTCAGGCAGTCCTTTCGCCCACTCCTTGGCTAACTTCCGCGCCAGCTCCTCATCTCCCTGCACCACCTTCTTCACTGTACGAGGCTCCTCGTCCGAATCGACAAAACTGATCACGCTCTTCTCCCTCTCCTTCTTGGGCGTACCATTGATCTTCGGCTTAGTTGGCGAGCTAAAGAACGAGTCTATCGATGCTTGTGCCGGTTTCCCTTTTTTAGATTTTTTCGTTGTCGAAGGGGGTGTGGAAGGTACAGCCTGCCTCTTGGATGGCATGACTTTCCGCTTTACGAGCTGCCTAAGGAGAGAAGGTATCATGATGAGAACGAGACCTTCACCGTGCCGATCGGAAGGGAACCTTTGTGTTGAGACCACGTGGGAAGCCTTTCTGGTGCCTGACGGATCTCCGGATACTCAGAAGCACTCTGTGGAATGTGGGATATGCTATCAATAAAAGAGAAGCGACTGATTTGCATTGCGGTGACCCCTTCGCAGCAGGCTCGAGATCGTATGGCGGCGACATCGTGATCAGCCATACGTACCTCGACCTGATCTTTCACCTCATTGAAAGCACAACAAAGCACACATCTCCGAAACAGCGCACAAACTCTCTTTCGAACGAGGATGCAATGATTGACCAGCTTACATCGTCACTTCTCGATCACGTCAACAATCTACACGGTTCAGTCATACTTGTCACCGGTATGTACCTCATTTTGAGCATTTGTGGTATGCTCAGCTGTTCCATCTAGGCAGTGCCTCGGGTTTCGGAAGGGAGTTGGCGATCCTCACCGCTCGTCATGGGTTGGTTTTGTCCTTATCGTCAAGCCTCGTTTGACAAGGCTACAGAGCTAAAGTGGTATGCGTGGACCTGAACGAGAAGTTATGTCAGGGTGTGGTGGCGCAAATACAGTCGTCTGGGGGGTGAGAGACTATACCTTCTACCTTCTGGTCGATTAATAGCTGATACGTGCATAGGAAGGACATGTACCTGTCCACCTTCTTCTACCGATGTTACCGACCCTTCGTCCCTGCGATCAGCTTTCGAACACTGCTCCGAAATCTATGGACGACCACCGGATATCGTTTTCGCCAATGCAGGTGTAAATGCCAAGGACTGGTTTGAGGAGGAGATGGAGATCCGTGAGTAAACGCAGCTGGACATACCTGATTTTCATACCCGCTGCGAATGGAGGAAGACCCCCACACCCTCAGGAACCTCGGAACCTCACTCTCGCGGTCAATCTTGAAGGTGCTATATCCACCGCCACTATCGCGCAAGGGTACTGGGCGGCCGCTCCGGGACCGAAGAGGCGGTTGATCTTCACTAGTAGTATGGGCGGAGTCCTACCTATACCGGGTGGAGTATGTCGTCAACGAAAGACAACATGCTCAATTCGACTTCCCCTTAGACACTGTACTCAGCCAGCAAACATGGTTTGTTGGGTTACTGGAAGGGGTTATGCGAACAGTTAGCCCGGGCAGGGGACAGAGCGGGTTTCGAGTACGTCACATTGAGTCTGAATTGAGTGAAACTGCTCACAACCTATTAGATGCAGTATTGTCTGCCCGTTCTTTGCCAGTGAGTCGGGAGGAGCCTGAGCCCGGTTAATACTGGTAGAAACGCCCATTTACCCGAAGGAATTGCTCTTCATCCTCGCTGGGAGTCCCCTCGTTCCGGTAGACTTAGTCGTCAAATCTCTTGTTTATGCGGCCTCTCGACCTTCCATCCCATCTTCGTAGGTCTCCAGTTCGTAATTCTAACTCACGACCCACCTTAGTCCGGGAATGGCAATGCTCTTGCCCGACGAAGGAGATCCGGGTATCGCTTCGCCTGACGAGTATGACCCCCTCTCAGCGGATTGGGGAGCTATGATGGAAGCGAGATGTGAGAGGTTTAGGTAAGCTCGCGATTTATCAGCCATGCTGGGAATGATCGAGTTGGTGTAGTGGGTGGACAAAAGTCAACCCGTTCAAGCGATTCTGGCGGGATGTCGCTTCCAACGTATATGGCATCAGCCCTGTTTTACTAACATACGAGCGATATCAGTCAGTACTCTCTGCATGTGGCTTGAAGTACTGGCTGATGAGAGTAGATCACCCTGGCTGTAGTTGGTGTGCTCATGCTTGGGATTGTCGGAGTTGGGAGATTGAACCCTTGGGTAGCGGTTTTAATTGGTGCCGGCTTGGCACTGGCAAGTCGCTACAGGCATCTGTTAAAGGCTAGTGAGAAGCCTCAGAAGCAGTGAACTCCAACCCAGGATACTTCTCGGATGGTAATTGAGATGTATCGTATACACCGCTAGCATAGCTTGCGCATCATATCACGAGTGACCTGGACCTGTGGTTTGTCAAGCAGGCACAAGGTAAAAGACGAGGTCTGAAAGCTCGATCCTCGCACGTAGCGGCCTTATAGATCGCTAGTACCGCATGGCTACTCAGTGACGCAGGGTAAATACAGCCCGTCAAACAGTCGTGAGAGGTCAGTAGCATTTGTCGCCTTATTGGGAAAGGGATACGGGCAACAACTGGGCTCCGATGAACGCCCTCCTTGTCCTCCCCTGACATTGCTCAATCTCCATCCTCGACCTTTCAAAGGTTATAAACCTGATTACCGAGTTGCATAATCGCTTGCAGCCACGACATGAATATACGTAGACATCGTTCGATACTCCGCACACGAATCTACAAGAACATCCGCCATCCGATCGACCTGTACTCCAATGAAATCTGGTAGGTATAAGAAAGCAGGAAAACAAAGTATACGGCGCAGATGACGACGTTATCCACCTTCGGATCAATCAGCTCATCAACTCACGCAATTCATACCCTGGATGGACTTACTATCCGATCAGAATATTTATACTTGCTGTCCGTCCCGTCGTATGCCGTCTCTCCGATAGAATCCTTCACCTTGCTGAAAGACCAGAGCTTGATCCCGACCGTCGCTGTCATCCAAAGTGCCCAGAAAGTGACCAAACCCATCCAAGCCATCCCGTGAGGTCGAGCTGGTCGAGAGAAGCCTGTCTTGCTCCATGCTGGTGAAGGGATGTAGAGACTGATTAGGACGATGATGAGTGGGATGAAGCAGAAGGGCAAGAGACCGATCCCTTGATGATCGGCTGAAAGTCGGGCGATCTCCAAAGCATGCATGGCGAGGAGAGCGATGAGGAGGAAGGTGGAGAGGATCAAAAAGGCGATCCGGGTTTTCCGCCATCTCCCGTGCCTCGACGTTGCGAATGAATCACGGTCACGGAGGGAGTCGAGAGGCTTATCGCCCGGGTAATTGGGAATTCGGGTCGTCTCGAGGTCTTGACGAGCTAAGGGGGCTCAATTCAAGTTACAGGATCATGATTGATGAGGGACTGACCCATCAAGCTTCGAGCCGCCAATCGCCTTTGACGCAGGATAAAAAGGAGGGCAAAAGCGATGAGGATGAAGACCCAGCAACCGATAGGGAGGAGGATGGTATCGTCGAAACATGATGTGAGGACGTGCACTGAGCCGGTGGTGTAAGGGCCCTACGTTGCGTCAGCGAGAGTAGCGAGCCAACCACGGCGGCGACTCACGATACCTCCATCGACTCGGTGTGTACAGACGCCCATGCTGTTGAAGCTATTGAAAGAGAATAATAAGGGAAAGAAGATCTGGGCTTTCGAACCAAACAATCGCTTGGAGGTGGTTGGATGAGTGTTTTGTTTACCTCACCTGTCAGACGACAACGAGTTCAAGTGAAGACTGTAAGGAAGGTAAAAGATTGTCTTAATTCTCAGAATGAGTGAAGGAAACTCCTTTGCTTTTTTGGGGGGTCCTTCTGTTATATATGTGCATAGCGGATCGAGTAATGAAACGGTACCGAAGTGGGACGACTCGGGCAATTAGACGCTTTGGGCGATTTTGCTGCCGCTCGTGCCTTGATGACGCTACGAAGGGGGAAAGCTGAAACGCGCTAATTTTGAAAATGTACTCGAGTACAGTAACTTCTTGCATCCAATAGCAAATCTCGCAAGGAAGGAATGTAGCCTTTAAGAGCAAGAGAAATGGCCTCGTCCTCGCTCGACAGTAGTCTCATTCCACAGGGATTGATACCACTCTTCGAGCTGCGGCTTAATGAAGGACTCCAATGCCGCCAGCCGCCAGCCATTGCCATCTTCGAGGAGATGGCAGTCGACGCGGTGCGGCGGGACAAAAGCTTAGACGGGGTGAGCTGCAAGATATGATATGCCATAAAGAAATGGGTTGATCCGCTTCCCTAGCGAGCCACGTCCCGACGATTTGATAAGATTCTCCGCGATCAAACCCATCATATCCGCTCGGGTTCCCATATCCCTGACGATGGTACTCTCTTCCGGGTCAAGGTTTTATGGTTCCTATACGATCGGAAGATCAAAAGGGCGGAGGAGATGATTCTCAGCCGAACTCAAAAAGTCTTTCGAAGAGGAATCGCATCGAGTTTCCCGCCCTGTCGATTCAAAAAGGTCGTCGAGAAAGCGGAAGAAGGAAATCATGGCGAATACTCCATAGCCGTGAAGGCGGAGCTCGTCGAGCTAGGATCTCTCCTTGGCTCGGAGCCACCAAACGAGGTTGTCGAGATTGGACTTACCGAAGATGGAATAGACGAAAGCGAATCCTCTCAATGGATGCAGAAGACGAAAGCTGGAAGGCGAGCGGACAAGGTAGTGAACGAAGCCGGAGCGAAGGGTCAGGTTACCAGAAGGCTCAGCCGAGAAGGAGGCGGATCAGTGTCACGGCCAAGCACAGTGGCTACGAGATACGAATTGTGCAGCAGGCGACTCCCGTGATTTCAATCGAATTCCGGCGGAATCGGGCTTCACCTGCTTGCATCGTACCCTCACCGTCACTTTCTCCTCCCGCCGCTCTCCTGCGAGAGTCGCCTGCTGCGCATACCCAAGGAGACGATGGGAGCGGTACTCTTCGACCCACTGACCATTGAGCCGTCCTGCATGCCTCACTCTGCCCTCGACCCGCACAGCACGCGGAGTCTGTCCGGTCACTTGCCGACAACAAGCGGCTCACGGGTATACCTTCAAGCGAATTCGCGAGGGTCATGCTACCAGACGGAATTTCGACACCAAGGACTGCGAGGGGTGAGAAATCAGTATCGCGACCACCAGTCTGGGCAGAGGTGAGCATGGAGGCAGACACTACTGGATACTCTGATGTACTTCACAGTCGCGTCAGGAGTTATGCGAGGCCTGTGCCATATTACCGAGAGTTCCAATCTGGTTTGTACATGTTCAATGGCTTGGCATATGGCTACCTGCTCGAGGCATTCTCTGCCCCGTCAGTCTGCCTCTATGCCCTCTCGCTCACAGCTCACATTGTGATTCCAGACGAGACGTTTGGGCCGAAGACGGCAAAATTGTCATCTCACACGGGTGCGTTTCCTTGTCGGTCGGGCCCATACTAAGCCAATAAACTGAGTTGGACGTACTGGTGGTCAATGTATCCTGACCGAGGACGGCGAAGCCGCTTTACAAGCCGACCAGTCCTTTACCGATGCCCGAGTGGAGACGCTCCTCAGAGCAGCGGAGGACCGAACCCCAATCGTCCTTATCGCTGGACAAGGGTATGACCTTCTTCCATGGGACCTGGACTGCGCCTATGTGGTGCTCGGCTGGTTTGTAGAAGGTATCGAACGAGCTGATGGAGAGTACTGGATCTCGGCGACGTGGGTCGAAGCGGAGCCAGCGGCAAAAGGGATCAAGCCGCCGAAGTCGAGAAACTACTTCCATCGGTATAAGATCCGATTCGATTGGGTGCAGAGTCAAGGCACGCCTTGGTGGTGCCGAAGGCGAAAGGTCGAAGACTCCAGCAGCCGAGAAAGTAGCATTCTCAGGTCTTGTCCACCCTCGGCTCGGCCTCTGACTCCTCCTCTTGACGAAAAGTATACACTCACAAACCAGACGAGGCAGGCTTTTGGTGCGGACGCATCGAAGGGACATGAAGTAAACGCCTTCACAGCCTTCCGAATACGGCGAGACGAGGTCATGCGCATCAAGCGCCTCTTGAATCGCAACCGATTAACGGATTGCTCACACCGCCCAATACCCCTCCGGAGAGACACTACCGTCCGGATCACTTGATGCACCCAGAGCTGCACGTTGCAACGCGGTGTTCAGCCCCATTCTCCGAGAGATCCATTGAGCTTGTCGGTCCTTTCGGGCTGACTATTTATTACCTCGACAGTCAAACGGACTCGTCCAGCGATACTGGATCCGAGTGTTCGATGGATGAATTGTCGGATGGTCCCAGCGGTGAAACCCTTCGACCCTCATGCCTGGGGATTGCGTTAAGTGCGGATGATTGTTCTTCTCCGTGAGCCACAGTATCGATCCTCGCCCCCGCTGATTAGACAGTACCGCTACTCGGCCCTGCCCGAGCTGTACTCATTCCAGTCCACAACTTTATCGCGAAGGCTGGATCTGCCTTCATCCTGCATGCACCCAGTTCTGGATGCTCGACACCGCTGTCGGACTGCTACCCATCCCCGCTGGATTCAGCTTGAGCTACTCGTCTACTTTCTTGGAATGTGTACCAACGTCGATGGGGATGGAGAAGATGCCGTACGATGTAGTCCCCCCTCCGCCGGTCAAAGCAGGACTTGCCGAGGCGAATGTCGAGGAATCAGCTGGTTATAGAACCCTATGGAAAGGTGAGCTTTGGGTTTGAGGGTGCGCTGATGTTAGGCTGGGTATGCGGATCTTGCGGTAGAGCGAATTGCAGGTACCGATGGGAGGTTTGGGTAGGTGGGTAAGTGGAGTTCACGATACTCACGACACTTCAGGAATGCCGGCACTGCAGGAGACAGGTCGCTCCTCTTGACCCTAAGCATACGGTTCCCCCTCATGCCCTTCGGGATCTTCAGCCTCCGTTTCTGGGCGATGCAATTGTCAGCCTCGATGCCGGTATCTGGGTTGATATGAAGCGGATAGAGGAGCTTTCCGTAATGGTCATGCTTTACAAGCTGCCTGATGGGTACCTGGATGTTGCGGCTGTCCAATACTGATCAGATAGTGCTGGACGAGAGCTGGGCGGATCAGCTGTTTGAACAGTACCAGCGGGAAGCGGCGAACACGAACGTCCCTTTATTTCAACGTAGGGCTTTGAAAGCAGTAAGACCTTTGCCCGTTCAGCTGCCATCACTGACATCGTCGTCAAGAACACAGGTTGATTCCTCGCTTCAGATCGGATCAATCGCTGAGCTTCGTCATTAGTGAAGGGTCAACTCCTTGCTCGATACTTCGCGGTCAATTCCGGTGCGAGTTACAAGTACAATGTCGACACTGTAAGTCTAAGCTTCGAAGATTCGCCTCGATGCGTTATACGGGCTTTCGACTTGTGAGTGATCACTTCGATATGCGGCGATCCTGATGAATGTAGTATCTCGCAGCAGGTCCAGGCGGTACTCGGGAGTCCAGTCGCTTTCAACGAAATCTTGAGCGTAATGTACCGGGAGGGTCAGAAGATGAGTTGGCATGATGACGGGGAGGAGGGTGATTGGGTTTCTACCCACCGCAGTCGGAGATTGACTCAAAGGAGGTCTCGGGCCTGTAGTTGCCTCTCTCAGCCTCGGAAGTGCTGCAACCATGCCCTTCCGACCAAAGACCTCCAGGCGGGCTAATCAATACTATGTCGGTCACCACGCAGCAAAGAACCCGCCAGCTCCGACCACTGCGCTAAGCCTTACTCTATCTCGTGGCGTATGTCGCGCCCGTCAAAGTCATTGGAAGCTGATACAAATTAAAGGATATTCTGATTATGCAAGGAGGAGAGCTGCAAAAGAGGTACAGTCATCGAGTCATCCCACAAGAGTCGCTGCTACAGCACGTGAGATCGGCAACTTTAGTCTAGAACCCTGGAGGAGGGATGTCAGGCTGGAATTACCCTTTTGCTCCTCCCCAGATGACGTCTGCGGTTTCTTTGCCCTCGTAACTGAAAATCGGGGAACACTCCCACAAATGCGGAAATCAGCTTTGCAGAACCCTGAAGGCCGGCTCGGCGATTTTGGCGCGAGGTAATAAGGTGAAGCGGACGCGTTCCCGCGCTTTGTCACCACACGAGGAATTTAATTTAATCGCGGGTTGAAGCATGTCTGTACTGTATTACTCTGTCACCTTGGGCATCGGATAGCGTATCAGAAAAGGTCCTCATATTTGCCAATTTAACATCGACTCATCATCATCAGTGTTTCTTCACTCAATCGATATTCCGCCTTGAACGCGTCTACCTCCTCTGTCAGGTCCCGGAGGCGGAAGGAGGATTCACCATGGCTTCTCCTCTAAGTCGGAATGGAGGATCTCGGGAAGCGACTCCTTCTTCGTCCTCGTCACATAGCGCCTCGATGGATCAGGCGACAAGCAGTAGCGCGAGTATGGACACTTCCAGCCAGAGTCAAGAGGACATGGATAGGTTTCTGAAGCGGATGGAAATGGAGAAGGTATATTGCCCGAGGTCATCATTGCCTTTTAGCTGATCTGGCGGGATAGAAAATGCAGGCCCTGCAATCGAGGCTGGAGCTGGCATCTGTCAAAGCGACGAACGGATGGACTGATATGACAATTGGGGAGATCGAGACGGTACGTTTCCCAGTATGCAATTGGCTGACGATGTAGCAACTCCCGCAAAGACGGCCGTCCCAGATCACCGTTGTGACTGAAGTCCCCTCTAGTCCTCATGTGCCATACGAGCCTCCGTCACCTACCCGACCTTGGCAACTCATCGATGTGTTGTGGCAACCTCTCCCTCCTCCCTCTCATTCCAGATATCCCACATCTCCCGTCAGCCCCAACAAACGGCGCGCAGCGGATCCCGGAGAACCTCGGATCGTAGCCAACGGACACGGACACCGCAGAGCGTCAAGCTCGATGAGCTCAAGTTACGTATACACCGATCCGTATCCGTCTTCGCCAGTACGAGAGCTTCGCGAAGGGGAGAAGAAGCGCCGATCACAAAGTCATTCCCATCATCCTAGCAGGACCACCACGCAAGACGTCGACGCGGCAAAAGCCCTCACCTCCATGCTCGGGTCCACCTCTCGTCGATCATCCACGCAAGCACCCCTACTTCCCCCCGTCGCCACCACTTCCCTCCCTTTGCCCACATCACCTCATCACCCACCTCGACCACGAGCATATTCCGTTACTGCCTCACCCGACTTCCCGTCCCCTCGCCCTTCATCATCCCGTCCGTCCGACTTGCGTACACCATCATCACACACTCGAAATCGTATCAGTAGCGACCTGTCTGAAGACGCAGAAAGAGGAGAGGACGATAAGACCGCCGCTGAGCTCATGATGTTTCTGGCTCACTCACCGTCACCGATGAAACGATTCGCCCTCTCTGCTGCAAGGACAAGTGGTACCGCGAGAGTCCTGTTCGCCGATGGAGACGAAGCGGCTGGAGGGAAGGTGGCACAACATTCGAAGTTGGCAGCACCTCCGATATCTGCCGGGCTCGAGGATCGGAAGAAAGAGGGAATCTTTAGCGTCAATGGGCCTCGGTGACACCGGTCTTGGTGGGGCCCTGCGATGGGACTTTGACGAGAGTATTTCCGCTCACGAAACAGATATGGCCCCATCAGACAATAAGAAAAGATCAGGCGGGACTTTGCTGTCGACTACTGACATTCTTGGGTTTCCAAATCTAGCCATAAACTATGTACATCCGCTACATCATAGTATATTCGAGGTTGCCGATCTGGATTCGGAGGGGTTGTACATATTATGTTATCATGGATCATTTCAACGTGTGCCCAGCGAATTAGGCGCAAGAATCGTCGAGCAAAGTGCCAATACCGGCTGCAGGGAAAAACGGAGCTGGGCGAAACAAGGCACCGAGAATCGCACTGGGACGTAAAATGATACCAGTCGTAGTACAGCTTTCTTCTTTGGGTTTCCATAGTTCAAACGCGCAGCCCGACACCTGGCGATCAATTGCACGGGGTCCGTGAAGCTGGTTCGCCAGCCTTCTAACTGGAAACGAGATGCTCGACGGAGGAGGTTGGGATCTTTCAGGCCTTCCAATACCTTTCTTAGAGGTGAGTGATCCTACCGGAGCTGCTAAACCTAGGCATACCCCTTTTCCGCCTTGGTCTTCGCTATCCCTATCGGTCTACGTACACGGCCGCGACTCCTCACAAGGGACACCGATATTACCGTACGACATTACGATGACCTATCGCCCCTTGCCTCTCCTGCGACCAAGTCCATCTCATCGTGTTCGGAAGTTTGGAGTAACGAGAAATGGCTTCGACTCACCGAAGGGAGGCCCTTGGAGGAGTGTCTAGACAATGGTGTGGAGAATCGGTTCCAGGCTTGGATCCAAGGGGATGATCATGGAGGAGAAGGAGGCGATGATGCTTTGTTCACGCTTGAGATGCGTCGACCCGTCTTCCGACTTGACTTCGCCAAGACAATCATACCTCTCACCCCACCTTCGAGTACTCACGTCTTCTGCATCGTCACTTCTCAATCTCGTAAGCATCCTACCCCACCCTCGTCAACCGTTTCGTCATTATCCCCAGGCTTTCGTTCCTCCTTTTCCACCGACAATCGCTCCTCCATCTGCACCAGTAGAAGTGCTGTACGAGCATCAACCTCCACCGACATCGGATCGAGCTACGATGGCTCCTACTTCCCCACGTCGGGTTCGAGTCACCGAGGATCTCAGGGGAGCAGGCCAAACTCAAAGGTTGGAAGGCGATCGCCCTTTCAAGATAGGCCAGTTCTTCATATGCAGATGCAGTCGGCCGCCGAAGAATGCTGGGCGCTCGTGGAGAGTGTCGATTGGTCCAAGACGAAGCTGGGACCAAGGTCAGAGTGGGCAGATTCCGTCGATCCCTTGCTCGCTGTGGTGTTCCAATCCAAGACGCAGGATTCTGTCTGGCTCGGGGAGGATTTGCAGGTCTTATAGTGAGTGATCGCGTACGCTCCCGCTGACGAAGCAGCAACAAAGCATACTCCTCCATCGTCACCTATCCAAATGCATTTGGCAAACCCGGTCGTGAAGTGTGGGCCGTCCTCTGGGACAGGTTTCAGCCCGAATTTGATGCCGTCATGGCCGGGAATGCGATCTACAACGACAACGCGCCGCTAGACTTTCAGAAATATGGTGACGGGTTGACCCTGGAGATCTACTATTCTTACCGATTTGTCCCCGTGGCGAATAAGGAAGGAAGGGTCATCGGAATGTACAACCAGGCGACCGATACAACGAATCAGGTCCTAGCAGAAAGGAGACTGGGCACTGTCAGGGATATGTCGGAGCAGCTACTCATTGCGAGGACGACCAAGGAGTACTACGGTGGGATCGCCGATGTGCTGGAGCAGAATGTGCTGGACGCGCCGTTCGCACTGTATTACAGCGTTTCTCAAGGCGTCATTGATGGCTCGGCCGTGACCGCCTCGGTCCATCTTCAAACTACTGTCGGTGTTCCTCAAGATCATCCCGCTGCGCCGCGGAAATTAGCGTTCAGTCTTCCCGTCAAACCTTGTGCTCAATTCGGCAACGCGGCGCGCATGTCTTCTCCTACCCTTTCTGCCATCTCAGCCCTCTCTTCTCGCAGTGGTCGAGTACACTTTTCATCCGACACTTCAACATGGCCGATTCAGAAAGCGTTGGCTACTCGTCAATGTGTCGTGGTGGAAGACTGTCGACACCTCATCCAAGGATTTCCGATCCGAGCGTGGGATGAGCTTCCTTTTTCAACCATCGTCATACCGGTTTGCAGCGATTCCGCAATTGAGATCCCGGAGGGGGTCATGATACTCGGTCTCAACGCACGTCGACCTCTCGATGCGGATTACGATTCGTGGGTCCAAGTCCTTCGAGCTCAGTTAGCGACGACACTACAATCGGTCAAAGCGTACGAGGCAGAGCAAAAGAGGCAGGACGATATTGTTGCGATGGAGCGGGCGAAGACAGCATGGTTCAGAGGTGCTGCGCACGACTTGAGGACGCCGTTGACTCTGATCAACGGCCCGATCGAGGATTTGCTCGCTTCTAACTTGACTCAAAATCACAAGCAGCAGCTCCTTACGGCCAAACGCAACGTCGACCGATTGATGCGACTCGTCAACGCTCTAATGGATTTCACTCGCTTGGAGGCTGGGCGAGTAGAAGGCAGATTCGTTCCGACTGATCTCGGAAGCTTCGTGTCCGACCTCGTCGCTCTATTCCGTCCGGCCGTCGAGCGTCTGCGCATTGGATTTGAGGTGGAGATCGAACCGCACGAGAAGCTCGTCCACATCGATCCAGGACTTTTCGAAACCATCGTCAGTAACCTCATCGGTAATGCCCTCAAGTATACCGAGCAGGGTACGATCACTGTCCGACTCACATATGGCGAGTTTGCTGAGGTTTCGGTCATTGACACCGGCGTTGGCATACCGGCAAAAGAGCTCGGCCTCGTCACTGAATGGTTCCATCGGGCATCAAACGCGGTCCACTCCGGAACGCAAGGTACTGGCCTCGGCCTCGCTCTCGCCAGAGAGATGCTTCGACTTCACAATGGCGAGCTACTCGTGGCGAGTCAGACTGCAGCCGAGACTGGTGGACCTCATGGTTCCGTTTTTACCGCTCGGATCCCGTTGACCTCGAAGATCATCACCGTTGGTCCTGGTCCTAGCGTTTTCGGCGCATACAGTAAGGAAGTCGCCAATGAAGCCATGAGATGGATCAAGGACAATGACATAGATTCGAACGATGGACAAAGCGATTCGCAGACCGGTTCGAGCTCCAATAGGCTCACCGAAGGATTGATGTTTGAAAAGAGTGACGTCCTACTCCTCGTCGATGACAATCTCGACATGCGATCATACATTCGACATATCTTCTCGCCGTTCTGCACGGTGGTCGAAGCTGCCAATGGCGCCGAAGCACTACTGATGGCTATCGAATCACCTCCTGATCTTATCCTTTCCGACGTCATGATGCCGAAGATGAACGGACTGGAGCTTCTGAGCGAGATCAGGAAACGACCCGAGACCAGGATCACGCCGATGGTACTGTTCTCGGCTATGACCGGAGATGAAGCTCGGGTCGACGGACTGATCATGGGAGCGGAAGATTATCTAGAGAAACCTTTCAAACCGAAGGAGCTGCTCGCTCGAGTCCACCTTCACATGCAAGTAGGGAAAAAACGGGCCAATTTGGAGAAACTGTTTGCTGAGCGCGAGGTCGAGCTCACATTGCTCTCCGACTACTGTCCATCCGGGATCATGCGAGCGGACGACCAGGGACATGTGGTCTACGCCAACACTGCCTTTCGGGACATGGCGGGAATGTCGGAAAGCGACGATCCCGATGGATGGGCTCAGCTCGTTGACCCAGAGACGCATTTCCGTCTCGTCCAGCTCTGGACCGATTACGTGAACGGACCCGAGAAGGAACTGAAGCTTACCTGGACATGGCGGACTGGTCGTACCGCCTCCGGGATCTTCATCCGCCTCGATTTCGTGATGGAGGGGATGTCTGGGATCATAGGATGTGTCACCGATACCACTTACGAGCAACAGCGTCTGATCGAGGCGGAACAAAGGCGGCTCGAGGCCGAGGAGAGCAAGCATCAACAGGAACTTCTCATTGATCTAACCTCGCATGAGATTCGTACACCGGTGTCGGCGATCTTACAATGCTCTTCACTGGTAAAGGAGAACCTCATGGCGCTGAAAGATCAGCTCAACTGGTCGGGCTCGAATGGCTTCAAGCCGACTGCGGAGCTATTGGCGGATTTAGAGGAGGACGTAGAGGCTTTAGAAAGTGGGTTGTGTTTGGGAGATGACGCTGACGTTAGGTATATATCAATGCGGTCTCGTGCAGGAGCGAATAGCAGGGGATGTGTTATCTCTTGCCCGGATACAATTAGGTGGGTGTGAGGAGAAGAACCCACTGACGTCAAGACATGCTGAGTTTGCACGCGATCGAGATGGACCTGAGAAAGGAGGCACGCAAAGTTCTCTCGGTGTTTGCGAGCGAGGCGAAGATGAAGAGGATAGAGCTGGTACTAGACTTTGGGCATACATTAGATCTCGCAAAGGTCAATGGGATCAAGACGGATCCAGTGCGATTGGGACAGGTGAGCCCCTTGTCGAGGCCGAGCTGATAATAGGTCGTGACGAATCTCATAACAAATGGTACGGGTCTGAGATCCGTGCGACGCTAACGCCAGCCATCCGCTTCACCGCGTCGAGCGATACGCGATGTATTACAGTCCGATACGACGTCTCCTTCTTCCCGCCCGCCGACGATACTTGCGCTCTCCCCAGCTCGATCGGGTTGCCTAATGTCGTGCCCGCACCGGAAGATACGCCGATCTGGCTGTTTGTCAGCGTTCGAGATACAGGTCCTGGTTTGGGACCGAAGGAGCTGGCCATGCTGTTCAAGCGTTTCTCGCGTGAGTGATGGTCCTGCGAGTATGGCTGACAAACAGAGGGCAACAAAATGATACATACGCGATATGGAGGTGAGCAGTGGTTCTTTGCTTGGCTAACTAAACAGGCTCCGGTCTTGGGCTCTTCATCTGTCGAAGTGTGTCGAGCTTTCTAGTGACGCTTAAGTCATTTACTGATCTTGCGCAGAGATCACCGACTTGCTTGACGGGCGAATAGAAGTGAGGAGTCAATTGGGTCAAGGAAGTGGTGAGTGACCGATCCTCCAACGCGCTGATTGTAGTCTTCCGCTTCTTCATCAAAACACGTACCGTCTCGCAGCCATCTGCGCTCGCTGCAATGGTCGAAGCTACATACGGGAGTGCCAGCTCGATATCGATGACCCCATCATTTTCTCTCGTCTCTTCGCCATCTGTCGCTTCAACGACCGGTACACCGCCACCGGAGGAAGTTGCAGATTTGCACATCCTCATCGTCGAGGACAATGTCATCAATCAGACCGTGCTCAAGCGCCAAATCCTTAAAGCGGGCTTGACGTGTGATGGTGGGTTGTTCCGTTGAGAGTCTCGCTGATCGCAGTCGCGAACAACGGTTTGGAGGCGCTGAACCTTATCCGTGAAGCAGATCGGCAGTCAAAACGAGGCGGACCGGTGCGCAAGAAGGTTTACGATGTAGTCTTGATGGATCTTGAGATGCCAGGTGAGCGATAGAAGAGGTGTCAGAGCTGAGGAGAAGTGATGGATGGATTGACCGCTATTCGGGAACTTCGTTCGGCGGAGTCGGCTGGCGCTTTGAATCGAAGTATGGTCATCGCTCTGACTGGGAATGCTCGACAAGGCCAGATCGATCAGGCCGTCGCGGCTGGGATGGACGATGGTGAGTGGACCACTCGATTTCCGATGGACCACAGCTGATCCCGGGTTACAGTGATCATCAAACCCTACGTATTGAGCAATCTCTTGCGGAAGATCCGGGAGATGTCGACGAAGAAGGCGGATCTAGAGTAGATACAGGAGCGGTGACATCTTTGGACACTTCGGGAAGATCACTGTAGCATAGCATCCAGCATTGACATACTCGAGCAATTTGTAGCATGCATAGTTCGGAAGGTCCTGGTAGAGGGTCTTGCTCAATAAAGTATTCTGATGGCAGGTTGGGTTTCTGCCAGGATTACCGCCTGAATGCTTGGGCTGCGTCAAAGGCTTGAATCCCTAGCCGTGATGAGACCATGCACAACGCTTTGGTATCTCAGGTCAGGTTGGCCAAGCCCGCTGCTGAGCACCTCTCGGCGATCTGAAGGTGGAATGGAGTTAGATCACCATCGCTCGGACAAAGGGATTCGTTCTCGGAGCTTCCGATTTCTAGTGACAGGGTGGGATTTCTACAATCTGGTACAAGTACTAGGTAGGATATTTGTTTTGGGCGATCCGATCCCCCTTCGGACGTGAGTGTCTTTATTTGCGAAGTCAAGGCAGATTCAGGTAGACAGTACATTCGACAACTAACTACTACATGCAGCATGTCGGTCCGTCGAAAGGTCCGGGATGAAATGAGTTATAAGAAGAATCGAATAAGCCTACAGGCTAAATTATAAATCTATATGGTCTCTTCGTATTTGGATAACCTCCGCTTGAGATCGATGATTTCGCGTCGTAGTCGGGCGGCCTCTTCATTGGCTAGCTTGATCTGAGCATCATTCTCCCCTAGGGTACTCTCGAGGGAGGTAAGGTGTTCTGAGAGATATCAGGAATAGAACGGGTAGGGTTGAATTCGGCTTGACTCACCCTTGCGCTTCGCCCTGAATGTCCTCGCTGAGATCCTATTCCTGACCCTCTTCCTCTCTCTCGCGCTCAGTGCTCGATAGTCCTCCACTCTCATCCCCCAGATCATCCCATCCCTCTCGACACCTTCGGGCATCTCATGTTCTTGATCGTGATCATCTTCATCGCTGTCGAGCGAGCTGGCTCGACGTTTCGTACCGTGAGTCGGGGAGTGTTGCGGACTGGCGTGAGCGGAGTATGGGGATGGGGACCGGATGATCTGGGTATCGATGACATCGATTGAAGGTGAGATGTTGGCTGATGATGAAGCAGAGGTTGGTTGTGACATGAGGAGGGAAGTCGGCAGGCTCGGGTTGTACATGTAGCAAGATGGGTAGACGAATGATGGTCCGCCGAGTTTATTATCGGAATGTTGAAGCGACATCATCGGGACGGGTATGGGCTGTTGTTGTTGTCGTTGTAAGCCGGGTTGTTGGGGTTGAAAGGGTGATGAAGATTGAAAAATGTCGAGAGATTCCGACTTGACCTCTGCAAGCATCTCCGCCCATTCCGTACCTTGACTGAAGTAGTCGCCCGTACTTGATGGTACCATGCCCGAGGGTGTGTTGTTGCCATTGATCCACTCGCTAGGACTGAAGGTGGGTTGGAGGAAATTCTGAAAAAGATAAGATCCCCAGGCGGGTACGGAATTCTATTGATTGGCGGCATTGATCAGCATAATGAAGATCGTCACCCTCGGCGGGAACATGTATGGTGATGATCACTTACCAAGGCACCGGTCTTCGAGTCGATGCTCTCATAAGAATTGATAGCGTTGAGTACTTCCATTGTGATTTGTTGATGATGGTAATATATTGGTGAATCTTTGTGATGATGGATGAGGGAATACTCGACCTCTATCCCGGACATATATACCCATCCTTCGTGTCTGGAGATCCATCTGGGAGAAGGCCGAAGTCAAAGAAGGGCGGGATTGATCTCACCATCATGAATGGCGCCCGCGGTCTCCGCTTTTCTCTCTTAAACTCACGTCTTCGGCCATGGCGCGGATGCTAACCGAATCATTCATTAGTCATCAGCAATCATCCTTTTGGCTCATTCCGTGCCTTGTCGCTACAACCCCCGTGAGTAGAAGTGTGCGCTCCGGAACCCAAAAAAACAAGTTGGGTCCGGGAACCGATAGCATCCGCCCAGATTCCTCGGCGCGGGAAGAATATAGAGTGATTTTATTACGTTCCGTCCTTCTAGTATCCGCTCTAGGGAAAAGGATCTCGGCCATAGTCCCCCGTAATAAACTAATAGACCCGTTTGTTACAAATTCCCTCTTATCTGCCGGGGAAAGTAACTGACTACAGCCGCCTGATTCCGACAATTCGTTTTTCCGGTTCATATACAATGAAAGACCCAGAGGTCTGGTACGAAATGACATACAACAATCCCGATGTATTCGGAATTGAAAGAACAATAAGAAACCTCAACACCCCCATGTGCCCATGTGTTGACGACTTCAGCTACGTCAGCAAACGAAATTGCCGGTGACCAACGCCACATCGAGACGTCTGCATACCGTCTGGAAGGCAGAGTTATGGCTTCCCCGCACAAATGGATACCGAAGGGGTACAGCCCGGATCTGTCCAACTAATCCAGAAGAGAGGGGGATCATCGTTCGTGCGGCAAGGTACAAGAGGCGGAATCTCCCATCGATCCCCAAAGAACCCCAGGGGTTACTACCCGTGTCTGCCCCGTTTCCCATGTACTTTCCCTTCGTCCCCTCTTTGTACTCCTTTCTAGGAGTACTGCGGGTCTTGAGCGGGGATGGCGGAGACGGGGAAGCTGTGTATGGACATTTCGTCGAAAGCGCGACGGGTCTTGACGCAGCTTCCTCTTTTACCGAGGAACCCGACCGAAGCATTACGGCAACTTCATAGAAAAACCGAGTGCCGCGGAGCTATCGGGATTGTTGAAGGAGTAAGCTTGTGGCGATTACGATTCGACCAGTACTTCGTTGCGCTTGCTCCCGCAACTCCGCTTGTGTTGATTCAGCCAGTGATAGAATTCTCACTTGCTCCGGCCTTGCAGTTTAACATCCGGAACTCTAAGGTCCAGCTTAAACTCGGTCTGACAATCTGAAGTCCCAAGTCCAGCCTCAACTCGGTTGTCAACCTGAGCATATGCTCTCAGTGTGGATGATACCATTCATCATGCTATCTCTAAAGACAAGCTCATCGAGCTGCATCACGCTAACTTCTCGAGGCGAACCAGTCGCTCGCTCATACACCAAATGATATCTTTCTTCTCCTTTTTGCTTCTTCTATTCACAGTCGATCATATATCGCTTCTTCGGAAGGTATCATTCACCGTGGTATCTGAGGTGAGCTGGGTATGCTGTGTTGCCCGCATAGGTCAGCCTGGAGAAGTCAATCGATACTCCAGGTGAGCCGTGACGACATACATTGGTTGTAGGATATTGTTTTGCGCAGCCTGGTCGGGGTAATCGCCTCCCCAAGGGTTCATGAAATCTGCTTGCGATTGGGCGTACACCATTGAACTGGAATGTCAGCACTACCTCTCCAAAGCGGACTCACGGATCGTTCACGGATATCATCTGCGGAAGGACCGCCTGAATGGTGAAGGTAGTCTCAAGTGTGCGGTTGCTGCCACCACCATCGACAAACTGGACCGATCAGCTTGACCTGAGCGAAGCTGGCGTACTCACCTCTGCGATCGCGGTGATCTGAATGGGTGTAGTCGGAGCTTCCGGGACTCCGACGAGCTTGGTCCCATCCTCCCACTTTAGCCAAGAGGGCAGCTTACCCGATGGTGACTTGAAGTTCGCCCGGATCGTCTCTGCTGCAGCCTGAGGATCCCAGATCTTCGGCTCCCATTCGTATCTCTGGCTAACCAGACTGTCCTCGTCAGTAAGGTCGCAATGCAGAGTGACTCACGCATAACCGTTCGGCTGTCCCATGATCCTCCGCTTGAATGGTCTGAAGACCCATCCTCCTCCCGGCAGCTTTTTCCCCTCCACATTCCAAATGTGATTGCCCTTCGACTTCGCCTTCTTGCCGTCGGCGTTGAACCGCGAGATGATGTCTTGATGCCAAAGATAGGACTTGACCTTCTTCACCGACATGGTGTCCTCCGTGATGCCTCGGTTCAGCAGCTAGGACAGATCAGCTTTATACCTTCGGTCGCCTTACCTCATCATGAAAAGCATTGGTGAAAGCTTGGATGCGAAACTTGAACGGGCGATAGTCTGGCGACTCGTCGAGACGTGCCATCTTCTTTGGCATAAGCACTTGATGCAATTTTTCGCCCTTGTTATCGCAGACATCGACTGCAAAGTCAGCGAGATCATATTGAGTAACTCACGATCTGAGCAAATGCGGTTCAGGAATTCCTCAAAGACTTGATCGAGCTGTCGCCGTATGTCGTCCGATATGAGTGAGCCACCAGAGTAACCAGGATCTGGCGGATCATCCCTCGCAGCAGAGCTTCTCCGCCGTTTGACGCGTCTTGGCTCCTCTTCCTCAGAGTCGTCTTCTTCCTCATCACTGGGCGAGACCTGGCGGGAATGCCAGGTGGACGGCGGAACACTCGCCGTCATGCTCGGTAGGTTATTCCAATTCTTGTTAACAGAGGTACTGCGCGACCGCATCACGACCGGTCTTCCATCCGGCCGTCTTTCCATAGATGATGGACGACGTGCGTGGACTTCGGCTTCCGTTCGCAACATCATGGTTTCCGTAGCTGACTCCGCCCAAGCCTGCTCTGGCATGGGATACGGTTGGGGTGGGCTAGGAGCGCGAGACACAGGCATTGTGGCCAATGGAGAGGAGATGACTGGGGCGTGTGGAATACCAAGGCTTGAGGTGAAGGAAGGTGATGGGACCATTGGAGTGCTAGGGGTCAAGCCGTGCAATTGACTCGGTAGCTGATGGCCGTTCGGGAACGAATGCGAATGGAGAAGAGGCGGTGGCTGCAGGGTTTGAGAGTTCGTGAAGTCTGCAGTGGCTGGCTCTGGTAGCAGGTAGTGTACTCCGCCGATAATTGCCGTATTGATAGGAGCGAGCCGACGCATCATCGGCGGCTGATCGACAGGCAGCGATGGGAGCAGTCCGGGCATGGGCTGGCTTATAACAGGAGGAGTAGCCAGCGAAGCCGAGCCGGAAGTAGCGCCTATAGGCGACTGAACCGTCGGAGACATGTGGTAAGACGAGGCGGACGAGCTGGATGTGGCGCTCTGGGCTGGACCGACTCCCAGTTCGCTCGCAGCTTCCAGATGATTACTGAGGTGTCCGAGCGTATTCGATACATCCATCTCATGCCCACGGAGCAAGGCGTCTTTAGCGCTCTGAGCTGAGGATACGATTCTGATTGTCAGCAGAGTCGCGCCACATTGGCTTACGCATCAAGCACAGACAGCTTGTCTTTCATCTCGCCTGTCTCCGGCGTCAGGGTGTCCTGATGGGAGAGACGTCGGCTGATCAATGGGGGAGCCAACGGAGTCGGTGTCGAGACATCATCCATCAGAACGTCTCCCATACCGAGACCGCCATTCAGCGAGGTTTGAGGGATCTCACCGAAGTATCCGTTGTCCCCAGTTAGCTGAGTTGGCGAGGCGCTGATGAGAGGTGAGACGTTCAAAGGGGAAGGTAAAGGAGATTGGGTGTTTAGGAAGAGGTGCGATGGGACGGCAGAAGCGAGGATCGGCGGTTGTGAGAAGGTGTAGAGCGGTCCGCCGAAAGCTTCGCCATAGGGAGAGAAAGAACCGCTAAAGGTCGCTCCTCGTTGTCGTCCGATCACATACGGGCCTTGACCGGACGGATAGATGCTTCTTACCGGACTTGAGGGCTGAGACGCAGGGAGACGATAGCCGTATTGGCTAGGGACCTGCTGAGGGAAGTCGAAGGAGGAGTCGGTGGCCGAAGGAAGTGATGCCTCGTCGAATTGGAAGTAGTCTTGTCCGAGGTGAGCGTTGGGCAGTGCGAAAGAATCGGTATAGGGAGCGCCACTGCTGGCAAGGGAGGTCGGTGACGAGAGGTGAACGTTCTCAAAGGGGACAGGGAGTGAGCCGATGTTGAGGCTCAGATTCTGCCGACGAAATGAGGAAGGTGGTGGCAAGGAAGGTCGATTGCGGTTGAAATGGTCATCCAGGTCACCAGTACTCTCCGACCGGTGCAAGTAGTCGCGTCCGCTTCGTGACTCAGAGTCTCCACTGGATTGATGTCAGCAAAATGAGCCGGAAAGATGATTAGCTTACGTCGATGGGGACGGCGGGGAACTATAGTCTGAGCCTGTGAGCCAGACGTCGCCCTTTGAGCCATAGGCCCCGCCTTGGGTTGGATAGCTCCCGTTGACGAAGCCCTGCTGTTGCGAAGACTGGTCAGGAGTATAAGGGGTGTATGTGCCGGTTTCAGCGGGGAGGGAGAAAGGGGGAAGAGGCGGTGTTGACGGCAGGATGGCGATAACGGCGTCAAGGCTGGGGATGTCAGCGTCGAATGGGGAGGACGGGAATTTGAATAGCGGTAGGCATCCACATCGTATGCTCAGCCGACTATAGCGGAGGAACACTGTGCGTATTCCTCCGCCTTGTTTCCTCTGGAGGACGAGGATTCGAGCGGTACTCACCTCAACCTCGACTTTATCACACAAACCGACCGTTTCTTTCAAGACCCAGTCACTCTGCGACTACGATCCTCTTCTCTCCCAAGAATCTCTTGCAACGATGCAGACGCAGTGTGGAAAACTTGATCGTGACGGGGAAAAAGGTCAAGGCGGAAGTTGAGGAAAGATGCTTTCGATCAAATAGGCACCAAAAGGATGGGGATTGCGGATGGCAGCTGACCCCAGGAAAGTCCGAGCGGATCAAAGAGGGTCCAGGTCCGGCGTTTTGTCAGGCGGGCGTCAGGCGAAGATGAATGGTGAAGGCTGACTGTTGGTTTCCCCAACAGAATCCAGTGGGCGAGTGGAAGCGATTGAGGAATGTCCGTGTATATGACGAGTGGAGGTGAATGAGTCGCCCGATCATGCAGCACAGCTCCGTAATGCTTTTTGTGTACCGATGGATCGTCGGGGTGCTCGGATCACCAAAGCGTGAGGACGAAATGATCCGGTGTGACGAGAATGTGAAGTTGAAGCGATAGTGAGTGTGGGTGAAACGTGCCGAGTTGAGCGAAAGGTCGTGAAATAGCGTCGACAAGGCCGAAGTCACCGAGGATGTTCTTTTCAACGGGTCTCGATGAAAATTTCGAGGAAACTGCTGAGATGACTAACGGCCGAAGCTCGCCTGTAACAGGTGAAAGGTTTGATCGTCTAGGCGGATTCGCTTTAAAGTTATGATCTTTCGGTTTTCGGTGAACTAAGAGAAAAGGTGAAGGGGATACCTAAAACAAAGCGGTGAAGGTCCAAAAAGCTGCTTGCCTTGTGCGGTCCTGGCACCTTCCTTTCGAACCCCACCGGAGAATGAGTCTTCGGCGGAAGACCCTTAGCGATATCGTACCTCATCTCGAAAAATGTCCCGGAGCTTCCGCCTGTACGAAATTTTACTCTGTCGGGCGAAGATAATCTTATCCCTGACCAGGGCGATCCCATGTTAAGCTGAGGCGTTCGATCTGCACCGGCTTCTCACTCAGTCCGTCAAGCTCTGTCGTTGATCACTGCGCGATTGCCCCAAAGCATGCCACTCATCGTTGGCGCTCCATCTTTTCTTCTTCAGAAAGATATCAAGCTCTTGATTCCACTCCTGGTTATCGCCCGTGTCAATAATCCTCAATAGGGTCCGAGATGTTAAACGCGTGCTCTGGACCCTGACACAGAGTCATGTCCTTTCCCTCGTAACTCAAATATTCCCCCTGCACGTACTCTACCTCCAGCGGTAATTACGAAAGCTTTATGGCATCCCTTCCCGAAAATTTGGTTATCTGATAGAGCTTTTTGGCTAGCTCGCTGAATGATCGAAAGGCAATTGCGCAAGCCCACGTCATTAGCCGATCATCCCATCTTGGAGTGAAACATTCGAACCAGCGATTCCTGGGACGGAACATTTCCTGGTGCCTCGTGTTCAGGGGAAGAGAGTGGAGCAGGAACGGGACTTATCAGCCAGGCCTTCAAGCCGAATCTAATCGAGGTCTCTTAGACTCCCGTACGGCACACCGAACATCTACGGAACAGACCAGTTTCACTCGTGTAACCTCTTACAGGAACGACGAGGAGCTTTGTCAGGTTGGCCTCGTACACGATCTATGTACCAGTCTAGACGAGTGTTGATGCAGACATACGGATACGACGCGTGTCTCCTTTCTTGTTATCAAGTACGAGTCGACTGAGTGCCCTAGCTTCCGACAATCTCAGGAAGCAGTCATTCACCATCTCTTGGTTGACAATACCTCCGTACTCGTCATCTTCCCCAAAAGAGGAGGGAAGAGTCTATAGGACGAGTCTATACTATCAGATCCCGGGGATACTGCTTGACGGATTGACCATTGTGATCTCACCAGTTTCTAAGTTTGATGAAGGATCAAGTTGATGTGCTGCAAAGGAAGGGAGTGAAGACGGCTTCCTAGGACTCGACACCGAATTCGAAAGAGTCGGCGGCGGTCAAGGAGGGTGTAAGATGAGGTGTGAGTCGCTAAAATGCGTGCTGATAGATTACTCGCTCAGCTGTACTACAGGATCTCAAGCTGTCGTATGTTGCGCCTGAGAGGTGAGCGGATCCACAAATTGGTACGCGACTGACAGAGCTGATCGGCTGCAGGCTGAACAATGGTAGTCATGGCCATATCGTCCTGTCGTTCCTGCTGAGACCATGCAGAGGGCTTCATACGGTCGATAGAGGGGATCACCGTCTCGCTTCTTGCCGTGGACGAAGCGCATTGCGTGTCCGAGGTGAGTCATGAAATATATTGCAGATGGCTTGCTAATGTCATGCGCTAGTGGGGTCCCTCCTTCAGACCTGGTGCACATCTGCATCACCATACGCCCAAGATAACATCAATCTTACAGAATACCTCAAAGTCGCTCGATTCGTAAAAGAGATCATTGCGGAGCGAGTGCTCGCCTTAACCGCGACCGCTACTCGATCTGTCGACGAAGACATCTGCAGCGGTTCGGACATTGTTGGGACAGAGGGAGTCTTCCGGATATCGGTGGATCGGTCGAAGTGAGCGAGTCAGTCGATAGTTGGGTAAAGTTGAAGAGGACCAGTCTTCATATAGCGGCAATGGTCGCGAACACCCTGGAGAGCGGGCTCGACATCTTGGCCCCGAGGTTGGCAGCTTGGAAAGGTACGTTTGCAGCTCCCCTGTAGTAGCCGGTCTGAAGGAAGCAGGTCCGGTCATCATACACGTAACTCTGCGGAAACAAGCTGAGACGGCTATGGAGCTGCTGAAGCAGCGTGGGATCCTTTACGAAATGTATCACGCCGGGATGAAGCCGGAGTCGCGAAAAGGTCCGCCTTGTTCCTTCAGTCTCCCGAGTCCCCGCTGAATCGCACAGAAGTCCAGGAGTGGTTCGTGGCGAGTGACGCTGGGGTGGTCTGTGTGACTATCGCCTTCGCTATGAGTATCGATAAGAACAATATTCGACAAATCCACCATCTCATGTCGCCGAAATCACTGGAGAACTGGACGTGAGTGGTTTTTCGAGGTCCTCCTCCAAGCTGACGCCGAGTCAGTCAGGAAATGGGTCGATCTGGAAGGGATGGGCTGGTCTCAGAGTGCTGCTTGTACCTGTGCCCTACTGATGTCCCGGTTCTGGAAGATTTCGCTCGCAGGGATGCGTAAGTGATCCGCCCTACCTTGACACGCTAAGCCTTCCTAGGTGTTCGAAGATGGTTCTTAAGAATTGGCTCACTGCCGTCTTCACCACTGAACCCGACGACGAGAGGACCATGGCTTTCAACCGGTTCAATCAATCGAGAGACTTCGACATCCGCGTAAGTCAAGCGGCTACAGCTGGCGATATCGGCTGACCCAGCTGTAGCCAAACACGCTTATCCTCCTCCTTGCCTTGCTTGAGTTGGACTTCGGTCTGATTCGAGCCGTACGTCACACTACGAGGAGCATACCGTGAAGCAGAAATCTGCGGCGGGATGGGGTAAAGTTCTTGGGGACACGGATCCGGCGGCAAAAGCTATTCGATCCGGCTGGACAGGCTCAGCGAGCAAGCAGGTGAGTCGCTCCAGGGGTGAGCGCTCAGACCAGATCAATGTCGTGAATACCGCTAAAGCTTCCGGCATCTCGCTCAAACGGATCGCTGCGCGTATTAGCGATTGAGGGTATATCGAGTCAACACCCTCCCAAGTCCGCGCACAGTTCCGACTGTTGAGGTCGAAAGATGAGCTCCCATCACACCGGCTGACATCAAAGAGTTGGCGGAGAAGTTGGCAAAGACGATGGAAGATCGGGAGGCTAAGGAGGTGCAGAGGCTGCTAAGTGTGCTGAGCGTGGCGCCGGGTCAGAGTTTGAGTGTTGACTGTCGTGATGCATGCTGAAGGAGTCATTTAGGCTTCGCGCTCGCACTAGCAAAGTATTTCGGAGATGGAGACAGCGTGCAAGGTGGGAGATGTGAGAGCTGCTCGATAAGTCCGTTAAGAACTTGCTGCGGAAGTACCTGGGACATATGCACGGACTGCAGTATTCCAAGACCGGGACGCCACTGGAGTTTGAAGCGGTGTACAATGACCCTGCTCAACACTTAATCGATTCCATTCTGGAAGCTTGCGGGATTCGGGGATGACAGTCGTGTCTTGGCCAGGGTGGCCTTCGGAATCGCTTCACCTCGTCTTACGTGAGTCATACCAGGCAGAAGTGACGGTATGCTGAAAGCTTGGCAGACAGCTTGGTATGACCAAGAACCCTTTGTTCGGTATCTGCGACGAAAGAACAGAATGGAAGAATGAGAACAAGCCAGCTGTACCGGTCCAGAGGGAGGCTGCAACAGCTCGAGGCGGTCCTCGGAAACAAGTCGGGTCGGTTGGGCTTCGACCATGAGTTGAAAGACCGAGCGACCGGATGACAAGCGAGGCGATATTTGCATGAGGATCCACCATGTGCGATGATGTGCCTGAAAGGGGTACGTGCGCTTCAAGGACGACCTCGCTTTTCACTCAACTGGAAAACAATCAATCGCTTTGATCACCTGATCGATCTCTCCCTGCTTTGCGTGGTTTGTCTTGTAGAATCTTCTCCACTCTCTTATGCAGCGATAACTCTCTAAGCAGCAAAACTTGGCTGAACCTCCTCCATCTCACGAATCCTAGACTTTCACCCCGAACTCTTCGATTACCTCACTTCCGGCTGTTTGCCTGATGTTAGATATCTACGACCAGCTTCAACTTCCGCCAGGTTGACAATGGATTCCGAAACTCCCCCAAGCGTTCTTCTGCCGACTACCCTTCATCGCTATTTTCCGGCGAATCTTTAGGTCCGGAAGACGAGGCAGTGATCAAGGAATCATTGACTCACCCTTCTGTTGTTGACAGGTTCCCAGCGTGAGTGGGTCCCCTGGTACCGGTGTCCGGCTTACGAGAAGTTAGCATTGTAGACAATCGGAAGCTTACATATCTTGGGGACACGGTTCTGGAAGCTTGTATACGGGACTTGACATATACGAGGCATCCTGGGCTTACAACGCTGGGGATGAACGTGAGTCAAAGGTTCAAGCTGCACTGTCGGCGCTGATGCAGTGCAGATCATAGCCGATCGGCTCCGCTCCAATCTCCAGTTTTTTTTGGTTCGCTGTACTTTACGACCTCCCGTTCATGATCTGGCAAGCAACCCCGAGGGCTGCAGTGAAGCCCTGTCAACGCAGCCAGGTGGGTCTCACCCGGGAAACTTGACTCTGACAGTCATAGAAAGTCGCTGGTGACACTTTCGAGGCGTATGTCGGAGCGGTATACAATATCATAGGTGAGAGGTTCATTCAGTGCCTATCCATCTTGATTGACGACGGGACACAGGTCCGGATGATCTAAAATACTGGCTCAATAAGCTCTTCGATCCTTGGCTTCAGCACCTTGAGGACCAGATGCAAGAGGGCACGGAACGTCTGAGGGAAGCTGACAGCTGGGCATACTCCACATTCACCGATTGGGTGCCCTCGGTCGACAAGGTGACCCGCCTTGGGAGATATACCCTTCATCCGCCCCGAATCAAGGTGATTCGATTGAGCGAGTCTTGCTCATTCTCAGGGATGGCGATACGCCACGACCTCCTCCGTGCCTTGTTCCATCGACCATCCCGCCTTCAAAGATAACGAGCTTCCGATGAGGAGCTCGACAACAGATCGCTCAACACCGCCAACTCTAGGAAGCGGCGTCGCGTCCGAGATAGGTCGCCGGTAGATTACCCGGACGAGTGGTCGCATGGAGAAAATCCGAACGATCTTGAAGATGATCTTCACAGCGATAACAGCTATAACCCCGTGTCGGACGGATCGACTGACTGGGCGAATGGATACTACAAAGGGTACAATATCAAGGCTTACGGCTACGGCTACGGTTGCTGAGAGAAGGCAGAGTGAAACCGGGGGAATTGTCAGCTGACTCCTTTCATCTCCAGCATCCCAACCCTCTTCTTTCCGATCGTTCTTCTTCTGGGGATCTCAGCTGGGACCCATATCCGACACCAACACTGTCCTGCCTTAGGCTTCGATGGGGATCAGATTGTCGACCAAATGCTTTGGGAATAAAGCAGGAATGTTATATGCATTTCTCGTGACAACATCGTCTAACGAGCCCAAATCACACCGCTGCAACGATCGCCTCCGCCGAGTTAAGCGCTCCAACCATCTTGACGCATTCTCTCCGCCTCGCAACGACATCGGGCGACTCCTTGAGCAGTTCGTCCAGGACATCGGGCTTGTACAAGTGTTCAAGCAATTCTCGTTGGAGGTTCTCCTTGGCGAAGTTGACGAGTGTGAGGGTGATTGCTTTCGGGACCATGTCGATCATTTCTCGCTTGACCACGGAGAAGTAGGAAGTGATGAGGAGTTCTTTTCGTCAGCGATGTCAAGTCAGGATGACCTACTGATGACCTCTGTCTCCATGGTCTCCCGCTCGTTCGACGTTGCCACTGGCTTGATCACGGTTGGTGGAGCATCCATCTGTCCACCTTTCCGCTTCGGCTGCTTATCCTTCGCGAAGAAGCTGTTGAAAAAGCTGGGTTCTTCCTTCTTCACATCCGCATCTAGATCTCGGCCATTATTGAGCGTGCCAGCCGGTAGCTTCCCAGTCTTCGGATCAATCGGTTTCTCTGGCGGCTTATTGGCGTTCATCCGGTCTGAAACGATCGCCATCGCCTTGTGGCCATTCAGGAAGTCGGGATGTGTAGTGTTGACGTAGCAGGCCTGCATAGCAACCATATCGGAGACGAGCTTGTTGGTTGGGCTCATACAACTCTTGAAGAAGTTGATGACGACGAGATTGAACCGCTCTTTCAGCTCGGGATATCGTTTGAAGGTGGACTGGCGTCAGCGCATCCAGAGTAGGCACACTCACATTCTTCGCTAAGAGCTGCCCCAATATCCGGATGAGCTCGTCGTAAACCAGGGAAGAACATCGAAGGGCCGGTTCCTCGAGCCGCCGAATCTGCTGCTTGACAATGACCTCGAAAGCGGTAGTGCCGACGAAGAGGGATGGTGTGGAGCCGGAAGAATTGTACAATATCGTTCTGATATCGCCGTCCTTGTTCTGGTCCAACGGGTCGATACTTCGAACTCCGTTGTTAAACAGTTCATGGAAGACAAAACTGATACGAGCCCCGCCTGAAAGCTCATTCTGGGAGAGATCATTTGTGTTACCATCGATTGCCGCTCGGAATTCGGAGCAGAACTCGGTGATGGTGGAGAGAACGACACTGCCGGGATTGGTTTCGCCCATGGCTCCGCCTAAAGCCGCGAGCTCGACCTGGTACTTCGAGAGCTGTTGGCTTATGCGTGCTTTGATGTCAGGTAGGGTATTTCGGATGTGGTGCATGAGGATCTGATACGTCAGATCGGTTGTGGCGTCAGATACTCACGATGTTCAGCTTTCTCGCAAGCCAAGGCGTCCCGCAGTATTGTGCCTTTCCCGAGTAGCTCACATGATTCTCAAAGAACCGCTTCTCATTCTCCAAAGCGGATGCAATCGACTTTGACTGATCGATATCCCGTTGTCCTCGGTTCACGACCGGTACATAACCCAATCGCAGAGGGATGACCCGGCCTGCCAGGATATCCACTACGTCCGTTCCCTGGTCCATCAAATCCACCTTCGTCAACACACCAATCGTCCTCGTCCCCTCTGGATCCACTTCTCGCGCCATCTTCAGACCGTCAGAGTTGGCTAAGTCTGTGTTGGCTGCGGTCACCGCGAGGATGATGGCGTTGGGCTTGGAGATGAATCGCAGGAGCATGTCTCGGATCTGTTTCTCGATGTCACGGGGTTGATCACCGACAGGAACCTTTGTGAGACCGGGCAGATCGACAAGGGTAAGGGTAAGGACATTTGGGGAGAAGATGCGCAAGTTGATAGGGTTAGGTGAGATTCCTAGGGCGTTCAGCAGACCTCCTTTGACCCTTGCCTTTTACTCACCGGCATTCTTCCCAGTCATCTTCTCCGTATCCTTAACGATCTCCTCCCGTATCTTGTGGAAGTCGTGGAACTTTTGCCCAGGAAGATGCAGAAATTCTCCCCATTCGTCGGGGTTGTTCTCGTTGAGCTGCACCTTGGACATTGCCTCCTCTATCGTCTCAGCGCAGTTCATGGGTGTCACTCACCAGGCTTCTCCGATGCTGTTCCATTTGGCTTACTCGTCGCGGGTCGGTTGATCAGTTGAAGGACCTGACGACGCTCAGTAAAGCTCATCCACTATAGAAGAGGCACTTTCGAGAGGCCGTCTGGTCACGATTCCGGTACCTCGAGGCAGGAAGTCTCGTCCTACAATGTTCTGTGACTTCTTCAGCTTGGTCCACGTGTCTGAATGAAAGAGCTCGCCTCCAAGACCGAGGATTTTCCGCTACTTTGGGAACCGATGACCGTTATCTGGGGCAGGTCCTGCAATCCTCCTCAGCTTGGACATTCAAGTGAAGAAACACGGAGCTGACGATGTTGTTGGAGACACCAATGGAAGCGAACACATCTTGAAGCTATAAGCAGCAGAATCAGTGTTGCTACATATGGTTTTCATCAGCTAGCTCACCTTGTTGACAAGCGAGATGAGTTGCTGGTCCATTGCAGCGGGAATGAGAAAAGTCGTCTAGCTCGTGGTTTGGTCTGCTGTTATCCTTCCAATACCTGGAAGACGCCCACATCAGCATGGACTGAGAAGTATGGAAACTCTGCGGAGAGGAAAGTCGCCTCAAGCAATGTAGCCGCAAGACGCATGACGCATGCGACGAGGACAAAGGGGGTTCGAAGGGTCGCCATAACGAGGCGGAAGGGCGAGGGGACATGGATGAGATGCTTACCAAGTGGTACACCCTCAGAGATAATAGGCGTTGATCTTGCCTTGGTCGTTACTCGTAAAGAATGGTTCGAAGGAGGTTGTTATGCACGAATTGCTGAGGAACTCAGCTGAGTAGCGTTGTACGTCCGCGGCATCAATTCCTGTATTCCTAATAACGTGGGAGGTGTGTGCTTTCTGGAAACGAGACGTCCTTACTGTTTGTAAACTATCTTCATTGCGGTGGAACGCATTTGTTATCCATTCCATCGAGTTCACTCTCACTCCCGGATCTCAGTATGCCTTACATCTCCACTGAAGCCCTTGTCGGGGCTGCTCTCCTCATCGTCCTTGCATTGGGTTATCAATACCTTCCCAATGCTCCGGGTTCAGCTGGGTCGAAAGCGTCAAAAAAGAAGGGCAAGAAGAAGTCAAAGTCCACTCAGATTGAAGAGACACGACCAGAGCCACCGGTAAAGCCCGCTGCGAAGGGCGAGCGGAAGCCTAGTGGATCAGGCGACAGCAGAGCAGCGCCACCGCTGGAGAAGCAGGTCTCGGGCGGGGAGTCTGCTTCGGACCGCGCAGAACATGGGGCGACTTTTTTCACTGCTATTACTGGAGGGTATCAGGGGGCGAAGCCGAAGACTTTGGCAGAGAAGCTGGCACCGAAACCTAGGAAAAGTAAGGTCGACGGGTGAGTGAGATAATTCCCGATCCATCCCGCTTGGGATGCACCATTCTCGCCGTCATCTACTTGTTTTCGCGGTGAAACCATCCATACCGATGTCAGCTGACGTTCGTTTAGCATGCTCGCACCCGAAGATCGCCCAGCGACCCATGCCGGAGTGATGGAAGTGAGCCCGGCCGCATCGTCCCCTGCACCTGCACCTGCACCACCTCCAGCACTCGCTCCGCCAGTCGAACAGAAGGTCCTGAAGTACGAAGGCGACTACGTCTCGAGCTCCGAAGACGATGCATCCGGTACTGGGACAGCTGCGGAGCTCGAAGACGATGGATGGGACTTAGTGGCGAGCAAGAAGAAGAGTTCGTCTCGTCCCAACTCCATTTGGTGCAGCTTTTGACGCTTTACAGAGGCTGTATCCGTGTCAATGTCCATGAACCCTACCGAATCCTCTCAGTCTACGGCTCCATTACCGGTTTCGACCAAGCTACAGAAGAAGAATGCAAAGAAGGCCGAGACGAAGAAGGCTGCTAAGGCGGCGGACGAGGCTGAGAGGCAGAAGCGATTGAACATGCACAAGAGGGCCATCGAGAGGTCAGCCAGCTCAGCATGAAGAGTAGGCGAGAACCTGACGAAATACAGGGAGCGCATCAACGAGATCTACAATCAGAAGAAGTCGATGCCATCTAAAGATTCTGGAGCCGGAGCAGGAGCGAAAGCGACGGTGGACGCGAATGGGAAGCTGATATGGGATTGAACGGCTGTATACCCTTCATTCATATGCATATGTCTTCTTGTGTCATACACCAAACCAAACCAGCTTCAAGCTTGCCCTCGTAGGTCTCCCGATAAAGGGGGACCACATAAGGCGTGCTCTTGAAAGTCAGAAGGGTTACAACTGATTTGTGTCTCGTATTTAAGTTCTCCCAATCCTTGCCACTATGTCGTCTAGTCGTACCGTAGAGACCCTTCCTCCGGGTCAGCCGGATGCCAAGCGTCCCAGAACGGATACTCCAGCTTCTGGCGGAAGCTTCAACATCGCTACTATCCGAGCTCAGATAGCGGCGAAGAAAGCGCTAGCCGAAGCTGCTCTCGCTAAATCCTCACCAACTGGTACTCCGCCTTCCCCCACTGTACCTACCCAAACACCAGATCTTGAGACCATCCGTGCGCAGATAGCAGCGAAGAAGGCCGTTGTGGAAGGGAGACTCCCTGCAGCAACTCCCCTCCCCCCTCGACCTGCCGGTACCGCCGCCCTCCCACCTCCCGCTACTATGGACAGCTCGATCTCCGAGAAGCTAGCAGCTGCCAAAGTTCGTATCGAAGCTATGAGTGCGCGTGCGAAGAACCCTTACCTCTCTGGTTCCGGGTCAATGCCTAAAGCAGAGTCGCCAGCTCCAGTCCCCGTCGGTTCCTCGTCCATCACGTTACATCCACTCCTCATGGGTGAGGCAGCACAACAGCAACAGAAAGAGAAGAACGAGAAGAAGAAAGAGAGGGATAGGTATAAGACTATGGCGCCGAAGTTCAGTACGGTCAAGGCGAATCAATCCTTAGCTCCTCCTGAACCAGTCCGACCGGTCGTCGCTGCGCCTGTACTCAATCCTTATGCTTCGACGCCAGCTACGAACAGTCCTGCGCCGGACGAAGCGCCTGCTTCATCGAGACGGTCGAAGAAATTGCAATTCAGTCAGCCGGGGAAGTACGTGAGACAGGGGGATGCGGCGAGGAATGAGCAGAAGATGGAGGCGCTGAGGTTGAGGATCGCAGAGGCTAGTCGGAAAGCGGGTCTAGATAGCGAATTTGACACTTTGGAGAGGAGTCTGAAGGTGAGTAGCCTTTCACTTGACTGGCTCAGTGCTCAAATTTCGTTGCAGAGACAACCACCTCCTGACGTCGAGTGGTGGGACCGAGCGATCCTTCCCGACGGGACTGGCTACGATGAAATCGAATCCGCCATCAATTGGATAACCACCTCCGACGACTCCCTCATCACTCATCTCATTCAACATCCTATTCCCATAGCAGCACCAGGCGACAAACGACAACCTGAACGTGGTCTCATGCTTACGAAGAAGGAGCAAAAGAAGATGCGTCGACAAAGAAGGCAAGCTGAACTCGAGGATAAACGAGATCGACAGAAGATGGGTTTGATACCACCTGATCCACCTAAAGTCAGGTTGGCGAACTTGATGAAGGTTTTGACTTCCGATGCGGTTCAAGATCCGACTAAGGTGGAGGCGAAGGTCAGGAGGCAGGTTGCAATGAGGGCTCAAAAGCATGAGAAGGATAATCAGAAGAGGAAGTTGACGGCTGAGGAGAGGAAGGAGAAGGAATATGCGGCGTTGCAAGCGAGGGAACGCAAGGGGATCTACGGAGCGGCTTTCAAGTGAGTCGCACCATTCCTAAAGAGGAATCGTGCTAAGTTTCGTAGGATCAAGTACTTGACGAATGGAAGACATAAGTACAAAGTTCGAGAAACGGCGAAGAAAGACCTCCTCTCGGGGGTATGCATCTTCCACCCAACCTTCGCCCTCGTCCTAGTAGAAGGCGTCGATAAAGGAGTCAAGCATTACAAGAAACTCCTACTCTCCCGTATTGACTGGACTGAAGAAGCGCGACCACTCGAAGATGCCGGAGGTGGCGGGGAGGATGAAGATGGCGGACCTAGTATGACCCGGAATACTCAGGAAGGACCGGAGAGTTTGGAGGATAATACTTGCGAGTTGATTTGGGAAGGGGAGGTTCCGGAGAGGACTTTCAAGGTATTTAGGGCGAGACACGCGGAGACGGATACGAAGGCTAAGGAGTGGTTAACGCCGAGGTATGAGGGGTATTGGGATTTGGCAAAGAAGCATGTCTGGAAGGGAGAGGATATGTGAGGGGATGGTGGGGTGAGGGGTAGTATCTGACAACGATACGGATTCTTCCTATGAGATGTAAGCACCATGTTTCTGGATCCAATTCCACTACAAAACGGACTTGAATGCCTGCTGTTGTAGCCTTTCACTAAACCCTGCGTCATGAGGATGAGATGCTTTCAGTACGATGAATCATAAAAACATCGAAACAGTCAGAACCCCAAGCTGCTCATCCCTCACATCCTATTGATCCGATTCATACCAAAACATCGCCGCACTCCGCCTAGTGCTTGACATGCCCCAACAACAACTCTTCAAACTCCCCAACACCCGGTATCTCCCAACCACCACCCTCCTTCCTTCTCCCCTCAACCCACTCACGCACCTTCTCAGCGATATTTTTAATTCCAAACCCGAAATACTCATAAAGTACTTCTTGAGGAGCACTATGTCCGAAAGTGTGCATATGACAACCAGCGTGAGCGTATCGTGCCCATCCGAAAGAACCCCAAGCTTCGATAGCGATGACTAGTGATGTTGAACTCGGTAGGATTGATCGACGGTAGGATGCTTGTTGTCTGTCGAAATGCTTCATCGAAGGCATGGAGACGACTCGGACTTTATGGTTCGATTCCTTTGATAAGACTTGCGCGATTTCGATAGCTCGGCATACCTCCGCTCCGGTGGCTATCAAGACGATATCAGGCTTCTCGTCTCCGCCATGTACGATGTATCCCCCTTTAGCAACAGCATTCCGGTTCGACCCCTCGAGTAGTGGTACACCCTGTCGACTGAGAGTGAAGATACTGGGGATATCCTCGGTGAGCGCGACCTGCCATGCACCGATGACTTCCTCTGCATCAGCCGGTCGGATGAGGTTGATATTCGGTAAAGCCCGGTAGAAAGCGGCCAAAGCGATAGGCTGATGGGTAGGTCCATCCTCGCCTATACCGATCGCGTCGTGTGTGGCTATACCGATGAATCGGAGTTTCATGAGTGCTGACATTCGGACAGCCGGAGCGGCGTAAAGCCAGAACATGAAGAAGGTTGACATGACCCTATGAGGCGTTAGTGACGGTTTAAAGGGAAAAGAGGGCTGACGCACGGGAGGAACATCCCCTTTTGGTAGGCGGCGAAACCATTGCCTACCGCGACCATCGCGAACTCACGGATACCATATCGGATCTGTCGTCCAGAGTAGTCACCAAGCCCACTGTCAGGCTGCGGTACATCAGCTTATTTCCAGCCCAGGAATAGATTTGTACTGATCTTTTGAAACTCGGTCATCCCGTCCCAATTGACGAAAGTTGATTCGATTAGATCCGCGCTCCCCACCACAAAAGTCTTATCATCCGGCACCAAAGTCTTCAGGACAATCCCACTAGCCTTCCTCGTCGCTGTCTTCTCCTTGGGTAACTTGCTCTTTGGCGGTAACTTTCCCTCCCAACCATCGAGTAACTTCCCTTCTATCCGCCTTTCCAACTCCTTCCCTTCCTTCGGGTACTCAGCTTTGTACTTTTCAAACATTTCGTTCCATTCCGCCTCAAGTTTCGCTCCCTGCGGCTTACACTCGGCGAAATAGTCATACACCTTCGAGGGGATGACAAACTTTTCGTCTGGGTTGAAGCCGAGTTGAGTTTTCACGTAGGTTACGTCATCATCGCCTAACGCAGCACCGTGAACGCTACCTGAGTCCTGATTCTTCGAGCCGAGACCGATGATCGTTCGGATGTTGACGAGGATGGGTTTGCCTTTGATTGTCTTCGCTTGATCCAACGCTTCGATGACTCCGGCAAGCTGTGTGAGCTTAATAGGGTATTATACGAGGCGAAACAAAAGCGACACCCACATCGTTTGACCCATCCATAATCTCAATGACATGCCAATGCATCGCTTTGAGCTTTGCAGAGACATCATCGGTAAAGCAATTATCGATCGACCCGTCAACCGTGACTCGATTGTTATCGTAGATCAAGATCAAGTTATCCAATCCCCAATGTCCAGCCATCGAAACAGCTACTCCTCAGCACGATCCACCCCACTGTACTTCCAGCTCCGACTCACCTTCATTCCCCACACCTTCTTGCAGACATCCATCTCCAGTAAAGCACCAAATCTTCCCAGGAGCGATATCGTATCCCGGCTTATCGTACGTCGCAGCCACCATCTTCCCAGCCATAGCCATCCCAACAGCATTCGCTATCCCTTGTCCAAGCGGTCCAGTCGTAACCTCGACACCAGGGAAGTCAATCTCAGGATGTCCAGCAGCGATCCCGTCCGTGACGGGAGCGTGATACTTCTTGACCTCGTCTAAGGTCCACGCGGGGTAACCAGTGAAATGGAGCATGAGGTATTGGAGGAGACATGCGTGTCCAGCGGAGAGGACGAAGCCTAGTCGGGTTTCAGCGAGAACTAAGAATGAGAGTGGGTGGACGGACGATCGCGAGCGAACCAGTCTGGGTTCAAAGGGTTGTATCGCATTTGATAGCGCCAGAGTGCTACGCCTATTGCGGCTGCACCCATGACCGTTCCAGGGTGACCACCTTTGAACTGAAAGGCATTAACGAGATATGACCGAGCCTGGGGATAGTATACTCACCTGTTGACACAAGTCGGCAACGAGACATCGTATCGTATTCAATACGAGAACTTCCTCTCCAGGCTATAAGATCGTCAGGACTGCTCCTTCAAAAGTAGGATGAGGAATGACTCACTGACGCAGCCTTATCCGTGATTTTAGGTTGTTTGGATAAACCACCGGAATGACCGGGAGCAGTATCAGCAGCAGCGATAGACGGTGCCATTGTTGCGATGTATAAAATGATTGCGATTCAAGAATGTTAATATCGATACCAAAGTTTCGAAACAGAAGAGATTATCTTGCACCGGGCCGAGGGTTTGGCTACCGGCCGGGCCGAGTGTACTGTACGAGTACGTCGAGTACCGGAAAAATTCAACGGAACCAGATGTGTTATGCCACGTCTTGCTAGTCTGGCTTTTTGATACGAGATTGGGGTCTAGCCTGGCTACAGAGTCTGGTATTTGGTTATTTGGTCTCCTTGATACTTCGCTTAGATTGATCCTGGTAGGAAATCGTTCGCCATGACGACCATCCCGGCGCGTCTTGCCAAGATGTCGGGGACATGCTCGACGCTGGAGGAAGCTAGGCAGATGAGTCGGAATGCCTATAGAGCATGGTGGCGTTCGGTGAGTAGTAATCCCCGTGAGGGCTAGATTCACAGCTGACTATGACCCCTTCGCAATTCTCACATTTCATCTGATCTTCTCGCTCGGCTATTCCTGTCGACGTTCCTCTTGATACCTACTTTCACCTTCCGCCTTCCCTTCGATGCTCTTCCTTCCGCTCGACTCGCTGCGTTCGTTTGATGAGCAGGCCCCCGAAATCGTCTCCATCTACGCCCTTCACATCCCCCCTTCCTTGATCCGCCTCAAAATCCGTCAAGATATCGAACGGAATAAACACATCGACAATTTGGCCATCATCAACTTCATGCTCCTAAAGAATCAGCAGGAATATCAGGAGACTATGAACTGTTGGAAGCAGGAGGTATGTCATCCTACTCCACTTGCCTTCAAGGGAATATCAACACCCGCTGAGCTGAATTGTCGATGAGCTGTTTCAGCTCATCACCTATGTTTCATCCTCAGCTACACATGCTGATGAAACGTAGCCCCATATCATGGCTTGGTTCAAACAGTACGACGACCCACCACCTCCCGTCACCTTCCTTGACAAGTTTTTCGCCGGACGAGACGATCCCAAACAGGTCAGCTCGTTCTAGGGATGATGGATGCATGGTATACCCAAAATATCGCTACAGACGCTACAGATGTCGGCCCGAATCACCGAAGAATCACGCTCCCGCAGCCACCGCCGCATTGTGCAACTCCACCTCATCCACGCCATGGAACTCCATTTCCACATCAAAGTCCTGATCACCATCTCGCATCGCCGAAGGAGGCGGCGCAACCGTCGGACCAAGCTCCTGTACCGCTCTTGCCGCTTCTTCTTCATCCTTTCTCTGCCTCTCTAGGATGTCGTCCAGTGTCCAGAGACTGTGTCCCGTCTGAGTATGATCGAAAGGCTGTGAGATCTGCCGGATGAATTTTTTCGACAATGAGATGGCCATATCCGTCGACATGTTAGAATGCGCTTCGATGATGTACTGATCGATCCACTTTGGCAAAGTTTCTCGCTTATCTTTCCGTGCGAAGCGCTACATATCGTAAGCACAAGACTCATAAATCTCGCAAGACCAACCTTGTCCGCGAAAACCATGAGACCCCAATCGGTCTTACCACGAAGTACACGTCCAACACATTGAGCGGCATGTCGCATGGCATCGAATGTAAGGAACTCGTTTTCCCGTATCCGATAATTGTCTCGGAGAAACTCAAGGCGAGCTTTGAGGATACGCGACTCCGTGTACTGATATGGGATGCTGCGGACGTCAAGCCGTTCAATCGAGTCTGGCACCGCTTACCCAAACATGATCACAGCTCGTCCATAGTTGTGGTCGAAATCGATCCCTTCGGACACCTTCCCTCGGGCTACAGACAGCATGACCGCTCCTCGCCCGTTGTTACAAGCCTGACGTTGTCAGCTTCATGACCATCATGAATAATAAACCTACCTCTCGGTAGTTCTTCAAAGCGATGCTGGTCTCCATTGCATCCGGCGTCTCCACGAACAGTAGCTTGTGCTTCCACACCTCGCTCAAGATGCCCTGCGAAGATCAACAGGAGAGATGGAGCATGTCGAGGCACTCACCATATCGTACCATGCTGAAACGATCGATTCCATATACAAGTAACTGGGGAAGAAAGCAACTACTCCATCCGGGACAACTCGACTCATCTCCACCAGGATACTCCCAAAGTTTCGGACTACCGCCGGATCGTTCCGGACTTCGAATCTGGATGATATCGGTACTTGATCCGATCCGCGCGTGATGACCATAGGGAAGAAGGCGTTTCGCTGCAGTGTCATCGGGTAAGACACCGATTTGACCGGGACGAATTGCAGCATCTTTGGATACATGTCGAGAGGTGAGATGGTTCCGGAAGTGATAATGACGGATGAGAAGCGCTCAAAGACTGGCGCGATAGCCAAAGACGGGTCCAGACAGCTGATGAGAGTCAACGTCTGTGATTTTGCCATTCCCATTTATGTACAGCATAGCGAACTCACGTCAAGTGGAAAACAGGATTCGGCACTGTAGCGTGCTCGGTTTCGTAAGGTTCCAGAATGAGAAGGAAGCCTTTCTCGTATGTCGCGACGAGCGTCCCGAAGCCGGCAACCTTTTGTAAGGCGTAATGCTCATCGATATTGCTTAGCTCGAGTGTCCGCACGAGCGAGGTTAGACGTTCTGCAGCGAATCTGAGGTTCAAGTCAGCTTTCCATCCTACCTTCATTACCATTGAGCGACCTACTTGAGAGGCCGTCGTTCTATGTATGTGATCTCCTTTAAATGAGCGAGGAAAGATTGTGGTGTTTCTGCGACGACATGAAACACTCTCATCCGAGTCTGCGGGTGAAATCAGTATTGGGGAGGTTGCCAGATGGATATATCAGCCGACCTTGAGATATTCGATGAATCGCTTCAAGAAGGCGATGAAATGTTCTGCTTTCCGTATATTGCCCGGGACAGCTTCATCCAGCATATCCTTCGACAGTACTGGTATAGGAATTTAGCGAATTGTTGAGGGTGATATGCGGAACTCACCTGGACTAGATAGCATGTCCTCGTCCTCACGCGCCTCATTCGCCTGCTGAAGCCCGGACACAAGCTTTTCATACTCGCTTTGCAGCTTATCTGCATCGGTCTTCTTGATCCTACGGCATATTAGCTGGAAGTCTCATCGACTTAGACCGACGTACTCCTCGATCTTGTCACCAATCTTATTGACACTTCTTGCTGCGGAATCGAGCATTGGTCTCGTCAAGTCAACCGATAATGATTCGATGCAGACGTTGTCTAGGTAGGACTATGAGAAAAGCTCGTGAGAAACTGATCAAGGACGAGCTGACCGATGTTATGTGCCTCATCGAAAACGACAATACTCTCCTTGCTCATCTCCGCTGATACCTGCTCCGCCACCTTCGGGTCAAGCAGGTAGTGGAAGGAGTAGATGACGATGTCAAGGTACGGCAACTATGTTACGTTATCTGAGTATACTGAAATGGGGGAAACGTACCATCCGTCGAATCGTGAAGTAAGGGCAAACCCCCTTTTCCTGGCCATACTTCTTCAAGTCGTCCAGCGTATACACGCCCGGCGGTATCAAATTGCCCGTCTCATAGTTGTTCAGTTCCTGTCAGAGCCGATGACTCATAAGCAGTGACGTAGCTGCGAGAGGCAAAGCTGATCGGTTGACAAGGGAAATATCGGCGCACCTCATGATAGCTACACAGCGGGATACTACCAGGATTCGCCCTCCCTTTCTCACAAGCGAATGCAGATGTCAAATCCCGACATCTCGAATCGATCACCTTGCCTTTCTTCTCCTTGCTCACCTACCCATCCATCAGCATGAACCCAACGTCCCTCGTCCGCGCACTTCCGGGTGAAGACACAGATTCCGACGACTGGTCAATCCCAACCCCCTGAACTCATCGTCCTTGGCACCCATCTCCATCCGATACTCCATCAAGCGCTTCAGCTCGGCCAGGGCTTTCTCGATCTCTGGAACTGTTCGAGAGCAATAGATGAGTTTCCGTTTGGTCGGGTAGAACTGCCTTTTGCATCAGACTGAAACCAAAGCAGAGGAAAGGTAGATGGACCTGCATGTATGAGACGATGAGTGAGAGGAGTGAGACTGTTTTCCCGGTTCCTGAAGGCATTTCCAGGACGCAGTGGCCCTACAAATGGAGTCAGTCTGGTGTGCTGCTTCAGTCGGCGTGGTCACCTACACCGGCATCGAGGGTTTCCTTCAGGTCGGTCATGTATGAGTACTGCTCTGAGGACCGTGAGCGGAGGGCCAACATTGTCAGGTATGGGACAGATGCCTTACCGGGATAAATCCTGTCAGAGTGTGATGCAGTGAGCACGATCGTCCAGGAGGACGGATGACTGACCGGTCATAAGGGAAGAGAACCGGAAGGTCTCCGATGGAGAATTTCATCTTGACAGTACACCCAGCTACAACTTGGAAGGGAGGCCCCACCGAAGTGTACGAGTCTCTCTGTTCACTTTGTCAAGCGAGTCCCTGGGATTGGTCGCTCTACCGAGAGCTCAATGGCCAGATTCCAAAGATCTTCGCTGTGTCGATTCATACTTCGAGGGCCCCGGTTGACTGAGAATCAGGCTAATCAAGGGGCACCAATAAGATTCCGGCTGACCGGATCTGTAGCAACCGACAAGTCCATCTACCCAAGAGCCCGTTTCGACTTGATGACGATCGAAACCATGTCGGGAGGATATGTGCCGGATTACAACTACCACCCTCCTCCTCAAGACTTGAAGCCCACAAGTATCGCCCCAGTTTCGCCCTTGTTATCACTCACTCCCCGCCAAGAAGACCGCCTCCATCTCCATCTAGACGATCGATTACTCTCCCTCGAGCGAGACGAGCGAAAGCAGTGCGTCCCTCTTCACCTACCTATACTTCAGTCCAATCTGATGAAACCCACCAGTGCTTTCGGGTCCCTCCAAGCTCTTCTCGGGAGATTATTACCTTTACTCCACCTTATCCTCCAGATACCACCTGTCGAACCATGGTCTTCGCTTCGAATATCATACCTCTTGACTTTCACTGGCTCAGTCTCAACTTACATCACTTCCCTCCCACTCGTCGTATTCCCTTCTCGAGCTACTTCCCACCATCGACAATGGGACAGGAATGGTAGCGGTGATGCGGTCATTGAGGAACAAGCTGGCCGGACGATGCGAGCTCTCCTTGACTTTTTGGGAGAGGTGGATAAGGGATGGCAAGCTGTCTTGAGGGGCGATGGGTGGTTTCCCCCTTCTCATACTGGTCCCCGGTCTGGAAAAGCTGTCAAGGTGGATTATGGCGGTTCGGTCGGAGGTACAGAACGGTACGACCTCCTTCTCGCTCGGTTTTCGGCTGATGGGGATCGACAGAATACGACTACGAAGTATCATCATCGCTGGTCGGGAGAAGATACTCGCTTGGGCAAGGACATATGGTAACTGTGGCGGTACTACCTTTCCAGGAGGAGACGGCGAGAGCAACGGGAATGGCGACGCTGAAGACGGGGGAGCTGGCTGGGAATGGGAAGACGAGATCATGGGGTTATTAAACGGGACTTTGGGAGCATTGGCCGAGCTCGACTATGGCAGAGATGATACATAGCATAAGCGTACTGCTTCACAAGATCGCTACAAATCCTTCAACCGACAACCACCGAGAAACCCTCTATGGCGAGTCCAAACCCTGCGCCGCCTCAGCCTTTCTTCTCGTCAGCAAAACCGCTAGATCCTGCCAAGCTCCGCCTGTCCGGGCTAGGCACTTCATCCTCGGTCCTTCCGTTCCACCCGGCATAGATCGCCCAGCCAGCTTCAACAGCTTCACACCGACCGCTCTTTCTCCCGCACCAAACACGAAATCGCCCTTCCACTCCTCATCATCCCTCTTCCTATGGCCCTTCCGTAAAGGCTGGTCCACCCGACCGACAAATAGATCAAAGCTCGTCTCGTGGATTGTGGACTGGACGTGCTGGTCGAGCAGGTCGTACTTGCTCGGCTGGAACGGGTCGGGACTCACAGCATTCAACTTGGAGTACGAAACCGCGGACATGCGGGATGCGGGACGGGAGATTTTTGCACCTGGTGTCGGGGATGAGGCGCGGAAAGAGGAGGGTGGTGCTCGAGACAAGCTTTGACGCGGATGAGGTGCCGTTCGTGGAGTATTTCCAGATGAGAACGACCGATTGCCTAGGTTGGGAGCCATGCTTGTCCTCGGTTGAAAGGCTGAGTAAGGGGCACTGGGTCGAGGTTGACGTGGTTCAGGCGTCTTCATCGATTGGCGCGCTCGATGTAAGTGATCTTGACCTTGGTCCGCTGTCGAAGCCTCAGACAGGAAAGCATGGGTATGCGATGTTGAAACGGCTAGAGCTGGAACACTCATGATCCCTTTGGAACTCCGCGGTTCTGCCTTGTTCTTCGGACTGATAACGGGGATGCGACTGCCAGCCGCATTAGGTCGCGACATGACGCCACTCACAACGGAGCTTGCGGAAGGGGTACAGCGGGTCGGGCTAACAGCACCTGCTCGTGAGTATTGCGAACCGAAAGATGTGTATCGCCTGGTCGTCGGGGTCTTCTGAGTCTCGGTTACCGGCTTGGTCAAGGTGTTCCAAGGCGGTCGGTCGAGGTCAGTACGTGCAGTGGAGCCAGAGTGGTGGGACGACCTTGATGAAGGACGCCGTAAAGGATGTATACTCATGTCGGGCGAGAGGGAAGGCATGGTATGGTGGATTGCAGGAGATCCGAGTGATGAATTGGACTGAAGAGAGATCCCCGAAGACACTGATGACCGATGACTGCCAGGAAATCGCTTCTCGTTGCCGTGACTTGATTTAGGTGCGACGAAGTAATCACCCTCATTCACATCATACGGCGAAGTAAGCACTTCGACGTTTCCAGTCGACGAGCTCGGGTTTGCATGGTATTGCGAAGTGATGAGCCGAATTCTTGCGTCAAGTTGTTGCAATTGGCGTTGAAGCGTTACCCAGCGATTCTGCATGTCACCGAATCTATAGGGATGAGCTGGATCAAGGTGAAGACATCAGCGAACCTTCTGAGCGTCTCGCCATTCTTGGTTGATCGCTCGGAGATGCTCCTTCCCATCATCTTCAAGATTTTATTGGTGCTCGGGACATAAGTGCTGTGTAGAGATGAGTCCGGACTCGGGACATTTAGATAGCTCACCCCTTTATTGCCTCGTGGCTCTTGACAAGAGACTGAAGCTGTGATATATTCGGCTGATCCTCTAGCTCCGCTTCAAAAGGGATCGCCATTGTCGATGCAGTCATCCGCTCCACATACCGCTGTGATAGTCAGCAGCGAGTCATACTGTTCTCGCCTTGGACCTACCGATAAGTCTACTAAGCTGTTGGTCAAGGGGTCCATCATTGCCTCCGCTTGATCTGCAGTTCTGACCAAGGAATATCAGCGCAGTCTAACTTAGGCGCCGTACTTACGTCCTGAACCGTACGAGCCATCCATCCTCCCTCAACTCCTGCTGGAGCATACCGTGCTGGGACGTCACCCGTTCCCACTCCGCCTTTAGCTCTGCTGCTGCATTTGCGGTATTTTTGTCAAGACCATCGGACTCTGCGCAGATTGAAGCGATTTGTGGCGCAAGAGCGACGGACGACGTGTCAAGAGCCAAGATCAGAGTGTCTAAACGAGATGTCGAAGGGGTAGAAGAGGAAGATGTCGGCTGGGTAGACGTCGAGCTTTGGTAACCATGCCGGAGCTCCTGGATCTCTGCGATAGTTTTGTGAGCATACTGAATGCCGTAGAGACGAGGAGATTCGCGGACCATAAATCTGATCGAGCAAGCGGGCAACTTCTTGGGAGAGAGCTATCACTCTGGAAAGAATATCTCCATCATGAGCATCCGTCTCGCCGTTTGTTTCGGATATCTTCGCCTTGACGTCTTGGTTGGATGACCGCCTTGCTAACAGCTTCGGGGGTCTGGATGGGACTTCATTTCTATTAGGCACATGGGTGCCATTACTTATGGGAAGCAACGAATCTGAGCTGGACGTGGGGGTGGAGGGCTGAAGATCGTGCAAAGACAGCTGATTGAGGAGGGGTGTAAGGTTATCCGATACTCCAGGAGTAAGCGGCAGTTCCGTCATTGCCGAACTCGAGAAGTGGATGTTTCAATAGAGGTATGTTATGACGGTGACGACCAAGAAATCTCAATCCACGTCATGAGCAATGTTCAGCAGCACCTGAAAGCGCGAGGCGGGTTCTGGGCACGCGTCCTTGAATCCCACGTCATATGATCGACCGGTATCACCTGAGCGGTTTATTTTTGCCCGAATTAAGTGAGTTCTTTAGCTGTTCCTGAGAGCTCTCAACGCGCGCCATTCCTTGCTTCTGCTTGCTGTCTGTTCTTGATTCCAGTATCTCCAACGACATAAACCCGCAGCGGTCTGCAGGATACAGATATTACCACTCAGGAGTTCAGCGCTGGTCGTCCTGTCCCTCCCAAGCAGCCCTCCCTTTCGCGATTCGTTATGACGTCCACTGCTCCGACCTGGATGGATCTCTTGAATGACCTGAACCGAGCTGTAGCAAAGGAACAACCCGATGACGTCGTTCAATGGGGCGCTGACTGGTTTCAAGCGAGGCTCAAGCGAGATGTAAGTAACGCATTCAGGCTGCATTGCACGAACTTCCAAGCTGATCAGTCCAGCGCGCTTCTTCCTTCACTCCTCCTTCTTCGAACCCAGCTACAGCACCACGTCGCGGACCACCCGGTACCATCTCTACACTCTCCCCGCCAGGCTCCCAGCACTCCGCACCCATGCCTCAATCTCCCTTCTCCGAGTTGGGTCCGTCCAACTCCCCCTTCGGCGGTCCTTCTCGCGGTCCTGCTGCATCTGGATCTACCCTATCCGGAGCGCCCCTCTTCTCAGCTCCCTTCGGTAGTGGTGGACTGAGCGTCGCTCCTCCACCTCGATCTGCCAGTCCGTTTGGCGAGAACGGACCCACTTTCAATCAGTCGCCTTTCGGTGCTCCCCCTGCATCCGAAGATCACCATGATGAGCCGCAAATCCCGTCATACGCGCTCGGACGGCGGACCTCTGTTTCCGCTGAATCCCTAGTCCCTGCCAATCATCGGTCCTATCCTTCAAGCGGTCACCTGGATTCTACCCTCGAAGAGGAGGACGAGACCACTCCGAACCCGAGTTTAAACGCCATGCCAAGCTTCCCCAAGACGGAAGAACAGCTCGCCCGGATCCGCGCAGCAATCAAGCCGAATTTCCTGTTCCGCAATCTCGACGATGAGCAAGAGACCGACGTACTGGCCGCGATGAAGGAGGTGAACACCAGTCCTGGAGAGATGATCATTGAGCAAGGAGCGGCGGGAGACTTCTTCTACGTGGTAGAGAGTGGAAAGCTTGAGGTGTTTGTGAAGAGAGAGGGGCAGGTCCTTGATCCTGAGAAGGGTGATAAGCCGGCGTTGGGGAAGAAGGTAGCGACTTGTGTCGAGGGGAACTCTTTTGGCGAGTTGGCTTTGATGCACAAGTGAGTTACCGTCATCTGGACGGCTGGATCTAGCTAATACATGACAGCGCTCCTCGTGCTGCCTCGATCATATCGCTCACCAATGGTACTCTATGGGCTCTTGATCGAGTCTCATTCCGCACCATCTTGCTCGACGTAAGCTCAGGGTCGACATCTCGACTAAGACCATGCTGACTGTAAGATCTCCAGCACACTTCACGCAAACGTCGACTGTACGAGTCCTTCCTATCCCAAGTTCCCATCCTTACCTCCCTTCAGCCCCAAGAACGGGCCAAGATCGCCGACGTTCTCGAATCCCGTACATTCACTGAAGGGGAGAACGTCATCCGTGAAGGGGATGCGGGAGAGGAGTTCTTCCTCATCGAGAGCGGGATGGCGGTCGCGGTCAAGAAGGATCCAAGCGGACGAGAGGTGGATGTCAAGCAGCTTGGCAAGGGAGATTACTTCGGAGGTACGCACTCTGCAGGATTAGCTGTGTTGAGCTGATCATCTCTTAGAACTCGCTTTGATCAACCGCCAGACTCGAGCTGCGTCAGTCCGGGCTGCAGGAAGCGAGAAGCTGCGTGTGGCGGCGCTTGGCGAACAGGCGTTTACTCGGCTGCTTGGACCTGTCAAGGATATAATGGCGCGGTCCGTTGGGGAACGGTATGGCTTCGCTGCGGGGCGGTAAAGCGGGATTCGAAGGCATTAAACTTGGACTAGGAGGAAGCATGTTCGACATGACACGGGTCCTGGCGTATTACGACTTCGATGCAATGCATTTTCAAGCTCGTTGCGAGCCGAGTAGAAAGGGGTTTGCACCTGAGTGCATTCACTACATCCCGTTTTCATACCTTGTGAAGCCAGATAGGATGCCTTGTGAAGGTGGAGGCGCTACCACACTCAGAAGAACGGGGAGTGGAACTTTCCGTTGTTTTGACTATATATTATTCGCTTGTTCGGTATAATTTCACGTCCTTTTCTGACGATTTCGTTGCGACAAACTCACGCACCACCGATCTCGCTCGCGATGAGATAGTCCGAGCGACTTGAAACGACCATGTATCACCTCCTAAAAGGCTTACACGCCCATCTCACCCGGAAGGACGAGTATTCAGTGGTGATCATCGGTCTTGACAATGTAAGCGGGGCCCGTCATTGGCTTATGGCAAGCCTCTACTGATCCAATACCATCTAGGCGGGAAAGACAGTGCGTAGTTCACGCTTGAGATCGGAGTAATTCACGAGCTGATTGGCTGCCAAGACGATGCTGGAGCAGATCAAGACGCTTTACAACCCCACTCCAGGGATGGCACCTGACAAGATCGGTCCCACCGTTGGACAAAACAGTGCATCCTCTTCATAACTGGATGAAAGGTCCCAGCTGATCCACATCTTCTTTTGGTTTCTTCCTTATGGTTTCTTCCTTACGCCCCCCTTCGTCTCTATTCGCTCGACACAGTCGGTAAAATCTCCCTCCCTTCAACGACACTCCGCTTCTTCGACCTAGGTGGTCAACGAGATATCCGATCCATCTGGCCGAGGTATTACGATGAATGTCATGCAGTGGTGTTCGTGCTCGATGCATGTGATCAAGCGAGGTTGAGTGAGACTTGGGAGGTGTTTGGTGGGTCGTCGTCCCCTTCCTTCACGTTTACACATATCTCCTCCTTTCCTTCCCTTCAATTTAGACAGTCCTCCACCTTGCACCCGACATCCCTTCACTATCATTTCCTCCGTGACTCTTCGCTGCCGAGAAATAAGCTGGGCTGATGCAGGTCTTCCAGACGAAGTGCTCAATTCCCCTCGATTACTGAATCTCCCCCTTTTACTCCTCGCGAACAAACAAGATAATCCCACCTCGCTGTCCGTTCAAGAGATCAGAGAAAGCTTCGATGCGTGGTACAGAGCAGGACTGAGCAAGCATCACTCCGACGATGAACATGACCAGGCGTCAAGAACCAACAACCAGGAGCGGGAGGGGCAAGAGAGGAGAGCCGAGGATAGATGGGATGATGGTGGTGCGAAGGAGGAGAGAATGGCTAGTTTGGATGTCATGGGTGTTTCGGCTTTGGAGGGGTGAGTCCGGTCTTGAGGATTGACTTTGTTAACGGAGTAGAACGGGAGTGAGAGATGCTGTCAACTGGCTGTATATCCGGGTACAGAACGCTCGGCAGATGTATGTTCCATTTGCTTGGTTATGGAAGGTTACTGACGGCTGGCTGCGTAGTGAAGATAGATTTTGAGGTCGTATGTACGGGTCGAGAGATATACCCAGCATCCAGCGTTACCTCCTCTCCCCTCTTCAGCTGTTCCTTCTGCGATCGCTATGCATAGCATATGTATATCGGCTATTAATCCTCCCCGACCAGCGGTATCTTTGCCTGGATCATCTTCGTCGCTATCTCAAAAAGGTAGTCGAGGCATTCACACTGCGTCTTGCCCTGTTCCCATGTGTTTCCTTCGACAATACATCAGCTACGTCCATCCGCAAATCTGAGCGCCTCACCCCAGACGTAGACACCATGGCGTCGAACCAATATAGCCGGTGCATCAGGATACTTCTCCATCGCCTATGTTCCAACAGCATTAGCCCGAGAAGGGTGAAGTTTAAGGCGAAGTACGTCAGACATCCCATACGTCAGATCCTCCTCATCCGCGGTATTCTCGATGATCGGTACCTCGAGCGTATCGTAGAACCTTAGAGCTGAACCAACACCGCCTAGTTGAACCCCTTTGATCATTTCTTGGTGGGAAATACGGAAGGTCTTCGCGTCGTGAGGGAGGAGCAGTGTGAGGAGGACTGAAACGGTTTCAGTTGAGCACACTTTACATCGAACGAAATGGAATTTACCAGCATGTTGGGAATGGGTATGAATACATGCTCCAGCAGCTCGTAACGTGAAGGCATTCCAAAAGAGGGGAGTACAAGCGGATTCTTTCAGACCCTACAAAAGTTATCAGAGTAATTCAGATTGTCGTGACCAGACCTATCCTACTTTCTTACTAGGTATTCGAAGGAAATCTCGTTTCGAACCTGGTTTGGGAACGGAGGATTGAGCGAAGGGGAGGACGAAGATATGTTCAGGTTTTATACGTTCTTTCTGTACCCCTGATCACGCATATCAGCATGCATGTTTCCGGTTTAGTCAGGATATAAAGGTTACCTGATGGAGCGAGGTAGACGTTTTCTCTTTGATATTCGGTTCAGCGGAATTCACGAGGATCAACGCCGTTAACCGCTCACCCGTGCCGTATGCTGATACCTGGAAAGACTACTCAGCTATGCCTCTCATTGCCTGGAGAGTATGCCTCACCTCCGCCAGTCCCCGTCACCCATCCCAGCTCTAACTTTTGAGTAAGCGAGCGACTCCTTACAGTCTGAACCATCATACTTATTGTAGAATTCTCTGCACAATTCGCAAATCAGGTTGGCCGGCTAAGCTCACCCGTCAGTCAGGCTATCAGCGAATGTGAGCGATGTGACACTTACATGTTCAGGATCGTGACTCCATATCAGATCGTCCGGATCATCCCCATCTCTATTGGTAGGTCCTCCCTCGATCCCATCCAGTACCGGAGCAATCACTTCCATCGCCTTGATCTTGTCCGGTGATATCGTCTCAACGGGCGGTATTGATGATGGTTCCGTTTTCGCGTGAGGTGGCTCATCTGCTAGTTCCGATGCGAGCTCTTCAACGGTCTCTGTGTGACCGTTGGGTAATGGGACCACGTCGCAATCGGCCATCGCTGGAGTGTCGGTGGAAGGGGATGGTACCGCTTTGGTGTAAGTTCAGCCAAAAATGTGGATGCCTTTCAAACGCACTACTTCCGCCGGAAACGGAGGAAGGTCGTGATCCCTCGTTATCAGCGTGTACTGTACTGTCGATGAACGCAATTTCAATGGAAGTCGAACACCCTATCCGAATCCCCCAATTTGCGCTGCCACAGTTCGTCACACGCTTAGGACACAGCAGTCTTATTGGAATAGACAGTTCCGCTTCAGCGCGTGCTCAAAGCAAGCGCTCATCAATTAGCATCCAGCTGCACAATTACGCCAAGGATTCAGAGGTTTGTTCTTTGCCCTCTACTAGCATATCCATCGATATTCACCAAGATGACTTCCCCCCATCCACAATCAACTCCGACCCGGTGATATCTGCCTCTCAGCGATAGTCTCACTTAGGCGGTTGGACATACAAGCCGCATAATCCGACAACAAGAAGATGGCAGTACCAGCTTGTTCGTCCGCCGTACTGATCCGCCCGACCATCGTGCTGTCCTCACAAAATTTCTTCTTCTCGGGATCCACTCGGAACCGTGAGTTCAGGTCGGTGCTACAGGATATTAGCTCGACATCTTGCTCAAAGCGAAGTCAGGCACTCGACGTAACCTGGAGACAAGCAGTTCACCTGCAGACTTGAGCTGGTGCTATGTCTCGGCTTTACAAGGACTCACCAAGATCCCCATATCCCGCCATTCCATCGCCAGGCTTTTCGCAAGCAAATTGATAGCGGCCTGTAGTTCGTTTTCAGCGTAATGAACGTCAAAAGGAGTATGTGGGAGGCAATGTTGCACCTACCTTGGAAGGGTTATAGAAGCATTGAGTCGTGTCGATGTTTGCGATTTTCGCAGACATTGCTACATTTCGTCAGCAACTTCTTCCGGCCAATCGCAAAATCGCGACTTGCATGAGACGAAAACTATCCGACCATTCTTATATCCGTGCTCCTTCCATAACCTAGATGACATCAGGTTTGACGCATGTGAGGATAAGGTTGACTCACAATGCAGCTGCTTGAGCACAGGTGAAACTCCCCCACAGATTCGCATCCATCTGCGAGGAGTAGTCCTCCTTCGTCAACTCCAGAGCAGGTTTCATCACTACCACCCCTAGATCAAGATCAGCTCGATAGTTGGTTGAGCCAGGCGACTGAACAGAGCGACTTACCCGCACAGCAGACTACCCCTCCGACCGGCCCAACATCATGATATATCGTCCCGAACAGCTCAAGGATCGCTTTCTGATCACCAACATCGCATTTGTACGCCTACCCAATCCGAAATCACTTCTCAGCTGGGAAGGATGTGACGAGGAGCGAATGAAGTTGATGAGGAGGACTCACGACACATCGGACATCGTATTTCTCGGCGATGGATTTAGCTACTTCGGGTGCATCGGGAGATTTCTGGTAGATGATCGCGACGTGAGCTCCGGCTGTCCCTTCGTCAGTCCACTGAATCAGTCCAGATGAGACACTGTACCTTGAGCGCATTGATGGCTTATCGCAAGACCAATACCCTTTAGCCTCGTCAGCTGCGATATGGATTCTTAGGCTCGGAAGGTGTGATCTTACTCGGTTTCCGCCTGTAACGACGATACACTTCCCAGAGAGGTCGACTTGCCAAACCATCGTGCGGACTTAGGCGATACTGAGTCCGAGAGCGTGTTATAAGTCAAAGACGTAACGCACAATTGATATGTAGGTTGTCCGCTTCTTCCGCCGAAAATGACAGGTCACGCGGAGACGCCTCCACCTCGGGAACTCCGACGCTTTTCGTAGCACGTTCGGTCGGAATTGTACCTGTGGACACGGTAGGAGTTACCTACGGTCGTATAGGAACTCTTTTGGGCGGCTGGGATGCATAGTGTGTTATTCCTGCAGGAATAGAGAGGCGAGGAAGCTGAATTGATTACGTAACTCGATTGGAGCCAAAAGGCTTTTCCGAAGCAGCTCGGAACTTCTACGCCCCCAAAAGTGGGAAACATTCCCTTGGAACACCCACGATTCCCAGACAGCCGGGAAGTTTCCCATGAGACCGTGTACGAAGGTTCCAACAACTATTGAGGAGGAAATATTCCGACTGGTTACCAGACAGGCTCTCGTCGGAGAGATCGGCGAAGTTCCCAATGAATTCTTCATGACAACCCTGTCTTAAGTTGAACAAGGACCTGGTTTGGAAGACCTCAGGAAAATACCACGTCGATTTAGAGATCATCCCGCAAACCCATGATTATGGCTGCGATGGTTCTAGATACCCAAAGCTACGTCAATCCGTCCAAGGCCGTAGTTTCCGCTTGGCTAGCGTATCAGGCGACATACTCATACTGGTCTCCACCCTCTCTTCCCTCACAGCACTCTCCTTAGCCATACTCCATCGAGGCAAGAGCGACTCATCCCGATCATCTCTGTCCAATGCTGTCGAACTTGTACCTGATCTGACTGAGCTCGAGGTAGGTGAACGACAATCGCGTTTTTTTTCGTGAGGTGAGGCCTGTCTCATACCCTCGTCACGATTTATTACTCGCACGCCGGAGGGACCGGGAGCTTCTGTTCCGGTCTGAGGTCGAAGATGATCGCTACCGGTCAAATGCCGCATGATGTCGTAACCATTCGAGGGTGGCGAGCTCTCGTAGTTGTCGCGTCGTAACGATGCCTCGGGTCCTCGTCCTTTTGCCGGTGCAGACGTTGTTGGTCGTTGCGAAAGGTGATCGGAAGGGAAGTTATGCCCAGCGAAATGTCCAGGAACACCGGAATGATCGACCCCTAGCGAGTCTTCCATTCGCTTGGGGAAGTGTGATGGGTAGAAGATATCGCCTGCTCGAACCATACCGAAAGCGCCTTCGTACCCACGTAGGTTCTCCGCGGTGAAGGTGTCTCGCCAACGGCCAATAAGGTGTCCGCCGGTTTGTAGGTACCCTCGCCATAGCCATCGACCCATTATGTGGCGAGAGTATGCGATGGCCAGAATGACCAAACCGTCCCACGACCTTATCCTCCCTCTTACTCGAGCCCAACCCCAGCTCGTACGACACTGGCATCAGCACAGCGCACGAAGGGAGACCTACTCGTCCACTGATGAGAATCTCCTTTGTCCAACCCTCTTCATCCGGATCATCGTCCTTGAACACTTGATGTCCATACCCACTCTCGATCCGCTTCTGCTCATCCTCGGGACCTTCTTCCTCATCCTCCTCGTACCCCGCACAAAGCATCGGTCCTTTACCCCCTACATCTTCGTTTCTAACTTTGATGAGAGTCTCCTTAAACTCCATCTCCGCGGCTTGCTCGGCGAATGTCCCGGTGTAAACTCCTCGCATGTTACCGGCGAGGATCTGACGATAGTGATCGAAGTCGTAGAACAGGAATTTGCCTCGCCAGAAACCTTCCAGATCGCCACGGAAGGTGAGAGGTGGTAGGCCGCAAGAGGTATGAGGGTCTTGACACACTGAGTTCCGCTGCCACTCGCGATCGTGGTAGATTGACGGCATGATGCGTGTCATGCTGAACAGTCCTGGTCGAGCCGCATCGCCGGGAGATAGGGAGAACGTTGAGCTGCCGGCTTTCAAACCCATACGAGCGGGTTGACGTTCGAGAAGTCGGAGGAAGACGAGGTAGCAACCGAGGATGGCGTGAGGAGGTGCACGTCGCCAGGAGTATCCGAATCGCTTGTATGGTAAGGCTTTGGATCGCATGGTGACGTCAGGTTCGTGCTTTGCGCAGGATGGTTCGCAAAGAGGGAGTCGCCGGTAGTGCCAAGGTGCATATGTCACGTCGTATTTGGCACAAGCGAAGACGTATGGACGACAGATGAAGATTTTCTCGTCAACATCTGCAGGGGTTTGCTCCGCGACGGCGTCTGGATGTTAGCGGGTATCGAGATATCATACTCACCTGTCCCGGATAGTAATGCACACCACGTAGCCAAAGCCTTCTCCCCCGTCTCTTTCGGATAACCGGGGACGAGCGAATCCTTGAGCATGTCCTCCTTGTAGTACACCACGATCCAGCTCTGAAAGGCACATTCGTTCGCAAGGAACGGGACGTTCTTCCCATCTAACCTTCAGCTCAAATTAAACAACGACTACTCACCATTCTCCGTCAAGAGGAACCACAGGTTCCACAGGTCCGCAGAGACCTGCTCCATATCGCATATACCCGGTATCTCCAACCGACCCTGCTTGACGACCTGTCTCATCCTCCACGATTGCTCCCATCGGGTTTTGTAATCTATCGCCCAACTCCGAGGGTCATTGAACAAATCGAAGACTTTTCGGCCTCTCCCTGCGACGTCTGCCAGGTGATGGACCATCCAATCATATCGTCGCGAAAGAGCTGCATGATCGAATGTTGCACGAAACAGACGATTGTATAGCTGAGGATTGTTGTCAAAGGATATGGCTTCGTAGATGGATCGACTAGTGAGGAGGAGTGGTAGCAAAGCTGACGGGTGCCGTCCAATCCCGTCGTCGTCGACGACAAGATCGTAGGCGATATGCGCTAAAGCTTCCCTGCAAAGCGTCTCCAATCCCGATTTCTGCCTCCGTTTCGTCTGACCCGTCATAGCGTCGTAAGGTGAAGTGACATGATACGACGATGAAACTGAGCTTGGCGAGCAGATGAAACCCAACGATGTCTTCTGTTGTTGTTTTGCTGGTGGCGCTGCGATTGACCTACTCATGATCTTAGTCATCAAGGGCGGGTGATCACGGGGAAAGATGGCCTTTTTGATGGTCCACCTAAATTTGACTCCGAGGTTCGATCGGAAGGATTCGATCGGCCAATGCGGGCGGTATTGAGTCTTTCCCCGTGGTAAGCGACTCTTATGTGGTCGCTGCGTGCTGTCGCGACGGCTCTTAGTGCTGAATGGGTCTTTCCTAATTGTGTAAGTCCTTTCGGTGGCTTCGGAGGCAAAGACCAAAACAAAAAGCATCTGGGACCGCGATCGATAATTCCCTGACCGCATCCCACGATTACCGGATCCGAGTTCGATTGGGTTGCTTAATCCCGCGGAGATAATCCCACTGAGTCGTTTGAGCGGCTTTTAGGCGTTAAATCTCATTGGGAAATGGGTTCATGTTACCTTGGCGACGTTACCTGGGTCCGGGATGATCAGCACGTGTTCACGGCGGTCTCCGTGTGCCTTTTGCTGCCGAGCTCTATATAGCGACACCTCCGGGTGGAGATCGAAACAGGGCGAAAATGATCTCGGCGCAGTTTGACAATCTCGGCACGTCGCTGAGGAGCAAGAAAAGCAGGGGCGGGATGCCGGACCGCTCGGACCGCCTCGTGCGGAAAAAACACAAGCGGACTTGGCTGACCGAGGGGGTGGTCTGATAGGGGGTAGAAGGTGAAAAGCTTTTGCATGAGATTTATTACACTTCGAAGGGTCCTGCGAAAGGATGTAGGTTAAACGGCTCTGCAACATATGTCATGCTTCCTATCCTACACATTTACAAAGCATCCTATGTGTACGGGTCGTAAAGAAGGGACCGGAAGTAAATCTGATGCTTGTGTGAAGGGCTGCGGTACTCGAGTAGTCATGCTAACTGCCTTTCAGTTTAAAACAGATCCCTTTATGGGCATCCATGCACATCGCGGTCGTACTTTTGCACGAAGGGTGGTGGGATACTCAATTCTCCTTGTCCGGCAATCTGCTGGCTGAGCATGACCACCAGACACGCAACAAACGATCGCTTCAATGGACTCGTCCCGAAAACCTTACCGGGAGGAGTCCTCGCAGCAGAGAGGGTTATGAGTGGACTGACGATGCGCCATTAGCAAGCTCTCAGATAGGTCTTCAGCTTGGCCAAGGACGCAGGACTTGATTACTTAGCGATGATGCTGCTCTTTACAAGCGCGTAACGTAGTATAACGGCATATTGACCGCGAATCCATAAATAGAAGTCTGCGACGGGACCCTGTCACGGCGACATCAGCCATGAAGAAACAAGTACCAATCCACCCGAGAAGCTCTCTTGTGAGTGACCATGTCGTATCCCATCTGCAAGTCGCCGCTCGGCGGTGAACTCGACAAGAGACTGTTCCAGATGGTGAGGGAGTCCCGCCATGAACATTAGTATAAGTCGGCTTGTTGTAACCCCTGGTCAGTCACGTCAGGGCATTTTGACGATTTCGCGTGCATGACATGCGCCCAAACCCAGCAGTTGAGCCCTTCATTTGCTGAGTATCTCTATCCACTTCGCTTCTCCACGTCAGACATAGCGTATATTGCCTAATGGCTCGGCTCGTATTTCTGAATAGTCGATCTGGCTGTCTTTCTCCTCGTCAAGCTCGGCGACTACGGCGCTATACAGCAAGGGTCAGCCAGATCGCGAGAGGCAGCTCAACGCGACTAGAATAAGTCGCTCGAGAAATACGGTGGTGCTTGGTGCAAGCGGAAGAGGAATATGAGAGATGTGGGGGATACCTGAGAAGCAGGTATACGTAGACTCACACGTTATCCCCTTTGATCATGTACAGACCGAGCGGTATCATCTCGACTCCTTCTGCCGAGTACTCTCGCTCCACACAGTCCGCCATGACGAGGTTTGTTCGAATGTCGAAGCCTTTCAGCCTTCCCTTGTGTATCAAGTGAGTGGTATTTGGGCGGTACTGCTCACGGTAGGCTCACCACTATGATTCGCCCATCGTACAGGATTACTTGGATGAGGTCTATCACCACTTCGTCAGTCTACGTTCTGCGAATGGAGTGAGCGCCTGGAGGATACAGACATGCGAGAAGGGATGAGGAAGGATGGCTTTCGCCAAACTCACGATCAACAAAGCTCTCAACAGCCGACATTCTCCCCCTCAACTACGCTACCCTCCGCCGAGCAGTGAAAGCCCCCTCGATGGAGCCGATGCTCGAGCAGCTGGAGGGATGTACAGCTGGACGTATGAGAATCTTTGAACGTGTCTCAGGTGTTCCAGCGACTAGATTGAGAAAATAGTGAGAAGTTCTAAGGTTAGCCAGGCTGAAGCGCGAGGCAGCTTTCCACCGGATGCGTTTCCGGAACCTAATTAGGGCGGGCCAAGTGAGGCGATAACGCCGCAATTCTCCGCCTACGGCCGCGGCTGTGCCTTTCCCCTCTGCCTCAACACTTCATCCTCTAATAGCTGCCTCACCTGCTTCGTCCTCTTCACATTCCTTCTGTACTCCAGGTGACTCCGATATCCTTCAGTAAATCCTACTTTCGACCCTCAAAACACTCGTCAGGCCTGAAAAATCCTTCAACTACCATCCATTCAAGGCCCCTCCTGTACCTCCCTTCAACCGTCTAACCATAACAACCACCCGTCTCACGCTTCGCTATCATCATTACCCACATCCCCTATCATGGCGACGACCCACGTCATATCCACCTCCCACCCGGGTCAACACCTCTCCTCAACCGGCAGCCATTCTTCGAGTTCGAGCAATATCGTCGGGGTTCACTATAAGGTTGGGAAGAAGATTGGCGAGGGGTCATTCGGGGTAATCTTCGAGGGTAAGTGGATGGAGAAGAGAGACACTGCCGCATGATTAATGAGGCCTATGAACTCTTCGGTATCCGTACTTCCGTGTCAAGCATGACATCTCAAGCATGTTATTGTGATCAGCGATAAATGCTGAAGCTGTCGCCCTTCATAGGTACCAATCTGCTCAACTCCCAAACAGTGGCCATCAAATTCGTGAGCTCTCTCCTCACTAGACCTCGACTTGAGCTCACACCCTTCGAAGGAACCCCGGAAATCAGATGCCCCGCAGTTACGGGATGAGTATCGCAGCTACAAGATACTCAGCGGATGTGGTGGGTACAGTCTCGCTGAATGATCATGGCTGATCTCCACCAGTCGGCATACCTCAGGTGTATTATTTCGGCCAAGAAGGGTTACACAACATCCTTGTTATCGACCTGCTTGGACCATCACTAGAAGACCTGTTTGACATGTGCGGCCGGAAGTTTAGCGTGAAGACTTGCTGCATGACTGCTAGACAGATGGTATGATTGCTCGATAGCTGTCAAGTCCGATCATGCTGATCTCTGCAGCTCTCACGGGTCCAAACAATACACGAGAAGAATCTCATCTACCGCGATATCAAACCAGATAACTTCCTCGTCGGCCGGCCCGCGACGAAAGGGGCCAATACAATACATGTGGTGGACTTTGGAATGGCAAAGCAGTATCGGGATCCGAAGACGTTGGTGTCGTGGCCAGATCCTTAGATGGAGCTGATTTTCACCAGAAAACAACATATTCCCTACCGAGAACGGAAAAGCTTGAGCGGAACGGCACGATATATGAGTATAAACACCCATCTCGGTCGAGGTGAGTGAAGTGGAGCAGTTCAAGCTCCCGCTGACGACCGTAGAACAATCACGGCGAGACGATCTGGAAGCTCTGGGCCACGTCTTCTTCTACTTTTTGCGTGGAGGTCTGCCTTGGCAAGGGCTGAAAGCCGCGACCAATAAGCAGAAGTATGAGAAGATCGGGGAGAAGAAGCAGACAACACCGATCCCCGAGCTAGTGGAGGGTTATCCGCGCGAGTGCTCGTTACATCCGCCGAGATCTCGCTCATAGTTTGCAGAGGAGTTCGCCATATACCTCAATTACGTGCGGAAATTAACTTTCGATGAGACGCCTGATTACGACTTTTTGAGAGATCTGTTCTTGACGGCTTTGAAGAACAACGGGGATGAGGATGATGGAACGTATGACTGGATGTTGCTGAATAATGGGAAGGGATGGGAGACGAACGGAGTGAGTAGCTTGATCATGACAGATGAGGCGACTGACTCCTTCAGGCTGCTCCTGCTGCTGATGTTACACGGCGGGATACGCGGACACGGCCGGAGAAGGAGTACAAAGATCGGATGGACCGGATGCGCAGCAGTCCAGTAGGAGGCCCTTCTCCATTGTAAGTAAGCGGTAGGCTTACCGATGTCCCGCTGATCGCCACAGGAAACAACGGAAATCTGGTCAAGCAGTCTCAGCATTACCCAACGCCAGCAATCAGGCCATCGTCGGTGTTTCAGCTCCCAGTCCCCTCCCTGCATCACGTCGACAATCACAACAAGGTCACCCCTTTGCATCCATTACCCCTCAGGACCGACAAGAATCCTACGAACAGTCGAATATGGCGGTCCCATCTCAAGCTGGAATGCAACCGATAACACCGATGACGGTCAACGGGCGAGCAGGAAATACGGCGGCAAACTCGCAGCAGGTCGGGGAGGCGGATTTCCAAACAGAAGGAAAGGGAGGAGGAGGTTTCCTGAAGATGATCACCTGTGGTTGTTGCCGATAACAGTGAGTCGGGCTTGCCATGGGCGGAGCTTGGCTGAAAATGCGGTAGCTTAATCATTCTGACCTATACCAAAGCTCGCTACGCGCAACGATACTGCATTGTGCAAATCAACTCCCTAATCACCCAGTCCCGGCGCATACGAGCATACCCGTCAATATCAAACCCGGCAGGAGATTCACTTATTCATGTTGCTGCAGTGCAATGCAACCTAGATTCCCAAAGCAAGGTGCATGACATTTACAGATTGTTCAGCTAATCGCCGGCTTCGAGTGACCTTTCTCAAAGCTATGATTCAACCTGGCTGCACTAATGTTCCAAATCTAGCGCTTGCAATGTCATCATACAGCATCAATTGAGGAGGATGTGGCGTGGAAGTAGCGGAGGGGAGATGTTATCGGCGCAAGTTTCCGGCTACAACCCGCAGCTCCATCGCAGACTCGGGGAGTACATGTACACCACGATTATCCGACCACGCATGAATCAGCTCTTTGATCGATACGAACAGCTATTCAGGAAGGCAATAAGGCCGCAATTCCCCGGCTACGCACCGGTCATCCCAGATTTTGACCACCAAGTTTTCCAGGATGGGTACAACGCCGCAGCTCTCAAACTACACTTCGAATGACCGTTTCACCTGGTCCAAGTAAACGCCGCAAATCTCCGGCTACAGTCTAAATCGCTGTTCGACATGACCTCATATCGTCACGATTTGCCGTCTACACGGATGATACCGTGTCCATTCGTTAACGGCATTCACAACGGATTTCATGCAGCCATGACCTCCTCCCCTTTGACCAGATCTGCGCCCTGTCCTATGAAAGCTAGCGAAAGCGGCTTCGTTGTCGCCAATGCCATTTCTACTACCGCTTCGACCCTTCTTCTCAGCTCTTCCGATTCACATTCCACTCGCTAATCGTCAGCATAGTCCACTTGTGGTAGACATACCATCGAGATGAGATCTACACATGCAGTCATCCCGTCTACATTCACGTCTATCATCATCAAGTCGTCGTTCTCGTCACCGTCTGTCATGTCTTTCTGAGGAATGGATACATCGCCAAAATGTGCCGTCAAAAACATCTGAAAAGCCGAGAATCCGTCCTGGGTATGAGTGTCACCGTTGGTGTCTCCATTTATCCGGGGATGGGTGTGGGAGTGGGAGTGGGGATGTGGACTGGATGTGACTGCATGACTTAGCGGTGTCTTCGTCTCGGTTGACTCACGTTTGACAGTAGCGGGACTCGCATCGATGCCCATCAACAACGCCAAAGCAGAATCGGCGATCATGTCGTTGCTCGTGTTTGAGGACCATTGCAGCTCCGCAACCGTCTCGCTGACCAGTAACAAGCTGACAGCGTTCATGATCTATCTTATCAGCTTCTTCGCGATACCTGCCGCAAAATACTGACTGTGAGCATTGGCCGCTTCTCCTCGTCAAGGCCGTCTTCAACCTCGCCATACATCCCCTCAAGATGCCATCTAATTACTGACCAATCAACCCCAATGGGTATGCTCTGCTTCTGCACGATGGTACTTGTTGAGAGACCGGTGAAGTCGCGCAGGTCTTTCGGGTCAAGAAGGGTGTAAGAAAAGTCTTTGGAAATGAGGAGGCCCTTGACGGATGAGCCGTGTTCGGGTCGGGATGAAGCGAGAGAACCGATAGCCTATGGCTGTTAGTCTCGATAACACCGAGATCATCCACACTTACCTTGACCATCCGTTCGGTCCGGAATGTGAGAGTAAGAGGTTCGCAGTTTCTGGGAGTATGTATATTGATCTCCTGCCCTCTCGCGGCGTAGGTATCTCGCAAAGCCGCTCGTAATCGGCCCATCTGCGAAGCCTCTCCGTGCACTAGGACGATATGCTGAGCTCCGACCTCCTGGATAAACTTGGAGTTTTGTGCGTAGTCCACATGTGCACCGAAAGAGATCTCCTTGACCGTCAATCGTCGAGGAATTGTCCCGCCTTTCAGCGATTCGATGTGGTCTGGTTCCCCAAGCAGCGTCTAATTTCCATGTGAGCGGTTGTTCCAGCACACGATGTATAGCATACCCTAGCCATAGTCCCCTCAATAGAGTAACCCGTAATGATCGTCCCATTCTTCGGGTCCGGCGCCCAATCCTCGAGCAACTCCCGACTCAGGCCGAAGCTCATGAACTGTGCTGAAGCCATCACGACACAAGGTCCTTTTGTATCGTCCAATCGCCTCGCATCTTTCAGCCATTTGACATACTTGAAATCGAAAGGGTTATCCCGCCGTGCGAACCGTGATCGGATATTAGCGTTCATGGTGTGGACATAAGTCTTGTAGACCCGCATACCCCGTTGGAAGAGACCGGAAGCGAAATAGATTGGTATGGATTGGAGTTCAGGGTGTTCGTGCCAGAATTCGTCAAGAAGGAGGGCGAGCTCTTGGCCGTTACCAAAGGAGGGGATGGGCATGAGACATCGGCCACCTCTCCGCACAATGTTCGAGACGAGAGCTGAAATAAGCTGAGTCCCTCGCGTCACACGCACTTGTAAACTGCTCCTCTTTGTCTTTCCGGTCGGGAAGGGTATGAACGCCGAAAGTACTCTCGCAAATCATGACATCCGGCTTGACAGGCGGAACCTCGGCAATCACGAGATGTCGATCTTCCTCTCTGGAATAGTCGCCAGTGTAGAGGATCTTCAGACCGGCGATCTCGATGAGGAACATCGAAGCGCCTAAGACATGACCAGCGTGATAAGGGGTGAAGCGGAGACCACCGGAGATGACGATATCCTGGTGGTAATCGACGGCAATGGCGGATTGCCAGGATGCTTGCACATCGGCTTCGGTGTACAGTCGTCCAGGGGCGTCGGTGCTGTAGTCGCTTCAAGATTATCAGCCATAGTCCGGGACATCTCGCTCGACTAACTTGATCCTGACGGTATCCATCATCGTCAAGCCGTAGATCGCTTTTGTCGCATGGGTCATATAGACTTTCCCATGACCGTCTCGGAAGTCGGTCTAGGCAGAATCAGCACGACACACCCTGAGCTCGGGCAGCGAGGTGAGTAGAGAATCCCACCTTTTCCATGACATAAGGTAGCGCAGCAGCATGGTCAACATGAAAGCTAAATATTTCAGCTTTCAAACCCTAGCAAATGATCTCTTACTCACTGCGTGATGAGTATCGCATCCACCGTCGACCAATCCAGCTCATCAATGAAAGGTAAACTTCCCATCCCAGGGTGTGCCGGATGTAACCCTGCGTCGCAAACCACTTTCTTCCCCCTATGCTCGATGACGCAGCATGACCTCCCGACCTCTTGTCCTGCTCCTAGCATTGTGATAGTCAAGGGAGGAGTATCTTCGCCTCCGCTGATGACCTGGACTGGAGCGGAGCGGTGGTCATGTCGTCGAGGATGCCGTCGCATGGCGCCTCGGTACCAGGTTTGTTACCTATTTTGTCGAGTTCAAGGAGAGAGCAGAATGGAAGGGTGGACAACTATAGATCCGGAATTTCTCCGGTGGAGGTGGTTGGGGATGTCCCTCAAACCGGAAAAGCTCCATTCTTCTCCTCCCCTCTATACCCTTAAACCTGTCATGTCGCTGCAAGTGATACAGCTTCTGTGAGAAGGTCATCTGCCTCGAGCGGAATGTCGGAGGTTACTCCCATGTTGCCACCACCCTCCCCAGCGGCCACTACAGCTACTCCCTCCACCACCGCCTATTCCGAAAGCCAGACGAGTGGAGGGGTCATGTCGAACGGGACTTCGAACGGGGACAGCACTATCAACGGAGATGCGGAGAGCTCGAAGATGGTTTCGACGAGGTGAGTTTCCCTGCGTCGAATGTCGGCTGACGAGAACAGTACCGATCCCACATTTTTCGCTCTGAACCTTACGAGCTACCTATTCAACGTCGGGTACCTTGGCTCAAATTGGGCGGATATCCACCTCACTTTCTTCGATACCGGTGCTCACCTTCATAGAAGTGCGTCGATATGGGTACGAGTCAAGCTGATCAGATAGTCATCCTCGCTCGAAGTCCCTTTCTAGCGCATATGATGCTCAACGCCCCTCCCAGCTCTACCATTCACCTTTCCTTCCCAGATGAGAACATCACGTCAAAAGTGGGCTGTTCATCCACGAAACAAAAGATAGAGATACTCATGGTGCTTAGGCCGTCCACATAGTCCTTCAGCACTTGTATGACCCCTCTCAACACCTAGTCAATCCCGAAAACGCCCGCTCCATCCTCGCAACAGCCTTCTTCTTCCAAGGCATGCCTGAGCTCGTCCACCACGCCTATACCGTCTGCCGAGACTCCCTCTCCTCCGAAAGAATCATCGGCTACGTCCATTGGCTTGGCGCCTCGTCACCGAAGCAGGTTTATGGAAATCGTGATTCGGGAATGTCGTTTGGGACGGTGATGGTTCAAGATGGGAGAGCTACTCCCGTTCCTAGTGAGACTACTGAATGGGTGGAGGATGGGTTCGCTAGGTATGGTGAGTGGTCGGTCAGGTTGAAGCAAGACGTGTGAGCCAGTCCCACCTTTTTTCTTCTTAAGATGCCAAATCAAATAGTCTCGACTACCTCATCCGCATCCTTCCCACATCGCTTCTGGAATCCTCAGCATCGCTAGTCAACGACCCACTCCTTCTGTCCATCTACGCTCGACTCCCCTTCGACCTCTTCAAAACCTGCGTCGAGTCACCCTCCCTCCCCCTTAACACGGTACAGATGCGCTTCAACCTGGCGAAGAAGGTGATTGCGCAGCGGAAGAAGCTTGGTACGACGGGAGGTATGGAGGAAGCGGTGGTTCTGGCTATCAAGCAGGAGAACGAGGCGGCGGTGCATGTGACGCGCAAACCCAAGCGGCGGTCAGCGTTGTGGAAAGTGGAGGGGTAAGCGCAAAGACGAGATCCAAAACGGAGAGATTTGGGATTGTAATCGAGGGAGTTAGCATGAGGAAGTCGACAAAAGACGAGATCCAAAACGAGAGACCTGGGATTGAAATCGAGGGCAACAGCCTGAGGAGGTCGGTAGCGGGAGGCAGGGGAGGTCCGAGGCAAAACAGGGAAAGCTGCCCCTCAAGAAAGTACTTCATCATCTGCACATAGTCGGGACCTGTGATATCATGCATTCATAACGCTCAATGCCGTTTTGTTCATCTCATTGGAAGGTCATCTGCAAGATCCGCTCGTAATCGTCCACCACTGAGTCATATGTCTTTGCCAGGGCTTCTTTCCGTTCCTCTGGTGTCATCTGGGAGAGCATCTCCTACGAAGGCGTTAATTACAGGTAGCAAAGGTAGGAGCGGACTCACATAGTTGAACCGATACAACCGCGACTTGACCTGTAACCTATACGCTCTAACCTTCGCATCGTCCTTCCGATCCAGCCGCTTCAGCAGCAACATCTCAAGCAATCTATCGAACTGTCTCTGCACCCGTCAGCAAAAGTCCAACAGTGAAGGACCCACCTGCGCGACCTTATGCTTCTTCCGAAACCCCATCTCCCACTTCGCTCTCGGGCCTCTGATCCCCGACCCGACTCCCTCCATGAAGTTTGGATCTTCCATGATTCCCTGACTGATCAGATATCGCAGATCATTTCGATCTCGTAAATCCTCGAATGCTTCTGCTGGATCTTCGACCGTAAGCTCGGCCACTTCAGGACGGGTTTGGACGTGTTTAAATAGGGTTGAGTACAGCTTGGCTAAAGCGCTTTAGCAGGATTTTTCACGAGATTAAGGATGTAACCCACAGCCATGCCCTTGCTGTTGGTAAGGAGGGAGGATGACGAATTGACTGAGGCGTAATCGGACTTGATCGGGATAACACCAGAATGGGTAGACCGAGACGTAGCCGACGAAATGGTAGGTGGAAATGTGTGTGCCGGGCCGTTTTCTCCGCTCATATAGGATGATGAATTCCCATGCGTCCTCGTCTTCCTGCGAGCGAGACCTCAGCGGGGGAAGTGACAATGACATTTCGACTTACATGGACGTAGCTGCCTCCTTCGATGAAGAGTAGGATGAACAGCTGCATGCGGCGGTGGTATTCTCGGAAACCAGGGGTGCTCCATGTCGCCTACGTCCAGTCAGCCGGAACGACCCTTCACACCTCCAATTACTACGAGGAAGGATGCTCAGCCCACTTTGTACATCTCATACACCACCGCATCCTCACTATCCTCCTTCAACTCCATACTTTCCGCCTTCACACCCTGCCCATTTCCCTTCCCCTTCCCTTTCCCCTTCTTCCCCTTCCCCGGATTGAACGAAGCAAGATACTTTGCAGTAGGTCGAGCATAAGACCCGACTTTCTCGCCCAGGGGTTTAAACCTGACTGCATCCGCTTCGATAAGCTCATCGAAGGCAAAGGAAGATTTGGTGTAATCTGGCGGGATGAACTTGTATATCATGCCTTCTATATCATCCGGTGCGGTTGTTTCGGATTCGAGTTGTTCGTCGTAAGGAATTTCGAGGAGTTGTTTCAGGCTTCCTGAAGCGATGGAGAGCTGTCCTGACTGTAAGACTAATTCTACGAGGTGATGAAAAGGTTCCCACCTTGATTTCCAGGTTCTTGTAGCCAAAGATCTTCTCCTTCTCGCCGAAAATTGGGTAGGTGAATGTGGCGGAGAATGGTTCGGTTGTGGCAAGCTCGTCATTTAGGAGAGCATCGGTGTCGTCCAGAGAGCGAGCTGGATGAACAGGCAATCAGTGGATCAAAGGAGGCCAGGAATCGAAGTAACGGAGGAACATGAGGTCCAGCTGGAGTGGTTTTAAGATGTGAGAGGGTGTGTAGGTGGAAAGTAGGGCCAACAACAGCTCACCCAGACGTAAAGACAAGACTTCGTTGGAATTTTCGAGCCATTCCTCCAGCTCTTCGGACATCCTGGTATGGAAGTCGCTACTTGAAGCGAGGAATCTTCTATACTCGGTCACTATAACTTACGGGACGCGCCGAAGCAGGTTAAACACGGCCACGTGGCGATGAATTAGCTAAGAATGATCGTGAAGGAGTGGAAGATCAGCTCAGAATCAGGGATGACGACGTCTAGCTTCGTCGAGTCTACCGATTACCCAGAATTGATTCAGTCTGAATGTCGACCTTGCCTGTGACAGATTTTCCAGGCGTTGCGCTCGTCACTGGAGCAGGAGGTACCGGTACGTTGTCAAGTCCTGCTCCCTCAAGTGGACTTCCCCGCTGCGAGCGTCTCAACCTCTGTTTCATTTTGACTGACTCTATAGTCTAGGTATCGGTTCAGCCGTCGCCCACGACTTCATCCGATCAGGCTGTACCAAACTAATCCTAACCGACATAAACTACTACACTCTCCAAACCACCTCCACCTCCCTGAAAAACCTCGTCGACACCCTCCCATTCTCCGCTACGATCCTCACAGTCCCAGGCGACATCTCAGACCCACATTTCGTCGATATCCTCTTCGATCAGATTAAATCCACTTTCGGTAGGCTGGACTATGCGGTAAACTGCGCTGGGGTCATTGGGAATAATCGGCCGAGTTCCGAGACAAGTTTGGAGGAGTTTGATAGGGTTAATGCGGTGAATTATAGAGGGTTGTGGTTGTGTGAGATGAAAGAGTTGGAGATTATGAAGGGTCAGCAGATCAGAGAGAGGGTTGGGTATGGTGGGGTTAGGAGGCAGAGAGGGGCGATCGTGAATATTGCTAGTCAGTTGGGGATCGTAGGGAGGTCGAACGCTCGTAAGTGACACCCTGTTACGTGTCGCTCCTCAGCTATGAGCTGGGGAAGGGGAGATTAGGGAGTAGGGCGATAAGTTGAATGGACGTTTGACGGGTAGGGGGAATGACTGAGACGCAGATGGGGGAGTGGCCAAATGTAAGGCCGAAGGGGGAAGGAGTTTGACTTGTGGACAAGAGGGAAGGGAGAACGCGGAGACATATAGCGGTAAAACGGGGTCGGCGTCCGGGGCTAAGTAAGAACGGCCGAAAGGGAAAGGGAAGCTGGAGAGGAACCAGAAAGGAGGTGGCGGGATGGCGGCGGGTGGAAGGAACGAAGACGAGCTGAGGATTACTTTGGACCATTGCTGACCTGTTTTAGCCGTCTACTGCGCAAGTAAATCCGCTGTGATCGGCTTGACACGATGCGACGCGATCGACTATTCCCCTCACCTCATTCGGGTCAACGCGGTATGCCCTGGTATCATCGATACGCCCATGGTTAATTCTCCCTCCCGCACTGGACCCAAAATGGACCTCTCAAAGTCGGTTGAGATCGCGCCGATGGGGCGGATGGGCACTGCGGACGAGGTCGCCGATGTGTGCCTTTTCTTATGTAGCGAGAAAGCGAGCTTTGTACAAGGAGCGGCATGGGTAGTCGACGGAGGGTACACCATCAACTGAAGTGAACATTTATGGCTATGGACATGGTATAGACAAGTGCTAGGTATCCCTCAAGATGTTCAAAGTGTCTGTCATGCCTTCGCTTGCTCCAGAACCTCTATCTCCTCCTTGAGTCCTCCCACTTCCAGCAGGTACCTCTCCACCTTGCCTTCCTCACCCCCTCTCAGCGTCATCGGATCTTTGAGCTCGGTATAGTTGGAAGTAGAGGGAGGAGCAGATGATAGGTGCAGCTTGATCCATCGTTCGGCGAGCGACTGTTGCCATGCGTCGGCGGAACGACCGGTCCTTGCATAGCCTGAGGTGGTCTCAGCTGCGGCACCCAAGTATGGGAGAGGGCCGGGCAAAAGGCTAGCCTTTAACTTCTTCCTTAACCTGAAGCATCCGCCTCAGCTCGTCACTACCGGCTTCAACCACTTCGAGGCGGTTGATGATCCTGACCGTGATAAGTCAGCCAGTCCACTTCTAGGTGATCGACCATCCATCGAAAATGTCTGGACCAAGCATGCAGCGGACTCACCACCAGCCTTCGAAGCCCACTTGATCCCTTCTGAATTGTACCGCCTTAAACACTGGTATCGGTCTCCCAAAGTTCTTCTTCTCACCATCCCAATCTTTGATCAGCTTGTCGGCATTTGTGTGCGTCCAAAGCTGATGCTCTCGTTCCCATGCAGGGTGAGCATTCGGAAAGATAAGCGCATAGCTGACGAGGTTGCGAAGGGGATGGAGGGGAGGTGGGGGTGGTGGACTTGGCGGAAGAGGGGTGTCGGGTCGGATCGTAAGGTGTGATACCTCGCCAGGCAGGTTTATCAGGAATCTAAGCGAAGAAGGTTGTAGTAGAACTTTGAGGATGCATAAAGTGGGTCGAAAGCTCCTCGGTGAAGTGAGCGGGGTTTTCATTGCGAGCTCGCTGTTGAGGCGGAAAGGCTTGGAACGGTGAAAGCGAGGAAGAAGCAGGGGCATAGCCCGGTCTTTTCGAGGGAGGAACATATTTGCCGACCGAGACAGACATCATGCCGAACAAGAGGCAAGAAGTGGTCTTGAATAGTCAAGTCGGTTTCAAGCTGAAGAAGTAGGATGAAACTGCGTTGAAACATTCCGGAGCATTTGCTACCCCCACCTCACGGCGGTTTTGATTTTGCGGTCTCCCGGATTTACGTAATCATACCGGACGCGTTCATTCCCCTGACGGTTTGGTGTTGGAGGAATTCAAGTAAAGGGTTCACACAACCGCTCCGTACTGCTGCGTTCCTCGCATCGGAAGGACCATCTTCAACTCTTAGAAATCGAATTCACATCGCAGTCCAACATTTCCCACTGTCCCCCATCCCCATTCGAGGCCCAATCCCGAGACGAAACTCTCCCGTTTTCCTTTCCCTGAAACGAAACATACGCTTTCGCGGAGAACCTTCTTGATTTGGGCATCTCCTCTTGATCCGTAACGGTGAACCCGTCGCAACAGCAGTTCCCCCTTGTCACTTAAGTCAAGAGTGTCACTTCGAAATGTCGCTGGAAAATTACACCAAGCTCGAGAAGATCGGCGAAGGTCAGTGATCTGTCATCTTCCCCTTTTACAGTGGAAGCTTGCTGTTGTTTGAAGGGCTTTTTTTCTCCTGCGGAAGGAGAGAACTCCCCTTGTGTTAAACGCTTTCAATGGAGCCGCTGATTTGGTATCCTTCCAGGGACATACGGCGTCGTCTACAAAGCTCGTGACCTCTCAACAGGCAATTTCGTGGCCTTGAAGAAGATCCGACTGGAAGCGGAGGATGAAGGGGTACCGAGCACGTCGATCCGCGAGATCAGCCTGTTGAAGGAGTTGAGCAAGGACGATAATATTGTCAAGTGAGTCAGGGCTCATGAGCGGGACTAGTAGCGGTCTTGGTCTTCGAGCAGACAAATAGTCCTGCTACGCTGTTACCGACCCTAGGGTCTTGTTCGGGTTCAAGCGCATTGACAAACGAGTGATACCGCCGAGATACATGAGACTGATGCCAAGACCCCGCAGACTCCTCGATATCATCCATTCTGACGCTAAACTCTACCTTGTCTTTGAATTCCTAGATTCGGATCTCAAGCGGTACATGGACACGATAGGGGATAAGGACGGGTTGGGACCGCCTATGGTCAAGGTGAGCAATGGGCTGGAGAGGCACAACGCTGGGCACCACGCCCAGCGTTGCCGTCACTGGCAGCCCCGGATTAAGGTGCAGAGCTGACTCGTCCTGGATGTTTGTAGAAATTTACCTTCCAGCTGGTCAAAGGCTTGTACTATTGCCATGCCCATCGGATCTTACATCGAGATCTGAAACCTCAAAACCTGCTCATCAACAAGGAGGGGAATCTCAAGATTGCAGGTATGCGTTGCTTGCAGCGGAGAGATACGTATCATCGGCTGACAAACCTAGATTTCGGGTTAGCTCGAGCTTTCGGGATCCCCCTTCGGACATATACTCACGAGGTGAGCTAAACCATACAGCGACTGCTGATCATCTCTTAGGTCGTCACGCTGTGGTACCGAGCTCCTGAAGTTCTCCTCGGCTCTCGACACTACTCGACCGCGATTGATATGTGGTCTGTCGGGTGTATTTTTGCGGAGATGGCTATGCGACAACCGCTCTTCCCAGGTGACTCCGAGATTGACGAAATCTTCCGCATCTTCCGGTAAGCTGGCTTATTTGATTAATGACCTCGGTAATGATGTTGCGTTACAGACTGCTCGGAACGCCAGATGAGGATGTTTGGCCTGGTGTGAAGTCCTTACCTGATTACAAGAGCACATTCCCGCAATGGAATGCTGTCGATCTTAGGGGCGCCGTAAAGGGGCTCGACGATGCTGGGCTCGACCTTTTAGCCCTGACATTGATCTACGACCCAGCTCATCGGATCTCAGGTAGGTATCTTCCTTACCGCCAGTCTACATATTGATCCGAAACCAGCCAAACGAGCTTTGCAACACCCATATTTCGCCAATCCCATGTGAAGACGACCTCCATCATTAGCATTCGCCCAGCACACATAGATACCCGATCATGATACGCCCCTTCTGGCTTGCATCGTTCCATCTGGTCAGCTTGGTATGTCGGGGAGTAGGAGATATAGTTGCTTGGTCGACTATGTAACTGTATCAGCATCTTACCGCCAGCTCCCGCCACTAAGCTTAATCGTCTCCACCTGAATCTTCGACTGAAGGCTGATTGATTAAAAGCGGCCTGTGTACACACATACATCACCCGAAGTTTGCCCATTCCAAGCTATAGAACTCCGCCTCCACCTCCACCTCCCCTTCTCCCTCTTCAGCTCTAACTCCATCATCCCAACAACATATCAACCCCGCCTTCTTCGTCCCAGTCCCTAACCTTCCCCAACCGACAACCTCCCCAGGTCGTACACATTCGTCCCTGACCAAGACCTGACTAGTGAAATGTGCGTGAAATCGGAGATAGTCACCTGGGTAGATCAGGTATTCGCCCCCGAAGCGGGGTCCCAGACCCATCCGCAGACCTTTTGAATGAAGGTCGGTATAAGTGTGCAGCAAAGCTCGGTCCCGAGGCGTTGAGGGAAATGGGAAGAGGAGATGGGGGATGGAGGTGATTGGTGCGCCTAAGGAGAGAGGTGGAAACAGTGGATGAGAGGGGACTTCATGAAAGTGTCCTGTCGATGTCGGTATGGGTGTCGTCGATCGAGCGGGCTTTGATAAAGGTGTTGCTTGCTCCGCTTCCTCCTGGAATAAGCCATCCTCGACGATTCCAGCTTTCGCCCGCTGCCTCTCCGCCTTAACTCTAGCCCTCTCCTCCCGCTTCAACCTCGCCTTCTCACCGCCTAACTCAAACCTCTCCCTTGCCTTCCCCGCTCTCTCTGCCTCATCCCTCCTCAAATCTTTCTCAACCGTCCTCAACCTCGCTATCCTCTCTTTCGTATGTCTCTTCAATTCCTCGGATGAAGGCAACCTAGGTTGAGTATTGACGGGGACGAGATGAGCGATTCCCGATCGAACGAGGAAAGCCGTCTCTTCCTGCATGAGGATGAGCGGGAGACCGAGGAAAGCGTTCTGCTGTGACACGCCGGGGAGTGTCCCATTTCTCAGACCGGAGATAGCATGGGTACAATGAAGCGTTGCAGCGACTAAGAGAAAATGGATCAGCATCCTATGACCTACAATGGCTGAGTTCGAGAGCTCTCGCTATGACGTGAAGATGCAGATTGCGATAGACACGCACTTTGGGCATCCCAGATTGTTGCTACGCCATTGATGAGGTAGAGCGGGATTGAGCAGGCTTCGATTGTGGATGAAGAGGGCTCGCCGGCTTTGTCCAGCTCTACCGCCATGGTCGACTGTGCGAGGAATTCGTGGGATGTTGAGTAGTCAAAATCCTGTCAGATGCGCCCAAATGGCCGCTTACGTAATCAACCGAGTATGAGATTCGCTGCCTACTACCTTTCTCGCGCTCAACCTTCCACTTATCTCCATCCCGCTGCTTCCAACTGTTTTCCGTAGTGAAGAGCTCCTCTAAGTAGGATTCGCTGCATTCCGATGGTTAGTCGAGCGATTTTACATTCGGTGGAGTCGCTGATAAAGCTCGTTCCCCTCAGCTTATCTTCTCGTCAGTAGCCTTCTCGTCCGCTTCCGAGCTCCAAGCATGGCACACCTCCTATACAAGCACGAGGATATGAATGAGGACGCTGACTTCAGTTTCTTCACTCCCGTAGATTCTTCAAAACCCTCACAGATCAGGTCATAACGGTCGAGCTGAAGAATGATCTCTCGATAACAGGGACATTGAAATCGGTTGATCAGTAAGTCGCTCGGCTAAGTTGTCGGTAGAAATGCACAGCGCATGCCTTGATACGCGCTATGTGGGGTCGAGGAAGCCGGTGCTGACTGTGGAATAGGTTTCTTAATATCCGGTTGGATGGGATAACGGTGGAAGATCCGGAACGGCATCCGCACATGGTGAGTAAGCCCCGAGCCCGGCTGTCCCAAACGGAAACGCGCTTTCGGCTGTCGATGAGGGCATACCGCCGCATCACAAAGCGGGACATCGTCGTCAAGCTTCAGCTGCGATCTCCACTCTTCATATCGACTTTTTAGGCCAAGCTTTTGATTCAGGCTGACTTCATCATTCAGATTGCTGTGAAGAACTGCTTCATCCGAGGATCAGTAGTACGGTATGTTCGGATGCAGGCCAGGAGTGTAGATACAACTCTACTGGAGGACGCGACACGGCGAGGTTCGTGACGTTCACCGGCTAAGGAGGGCACCGCTGATCTTGCTGTTTGTGAAGAGGCAAAAGATGCGAAGAAGTGAAATATCACGCGCGTACAGGCTCCATAGATACCTCAGGTAGCTTATATATATATCCAGACCCATAGTCCTGTCTTGTATAGGTCAAGTCATATACCGTCACAGAACGGACAATGGGCCGCCAGGCACGATGCGTGAAACGGAAATATTGAAATGCTTCGTCCACCTTCTCTTGATGACACAATTGACCGTTACTTGAAGGATAATGCTGCCTCTTTTGAGCAGAACTGGTGTCTCCTGCTCTCGTCACTGGTTGAATAGTTCTCGGGCACCGTTTCGTTCCGCTTCGCTTCGAATCACGCACACAGTGCACCTCAGCTCGTCGTATAGACGATACGCTCCTGCTCCATCTCCTTCGAATCATAGACCTATATTTACTCCACATATGTCATCTACAAGTCTCCCTCCAGATATCTCTTCCTGTACCACTTCCAAGCTTGTTCGCACTACACCTTCCCCTCCCTCGATCATCGATAAAGTACTCCCCAAATGGGCATCACCCGCCAAACCCTACCTCCTCCTAACCCGAATCGACAAACCAATAGGTTCGATCCTCCTCTTTTGGCCATGCGGTGAGTTGTATCTCCAGCTACTGACTCATAACGCTTCCTTTGTTCGTTGAAGGAGCATTAGACGCCCATGAGCTGATGTCATTCCTCTCTCAGCATGGTCCATAACACTGGCATCAACAGTCAACCACCTCGTACCTTCCATGCCACTCTTTTACATCCCTCTCTTCGCTCTTGGAGCTGTGATCATGCGTGGAGCAGGATGTACGATCAACGATATGTGGGATAGGCGAATAGATTCGGCTGTAGGTATGTCAGCTTCATCGATCAGAACCCTTGCTCGGGTCTAGATGCGGTGGAGTCGTTCGATGCTGACGGGGTGTAGAGAGGACGAAGACCAGGCCATTGGCTAGAGGGGATGTCACGCCTTTCCGGGCTCTGACATTTCTCGGTGCTCAGTTGGCTTTGGGATTGGGGGTTCTGACGCAGCTCAATTGGTACTCGTATGTCCCGATTCAAACATGAAATGACCAAGCTTGATTAGCTGATGAGAGCAGAATTTTACTGGGCGCTCCATCGTTGAGCTTGGTCGTCATTTACCCTTTCATGAAGCGGGTCACCTACTATCCTCAGGTAGTCCTCGGTCAGTCTGACTTTGCCCCTAATCCAGCTCCCGCTGATACGGCTCAGGTCTTGCTTTCAACTGGGGAGCTTTCTTGGGATGGTCAGCAGTAGCAGGAGCTGTCGATTGGACGATAGCTGCTCCATTGTATCTTGGCGGAGTGGCTTGGTGTGTCATGTACGATACCATTTACGCTCACCAGGTCATCACCTCTCCTATCCGGGTTCGAAGCAACTCGCTGATGCTCGTATTTAGGATAAGAAAGACGATATCCTCGTCGGTGTCAAGTCCACAGCCCTTCGCTTCCCAACAACCTCCCGAACACTCATATCCTCCCTCTCTGCGACCTTCGTTACCCTCCTCACCCTTACAGGCGAAGTAGCAGGTCTCGGTCCACTGTACTACGCTATATCATGTGGCGGTGCAGCAGCACACCTCGCTTGGCAGTGCGCGACGGTGGACTTTGATAGTCGACCTGATTGCTGGACAAAGTTTACGAGTAATGGTTGGTTGGGAGGTTTGGTTTGGTTAGGGTTCGCGGCGGACTATGTTCAGAAGGTCGTGATTCCGGGCTTTTAGTAGGTAGGTAGATACGCATGGACGCTTAGACTATGCATCCGAATATGGACTTCAACACAGATGCCGTCGATGAGTGCTCCAGTGAAGGCTTGCATGGTCTTTCACGATGATTGAAGGGATGCAGATGTGGATGAGTGTTTCGCTACGAGGTTGACGGACAGAGAGAATCGGCGGGAAGACGACTTGGGCTCTTGGCGGTCTCGGCGGTCTCGATAGCGAGTCGTCGTGTCCAAGGCAGAATGATCATGTAGATCCAGGGCTCCCTGCGACCAATCAGTCGAATCTGGAAAAACAGCTCACCTCCAAGAAAGTGGTTCGCTTTCGAGGCTTGTGTCGCCCAGTCGTCCTTGAAGGCGATAATACCAACGATGAGTCCTGCAGCGAAGACTACAGGGATAGGTCACGCAATTCTGTAGCTGAGGTTGAAGAACTTACAAATGGTAGCCTGGAGAAGCCAGAAGGCTCCTGTTATTCATCGTCAGCGACTGATGTCTGTGTGAGAACAGTCGCATACCCCAAAAGCGCGAGCTACAGCATCCGATCACTTCAGCATATTCTGATGCATCGGAGGTATTGGTTTTCCGTTCGAGCGTGTCCTATTCGCAGCTTCAGCATGGGAGACCCTGAACTGCACTTACGTCGAAGATATCCCACTGCCGACCTCATGAGCGGGACTGGTCCAAGATTTGAACGAACAAGACGTACTATCGAGTAGAAGCACGACATGACCCCTATGAAGAGGACAAAGAATCTCAAAGCGACCGAGTGCGCTACAAGCCAGCAGACCTAGTGGAGCACGCCCGATCAACTGGTGGAGCATGTCGGCCGGTTGGACCCACGATGATAATCGCTGCAACGAATCCGACGGTGAAGTATACGATCCAGCTTCGTCGTGCCCAGTAGAGAGTGAGCAAAAACAAGACGGCCAAGACGAGGGCAGCGACCTTCGATGCGTTGGTATCGAACCCCTAAATTTTCGATCAATCTCTTGTCTTCGACAGAGTAGTGACCCAGCCGTTAGCGAAGACTCACGCAGGTGATAGCACTAGCTCCGATCAAGGATGATCCGAGATATCCGGCAGGCAGGGTGATCTAGCCAATAGTCAGTAACAAGGAGAATATGGTTAGCAAGAGGTATTGACCGCTGGGATGCCTCCTCTCATTCGAGTCGAGCCGCCTTCATTCGGAAAGAGCTGATTGACCAACACTTCAACGCGAAGAACAAGGGTTGGGTCATCTACGGCACATACACATATGCTCTCGATCTTCGCACAGGTCAATACCCCCGCTATCGCATGAGATCTGGTAAAGTGAGTGTTCCAGAACAGGATAGAATGCAAACGGATACATGCAGTTCATGCAGGCCGACCACCTATGGCCAACAGTCAGTCCATCATCAACTATTTAAGAGGCTGACATTCACCAAGAGCTTGAAGGGGTATATCAATTTGGAAAGCATCGGTACTACATCCAGTAAGATAAGGTCGATCTCGATCAAATCGGCGAAGGAGACGGACCATTCCTGAAAGCTTGGTCAGATACCGGCAAATGAAGCTGAAGAGTATCTGCTTACCACTGCTCATCGAAAAGTCGTCCAGCTTGAGTGAGCGGCCAGGAGGAATGCCAATAATCCTGTGCTCACCACTGAGTTTAGATGAGGAAAACAGTAAACAAGAAGGTTGTGTGATTATCTACGTCCAAAACATCACCCACATATAGCTATGGCCACGATGTAGCTCGCTGCTACTATCAGGGTGACTCTGTACCAGTCATGAGCTTTGTGCTCTGATACGAAACATAGTCGCGGACTTTTGGGTTGAGTTGACTTGAAGTACTCGCGCCACCGCTCGGGCATAGATGATATGCTCGGTATGATCGGGTTCCGGTAATGGCGACATCTCATCGACCTGCTAAGATGCTTTCGAGCTTAGCGTGTATCGCTCAATGTCAAACGGATGAGACAAGACTGAGAAGATCAAGAGATGAGGAAGAATCGGAGAGTGAAGAGGCAGTGCTCGGATCAAAGCGGAGTCCTTTTGTGTGTGTAATTTGATGCGCCACCGCTTACCGTTGAGACATGCGCGATCATGTCGTCATTCTTTCTCACATTGATCTACAATGAATCGAGATCAGGGCAAGGGGCGCCAGACATACCACACTTTGCTCGATTGGGGACTCAGTAGGTGGGTATTCTCAATTAAATGTGCCACCAAGCGTTCGGTGCCTACAAAAGATCAGCGCAGAATCAGCGCAGATGTTCATCAATGCTGCGGCCGAGGAACGAAGGATTGATTGATATGCCATGCATATATCCCCTGGAATCAATATCTCCCTAGGAAGAAGGACAACGGGGTCAAAATTCGTCTGCTCGTAAGCCTTTACGGAATCTAGGCATTGTCAGCATACTTCAAGTGGAGTTCGAAGCCTAGATTTGATTGGCTCACTTGTATTCTGATGAACCAAGATATTGAGATCGTTAGCAAAGTGAATCTACCTTAGATATCCCGCTCACTATACGGTGTCCCTGCCCGTAATCTCTCCTCCGGACTCCGCGGCCGCCCATGATCCGGCCCATACCCCGGTTGACTCGCCGCAGCTTTCCTAGCACTATCCCAATCATCCTTCCCCGGTCCAAGGGGTTTCTGAAACCGCTGCGGCGATGCTCCTGGATCCTCGCGATGTAATCGAGGTGGCGGAGACACCTCATCTCCTGGCTGTAGTGTGGATTGAGCGGCAACGTTTGGGTCGACGGATGTGGGACCTTCTCCGGGAGCATGTTCGTGGATATCGAGGGGATCTGCCGCGACGTGGTCCTGCGAGAGGTCTGCGTTGGGCTCTAGTCCTTCGAATATCCGTTCTCTTGCATCCTCCTCGGCTTCGATGTGAACGTGGTCTTCTAATTGTCAGGAGTGGAGAGGATGTGAGCGAAGTAAGCTTACGTCTGAAATGCGCAATGTCTGATGAGAGTATTAGCGAACCGATCGATATGAAGAGCCCGACCTACCTTCGGGATGGTTGTATGCCTCGTCGGTCTGCGTTTCTGGTGTAGCATGATACAGCTGTACTAGCATGAACACTGCCATCTAGTGTACGTAGTAGTTGAGACAAACCTCCTCGTGATGCAGGAAGCTGAGCATGATCAGCTAACCACCTCGATTACCTACAGTTGCACTCACTACTCAGATTCCTCGTCGTAGTGGTCTGCGACTCAAGTCAGCGCCAACCGGAACCTCCCTGATTTTGCCTTACGACCCAGATCCTTATACCCCTCGAAGCTAGGTAACCCATCCTCCCCACCCGCCAGAAACTCATCCAAGCTAACCTTCCCTTCTTCATCAGCTCAAACCCGTTCGAAAGGACTCACCATCCTTATCCTTATCCAATTTCTGCAAAACCTTATCCACCACCATCCTCGTCCTCCCTTCAACGAGTTCCGGCTGAGGTATCTTCTCACTGACAGAATGATGATGTAACCCATAGACCGCTTGAATCTCAGCTTCGTCCCATACCCCATCCATGTTCAGGTCGTGTAGCTTGAAAAATGATTCGAGGTCGAAGGAATCGATATGGTGTTCGGTATGCATCTAAGAGATGTCAGCGGGTTGAGCATGAGCGAGGAATCGATCGATTGGTTGATTTACGTGTCGCTCCGCATAGGACATTCCGACATCGTCGAGATCCTGCAGGTCGAAAGAGTGATCCCCATGACCTCCGACGATTAAGGTGCCCAGCAAGAGGTGGAAGATCAGCATGTTGAGCCTGTAGCTGTGGATGTTGAGATGATTGGACAAGGACATATCTTTCCACGGGTCATCCCAGGTCCGGCAAAGGCGGTTTTGCTTCCGCCTCTGCCATTCAACCGCAACATTGATTTTCGGTGAATAGGCTTTCTTTAATTGTATTAACATGGCCGAAACCGACTGGAATGACACGAAGATAGCACTCCTGGCGTCACTACTCGAGCCAGCGACTTTCCCGATATCCGAATACCTCGAAGCCCTAGCTTTTGCTCATGGAGATGTAGCTAAGGCGGCGGAGTGCTTGTTGCTACCTCGGGTGAAGAGTAATGGGAAGCGTAAGTCGGGAACGAGTATCGAGTCATGGCTCGGTCGGAAGAGGGGGAAGACGATCAACGAGGTGATCGAGGCGCAGGAGATCGCGGCGGACAGCCGAGTCAACGCCAAGTCGCCGTTAAAAGCGAAGCCATCAACCGACCTTCTCTCTGTTCTACGCCATACCAGTCCGACCAAACCAGTCAAAGCGAAAACTCTACCTCAACCTGCGCTTCTTCTCACCTCTCAAGCGTCGATAGACGCTCAGAAACTTCCCGTCACGCTACTGCAGTCTCCACTATCTCCTTCGTTTGCGTCAGCGCTATATCTGGCTTTGATGGAAGAAAGCGAGAAGTGGGATCGGAATCGGTGGTACCTTGCGGGGAAATGGGTGGAAAGTCCGCATACAGCGACCGTATATGCCAGGAAAGGAGGCGGGTATGGCGAGCAAGAGGCAAGAGACGATGGGAGTGCTGAGGCAGCGGCAGCGGGCGGAGAAGGGAAACCACGATACTTCTACTCCGGCACAGAGCTTGGAACACCGAAAGTGAGTTGCGAGGTTCGATCAATGCTGATGTCTAGGACTATCCCCCTTTGTTGAAGCAAGCGGCCGACTTCATCGAGCCGGTTGTGAATGCTTTCATACGCAATCGAGCACGGTATCCCTTAGAATGGGCAGGGGATTGGAAGGCGAATGTGTGTGGGGCGAATCGGTATGATGGGGCGAATAGCGGGTATGTCATTCTCGCTTTCTTTTCGGTCTCAGCTGACAGAGCGTAGGGTGGGATGGCATGCCGACCAGCTGACCTGTACGCCTAATACCACCCGTTCTAGCTGATTTTGCAGATCTCGGTCCATACGCCACCATAGCATCGCTTTCACTGGGGACACCACGAGCTTTTCGACTTCGCCAGACTGATCCGGTCGATCCATGTTTCGCCTCCAATACAGAGCCTTTACGAACGTACGAGGTCAATCTTGGGCATAACAGCTTGTGTCTCATGAACGCCGGCTGTCAGGAGAGGTACAAGCATACGTGAGTGGCGATGGTGAGACCACGCTAATCTGGAGCAGGGTTCCTCCGCAAAAAGCTCTCGACCTTTTTCGACCGGCCTTCGATACGAACGACACGCCCATCCCGGTGGATGAGCAGAAGACGTATACATCGAGGATCAATATCACCTTTCGGTTCTACCGCGAAGGTCCATCCCATGCTTAATGATAGTCTACTATTACTGACTTCGTTTCGAGATTTCCACCCGAGTCCTGCTGTGGGCCCTCTAAGTCTCCGTCAGGGAACGCCTCAGTGCAAATGCGGGCTTCCGGCGTACGTTGACTATGAGATCATTTCGTTTATATGCTTATTGCGGGTCAGACTCCTGCGTGCCGATCAGAAGGCCAAAGCCCGTTCCCGCCTAGCTCCCTCGCCAACCAAAGCTCCCCCTTCATCCCAGTCTCAGCCACTGAAAGTCGAAGCAGATTCGCAAAAAGGCGGACTTAAGGTGATCGACGATGACATGGTGTTCTTCTGGCAATGTCAGAGTCCTGGACAAACAGGTAATATGAAAGGTTGCGGTTTCTTTCGTATACTCGAAATGAAAGGGGAAGGTAGGGGACCTTGTGTGGGTGATGCATGATGCGGGGTCATCTTCGATGCATCTCTGTCTCTCGTCAATGCCATCCCCATAGCAGTAGTCGCAAACTCACCTAATCCTTCTCCTCCTCCACGCTCATCTTCCCATCATCATTATCCGGTTCATCCTCATCCTCCTCCCTCTCAGCAACATCACCATACTCCACATCCCCTTTCTCATCCATAGCTTGCTCGTCATCAAATTCGACAGCACCTTCATCCATCTCCCCACCTTCCAAACCCTCGACAACACCTTCCATCCCATCCATCTCCTCTTTCCGCTTGATAAATTCTCTCAATCGTCCTTTCTCAGCTCGAGCAGCAGATTTGGTGGAAAGTCGTTCAGCTTCACGTCGATCGCCTTCGGAAGGAGCTATGAGACCTATCTCGACTCCCAGTGCATCGGTCAGTCGTTCGAGTTGTGTTCTGGCTGGTGAGGCTGGGAGGGTTTGGAGGAAGGTGCTTAGTTGAGTATAGGTTTGGGAGGCGGCGAGTTTAGTGGGTTTGCCGATGAGATCAATGAGGAGGGGTGATTGAAGCTGGCGATCCATCCTGGTTTAATACCTAGTCATAACTTGTGAATATTTCGAGAAATTATGCTCAATGCGAAATGCACGTGACCGCATGCACTACAGAAGACTGCTTTGCATGCTTGTAATTCACGAAACGAGAAGAACCGGAATGCATGAGGAAGGAAGATATCGGTTTCTATCTGACCAAGTATTACTGTCTGGACCTTTGACGATCATTCAATGAATTCTCCTCACCCCTGACCTTCTTGTAACCAAAGAGATTCCGATTCAGCGAGATCCTGAGCCTCGTTCAACTTCTGATGGGCCCCCAGGTGGCGAGTTGCTTGATCACGTGCCTTCTCCCGAATCGATAATGGTAGCTGAGGTCTTTATTTGATACGAATTACGTTTCTCGAAATTCGCCTCGGGGGTGTGGATGAAAGCCCACTTCGAATAGATTACCGGCAAAAGAGATGACGAGTTCGTCCTCGGTGACATACAAGAGGTTGTCTGAAACTCCTCGCTGGATATAGATGCAGTTGACGGGAGTGGTCGCTGTACAGCCCCCGCTGGTCGCACAGCGTACAGTCAGCCATGTCGTCTGATAAGCCTAAATATTGTTCGTTGTATCGCGAAGATGACGTGTGATGTATGGATCCGGTGGGAGATGATAGACCGGTTGAGGAGTGCATGGATCCGGTGAGAGATGATAGTCCGGTTGAGGGGTGTATGGATCCGGTGCGAGATGCTAAACCGGTTGAGGGGTGTATGATCCGTGAGAGATTTAGTCCGTTTGAGGGGTACGGATCCGATGAGGGATGATAGACCGGTTGATGGAGGTGTATGGTTCCGATGAAAATGATAGACCGGTTGAGGGAGGTGTATGGATCCGGTGAGAGGTGATATTCCGATAGAGGGAGGTGTATGGTTCGGATGAAAACGATAGACCGGTTGAGGGAGGTGTACGGGTCCGGTGAGGGATGATCGTATTCGTGCAAGGAGCGACGATTTTTACCGAGATGCGTCAACCCCGGTTGGTGGTCGGTGTTCGGGATCGATCGATCGCGTTGCGGACGAGTCGAACGTTCGCAGGAGTCCGGTCGATGTGATGTCGTTGTCAGCGCATCGACTTCGTGCGATAAAAAGCAGGAACGATAAAGAGGGCAGATCTTGATGAGGCATACATGGCAGTCCGGGGAACGGAGCTCGATCGGACGATTCATGAATCATTTGGCGATGATGAAGGGCAAAATGAGAAGCGAAAACGAGGAATTGCAGGAAAAGGTGACGAAAGACAATCCACAGGGATTGGATTGAATGAAGAGGAAACCATCTGGTTAGTAGTGACTGTCTCAAGATCGTAGTACTGACAGGCTGAGGCTTGCAGCCATTTGCTCAGGACCTCAGCGAGGTCGACACATCATGACACTAGCCTACAACATACATTGAAAGTGACCCGGCGATCCAAGTCGGAACTGTTGTTTACTTGACTGGTCAGTGTAGCTTCCTGACCATGAGGTCATATCCATTCTAACCTAAGCTTGTGAGCATTTGTAGTCCATACTCTCTCTGATGAATCCATTGTGGTTTTCCAGCCAAACATCCCTCGTATGACCAGATTTGTAAAGTTTATAATCAAATGTAAACATTTTGAATGATTGCTCTCGTGGTGGAGTGGTTAACATACTCACTTAGGGTGATCCTAAGAGGGATTCTCATCAATGTGGCACTGTGAATTGTGAGTGGTCCCCGGTTCGATCCCGGGCGAGGGCCTTTTTTGGCTATCGAGGTGTGCCACTGCAGATGGTCAATAACAACGACAAGGTGTACCATCTTTGTACCTCTGATGGTCTCCAGACGGTCAACGCCGCGTCCGCGAAAAGCAAACATTGATTTGCCGCACAAGCATGAGCTCCTAGCTGGCTGAAGTGAAGTGAGGAAGAACGATCGCGGAAGCGGTCACGGGCAGTAATATCTTCAAACCGGTATTATAACTTCCGTATCGCTAATCCGCTATAAAATCCCCGCACGAGATAGTTGAGCTCGTTACATCTTGCGTAGACAAGGCGACCGAATATTTCCGGAACCAATCCTTACTCGACCCTGCCGCTCCTCATCCTACGATGGACTTTGTGAGGGGAAACACCAAAAGGAAGCGTGACAATTAGCCGGGCTTCACCTTGATAGATGTGAGCTACGATTGCGAGCCAGCTGACGCTCGCCAGCTTTGTCATTATCACCTTTCATTGACCTCTCATTCCTATAAGTGCATCTTATCTTCCACGATCTTCATGCCCGTAACGATTTTCTTCTGTTGTCCCTTGTCTCGTGTGCCTGCCTATATACATTGCCGATGCATCCAGGTGCCCAATGATCAGACAATTGATTCGATCTCAGACAGGCAGTGAACAGGATGCGCCAAAAATTCCGTTTTCCAACAAAAAGCACTGGTATCTCATCAAACCTCATCGGGAGCAAGCATGACTGCGCGCCAGTCAGGAAAGTGATGTGACGCGACTTGGCTGGACTCACGTTCAGGCCGGACCTTCGCATCGAAATCCTCGGAAGAGATCGCGTTGAGAGCGAGAGCGGACTCTTTGAGTCTAGGATCTCGTCAGGAAAGGTGGTAAAGCTAATCGTTCACTCACGTCAGACCCTCCTTATGCGCCTTCTTCGCAATCTTGGCAACATCTAGGCAAAAACGTAAACATTCAACAAGGTGTCGCGATTGAGCGATCCTCACCGTCATAGCCTAGTGTCCCATTCAAGCACGTCGCACTGGACCGCATCAACCCCGTCACGATATCCTCGAGGACTTACAGCATCAAACTCTCATTCATGATCTTTTTGATCCTCTCCTCATTCGCCTTGATTCCCGCGACGCAGTTCTTTGTGAAGCTCCGCGAACCATCTGCAAGTAATCGGATCGACTGGAGAAGGTTTTTGATGAGGACGGGCTTGAAGACATTCAATTCGAATTGGCCGTACGAACCAGCCACGGTGATGGTGGTGTGATTCCCCATGACTTGTGCAGCTACCATTGTGAGGGCTTCGCATTGGGTGGGGTTCACCCTGAACCATTAGTTTGACGAAAGGAAGCGAAGTTTATTCTGCTCACTTCCCCGGCATAATGGACGATCCAGGCTCATTCTCCGGCAGCTCAAGCTCGCCGAGACCACATCGAGGTCCAGAAGCGAGATATCGAATGTCATTGGCGATCTTCATGAAGGAAACAGCAACAACATTGAGCGCGCCAGAGGCCTCGACGATAGCGTCGTGAGCAGCCAGAGCTTCGAACTGAATGGGTGGTGTGCACTGTCAGCGAGATTCGGATCTCGCAAAGGAAGCATATACCTTGTTCGGCGCAGTGATGAAGTCGTAGCCGGTGATTTTGGATACTTCTGCGGCCACTTTCACGTCGAACCCCTTCTTCGTATTCAGACCCTACCCGACTTCAGCTATATCATCCACCGCAGCTCGCACGCACCGTTCCCACCGCCGTCCCACCCTGCGCCAACATGCTCAGGTTGTTCAAAGTCCCCTGCACCCTTCCAATCCCCCTCTCCACCTGTGTAACATACCCGCTAAACTCCTGCCCCAACGTCAATGGTGTCGCGTCTTGCAAATGTGTCCGGCCGATTTTGATGATATTTTCGAAGGATTTTCGTTTCGCCTCAAGTGCGTCGTGTAACTCTTTCATAGCTGGGATAAGCTGAGCGTTGATCTCGGTGACTGCTGCGATGTGCATGGCGGTAGGGAAGCTGAGAAGGTAAGCTGAAGGAAGGAGAAAGGCTGATTGCTTGGCTCACGTATCGTTGGAACTCTGGCTCATATTCACATGATCATTCGGATGAACCGGCTTCTTACTCCCCAACTCCCCACCCATCATCTCAATAGCCCGATTCGAGATCACCTCATTGACGTTCATATTCGTCTGCGTCCCACTCCCCGTCTGAAACACCACGAGAGGGAACTCATCGATAAGTTTCCCACTGATGACCTCGTCCGCAGCTCTCGAGATGTATTCGGAGATTTCGCGAGGGAGACCGTAGATTGTGTTGACGTGTGCTGCTGCTTTCTTCAGGACACCGAAAGCTTTGATGAGAGGTGGTGGCATGCGTTCGGTGGGACCGCCTGGGTGAGAAGGCGAATCAGACCAGATCAGCTAGAGATCTGGGCTTTATCTGCTACCCTTAACCCACCTATGTCGAAATTCATGAGGCTCCGTTGTGTTTGGGCGCCCCAATACCGATCTGCTGGTACTTGGACGTCACCGAAAGTGTCCTTCTCTTTCCTGTATTTCTGCTCGGACATGACGACGGAGGAAGCGAGGGTTCGAAGGGAGAGAAGGGCTGCTCGAGGGGTTGCTTGTCGGAATGAGAGCTGGACAGCGGTTAGTATAAGCTAGATCAGGACAAAGGAAGAGAAGCCAGTCACGCTGGTAGCCGCACGAAGGCCTGATCGTGCGATCATTCGGCTTCACTCCTCAGTAGACAGTGAATGTACTCCGAGACGAGCAGGGATGTGTCTAAGTGATCAGGCTGCAGCTACAGTCACAAAACCGGACCTCGGGATTAATCGGCATCTACGGTACTCGTCGTGTCTCTCGTCTCACGTCACGTGATGATACGCGTTACGCGACTTGCTTTTGCTTTTGACATTACAGGTCAACCGCCCACCTCGCTCCCCCTCATTTCCCCCTTCCCAGCTTTGTTGCCCCCTTTGCGTTGGTTTTGCTCCGTTCTGCTGTCGACATTTGTGTGCGTGTTCTCTTGACGCCCCACATGGCTTCCAGGTGAGGACTCCCTCTGAGTCCACGGAGTGAAGCTGATCATTCAGACCTGCTGTCCGAAGAACATATGGTTCGACTGTACCCCGCCCACCATCCTCATCTTCCCTACTCTTCGGCGACCCATCATCTTCCTCCTCAGCATTTCGATCGTCGTCTCCGTTCGCTTCATCTCTAATCATCACGCCGCCACCATCTTCACCGCTCCAAGGGTACGATGATCGCTCGAGGGAATCGTCTCCGCTGTTCCCTGAAGCAGAGGTAGATGGGAAGCCAGGAATGGCCGGATCACCAGAGCTCGAAGATTCCTCCAAGATGGATGCCGTGGCGAAACACCAGCCAGAGGCAATGCCTCAGTCTAGTCACATTGCTCAGCGCAAGATTGTATCGACGCAATCCTCGCTGCGGCGTTTCTTCGCCCCTCTACCTCGAGCGAAACGGCCCCTCCAGCCATCGAACCTCATAGCAGCAGTATCAACAACAACCCACACGGATACTCTGGGGTCGTCATCTTCATGCTCAACGATATCATTCAAAGCTCGGTTTACCCAACTTCACCTCACCCACCTTCCTCTCCTCCATACTTGCAAAGAGTGCGGGATGTCCTTCGTCCGCGGAGGAGAGGACGAAAGTCTTCACGAGAAGCATCACGCGAGGGTGGCGAGAGGGATCATATGGGATGGTCTCGGACGGAAAGGGAAGTCGAAGGAGACGGGAATAGCTATTGTGCGGGATGGTGTTGTGTTTGGTAAGGAAAGGGGAGGGAGAGGGAAGGTCGTCATGTGTGATGGTTCATTAGGCGGGAGCAAGGTGAGTCTGCATATGAGCAGATGGCTGCCTGACTGACAGCGAGTAGCTAGTTGATATCCTCAATACCGTCGACACTGTCTTGTCGTCCCCACCACTCCCGCAAATCATTCTCGATACGTGCAAGATCTTCCTCTTCATCACCTCATCTCCACCTCCTTCCACCGGTAGACGACGGAAGCTGAGCGGATATGCCGAGAAAAGTAGCAAGGGCACCAAGGAGCGAGTCATCGGTGTCGTTGTAGCGCAATCGATCAAGTGGGCTATGCGAGTGCTGCGACCTGGAGATATAATGCCCGAAGATGTGCGAGCGGTGGACAGCGGTGGAGGCGTCGTGTGCCAGTAAGTCGCCCTTCTACGTTCAACGCTGTATTGATGATGCATCCAGTCCAACATCACTTCCTACACCACTAGGTATCCACCGCCTCTTCACCATCCCTTTCTACCGCTCGCTCGGCATAGCGCAGGTCCTCCTCGATGCCGCAGGCGAACATACAGTGTATGGATGCACCTTTGATCCTCAGGAAGGGGAGGTAGCATTCTCACAGCCGACTGAGAGTGGGCGTGCAGTGATGGAAAAGTGGGGAGGAGGCGGGGTGAGGGTCTTCGTCGATGATGAAAGTCAGCTGTGATGTGTTGCTAAGGAAATGCCTGTTGCGCACAACAAATGCCAGATGCATGCGTTCTGATGCAGCAATATCTTCGGACTACGAAGTGCGGGGTGCAGAGATCGTCATCTGGGACAAGTGATACTTGTCTCAAAAAAAATATGCAGATGCATCCATTGCGATGGGACAATTACCCTTTGGAGCTACAAAATGCAGGGTGAAACTACACAATAATGATAACGGTCGGAATACAGGAACGGGATAAAAGGTGGAAGACAAGAATCGATAGCCTGTCAAGACACAGAGATTGAACTACTCAACAACAGATCCCCAAACACCCAATAACGCAATATTTACACTCTTCCTTCCTCTTCTACTCCTGCCTTTCCCTCTCCTCGCGAGCTTGACGTCAACGTCCCGACTCAGCAGGATCTTCGGACTGTTCGCGTTCTGAGTCACCCTCGTCGCTCGCTTCAGCGATTGCTGCAAGGCTAAATGTGGAAAAGAAGAGAAGCGTGGATTTCTCAAAGAGAGCGAGGGGGAGGTACCAGATGGTGTGGTGACTGGGGATGCTGGAGTGGATTTAGAGGGTGTCAAGGGTTTATCGAGTTGCGAAGGACTAGAGGCTGTTTGTGATGCCTGGACTGCACTTCTAGAAGATGACGGCGACGGAGGTTGAGGGTAGCCGCCAGGTATAGGCGGAGAGTCGGATGCTGTCGGCTGATTGAGATGGTCGGATGAAGAGGTCGGAGAAGCAGGAGGAGGAGGAATGTTGAGGGTGGGAGTCGTGGATGAGGGGTTGGTCTTGCTTTTTCGCGATGGCCTGGACTTCAGACGTCCCAGCATGATGGGATGTGATCGCGACGACTCAAGCGAAAGAGCGAAATGCAAGCAGGGAAGACGCAAGCAGAAGCGAAGGAGCTGAGGTAGGTCGAGGAGCCAAGCCGAGAGATTGAGAATTCGGATGCAGGAAGATATGATACAGCGAGGAATGGGGAGAGGAGGCGGTACCAAGATGGGAAATGGGTAGGGAAGATGTCGAATGAAAAACATGCGCATGACTCACCGTCACCGATGCACGTCGTGGCAATACCCTGTGAACCTGAGTCTAGTGAGACAGAGGGGTCTAACGTCGATCCTCGATGTCGTTTCCGCATTTGCCGCGCGAAGGTTAGCATCATTCCACGAAAGAGGGCCCAGAAGAGAGCTGCATGAGTGCGTGTGCAGATTGAGGTGGAAGCAAAGATGTATCATTTTGCGAACATCCCAAGAGAAGATTTGGAAGCAGTGTGAGGAATGTGGTCCAGAATTTCGGTTGGTTTCAGCGGACCTTCAGGCCGTAGTCCGGCCTCACGATTAGGCATTGATTACGCCTCGCGAGCCTTGGCAAGCTAGGTTGCCGAAATTGGTTTCCTAGTCATGAGCCGGTGAAACGCTCAAAGCTTAGAAATTGTTTTTCACTCCCTCTCTCCTCGCCCGTCACTCGTTCCCGTACTCAAATCATCGACTTGCGTCAGGGCCCCATCGAAAGTGAAGATTGGAATCTAAGGCGAATTTTAGCTCGTCTACAGTCAATCCTCCGAACGCAGGCTTCTTCGCTTCGGCTGGTCTTTTGCCCTAGTGCTCATTGCCAAGCCCCGACCTGGAACGTCAAGTGCGAGTTCGTGAGCGAACATCATAGTCCCGCGCTGCCCCCGACGCCATGTCGATGGATGGCGACCTTATCTCCCTTGTCAATAAGCTTCAAGACACCTTCAACGCAATAGGCGGCGATGCAGTCGACCTCCCTCAAATCGTCGTCGTCGGCTCCCAGTCATCCGGGAAGTCATCTGTCCTCGAGACGATTGTCGGTCGCGACTTCCTACCCCGTGGTCAGGGGATAGTCACCCGTCGGCCTCTTGTCCTTCAGCTAATCCACACACCCGCTCCCTCCTCGCTAACCACTTCCAACACCACCACATCTGTCCGGAGAAGTCCTCGAGTGGGAGGAGGTCTAGAGGGTCAAGATGGGTACCTACCGAACCTAGATTCGACGCCGACAGCTGGAGCAGGGGTGATGCGACCTGGAGGGAGGAGTATGGGGAGTAGTACCGGTGCGGAGTATGCGGAATTCTTGCATATCCAGAGGCGGTTTACGGATTTCGAGGAGATTAGGAAGGAGGTTGAGGCGGAGACGTTCAGAGTAGCGGGACAGAATAAGGTGAGTAGACGAGATCTGCTCCAGTTGTCATCAGCTCGAGGAAGTCGAGATTGACTCGCTCATGTGCTTCTTCAGGGTGTATCAAAACTTCCAATCAATCTGAAAATATACGGTCCTGGGGTACTCAACCTCACACTTGTCGACCTACCCGGGCTGACGAAGGTGCCCGTCGGCGACCAACCAACCGATATCGAACGGCAGATCAAAAATCTCGTCCTCGACTACATATCCAAACCTAACGCTGTCATCCTCGCAGTCTCACCCGCCAACGTCGACCTCGCCAATTCTGACGCTCTCAAACTTGCACGTACTGTTGACCCACGCGGCTTGCGGACATTAGGCGTTCTCACCAAGCTCGACCTTATGGATGCAGGAACGAATGCCCTGGACATTCTCACCGGTCGCACATACCCGCTCAAACTCGGTTTTGTTGGTGTGGTCAACCGGAGTCAACAGGATATCCTATCGGACGTACCGATGATGGATGCGAGGCAGAAGGAGGAGGATTTCTTCCGGAATCATCCGGTTTATCGGAATTTGGCGCACAGGTGTGGGACGAAGTATCTCGCAAAGACACTGAATGCGGTAATTCGACCTTCAATGATCTAACAAGTATGCTGATCGCCGAAGGTCTTGATGAGTCACATTCGTGAGAAGCTGCCAGACATGAAGGCGCGATTGAATACCCTCATGGGCCAGACTCAGCAAGAACTCAATGCTTTTGGCGATGCTACTTTCTTGGGCGAGCAACATCGGGTGAGTGGCACCTTTCGCATCGAGTCCAAGCTCATCGCTCCAGGGCTCCCTCATCCTGAAACTCATGACCGAGTTCTCCAAAGACTTCGTTTCCTCCATCGACGGGACCTCTCTCGAAATATCAACCAAAGAGCTTTGCGGCGGCGCTCGGATATACTACATCTTCAATGAGGTATTTGGTCACGCACTTCAATCCATCGATCCGACGCATAATCTCTCATTGTCTGATATACGCACCGCTATTCGCAATTCGACAGGTCCACGCCCAAGCTTGTTCGTGCCGGAAGTGGCTTTCGATCTGTTGGTCAAGCCGCAGATCAAGCTGCTCGAACCGCCGAGTCTGAGATGTGTGGAGCTCGTGTATGAGGAACTCATGAAGATCTGCCACAACTCCACCAGTCCGGTGAGGAGCATTTCTGATAATCTGGAGTTGCTGACCTCGATGTAGGAGCTGCAACGGTTTCCACGCCTTCTGACCCAGCTCATTGAGGTCGTCTCCGAGCTGCTTCGAGAACGACTTGGCCCTACCTCGGAATACGTCTCAAGCTTGATTCAAATCCAAGCAGCATATATAAACACCAATCACCCGGACTTTGTTGCCGGATCCGCAGCCATTGCGCGAGCAGGAGCTCCCAAGCCTGTTGAGCCGGTCAAGGTAGGTACATTGGGCTATCACCGCGCAAGACTGATCAATGCAGATGCCTTCCGTCGCGAGCTCTCCCGACGACGAAGAGTCGTCATCCTCATCGGATGGCGCCGGGTCCGCACCCAATGGCCAACCCGTACCCAGCCACCAACACCCTCGCTCCGCATCCGCTTCCGTCCCTGATATACGGCGTCCTTCCGTCACAAACAGCAAACTCCTCGAACGAACAAAAAATCGAAACCACCACCGCACAGCTTCTGGCGGGCGGAACATCGCACATGCCCCACCATCAAAACCCGCTTCGATCTCGGAAGAACCACCTCATACTGCGAAAGAATCCTTCCTCAACTACTTCTTCGGTGGGCCTAACGGGACCAATCATCCTCCTTCGTCAAGCCTGACGCAAGGATCTGGTGAGAGCCAGACAAATAGAGGACAGAGACAACAACGGCCTCCACCATCGAGCTATGCGCCGCGAGATCTCTTACCGGATCTAGGGAGTGGACGGCGGACAGCGAGTCGGTCGGGATTGGATAACGGGACAACGGCATTTGACATGAAGAGTTTGGGAAAGCATATAGAGGCGGTGAGTCGGGTCTGACATGGAGGCGAAGCTGATGTGATCAGGGACCGAATGATCAACCATTACATCTATCACCTCGAGAAGAAATGGAAACAACGCTCATCCGGTCACTAATCGCTAGCTATTTTGGGATAACTCGACAAACGATACAAGATCTCGTACCAAAAGCAGTCATGCACCTCCTTGTGAGTCGACATACTTAACCAATTCCGTCTCGCTGCCTCGCTTACTCTTCCAGGTAAATTTCTCGCGAGATGCAATACAACAACGCCTCGTCACATCACTATACAAACCCGACCTGTTCGCCGAATTGCTCTTCGAAGATCAAGCTCTAGTGACAGAACGGACACGGGTCAAAGCTCTCCTCGACGCGTACAAAGAGGCTTTCCGAGTACTGAGCGAGGTGTCTTTGAAGAGTTCATAGATGTTATACTTGTATACAGACGTATATGTAAGACTTATATGCACACACGAATTCATTCCCCCTTTTGTACGGTAGCTTACCGGATACAGTCTAGAAATCAGGGTCTTTCCGGTGCCTCGACGGTTTGATGAAGTAGGGTTTGGAAGATCCGAGCTCTTGCGTTTTGATTAATAAACCGGAAGGATTCACCTGTTTTCACTGTCTATACGCCAACTTGTATACATTCTTTTCTGTTGTCGACTTCTGCGACTCGGTCGTGCTACTACTTTCGTTGTCTTGAACCAAAAGGATCGCATTGTGTCCGCTCTGAGCGATACCTCGATGACTCGGGGTGAGGGATCGTCCACTCTCCACGCGCCTCCTCGAATATTTCCCCGCCTTTCGCCACGACGATGTTAATGCTCAAATCCCCTCGAGGAGCTGTCCGACCATTCATCATCGTCCTGGCAGTCGCTATCTCAAGTATCATTCTTTTATCCCCCTTGGTCCCACATTCTAATCGGCAGAAGGTTTTGGGGTTGGTAGGGAAGAACGATAAGGGACGGTTAGGTCTGGTCAGTCTAGGGCAGGAAGACGATTCTTTACGGTGAGTTGTAGATCTTTACTTCTCCAGCTTTGACAAATGGAGAGGAGGTTGATGTTGTCGTAGGGAGTGGGAGGATCGGCGCGCATTGCAGTATGAAGGTGTGTACGGATCGCTCAAGATAGGTCCCGAGGTTGATGTCTTGTAGGAACCGGTGCTCGAGTCCAAGCATTCCTCGAAAAAGCTCGGTCCGGACGACCATTCACAGTCTCCGCTCTCGGTGGTAGTGGTGAGAGCTGGTTCTCACTAAGAGTTCTCGGCGATCAGCTAATACCCAGCAGTATCCAAAGGTCGAGGCTTGAAACCTCCTGACTCATGGCAGCAATCCACAGCAGGACCTGCAGAGAACCCCAGCTTGAAATTCCATCAAGTCGAATTATACACTTCAGTGCGACGTAGAGCCGCGGACCCTTACTCCCGATTGGGCGCCTCGACACTGTATTCTCCGGAGAACATGCACATGCTCATCTTTGATTGGTTGAATGAGACTTTCCCACATCCTGAGAATCGGTTCGTCAATGGGGCGCAGGGTGGTGTAGGAGCTGGATACTTCGGGTGGTGCTTCAGTGAGTACCGACACGATCTGTAGTAGGTTGCGTCCTGATGAGAATAGAGGAGCACATACCTGAAGAATCCGACCTTGTCTTGGTCGAGCTGGGAATTAACGATCTACTAGATATGGAGGTAGTTGATGCGTATGAGAATGTCATCCGGGGAATACTTGAGCTCGATACTCAACCGGCTGTCATCAACGTCGAGTGTGTCACGCACTTCTTCTCTGGAAAGGGAAGCTGACGAACGCAGGACCTTCTCCACTCTCTTTCCCACACTCCTCTCCTCCTCCTCACTGCATCAAGACGTAGCAGCCTTCTACGACGTCCCCTCCCTTTCCGTCCGAGATATCATCCTTCCCCAGATCCTCGCCGATCCGAATGACCAGCTTCCGAAGTGGTTTAGAACGGGAGATACCGTCATACTTGGTGACAACAAAGTCCGGGAATGGGGCGGTGTACCGGTCGACTTAATGCATGTGAGTTGGCAGTCCTGATTTTGGCAGAGAGCTGATATCGCTGTCCAGATTTCCGCTCTAGGCCATGCACTCGCTGCAGGCTTGGTCATTCGATATCTTAGCGAGCAGATGGAGCGTTCCAGGCCTTTATCTAGATCTTTCGGCTTATTCCACCCCTTTTCGCCCTCCATTGCCCCTACAACGAGTTCGTTGATGCTCAAGGTTCCCGATGTAAGTTCTGTCCGTCCTGCCACCAAGAATGTCAGCTAAAGTCATTGAGGCTGCCTTGACCATGCCATTCGACCCTCTCGCAAAAGTGGTCCATCATACACCCACCTGCCGATCAATAAACTCTGGCCTCCTACACCTGCCGCCGTCGACTTCGAATCATCAGCCTGATGGCGTCGGAGTCGCTGGATTAGTTCTTGCAGAAGATTCTCATGGATGGTTAGTCCTTTCCTTCCATTCCCGGCTGAAACCAACCCCCGCCTTAGGACATCCTGGAAATGGAAAGAGAAAAGCTATCTAATTGCTCGCGAACCTGGTTCTCTGGCCTCGTTTGACTTCCATATCTTCCCACCGGCACGCCCCCCCGTCACTTCACCGACAGTCAACCTCGTTCAGGAAGAGACTCCACTTCCTACCGAACACAAATTGAACCGCTTCGATCCGATACCTTTGGGCATGCGACCCGGAGGACCATACAACATCCATCCCATCGGCGTGATCGACAAAGCGAACAACGGAAGAAAGCTTGGACGACAACGAGCTCGGATTATGCGCCAGCTTGAGAGACAAGAGGGTGGGAGGGTGATGATTGGTTATCAAAGGAGTGCGACTTTGGGTTTGGGAAGTGTTTGGTGTTGGGTTGATGATAACCGGGAGAGGGGGGGGATGATTGAAGGGTATTGGGATATCAAGGAACGGAATATGGGCATGTGAGTTGACCTCTACATACGTCCTTTCCATACGTCCTTTCAAGTTTGGCTTGTCATATCGCCGCATTTCTCAGAAATCGCAAGATTGTGAGCCCTCGCGTATCCGGAGAATTGCGGCATTATCGCTCGAGCCTCTACCTTTCCTAGCTTTCGTGAAATCCCTGTAGCTGATGCTTGATAGGGTCGGAGAAGTCGCTTCCGGGTTACCACCTGGCCCACATACATTGCATTGCGAGATCCTGGAAGAAACTCACGATCCACAAGGACGGACAGAGTTCCGGATCTTTGCGGTCATGCACGACTAGGTCGTCGTGCTAGAGAGAAAACAAAAGGCTGTATTTTATAGTAGGATGCATTTTTGGGTTTTCACCGCCAGCCTTCCACTACTCTCACTCCTACGAGCTTGACTATTTCTCCTATCCGTCTGACCTTTCCTCTCCGGCGAGATAAGTCATCTTGATCACCGAGGTTGGCTGTTTCCCATTGCTTGGCGTAATCATCTCGCTCTGAACTGCCCTGCATATCGCAGATCAAAGCGAGGAGGGTCGTCGCTTGTAAGGAGAGGGAGCGAGAGTTGAGCTTAGTAGCCGATCTCAGACAATGGCGAAGGTGTTCAGCCGCTTTGGCTGAGCGGGATCAGCCTTGAACTGATGAAACGGCTACCTAGCAGGTCTAATGATTCTCCATCCAATGCCAAATCGATCTTCGCCTTGCCGAGGACAAGTGAACCAGCTGCGATCGTCTCCTCGTCTCCTGATCCAAGCACCTTTTATGATTCAGCTTGAAGGACTAACCTTAGTCGCCAGCTTACCTGATCCCACACACTCTCCACCTCCTCGATAGCCTTCTTTGCCATTCCGGCACCTTCCATGGCTAAAAGCACCTCCCCGAGCACCACAATACCCAGGCGGTACAGAGGCCAGAGCCCTAGCTCGCTTGACAGCTGGATTGCCGAGAGAATATGCGGTAATATCAGGTGCGACGGTGCATTCGAATCCTTAGACCCCTTCAGCACAGGCAGAGTGATGTTTCTCGCCATACCTGCAGCTTTTTGACCTTCCGGAGGGAAGCTCTGACTTCATCTTGAGCAAGTAAGATTCCTCTAGATGGAGCCGAATGATCCGCAATACCGAAATGAGTCGAAGTATTGGAAAGTTCGCGAGGTGGTCCGCCTGGTCCTAGTCGGGAGGACGATCCACTTGGGGGTGTCAGAGCGCTGATCATGGCAATGCACTCCGTGTACCCGCTGCGTATTCTTAGCCTTTTCTCCTCCACAGGATGAGTGCCATACCTCATGGCAGCCTGTCGTCGCAAGATGGACCACACCATTCGTACCCAGCGCTGATACTCCGCCATAGAGATGCCATCGATCGCTCTCATGTCCAAAAGAGATGCCAGTGCCTCGTCGTACAGACCTTCGTCCGCCATCTGGCTTCGTCAAGTTGGATGATGGAGCCAAGCGACGACGTACCCTCTGAGCTCTAGCCAGAAACACGGTAAGTCCGCCGTCCGAGTCTCCATCAACCGCTCTCATCGCCCTATCCTCATGCAGCATCGCTAGATTATCGGAACCTGATGTTCAGCTACGCCCATGGGGGCGACTCACCCAGCGATGCCCACAAGCCAGCTTGTGCCGCATGCCAAGCCGCCACATCAAAGCTGTACTTTGTGGTCCACCCATCTTTGGGATCTCTCTTGTCATCGGGCTTGATCTGTGTCTGCTCGTTTCGAGCGATAGCAAAGTGTATCCTATGGAACGCAATATGGACCGGCTCCCCCTGACCCAGCGTTAGAAGTAAAAAAAGGGAACGCTCGGCAACGAACCAGATCTAGTGCCGCTTTCATCGACCATAGCTCGTCCATCGGTGTGGAAGCCTTAGGTAGTCGAGAATCAGAGATAGGCGCTTGGTGAATGCGCGTAGACTCGTATGGGGTAAATGCTGCAGAGGTCGTCTCGGTCGTCAAGCGATGCAACAAGCTACGCGGCGTACTCAGCGTCTGCGGTTACCCGGAGAAACCTTACCTCATACAGTCTCTCAAACAAGCTTTGTCGCCTTCCGCTCGCGCAACCCGAATAGCTTCGTCGATAGCCTGAGGAGTGAGCGATGGGCTGGCTTCATTGACTCACGTACGGATCTGGCAGAATCCAGTCCCCCTGTTGCGTAGTGGAAAGAAGCTAGGTTGAGCAGTGCATGCTGGTGCTGTCCCCTATGCATATTAGCTTATCCTGCTCGGTTACTGCACTTACCTCCCAGCGATAGGAAATTGGTAGTCGTAAAACCGTCTCAACGATGCAAGCGCCTCAAAATAGTCTCCTGAAGCCGAAGCTGCTTGATATCTGCGAAAATCAGTTCCTATGAGGCGTCTATACTTACTCAGACATCGCCTGGATTCGTTTGTCGAGCGTATCCTCCATGGCGACCTTCGGGTTCAACGACCAAATATGCGCCGGCCTAGACGGGCCGTCGATGCTTGCACCGCACCATTGTGCAACTTGTCGGGCAAGATGAGCAGTCTCATCGAACGATAGCTTGCGGAGGGTAATGAGGAGGCCGCGAAGAAAGATGCCTAAAGGCGAGCGGCGTTCCTACTGAGGTTAGTATGGGTAGACGGAGGGATCGAGTACGCACGACAGGTTCCGGGAGCTCCATGAGGGAATCATCATCGTGATTGATGCGATCGCGCAGCTCCTTCTCAAGGGCTACGAGATTGTTAAGCATGATCCCGGGAAACGAGAAGACGACGAACTATCGAGAAAGGCGCAACCCTCCGCTACACTGCTGAAGCTGGATGACTAGGGCGTGTCTCAGCATTTCCATTGACGGAATGAGGGTAGACTTCACCAAGGCGCCGAGCCAGGACTGTAAGGTCTCCGCTTCCTGCGTCTCACTAGGTACCAACTGACCCCTGCTACGAAGTTTCGCATTTGCCTTTTCGACAACGGCCGCTTCATGCCTGACAAGGGAATCGGTTTTGGCGAGCAGGCTGCCATAAATGGCAGGACTATCCGAGAGCTGGTACGGTCAGTGCATAAAACCACTTGGGAGATTCGCGTACCTCAAAGACCTCTCTCGCTATGACCTGCAGAATGTCCGAGGTAAAGTTGGCCGAGTATATCGGGACGGGTTCTCTTTCGTCATTGAGCGGGAAAACCTTGACTATGAGCCAAGCTAGGGCGATGTGTAAAGGCAGAGCAGGCTCAGATAGCCTCGATGAGCTAACTTGGCCCACTCGCCTGTGCCGTTTCTGCGGGGACCACATGACGTCGTTGAGCATAAACTTGTCGGAACTCATAGAAAGCCGTGATGATAGGAGGTAGAGTACACGTTTGCTTCCGGCGGAGAGGTCAGGCGGGTCATTCGGACCATGACGTTGCCACCGCTCATGACGGAAATTCATACTTTGTCGATACAAGGAGCGCCGCATGCTCGTCAGACGGCTTCGACCGCCAAGGTCACTTCGTCTGGCCATGTCGCATAGCCGGAATGGTAGCCTCACGCCGAGAAAGAAGGACAAGGGAAAGAAGAAAGCTGAGGTCCCCAACCGGCCTACTTCACCTTACAACGGACCTGGTACAAACCCAGAGCCGATTAGCTCGTTGCTGGAAGAAGCATTGAATACACCCTTATCTCCTCCTTCTATCTCGTCCAGCCTTGATTCCAGCTTTGAACGACCTTCCCTCATCTCACCCCCTCCAAAAGCACATCAGCCTGATGCGCTGCGACCGCACCATCCTCGACTGCTGTCCAGCCTGGCTAGGTCGACTCTCCCCACAGCTGGCCTCTCATATGCTACCGATGAAGGGCTGCCTCGAGGCCGAAAGACGCACGATGCTCCTCGACTTGGAGAAAGCTCGACATCGTGGAAACATCCCTCATCCACCTCACTATACGATGGGCCCTTTCCAGATCTAGACCCAGCTACTGGTCTCCCTCTAGAAAGAACACCGGACTCCCTTGATCCTACTGCCCGCTCCCGCTCCCTATACCTTCAGCGCACCATCACAGGCCTCCTTGCCACTCCGTCCCAACCTGCAGAGGAACACGGCATAGTCCCCTACCTTTCCAATTTGACATCAGCCCTACCCCACGTCTCGCTCCCCGGTTCTCGATTATCCTCCGAATCTTTACGGACGGGCTCTCGGCGAAATCTCAGCACATCAGCACCCCAGGAGGACTGGACATCTTGGGCGACGGGATGGTGGGGGAATAAGAAGAAGGTGGATCGCACGTTGAGTGAGGAGGATCAGGCGGATACAGTTGAGGAAGAGAGGGAAAAACATCGGAGGAAATGTAGGCAGACGAAATGGATCCAGACTGATAACAGATCGGACGCCAAAACACCCCCTTGTCTTCTGTCATGGGCTTCTCGGATTCGATGTCTTAGGTGAGCGCCATAAGCAGTACATTCTGACAGATTGCAGGCCCAACCAGTCTCCCTCCGTAGGTCTCGGATCATAACGACGCTCACATCTTAGACTTCAGATATCCCATTGGCGTGGGATCCGAGAAGTCCTCGAGTCGAACGGCGTGGATGTCCTCATCACACGCGTTCCAGCAACCGCGTCCATCAAGGATCGAGCGGCTATTCTTGCCGACGCGATTACCGAGAAGTATCCTGACCAAGAGGTCAATCTCATCGGACACAGCATGGTACGTCATCGTAATTGTATCCGCTGATCCGCAGGGTGGTCTCGACTGCCGATACCTGATATCGGAACTCCATCCGACAAGGTTCAAAATCATTTCCTTGACGACGATTTCAACGCCACATCGCGGTTCCCCTTTGGCCGACTATGTGATCGATAACCTCATCGGCCGTGAGTCAATCTCTTATGCACTGCTGACGACAGGGGAACGCCTTCCGAGCCTGCTCGCATTGATGAACAACCTCCGACTACCCGACTCAGGCGACGGCTCCGCATTCAGTGCGCTCGGTACACATTCGATGAAGGAGTTCAACGCGGAGATCGTCGACGATGAGGCTGTGACGTATTTCAGCTGGGGCGCGAGCTATGAGCCCGGACCACTGGACCCTTTCCGATGGTCAAATTCAGTCATCCTGGCAAAGGAAGGGCCGAACGACGGGTTGGTATCGGTGCATAGCGCTCGGTGGGGAGAGTACCGAGGAACGCTCCTTGGAGTGAACCACGTCGACCTGTAAGTGAATATGTGTGGCCCCGCTTATGACAGTGTCGGCTGGGTGAATCACGTCCGCTATGCGATATCCGGTTGGACGGGTAATCCTATCTTATTCAAACCCGCTACGTTCTACCTCGAAGTGGTATGTCGGGCCTTTACGCGTCTTCTGTATCCGCTGATTAGGACAGTCAGACTACCTGGCAGAAAGGGGATTTTGACATAATTACACATTGATTCAAAACACCTCATTTCGAAGAGCCAGAAAACCTTGCATGGGATATATCAGCCTTAGATATGTCCATACCACGGCGAAGAGACTGATTCGACTGATTCTATTCGGGCTTCGCTACGTCACCGAAATGGTGGAATTCCCGCAGGCTCACCGGAGAAGGCACTCAGGGCGACTAGCTTCGAATGCCTAGTAGTCGCCACGACCGGGAAGGAGCAAGGTACGGCGCCATCAGTACTCCTCAGCGGTAGGACGGGACCTCAAACATCATATCTCCAACGAAAAAAAGGAACCATCGTCATGCATCCCTCATATTGACCTTTTCCGAGATCAGACAAATTTCGGCTCGGCACAGACAGCGAATTTTTCGCATTCGCAGTATGGCGTCGACCTCCAAATGAGATATTGATATTATTGACCAGTCTCAGTATACTGGGTTGTGCCTGAGGAAAGGAACCAGGCACTTGCCTACGCGTTTGTTCAGACACTTCCGGTTGACATATCCCGCCGGATGCGACAGTAATATCTTCCTCCGCAAAACTTGACCGCTGACCAGGCTCTCTTCGAGGCAGGCCGCGGTTTGTCTAACTTAACCCAAATTATGTGTTGCTAACCTGCTAGCCTAGCCGACGCGGACTGCGTACGGGCCAGCCTTTTCTTTCCGCACGGACGCCACTTTTCTCGTTGAGTATGCTTGATTTGTCCTTCTCAAGGTGTATCTGTAAAAACATCGTCGATTGAAGCGTAGTTTGATTGTGATATTGTTAATCCGGCCGGCTAGGGGTCAGCGACATTAGTGGTCGCAAAAGCCGGACGGACGTGAGAATCGACCCCGACCCCCTCCATAACTTCGCCTTGACCATTCCCCCACCTCCCTCCTCATCCGCAATGACGAATTGGCTACGCATCAACTCGATCGGCTCTTCCGTCATTGCCGGGTCAACCATCCTCGCAGCGTTATATCTCCTCGTATCGCTCGTTCGTCAAGGGAGGGGGAAGTTGCGTGTGAGACTTTTGGTCGGGATGGTGATCAGTGATGTACTCGTTGGGTAAAGTCAGATTGAACCTTGTCATACGAGAAGTACGAGTCACAAGTTAGGATTGATTCAAGTATAGGATCATGGCATTGCCATCGGAAATCTCTTATCTCGCTGGAAAACCTTTCGTCACGGGAACACCTACCTGCGTAAGCACCACGTTTGCACCAACACTACAACAACTGACGGGAAGTTTCAGGATGCGATGGGCTTCCTGATCACCGCTGTCCTTTTCACACAACATCTATGGACACTCGCCATAGCTCTCGCCACGTTCCTCCTTCTCGTAGGTCTTCCGGCCTAGTACTTGACCCCACCGCTGATCTGCATAGAAACACCCCCTCTCCCGAGTAACCACTGCAGTCGAACGATATTCCTGGACAGCAGCGCCGATCATTTGGGGGCTATCCCTCCTCCATTCCGGCAGTATGTCGTTAGCCTCTTTCGAATTCAAGGCAAGCTGATGAAAGCAGTCTGGATGGGAACCGTCGGTTTCGTCTCGAGCGGAACATTATGCTACTACGGTTCCCACCCGATCGGCAAATACGCCGATGTCAAGAACCTGATCCAATTCATCCCCCGTGCCTTCGTCTTCATCGTAATCCTCATCTTCTATTCAAGTCTCTTCAACTTCCTCCGACGACCCGATACGATCCCGTTATCCAGTCACTTCGCGTCGGGCGAGACAACTGGGGAAAGGAGAGATTCAAGGACGGCTGCAAAGGTTTTCAGACCCTTGACCAAGCTTGGAAGATTACCTTCGTCGAAACAGATCAATTCGGTCAATCCGGATGCTCCTTGGGAGTCGCTGGAATTCGTCACCGCTGGGAATGTACGACAGAAGACTGCTTCACCTACCACGAGCTATGTTTCACACTTGAATGCGACATCATCGATACCGAATGGCGGAATACTCGTGGCTAACCGTCCGAGCTCACCCAAACTCGGCCGCGCGACCGGTGACGAGAAGTTATCCTTCGAGAGGATGTCGTTCGATCGGAAATGGTCTACCTCGTCTTCCGTCCCCATGGAATCACCCATTTCAGGATTCGATTCGCAATGACCCTCAGAGACGGAAACCTTCGTAACCCCCGGACTCCGCTTTCACCCCGTTGAGAAAAGTACCGCCTTCTTCCCACACATCCCACACCACGTCCTCAGCCCCGTCATGTCGGAAGGCAAGAGCGAGTTCGGCGAAACGAGTGACGGGGATACGGATCTTGAAGGTCTCTCATCGAATGATGCGAATAGCGATCGAAGACGTTCCGGCCAAACGCTGAAGGAATTTTTCAACGAGTACGAAGAACCTGGTGGGGAGGGAGTTTCACGTGCTGAAGCTGGAGGGACGGGAGCGGGAACGGGAACGGGAACGGGGAACCAGATTTCCGCTGCGACTTATTTCAATCGACAAGCCAGTCTTCTCATGCTGTATTTCCCTCTCGCAGTGAGTCGCAAAAGCGTTCCCCTTCATTTCGACCACACAGAGCTAATAATCTGGGTTAGTACCTCGTGGTCTTCTCGGTTTCTCTTGCAAGGTTGATACACGACATGGTCGCCCCGAACAAAGACGCGGTCTTGAACCTACTGAGCGCGTGGTTCGTCTTTTCCGTCGGTCTCATCGACGGTTTAGTCTATGTGAGTGATCCCACTCCCCTTCGTTAAGCATCTAGCTGATGTGATGACTCAGGGTTCCGCAGAGTTCTGGGTGAAAAGGAAGGTACGGAGAAAGATGCCTAATCGGATGTAGTGCTAGTCATCATCGAATGCAAATCATATAGTCAATAGCTTGCCCTTTGTTTTTGGGGGACATCGCTTGGTCGGCCCGTGGGCGGTTTGTTCCTGGATTTGATTCCGCCTCGAAAAGCTGGCATCATCTCTCGCTGAAGAAAGGGCTTCAAATCACCTTCGAGTTTCGACTTGCTGCTCTCTTCAAGTTGAGATCTGTTCCCAAGATGTCAGGAGCAGCTACTGTCCCTGCGCCAAGATTCGGTAGACCTCCAGAGGCGGGTGAATCAGGATGGCAGAAGACGTTAGTCCAGGTAGGGAGGAGTATCGCCATGTTCGTTGCTGTCCAATTTGGTGAGTCCTCGAACGATGCTACCAGCTTCCCGCTAATCGCCGAGCAGTGTTGAAGTATGGAATGCAATATGTGAGTTCGCTGAAGGCTGCTGCTTCGTCTCGCTAATATTTTGTAGATGGGGATGAATACCGCCAAACCCGCACCTTCCACATCCGCACCCGCCTCTACCCCTGGATCTACCGCAATACAACCATCCGCTCCAGGAGTGATCAACGCCGAACCCGCCTGGGCACTCGGGACTCCTATCTCGATGCTGCTCTACACCTCGACCTCGCCGACCGGATCTGACTTGGACCTTGCTTCACCACTTGTAGCATGGGACAACCTGACTTACGGAGGGTGGAAGGATGAGCGGGAGGTGGATCTTTTGCTTGACGTCCCCAGGAGCGTGAGGATGTCGAATGGGAGTTGGTGGATGGATGTGATGCTTGTCAAAGGTGGTGGGACGAGTCTTGCTGCGAAAGGACAGGGAGAGGTCGCGATGTACAGGAAACGTGCGTCGAAAGAACCGTTTCCAGGAATTACCTAACGTTGGATCACTCGCAGAGCTTACTCGATTCCTGCCGAAGCGCCGAGTTCGCAAGGAGAAGAAGCTAATCGGTGGAGAGGAAGGGGCCGATCCCGAGGACGAACGACTACCAGTTGAACAGCCAGCCCAACAGATCGTTGCGCATTGGGCTCGAAACCTCACCCTCACCATTGTCTCAGGCGGAGGAACAGTCAACTTCGCTGGCCTTGCACCTCAAGTCGCCCCTTACTACCAACTCGCCCCTTCTCCCGACCCCGCTACGAAGCTCTACTATCCACCGATGTTCTCGAACGATTTCTGGCTACTCCGAGAGAACCTCGCTCCGATCAACGAAACTTCCACCAAGCTTCCTCTGCATATCAACTACCAAGCAATATCCAGCATGAAATTCCAAGTGTTCTCCGCGATGACCCAATCGTTTGAACAAGCCGCTCAACAACAAGGTACCGGAGCGGAGATGGATGAAGTCAAGAGGATGTTGACAGAGACCAACCCATGGTTACTCATCACCACCGGTATTGTCACCGTCCTGCATATGATCTTCGAGTTCTTGGCGTTCAGTAGTGATGTCTCGCATTGGAGGAAGAAGGATAGGGATCTGGTCGGGGTCTCGCTCAATACCATCTTGACCAACTGTTTTGTTCAGCTGGTGATTCTGCTGTACCTCCAAGATAGTTCGGAGGAGACGAGTTTCATGATTCTTTTCGGGCAGGGGATGTGAGTGAGAAGCAAACCTATTTTCACGGTCGCTGATGCTCGGACCTAGTGGTCTCTTGATCGAAGCTTGGAAAATCACAAAAGGTTAACCATCATCGCATGTCTTTGTACAGTACTGACCGATGGATCAGTTGCAAACGTTCGCATTCGAGAAGCACCAGGGACTCTCATTGGATACAGGATTGCTTTCGAAGGTATATCGTTTCTTTCAGGCTGAAAGCATCTCGCTTATATTCGCTCCAGACAAGAAGGTCCTGTCCGAAGACGAGAAGAAGACACAGGAATACGATGCTTTGGCATTCAGGCTCGTCTCGTACGGTGCTATCCCATTACTGGCGGGCTACACCATCTACTCTCGTCAGTGTTTTCCGTAAATGATTGCAGGATTCATACTAATCTGGGAGCAACAGTACTATACGAGTGAGTCGAGTCTCCTAATGCGTTTCAGAGCGCGCTGACCCTTGTAGAACGCATCGAGGATGGTACTCCTTCGTGGTCAGCACTCTCGCCCAGGCCATCTACATGTTCGGCTTCGTCCAGCTCGTCCCGCAGTTGATCATCAATTACAAGCTGAAGAGTGTCGCGCACATGCCGTTCGTCTCTTTCATCCTGTGTTCCGACGACGCTGACAGTATGACAGGATGAAGGCGATGATGTACAAGACCCGTGAGTACACCAGCAGTGTTTTTGGGTTCTGGCGGACTGACCTGACCATGCAGTGTCGACTGTGGTGGATGACTTTTTGTGAGTGACGACAGTCTTCATGCAGATCTATAGCTGACTGCTCGATTTAGCGGTATGTGCGGATCGAACTCCTTTCTCACAGCTGACAACTTTCTAAGCCTTCTGCATCCGCATGCCATGGCTGCACCGGTAGGCCCGTTATGCTACCAGTATACTAAGTGACTAACACTCGTATTTTTCAGCCTCGCCTGCTTCAGGGACGATGTCGTCTTCCTCGTCCTCCTGTATCAAAGGTGGATCTACCGTATCGACTACAGTCGAATCAACGAATACGGTCAAATCAACGAGGGTATGGTCGAGCCCGTTGGCGAGAAGGACGGAGCGCAGCCGATCGAGTCGAAGAAGGACAAGTAGGCGTTACGCATGACATCAAACTGGCAAAGCGGTCAAATTCGGTTTGGCAGGCTAGCTTGCATGAATCATCGGCTCGGTATCCTGTGCAGGGTATATGTGTACTATGCAAGGCTTCATCTCCAATCCCTCTTCCGCTTGAACTCCTCAATCCACTCCTTCTCTTGATTTCCCTTGACCAGCACTATGAAACTCATCAACCCGTCTCTAAGCACCACACCATCCTTCTCTTGACCATCTTTCACTTCCTTCGCTGCCTTCGCGATGATTTGACGCAAAGTCAACTCCTTGCTCACTTTGAGCAATCTCCTCTGTGCGGTCTCGACGTAAACCGCCAAATTCGAGGTATAGTATTCCCGCTTAGTGTCCCATCCCGCCCATGGTAGGTCGGGTGAGTTCTGAGAGGCAGGGAATATAGAAGCGAGTTGATCGTCGAATGACGTGGTTTCGTGGAAATGGGCGATGAGGTCTGATTGGTTGTGCGCAGGGTAAAGGAGGAAGACTGGGAAGATTAGGGGGGTGTCCATCGGAGGCGGGATCCAACGTGGAGGAGGTGTCGAGTCAAATAAAGGTGGATTGTACAGCGGTGGATCGAGTGGGAGAGCAGAAGTGTCGAATGCGAGAGGATGGGGGTTGTCGGGTGGGTTTGGCGTGTTGATGACAAACAAGCCTCGAGACTGCGTGAATCAACATAGGTAAATTCTTGGACTGTTCCAGCTCCGCTCACTTCTACACCACGTCTCAACGCTTCCCTACCTAGCCTTTCTCTCCTTTTCCTCTCAGCTCTCTCCGCGACCTTCCTCTTCCCCCTCTCCACGTCCTCAGCAAGCATCTCCCAAACTTTCCCTTCCTCCTTAGGAGCCCTTCCCGGTCCCCTCATAACACAATCAGAAGCCTCATCCCACCTTTCAAGCTTCACCAAACTCTGAGCCGCTCTATACAAAGCTTTCATCTGCGGTTCTTCCCCCTCCTCGACGGATAAGGCGATGATCACCCCTGTATCTTTCAGGACTGCACCGTAATTCGTCAGAGCGAGATTACACGCCGCTCGATTGTTCAGTAGTGATATCCGTAACACCTGTGATGAAGGACCGGATTCCAGGCCGGAGGTGTAAGCTTGAATCGCATCTCTGTAGGATTGCTGGGCGTAGAGCTCGTTCCCGTGGTTCTTGAAATTCGTGGCGACCTCTGAAGACGAGACAACCTCATTCTCAGCTTAATCAAGACCAGGGAAATGAGAAGCTTTCATGAAGGGTAGACTCACCATCACCTTCTCCTTCGAATATCAGACTCCTCAGAGCTTCAAGCACTTCATTCTCCTCCCCTTCCTGACCACTCGGTGTCTGGCGCATGAATAAAGGCGTCGTGTCTAGCACCTTCTCGAATTCGGCCATGGTGACTTCCCTCTTTGGTTTTCGAGATGGACCAGCGATTTGGCTGGACATTTACTCGACGACCTTATCGAGAGCGGTGTCGTCTCCTGTCTTTTTTCGTCCAAGCTTGTATGAGAGTTTTGCGCCGACAAGAGAACGAGAAAGGCGACAGAACATCAAGGAATTTTGAGGAGTTCCACCTTGGGGCTCCATGGGGAAGGTGAAATTCAAGAGGTTTCTTGAGCTCGATCTTGACGTGTAAAACCCGAGGAACTCGACGAGATGGCAGCATCGAAACAGATCGCTCCGATCCACGTCATCAAACGAGTATGGGAAAGGATAGCCCCATTACAGCTAGCAGAGAAGAGTTGGGATAATGTCGGTTTGTCTCTGCTCGAACACACGAGATTCAAAAGTTGATGTATGGTCCTAATAGGTCGGGATTCTCATGGGCGGGTCGAAGGACATCTCCTTCCGGACATCATGCTCATACCTGTCCTGATTATAGAGGCTCCAGAGCCAGATCTGGTGAAGAAGCAGGTCCTTTTGACCGTCGAGTAAGCCCGATAAAGGATACTTCAACCCATCACTGAGCGATCTAGCTTGACAACAGCGGTATGTGCAGAAGCACTTGCACTTCCATCTTGTTCCGTCGTCATCTCCTACCACCCTCCCGTGGGTCTATCTCACTGAGCCTTACCCTTTATCAGCTGATCGAGTATAGATATTCCGAGCACTGAAGTGAGCCGAGTATCTCCTAACGCCTAACGAACCGATCTAATCCCGACCCGACCTGCGTAGATCAATCACAATGTCCGATCCCCTTCAAGCCTCCCTCCTCCGTCTCTCAGCCCGAGGTATCTCGATCTTCAGCCCACATACATCTCTCGACGCCACACCAAAGGGAATCAACACTTGGTCCGCTCGAACACCTTGCCCCAGCTTTAACAAAACTAGCTCGTCACTGATCGAACCCACCCGTATAGGTTGATAAAGCCATTCGAATCGAATACAGCTTCGGCGAAAGCTATCTCTCATTCAACGGCGATCGAGGGTTTCGAGCATGCGGGTATTGGGAAGATTGTCCAGTTCAAGGAAGGGATGAAGGTGTCGAAGATCGTTGAGTTGGTCAAGGAGCATTTGTCATTGAAGTATGGTAGGTTCATGTGTTTACTGGTTACTCCACATTGAAGCTGAGGATACGTTGGGTTCCAAGTTCAGCTCGCTACGCCTCACGAGGAGTCTGAGATAAACTCAATAGCTGTCTGTGCTGGATCAGGTCAGTTTCCCGTTTGCAGGCGAGCCAAAACAATGGTCAGTTGACTGGATGACAGGTGCCAGCGTATTTAAAGGGGTTGAAGCGGACCTCCTCTTCACCGGCGAAATGAGTCATGTACGTAGCTTTATCTCTTACAGTCTCATTCCGTAAAAACCTAAGTGTGATAACAGCACGAAGTCCTCTCCGCAGTCGCTTCCGGCCAATCCGTCATTCTCACCAATCACACAAATACCGAACGACCATACCTCTCACAGGTTCTTCGACCTTGGCTAGAGAAAGAGCTGAACTCAGAGTCCGACGAGGGGGAGTCCGGATGGGAAGGGGTGGTTAGTAAGGAAGACGCAGATCCGCTCCGGACAGTGTGATGCATGCGGGATTATCAGACTGTCTTGGTCCACAACAAATGCGGTGAAAGCCTCACTACGCCCATGTCCTCGAGTAGGTGCAGTCTGCCTCCTTTGATGTCGGGGCAATCGGTCTTAGCAATCCAATCTTTCTCGAAACAAGGCAGCTGCTCTTCCGCTTCGGCTAGGTCGTCTCCAAGAACCGCGTGACAGGAGACCGGTAAGAAGGGCGATAGATCCATTCAACATGGCGGACTACCTATCGCCATCTTCAAAGATCTCCGCCATCATATCATCTTCCACTGCATCCCAGTCCACACCCGAACTCGAATAAACACCCTCGAAGGTATCGATACTTGCCCGCGAGAAGAACGGTTGAAGCTGATGCAGACTCGTCAATATCCGGAAAGCTGATAGCCGCGGTTTGCGCAGGCTGGAGTTCTCTTCAGACTCCACGAGAAGCGATGCAGGAGAGTTCTGCGTCTGGTCAATCATTGTCAACGCCGAAAGAGGGGAAGCAGGCACTTACCTGGAGAGAATGACTATGCTCGCTCATAATGTCAGACAAGCGGTCCATGATCGACTCCGGACTGGACTCTTCAGGCGGATAAGCGGCGTCGGTGGTATCGGTGACAAATATCCATTGGTGACTAAAATGACATTTGTCAGTACTGGCCGTTCCTATGTCGAGTGGCTCAAGTAAACCTACATCTGGAAATCTTCAGATTGGATGACCAGCAACAAATCTAGGAACTTGCAAGCGGCAAGGACGAGTTGAAGTGATTCCGAGCCATCTGGAGGCGCATCGTCCATGGTCATCTCGAAAACACGTAGCTACTGGCTTTAGCTTACGTCTCACCACATCACGGGTTGAGAACAGACCAGCTCTGCAAGCATAACCGGCCAGAAGTTGGTCAAATGCTGAGCGCTAATGCGACACATCATCACGCGCAGACATAGGTACACCTGGTAGTGTCAGCCTTGCAGGGATCTCCGATAGCTCCACTAACCTCGCTATGGACTCTGGGCGAGACAACGTCGGTCCGCAAAATGTTAACCAGCTTCTCCTGGATGCTTGGTAACTCGGTGAGGTAATGATTCTGCTCGGCCGCGAGGAGGGCGAACGACAGTCTCCGCAGATTCAGTGAACGGGATATCATTTCTTGCTCGCGGTTGGTAAAGATGTTTGCTGATGGAGCAGCGGTAATTCGACCTCGACGAGTCAGTATTTTCCCTCATCCGGACGAGAGGTTTTGACATGTATTTCAGACATACCGAGCAGTTCTCCAAACCTCTCCTTGTCACTATCCATCAATGCGCAGACGAGATCCTTCCAAAGCCGCGCCTCCTGCATCTTCACCTGGAAGAACCGGGATTCATTGAACGCGTCGCCGACCTGAATTCGCCAAGCTTTCGCTGCGGACGGTAATTTGCTGATCTCTATTAAAATGAGGAGGATTGTCCTATCCACACTGGACGCATCAGTCAGTCGTCTCGGGGAAAGCTCACTTCTGTTGACGGAAAGCTGGAACGAGGATATTTGCGGATATACTGGTGCACGCAGCACTGACCCGGTCGTTCTCGAGTAGCAGAACCCGCAAACTTGGAAGAAGATCGGCCAAGAAGCTGTATATCTGGAATGATGAGTTAGCAGTTGCAGCAAAGTGGATGAAAGCATATGCGCACTTGGTGCATCACAGCTTGCTTGCTGTGACCGTTTGCTTGCTCCAGAGACGAACTCATAGCGGACCTCTCCCAAAATCCCGCTTCAGCGATTCTAGGGCAATTGCTAACGACAGCATCTAGAACTTTCGCATACGCGTCCTGTCGCCGGGATCAAAATCACGTTATACAGCTTGCAGGACTGGCAAACCTGTAGATCTCGACGAAGCCGACGGTCCTCCAATGCGCTAGTTGTAGAAACAGTTCTTGCTAGCATGGTCAAGCAGCTACGGGAAGGTCAGCAGGTCAAATCATTCATGGGGTGAACGAACCGCAATAAAGGATAAAGCTGAACTTTCGCCATCGGAGCGCTTGCTGTGCTGAGTGTCTCCCGAGCGAAACCGAACATGGTATTCCATATTTGGACAGCGATAGGCGCTTCGAGTCGCGATATGTAGGCTTCGAGGAAGGCCATGAGGCTCGGGTCGGAGCTGAGGGCGGTGAGACGAAACGACAGTGGAGAATGAGCTAACTCACTGCACTTCCGCGGAGTTGCGACTCTGTCTGCCCTTCACAATTTCGCTGATCACCCCAACCACTCTCTGAGCACTAGGCGTCAAGGTGTCAATACAATCGAAGATAGCGGTGTCCTGGGGCTAGTAAGCCATGTTAGACCGATCTAGCCCGGACCTACTGGAACATCTTTGGGACTGGTGGCCCAGACATGAATACAGCTGCCAAGTACAGCCGAGGGCCACCCGTCGAATAGCTTTTCCAGGACCTCACGCGCCTTTCGGCGGATCCGCAGGAACGTTCTTGTTTTGGTAGGACCTGATGACCCCCTGGACGGAGACTCGACAGTGACGGCCCATGTGACAAGTAAGGCTTCGACAGCATCGTTTACGCAGTCAAGATTTGCTTTTGACTGTTGGGTCAGCGCAGATATTATGACGCAACTCACAGTGTCTGCGCTGGCAGGCGCTTCCACCGCAAAGACCCCGGACATGAGACCGAAGATACCGCTTCCTCCATCGTTGGGCCTTGGCGTGCCCTCTTGACTCCGTCTCAAGGAGCCAACGGGAGCAAGCGATGTCATGATCCGCTCAAGGGCTGCTAGGAGTAGATTCGGCTCGATGTCGGTGGTAGTCGGTTTGGACGCTGTTTGATCATACGAATGTAGGAGTTGTACCATAATGTCCTGGAGTAATTTGCAGAGTCCGTAGCACAAGGAGTTGAGCAGCTTCTTTTGTCGAAGGAGTCGAGGAGTTGTATCGAGGACTAAATGTATCCAGTATACAAAGACTGGTCGATTCGTAGACGAGGACAGGCTGTCGATGATAATTCGCACTAACGTCCGATCGAGGTCTTTGCTCAGGTCTGGACTGTCCATTCTACCGTTCGGAAGACTCTTCTCGCTGACAGAGGAGGTTCGCTTATGCACCCGCTGAAGCGCTTCGTCTGAGGTGCTCATAGTAGCATGTAGGAGGATGAGCATCTTCCTCTGCAGAGTGAGGTGACTGTGGCGAATTGCCGAGTCGAGCTTCCGAAGCAGTGCAGTCTTCAGCGACTCGAGCAAGGTCATGGACATGTCCCTTTGATTGACCAGTATTTGCAACGCATCGAGGGCAGAGTTTTGCACACGGACAGCAAGGGCATGCACCGTCGGAGATTGACGAGGGGGAGCGACATCTGTCTGTAGAAAGCTGATAGACTCAGTCAACGCCGATTGTGGTCGCTCACTCGATAAGGAGCTCGGTGAGGAGGTCAAGATAGGATGGAGCCGTCCCAACTGGAGGAGAGTCAGAGTGCATATCGATGTACGAGACCAGCTCACCTGTCCCCGCTCGTTTTAGCAGGGTCGGATGAGTGGATCTGCTCAACTCGGTTGACTGGCAAACCAAACTCAGACCTTGCGTGTCATAATGCAAGGTAGTCGCTATATTTTCCAGCAGGTAATGGATGTACGACAGATCGGCCGAGGCATGATAGAAACCGTCTGAATGGGCGCCAGATGGACCAATCAGTCCAGCGAGGATGGGATCGAGTACTCTGAGATCAGATCAGTACGTTAAAGCTATACTCACCGGAAGTACGATCGCATGCTACATTGCATCCACTTCCACGCACGTTCCCGGTGTTCCGGGTCTAAGCTCTTGAAGGCGTCCAAGACTGCGAACAAGGGAGCGTGCAGAATCTCTCCTGGCAGTATAGTATCGTCTGGTATCAGTTCCGGAACAGACTCAGGACGCACCGGTGAGTTGCCACAAGATCCCAAATGCATCGAAGGCCTCCGTTTTATGCATATCAGAAGCCATTCGACTGGCTACGACACCTTCGAGCAGGTGTGGTTCCGCGAGCTGATTGCATTCCCACAGAAGCTCGACGGCGCGATAATGATAAGGCGCCATATCGGATCGCAAACAGCGAAATAGCTTCCCATCAGCTAACATAGCATACGGACCTACCGTTTCAAAGATGGTCGACAAGGATTTCTTGCCTGCGACATCCAAGGGAGGGTCGAACATTGGACATCGACTGCTTTTGAACGTAGCGACCACGATAGCGTCGATAACAGGGAACGCAGTGACCTGTCTTTAGCAGAGCATGACACTACCCTCACCTTGGCCAGCGCATCCAGTAAAGCAGACAGCCACGATTTACCATCCAGCACGAAATACGCTGCATCATCGATAGACATCAGCGTCATAGTCAACTCCAAAGCTTTGTGCAGGATCTCCGTTTCCCTAGGTCGTTCTCGCAGCGCCTTCGAAGCGAATGAGAAAACCCGTCGAACGATCTTCGGGATCGTATCGGACATCTGGTAAGGCGGAAGCATCCCTTGTTGCGTTTCGCCATCCAAGTACAGCGTCTCGACCAAGGGAGATTGATTCCCAATAGTTGTCCGCACCGATCTGTCGGTGAAGAGTTGAGGTGAAATTGCGCTCAACAGGGATGACGCCAGATTGAGGACCCTTAATAGCAATGATTGCGGGATCTCAGAGCGCTGAACGCCGTCAACTTCCATCGGACAAATTCTATGTACGTACCAAGATCTTCCCCAACAGCCATTCCGAAATAGCAGGAGTATGCAATGAACGTGTCTCCTCGTCGTGCTGTCGTAGCGATGTCAAAAGCCAGCGGACGAGGTCAAAATCCTTATGGTTAGCGATGCTTCATCCAAGAACTCACCGTGGAATCGCAGTAGTCGAGCGAGTCCCGGATCGATACAAAAATGGCTTTCCAGATGACAATCGGCTCGATTGCCTCGTAAACAGAAGTCGCTGTCGCCAGGGCCTGAAAATAATTAGTATTGTCCGAGTAAGTGGCAGCTACCAACTTCGTCGCTCAGCATAGTGGATCGATCTGTAGCCGTCTTCCTGATCGTGCGGAGTGCTGGGAGAGCCAGCTTCACCGACAAGGCCGAGCCGATCTCCCACTTGTCCAGGAGGGAGAGGATCATCTTGAAGGGTCGCTGCACATCCGTGCAATCGGTTGAGGCAACCTTCTCCATCTCTGCCTGCGCCGGTCAGTGAGTGGTAGGTACATCACTCACTTGCAGGGAATCTGTTACCAGATCAAGCCCGTACTGCTGGAAGTATAACATCTGCTTATCGGATGTCTCGTCCGGTCCCAACAGCCATGTGTAGACTCTCCGACTGAGAGATAACTCCCGCTGCAGGACTACCGCGCTTACTGCCCTCACGAGTAGCTGCTTATCGCTGTCCTCCGCCTCGCTATACCGTCAGCTATGCCCATCGCTCTCGAGACCCACCTGATGATCGTCCCATCCAGGCGGAGGGTCCTCAGCAGTAGATCAAGACCAGCTCGCCGGACGAGTACATTTTGGTCCTCCAGAACCGCTACAACTCCACGGATCAGCAATCCGGCATCGATACTCGTTTCTTCCGGATCTGGCGGCTTGAGCATTCTCTTTGACAAGTAGTTGAGCGCGGAAAGTCGTGATGAGGGCGTTGAGATGAGGACGAGGAAGATATTTTGGGAGAAGAATGATGGCGAGACCGCCTCAGATAGTCGATCAAGCAGTGCGAGTACCTGCTCACTTAGCATAACGACATGGCTCTGAAGCCCACCTACTCTATCAAAGAAGTCGCCCGTCTCCTCTTCCAGGCCGGGAAGCAAAGCAAGGATGATAGCCTTTGTCGCAGGTCGCAGATGATCGCCCAGCGGAAGATAGTAGGTTTCGTAGATGGTCAGTAGGACTGGTCGGACAGATGTTGCCGCGGATTGGAAGAAGGGGAAAAGGCCGGGTGACCAGATCAGCAGATCCCTCTTCATGCCTTCAACCTAGATGCAGTTCAGTGAAGCGCTAAGTGTGGATCAAACGGACACACTCCGATGACACTGAAGATATAGGCATAAACATCCAAAGCCCGCTGGTGTACGCCTGATGGCACAGCTGGGTTCAGGCATTGTGCCAGGCGTTTCGATACTACAAGCTTCCTCGGGACCTCGGTGTAGGCTCTTGAAGACGACTGAAGAGTCTGCAGGAGATTAGGACCGCTCTCATGGTGACTTACCTTGAGCAACCGGGAAAGAAACGAGATGAAGTCGGCCCATTCGTTGACACTTTCGAAAGATTGCAGACTTCGGTCCACCTGAGTAGCGTACTTCTTATACTTGGCGTCGGTGGCGAGTAAGGAACTCTTTGCAGCTGCATTTCAGCTTTGGCCCTTTCTGCTTCAGCTCACTTTTCCCGGTTCGACGCCTTTGCTCTGGTGTTGACCGCCCATCAAAGGGACTTGCATGAATTTGATCGGCGGCGAGTTTTAGTTCCGAAGCCGAAGAGCTCCTTCGTGATATTCCGGGGACCATCAGCTTCGCCAGACTGCCATGAGACGTGTTGCGCTGCAAGGTCCTTGAGCCGTCGGGAGCCGGAGAGGTGGACCTCGTCGGGGGTAGTGAAGAGGGTCCGGCATCGGGCATGCGACTGATACTCGGCAACGGCTCGGACATGGCGAGAGACAGCCCGTCTTTTACGCAGAAACCCTTCATCCACTGACCTTGTATATGGGTCAAGATACTTAGGAAGTCGACAACGGAGATGTGATTTTGGCATTCTAAAGGGTATTGATCTGCCACGTGGCTCGTAATACAGCAACGGTCTTCAGCGATGGTGAGTTCAGTCTGTTATGTGTCCACTATTAGGTGTGTCTACTTGGGAGTCCTTTTCCAGCGAACCGTACCTGTTGCCAAGTTACGATACTGTCTCGACCTTCGTATCACTCCTTTGAAGGCATTTCCTCTGAGTCCTCGGTCGACCCCCCGGACACTGGCCTCATGACTCGGTACTTGGGTCATGCGCCTCGAGAATCTCGATGATGGTAGCAAGTGAGTGAAGTGTGATGGGCATAAGGGGTCTATACTGATGTATTGGTCTCTAGGCTCGAAGCAGCATGGCATGAAGCTCTTAGCTCATCCCTCTCCTACTTCCGAGCTCTCATTGCTTCCTCCACCTCTTCCTCTTGGAAACTCGTGTCCGTTCTTCCCCTGACAGCATCGACTACCGCTCGCGATACGGGAGACAGTCAAGCTCGAGGTTCATCACTTGGTCAAATTCAAGCCACTGACGTCCTGGTTTATCGACGGAGTGGGAAAGGAGGCGAGGTGTATAGGGCGACTGTTGAAGTGGACTGTGGGCACGATGTCAGTGTCGATACGTTTAGGGGATGCTTGGCAACTCCGGAGACTCGGCCGATGTGTGAGTCGAGTCTTCAGGCTCGGCCCGACTTTGCTCATCAAATACAGGGGATCGTATGGTCGAGTCGGCTGCGACCTTGGACCTGCTGGATGCGCATACGAGAGTGACCAAGACGAACTACCGGCTAGGATGGCCCTCAAGGTGAGTGCTTATCAGGATATTCTTCTTCCTCGTTCCTTTTGAAATTTCGCTGCTCCAAGCATCATTTTGGGGGGGGGGGGGGGGGGCGCGGGGGGGGGGGGGGGCGGGGGGGGGGGGGGGGGGGGGGCGGGTGGAGCTGCTAAAAAGACTGATACTTTGAATAAGAATGCTGACAGCGTACAGTCCCCGCGATGTAGTCACGATCTCCAAAACACTGGTCGACCAGTACACTCTAATCGACATCTCTACGTCCCTGCCCCGCTCAAAGCACGAACCTGCATATCTCCGCCCTGCACCGCCATACGTCCGCGCTCACATCGCTCTTCTAGCCTGGTGTATTCAGCTCCCAGGCGCTCAAACAGATACATTGCCGCTCGGCGAAGGGAAATCGCGAATCACATGTATGTGGTCGTGGAACCCGAATGGAGCTTGGGCGGTCGGTGGCGGCGTCCCGCAGCACTTACCCTCACTCATTGTGGGGCTGGTCGATCACGTGCGAGAAGGCAGCGAAAAGGTGCCAGTGCTGCTTAGCTACGGAGCCGATATCAGCATCGGCAGTTTGAACTACGACACTGCTAGAGTGACCCTTTCCATTGGTTATGCAATCGTCAATGACGGTCTGGGCAGCGAGAACGAAGGCTTGAGGCGGCAAATCGAGTTTGGACTCTCCTCAACGCAGAGCTGGGACGTGCAGATCGCGGTGAAAACGCAACATGGGGACGAATCGACTTCGATGGTATGGTCTTCATTCGTCGGCCAAGCTCCTGCGACATCACTTGGTTCTGCTGCACCCAAACGTCTCGTCCTGCGATTCGCTCATGCACCGCTGAAGTCGTCTGAGGAGCTCATCCGCGTCATCGTGTCTATCGAGCGGACATCGCCTTCAGCCGCTTCGGGTGTACGCATAAATGGTATCCCTGTCACCATTGAGCTCATGGATCCGCTTATAAATCGTCGACCCCTTCTACGAGGAACCGACAGCACTCGGCCGATCTCCCTGCGATCACTGAGCACAATGGAGACTGTAGCCTCACAGGACGATCAGATTGAGGCGAAAAAGACCTCCGCAAAAGGCTTAGCGGCGGAACGCAGCATCGCCTCCCTGATCAGGCGAAACTACAACTGTGAGTCAGGAAATCTCGACCCAGCTGACCCTAGACTTCACCGCTCTGCTCCAAGAACCAGAAGTGAAATGGCGTCCTGTAGCCGATTCTCGCGGAGTTGCGATACATCAGCTGAACACTATCGACAAGACCCTAGTAGTCTTCCGAGCAGAAGCCGTGTTCGTCGGTGTGGGCATATGGGATCTCTTTGCGACCATCGGTAGTCCCGGCGCGCGGCTCGTCTGGGACAAGACACACGAAGATGCGACCCTCCTGGACGACGTGAACGAGCTGACTGACTTATGGCACATCAGGTCAAAGGCTGCCTGGCCGGTCGCAGCTCGAGACTCGGTGATGCTGCGTACGACCTACAAATCGCCTTCGTCCGTGCACGTTTTCGGCTTCTCCGTCGACAACACCGAGCTCTTCCCTCGTATACCGCCCAGCATCGATCCGGCAGTTATTCGTACTCAGATCGACCTGCAAGGATGGTCCATTGAATCGCTTTCACCCAACACTACCCAAGTCACATTGCTCGAACAAAGTGATCCACGTGGATGGTCAAACAAGTCATCCATCCCGCAGATCATGATGAACACTCTCGCCGGTATCGGCGAGTTCGCCATCAAGCACGGAGCCCCGCCAGTAGCGACACGCTTAGGTGGCGCGAAAGCTCTCGCGTCCCGCTACGACGTCGAGAAGGAGATTTATCGCTTCGAATACGAAAGTGCAGAAGCAAGGCGATCTACCTCCTCCAGTACGGCGACTTCCTTTCCGTTACCCGTTGCCGTCCGCATCGGCGAACGGAGGAAAAGCGAGACAGGAAGCCTTAAGTCGCTGGAAGTCTCACCTCGCGTTCTGTCGAACCTTGAATGCGAGATACGATGCGATGCGGAAACATGGCCGAACAGTTTTGCCATCGTCATTGACCCACCGCCCAGCATGATCTCCGCGTTGAAGCGGAACCGTGTCTCGTCTGGAGGAGGAGGTCTTTGGCTCACTATCGAGCACGATCCGCTCGTTCACGGCAAGGAGAAGATAGCCATTACCATTAGGCGAGGTACTACCCTTCCTGGCGCCAGGACCTCTGTCACCATCAACGGCAGCAAAGTCCGCATAGATGTCGAAGATCTAGCCGAAGCGGAAGTGAAGCTTTTGAAAAAGCAGAAACGAGGTCGACCCAGCCGCGCCCCGCTCGATCAACCCCCTGCGCTGGGCACGTTGCGTCAAAGGCAGAGCATGACGAGTGTCCCCACCATCAGCGCACCATCGACTCCCGAATTGAACAGGACATTCACGCCATCTTCTCCGTACACTCGCCTTGCTATGCCCTTCAGTCGATGGTACTCGGCAGCCGCGGAGACCACTCGTGCTGCGATCGGACCGATGGCCACACCATCCGGCTCTGTTTCGATGACCAATTTGCCAGTGGATGCAGCCGTGCGAGCTCTGACTCAGCTCGCCAGGATGCATGCCGACCGGGATGGCGAGTCTACAGAGCCGCTCGGCTGGCAGCCAGTGTCGGATCGTGACGGACTAAAGGTCGAGCGTAGGATAGTCCCGCACGTCTCCGAGACGATGCCTGTCTTTCGAGCTGGTCGCATAATCGAAGGCTTCACTGCGGAAGAAGTGTCAGCGGTAGTCTCAAGTTTGCGGAAGGACGAGCGCTTTGAGAAACCCCTGCGACTTCAATCCTTTGCCCACGGTATCATCACATCCCATCTTACAGCGCACACGACCTTTCCTTTCCGCAGTCGCAGTATGTTGGTCGTTACGATTGTTGTGCGCTCCCCGGATGCTCCTCCTCAATCTCCTGCTCTTGGCCCACCCGCCGCTTTGTCCACCATCTTCCACGCATCTTCATCCAGCTTTGATCCGAAAACGGTGGACTTTGACCCAATCAAGTATGATCCCACAGCTCCGATTGGCAATCTCATCCTCGAAGGGTGGATCCTGGAAACGATCGACCCCTACTCGCACGAACACTACGCTATCCCCTCCACCAGGTGTATGTATGTAGCAGCTGCGGATTATTCTGGCAGTATACCGCTATCCGTCAACAACTTGCTCAATGCCTCGCTACCTCGATCCTTACTGGCGGTCGAATGGATCCTAAAAACGCGTGGCCCGCCCTCACGTGCTCGACTCCCACCGATGTTTTTGCTCGCACCCGAGTCTACAGCTCAGGGACCATGGGGTCTCGAAGGCATAGACAAGGACAGGACCGGTGTCGATCAGCGAAATGAAGGCGACGAATACAGTCTGACGGTCACTATTCAGCCTTCTGCGGGCCCATCGAGCAATGGTGACTCCCTTCATCCAGGGTTGAAGCATACAGACAGCCGAACGTCTGTGCAGTCTAGCCGATCAACGGTCATCGATCTCGCTGAAGATATCAGGCGAGGGCGAAAGGACTTCGCGGTCATGGAAGTGGAATTAGGCAGTGTCCTCATCAAGAGGGGTTACGACATACAATTACGGGCAGTGTCGCTCCCGGTCGCTCTCCACATCACCGCCAACGATACTTCTACCCTTCCTTTCACCTTACCGAACGAAAACCTCGATTTGCCCTTCAGATGTACTATCATTGCACTTGCCCCGTCAGTCCTCCAGTCCGCTTCCCTCGATCCCACTTCGCAAGCTCGGCATCTCCTCCGCGTAACTCTCCCGACATCCGGTTACGAGGCGCCCATAGCAGATCCCCTCACGGGTAAGACCATACCTTCGCCTCGACCGCGATGGCTACTTGACTTGATCAATGATGGAGCTGTTGTTCAGCTTCGGCTATTGCGCAAGTTAAGCAAGCCGCCCATTTACACTTTCGGTGGAGTCGATCTTGCGGTCGAGGATGAGAAGAAGACTACCACCAGGAAGGACTCCAAGGATATGGCACGGTCAAAGCTACCCCAACTAGTCAAGTGAGTGAACCATCGCCGACAAAGCTGACGCAAGTGCGGCTACTCCTGGTTGCTCAAATCTCGCGAAGCCAATCGCCGTGGCATCTGAATACCTCGTAGAACGCGTTCCGCCTGCACCCGTCGCTCCCTCGCTGGAGCTATCAAGCGACGAGGTTCTGCCCATCCTGGAGTCCACCATTGTACCTCCTGAGCCGACTGAGGTCTGCCTCCTCAATGTATAGGCTATGAAGCCGCTGACATACCTAGCCCGTGCAAGCGAAGCCACTTCGTCCTCGGCTGACGCAAAGTACGACACGGTACAGCTTCTGGAAGTATCCCTATCCTAGGTTAGGACGGTTCAACACTGGTCTCCCGCCCAGTGACCCCTCATCACTCAGGGCGGAGGTCGCTCCCACGACGGCCACGGAGGAACCTAAGCCAGCATCTCCGGTAGTCATGCCATCGACCGACAGCATCGTCGACACGGAGCGGCTTCGCCGCCCGACAATCTCGTTGCCTCTCTTCGTTGTTTCGGGTATCCTCTGCCTACTGGTGGGAAGCTTACTACGGTCACTTCTCAGCGAGGCGGACTTTGTTATCCACTTACCTGCGGGTTCAGCTGTACCAAATGGCGAATCATGGAGGGAACTGAAGAGATTGGTTGAATGGAGGATAGGCTGGAACAGGGACCTCATCATAGCTATTGCTCGTCGTGCATGACGTAAATTTCGCTATGGACTGTCAGTCATCACGGATTCTAGGATGTACAAGTATGCATGTTGAAGGTCTTTGTTGTACCATGGAGCTATTGCCCTCATGGGAACAGGAAAATAGCCTTTGCCTTAGCTTGAAGAATCGCATCGTGTTGCAAGTGCTTTACGAACATGTTCGATCCCGTGCTCTATAGAAGTATGAATAATGTTTGCAAGATTTACATCACAAGACTGGCTCCGAGGTAGTAGTATCCCCTTGGATCGGGTGGATCTCCTGAGCAAGCTTCGACTTCCTCAGCTTCGCATTTGTGCCTTTCCCCGCTCGTCCCTTCCCCCCCGGAGTTTCGATCTCCCGAACACTCCAAGCTACACTCTCATCCCCATCACCAACCTCCGATCCGGTACCTTCCTCGGGCTCCTCGACTCGTTGAGGCGGAGTACTCTCGTAAGATGCTCTAAGGGGTAGAGGTGGTCGATCCCATGGAGCCGTCGTGAAGGCGACAGGTATTTCGATCGGTGCGGCTGGTTTCGGTTTGTGTCGGGTTAGTTCTTTCGCTTCTTTATCCGCTTGGATGAGTCGGCCAAGCTCCGACGGAGGACCTGATTGGATCAGTATCGTCGATGAGACTCGAAATGTAAGTCACCCTTTGCCCAGGTCCTGAATTTCAGCCGTCCGCCTCCGACACCCACAACAGTTCGCTGAGCATATTTCCAAGACCGGACTTTCTCTTTTCGAGGGAACGGACCGGTATCTCCACCATTGTTTGGCGCGAAGAATTGGGTCACCTACTGAGAAATCAGAGACGAAGTGGAAAGAACAGGAAGGACAACCCACCTTCGGAAATGGTCCAAGATTGACTTTTGGCGTTACTATGGGTTTGGAGAAGATGGGGAAACCGAGTTTTGCTGGATCGGCCAGGACAAAGGGAGGTGATGGAGGGCGAGAGAGTGATGGGTCAACACCTGGAGTGGTTGACCAGCTCAGCTCCGGATCACTCATCGCAGGAGCGGCTCACCAGGCTCAGGTGTACCTTCCTGGCTCAGAGAAGTTCCTCCGGCGTAAGACGGCATCGTTGGCGGAGCAGGCATGTCATTGAGAAAAGTCCCTCCCTCTCGCCAAGGGATAGCCATGCCCCTACTCCCGTCAGTCCGTCTCTCTCTCTCGGTACAAGCAGCACGTACTTCTTCAACCCTTTCCTCCAAGCCTTCCCAGGTCCAAGAGGCGCACCCTCAGGTCTCCGCTTATGACTCTTCTTCTTCCCTTCCTTCCCCTCACTCCCCTCTTCACTAGGCGTCCAACCCATTATCTTCGGCAAGACTCGTTCAGGCGGACCATGGTGGGAAGCAGCAGCTGAAGAAGGTTGTAGCCAATCATATGATTTCCTATGTTGAGCTGGCAGCGAGCTCGCCCCTTCCAAAGGTGGAGGGTGGACTTTCTTCACAGGACTCGGTCGAGGGTGTTTCGAAGGACCTGGACCGTCTTCACCGGATGAGGAAGAAGAGTAGGCAGCTTTTTCGACTATGGCTTGTTTCATCCCTAGTCGGAGTGTGATTGGTGGAGGAGGGGAGAGTGAGGATCGATCGGAGTTTTGTAGGAATGGGTCGGGTTGATGTTCGTCATTCATGAGATGGGTCAAGTTGGGTCGTAGCTAGACCAATCGATGTCAGTTTTGGGTCATTGGGCTGAGGAATAGACTCGCTGTGACGCGTAAAGGATGTGTTTCCGAACTCGGTCCAGCACGAGACGGGGACTCGTGCTCTTCCAGAGAAGCCTCAGAAGCTTCGCGCGTGTATATCCCCGCTTCGTCTAAGGGGTCGTGACGGGGTTGAGGAGGACGGGGATCCTCCATTTCGGATTCTGAGTCGGTAAAGTCATGTATTGAGAAGACCATGTTGCGAATCTAAGCTAGAACGGATATATCGATATGATTAGGTCAAGATGTGTTCAAGAGAGGATAGGATTCTGACTGAAAAACGGATTGCGAATAGAAGGGACAACCTCCACCAACCTAATAAGTCCTTCCTACGTTTCGGATTCTGATCATCAAAATCCTTAACTTAACCCTGCTCAAGGTAACATTAGTAGGTATGAGCAGTATGCAAGAAGCTTAGCTCCAGAGACGCTTCCTTACCGTCTTCACCATCCGCCTCGATGAGCTCTTGAGCCAGACGACTTGCTCTTTCTCGAATCCAGCGCCATCTACTTTTGGTCAGGCACCCAGTAGGTCCAGATTCCTCGCTCTCTTGCTCAGGAAGGCTCAGTCAACAATCATTCTAGATGGCAGATGACGACAAGACCCTTGCAGACGGGAATAACACCGCAGCGAATGGTCCTCTACACGCGAGCGCCAACTTCTCGAGGCTCGGAACCACCTCGACATGGCTGCGCAACGTTTCCCGAGCAAACCTCGCTGCACTGGTCATCATCTACATCGGGTTTGTCCACTTCTTAGGCCTTTACGTCTTCACGAATGGCTTCCTTCTCAGTCGAGTCTCTATCCCTCTCGTCTCACCACCATATACCCTCGAGAACCCAGCACCGATACCGCCGACCCATTCGAAGGCTATCATCCTGATTATCGACGCTCTGAGAGCCGACTTTATCTCACCCTATCATCCTCAACCTCCGTCGCCATACCATCATAGCGTTCTGACATTGCCGGCCGAGCTATCCGCAGCTGATCCGACTCGCTCGCTCATATTCAACGCATACTCAGACCCTCCTACGACTACGATGCAGCGGATCAAGGGTATCACCACCGGCTCGCTTCCCACATTCGTCGACGCTGGAGCCAACTTTGCCTCCACGGCCATTGAAGAAGACTCGCTCATCTCCCAACTCGTCGCCGCGAACAAGACTCTCGCACTCATGGGTGACGATACCTGGGTCAACCTGTTCCCCAACTCGTTCGAACTCGCACATCCTTACGATTCGTTCAACGTCGAGGATCTGCATGGCGTTGACAATGGTGTGATCGAGCATCTCATCCCGTACCTTCACCCGTCGAACTCGTCAAAGTGGGATATCTTGATTGGCCATTTTCTTGGGGTTGACCATGTCGGTCATCGTGTCGGACCGGAAAGGGAGACGATGCGGATCAAGCTCAAGCAGATGAATGACGTACTTCGCGATGTCGTGAACCTGCTTGACGAGGATACTGTGCTCGTCGTAATGGGTGATCATGGGATGGATAGCAAGGGGAACCATGGTGGAGATTCGGATCTGGAAACAGCTGCAGCGTTGTGGCTATACTCGAAAGGACCACCTCTCACCGTCAATGACGTGGACGACTCCAGCCTATCCCAGACGTGGCCAAGATATACCTTCCCTGGATCAAAGCAAGCGATGCGACATGTCAACCAGATCGACCTTGTCCCTACTCTTGCATTACTCCTAGGCATACCTATCCCATTCAACAACCTTGGATCTGTCATACCCGAATCTTTCGCCAGCGGTATGGACCGGCTCGAGCTAGCGACACGGCTCAACGCGGAGGAGATCATGCGCTATATCTCCGAATATGGCGATACATCGGTTGAGAACGCGGTACAGCCTTACTGGGGAGCGGCGCAAGATGCAGCAGACTTGACGAATCAGGAATCAATCATGGCTCACCGAAACTTCGCTCTCGCCGCGCTTCAGCAGTTGCGAGCCTTGTGGGCCCAGTTTTCGGTCCCGCTCATCATCACTGGACTCGTCGTTCTCGGTCTGAGCGTGCCGGCTCTCATCGCGTTGTACATTGGTGTACGAAATAACGGAACGAAATGGGATGTCTTCGTGCGGTTGGCCCTCGAAACAGCCGCTATCGGCGGTCTGGGCATCGGCGGTGGTCTAGGCGTTCTCGTCGGTCTATACAGGAGGGACGTCATCCTGGCTCTCCAAGCGACGGTCATCTCGGCTGCGGTGGTATCAGAGATCATTCTGGTCCTACCGCTCTTCGTGAAGCCGAACTTCCCAGATTTCTCATCGTGGCAAATTCAACGATCTATCGGCCCTTTCATCCTTCTCGTCCACGCCATCTGCTTCTGCTCGAATTCCTTCATCATGTGGGAAGACCGAGTCGTTCTCTTCCTCCTTGTCACCATTCCCGTCGTCCACCTCGTCAAGGCTCTGACAGCACCGACAGCAACAATGCGATTACGCATAATCGGTCTCTCGTTCGCATTTATGGGCATCGTCCGACTCGTTGGTGCAGTCACAATCTGCAGGGAGGAGCAACAGCCGTACTGCCGCGTCACCTTCTTTGAGGGATCATCACCGACTGCTCCGATATGGGCTCTGCTTAGTACCCTGATCCTTGGCCTACAGCTACCCCGCCTCATTGCCTTCACGCTCAATATGTCGAAGTCTCTCGCCGGACCTGCTCCGTTCTTCCTTGGTACAGTCTGGCGGTCAGTCCTCACGCTCAATGCGGTCTACTGGCTCTTCGAATGGCTCGAATCGTGGGACGGCCTCCAACCGGCTCGCATACCCCTGGTCAAGCTGATCAAGCTTTGGCTAGCACGAGCATCGATCGGGGCAATGCTTGGCGCTCTACCATATCTTTGGGCAACCGGGTCGCTCTGCATCGAGGTCAAGCAAGAGGTCGAGCAGACGGGAGAGAAGAAGGCCGTGACAGTATTCGGCTTCGCCAACGCTTTCGGCTCGACATACCTCCTCTTCCTCTTAACTCCATTCGCCTTCGTCCACCTCGTCAGCCAACCGATGGCTCAACTCACCTCATCCGCCCTCCTCATCGCCCTCCTCATCTACCTCGAGTCGACTGATACAAGACGCGACGCTATCCTCATGCCTCGCTCTTTCGCCAATTCTTCCCACCCAGGTGAGTTTGAGCCATCCCAATCAGCCGCGATCGTCCGACCCAGTTTCACCGACGCCGTCCCGCTGGCACTCTTGGGCTTCCTCGGCTTCTTCGCAACCGGTCATCAGGCGGTCCTCACCTCGATTCAGTGGAAAGCGGCATTTGTCGGGTTCGAGACTGTCACATACCCCTTCTCTCCTCTTCTGGTGATCATTAATATTTGGGGTCCGTTCGCACTCTCCGCCTTGGCAGTCCCGCTTTTAGCGACATGGAATGCGTCTCCACGTCCTCAGTCGACGGTTCCGGTGCTCGGACATACTCTTCAGCTCAGTCTCGCCTTCATCATCTACCATTCTGCTGTTACCTTCGCTTCAGCGGTCTTTGCAGCTTGGCTCCGACGTCATCTGATGGTATGGAAGGTGTTTGCTCCGCGATTCATGCTTGCAGGGTGTACTCTGCTTGTCATAGACTTCTCGATCTTAGTGGCTTTGACTGTCGGACTCCGTATAACGAGTTGGAAGGTATGGCGGACATTCAAGAGCGCTAGCATATGAAGATAACAATCAATGCATTGTAATGTACGAGAACTGTCAACCCAGGTTCTTATGTACAGCCGGGACAAAGTAATGCTCTACATCTACGATATCATAATCTGTCTAAGTCTTCTTCTGTAACGAAAGTCTCTTCTTCTTCTTATCGCCCGAATCTCCACCGGGTGTACCAGAACCACTTACAGCATTACTCCTCATCGCTGTCGCCTCATCAAGCTCTCCCATCGGACTTTTCCCGCCTGAACTCGGTCGACCACCTTGACTTCGAGAAGCTCCCTGATCCGAGATCCGCCTGACTAGGCCTCTGATCGAACTCAATCGTTTTCGGGCTTTGCTCTTATCCTTTCCGTCGGTCGGGGCGAGTTCCGCTATGTCGGAGGTGGAAGCACCGGAATCGAGTTCGCTGAGGTTGGATTGGGTCGATTGAGAGGTGATCACCCGTGGCATCGAGGGGAAGGGGACGGCGACTGGCTTGACAGGAGATTCGGAAGTGGGAGTGGCGTCATGGGTTTCTTCATCGGCGGCTGTCTCGTTTGTTTCGGCGGGTAGAGCGGGTGTTTCATCGGCATGAGCCTGACGGTCGGCGTTGACGACCGGCGGAGATACGGGTGACGTTTCCCGTACCACCGCTGATGCTTCCCCATTGGCTACTGAAGGGTTCCCCGAAGGCGAAGAGTCTTGAACACTGGCCTCAACGGGCTCGCCGTCAAGAGCGGGCTCACCATTTTTACTCGCCTGGACGTCTTCCTCAGGTAGCGCTTTGACGCCCTCAGCGCATGTCGAAGCGGGCTCTGGCTCGGCAGGCGCGGAGTTGTTTTCGTCAACGTTGAAGCCGGTGGAGTCTTCTGTCTTCTGAGGTTGTCCATCTGTGTCGACTGCTCTTTCGCGCTCTGGTTCTTGCTCCTTGGTGGCCGCTTCAGTCCCTTCATTGTCTTTGCCCTCGATCTCCTTTGTGACATCGTCCTCAGTCGGAAGAATCTTCGCCACCTCCCCTGCATCTACGTCCATGGCTTGCGCGACCATCTCTGCCTCTGTGAAGATCTGCTTCTTCCACCTAACCGAGAACACATGCGTCAAAGTAGGTCGAGACGAGGTGATCGCTTTAACTTACATGGTGGCGAAGTTCCCGTTCATGTCGAGGAGTTCCTTGTATCCCCCATTCTCAATGACCTGACCGTCTTTCATGACCACGATCTGGTCGGAGTTGATGATAGTAGAAAGTCGATGAGCGATTGACAAGCTGCTTCGACCTTTTGCCTGTACCATTGGTGAGCATAGGTCATTTAGTCAAGAGTATGGATCCTTTGCGAAGAACAAAATTTACCAGATCTGACAGAGCCCTTTGGATTTCCCTCTCAGTCTCGGTATCAAGAGCGCTAGTAGCCTCGTCAAGTACCTTAAATCATATTAGCAATTAAGCTGATCCAGAAGCTCGACCCACCAAGATCGCCGGCGACTTCAAGAACATCCTTGCCAAGCTAACCCTCTGCTTCTCCCCTCCACTCAACCTAATCCCCCTTTCCCCAACAACAGTCGAGTAATCATCCGTAAAGCTCAATATCCTCTCATGTAACCTCGCCGCCTCAGCCGCTGCAATGATCTCCTCATCCGTTGCATGTTCCTTCCCATAAGCGATATTCGCTCCAATCGTATCGTTCCACAAAACACTGTCTTGCGGTACGATTCCGATGGCTCGACGTAAGCTAATTTGAGTGACCTCAGAGATATCTTGGCCGTCGATGTAGATGTGTCCGGAGGTGATGTCATAGAATCGGTAGAGGAGTCGGAGAATGGTGGATTTACCTGAACCGGACTCGCCGACGAGGGCCATCGATTGGCCTTTCTCAATCTTGAATGAGACGCCTTTGAGCGCCTCGACCTTACCATCGTAAGAGAAGCAGACATTGTCGAAGACAATGATACCATCTGTGACGATGAGGTCACGGGCACCGGGCCTATCGTTGACCTCGGTAGCTTGATTCAGAAGGGTGAACATTTTCTCCGCGTCGGTAGTGTTCTGGTTCAACGAGCGGTAGAGCGAGCCCAGCCGGTCAAGCGGACCGGAAAGCTGCTGGAAGTACTGGATGAATACAACAAACTCCGCTGCGTCGGCGGTACCCCCAAGTACGCGATAGGCGATGATGAGTGATCCCGTCATCAGGCCGAAAGCGAGAAGAGCGTTCTGGATCAAGAAGAGCAACTGCCAGTTCCGATTCCATTTCGCCTCCGTTTCCTGGTACGACACGATCGCTTCGCTGAATCGGGAAGATTCTCTATGCTCCGCGGTGAAGTACTTGACACTTTCCCAATTGGTCAAGACGTCTGAGACGATACCGCGCTGCTTTACATCCTTGTCGATGAGGAGTCGTCGAGTGGTGACTCGGCGCTTCGTCATGACGACGGAGAAAGCGACGTAGGCGGTCATGATCACTCCTGTGAGTAAGGCAAGAAGGCCTCCGTAGAGGTAAAAGAAGACACCGAATGCGATGACAATATCGAATATCGTCGGAAGAGCGGTAAACAGGACCGTCGAGAACAGGTTGTTGATTGCGGACCCTCGGTCGATCACCTTGAGCACTTCACCGGTGTTTCGTTTCGTATGGTATGCAAGTGAGAGGTTGAGGAGGTGATTGAAGCAGAGAAGCATCATCTCGCGATCGGTATACTGGGAAACCGGGATCCATAATCGCTGCTGAAGGAAGTAGAGTATACCGCTACCAGAGACAGCGATTCGGATGGTGAAGTAGACGATGAACCAAGTCCACAGTAGCGGATCCTTGCCTCCGTTCTCGATTTTGCCTAGACTTCGAACGATATTACCGAGTGATATCGGGACGAGGGGTTGGAAGACCCTCCCAAGAGCGAGCAAACCCATACAGAGCGCGCAATAGAATTGAAGCTTCCGGCTCGTCGATGGCCAAAGATGCGGTGAGAGCTTCTTCAGCCGAGCCAAGATCTCCTTGAGGGGCAACGGTTTATCCTCCTTCTTCATCTCACCGAGGTTCTTCGGTATCGTGATCGACTGCTTTTGCGGGGCAGGGGTATTTGCACCGGTCGCATTGGCAGAGCCTTTCGATTTGTCTGGTTTCCCAGCTGCGTTCTCCTCGTCAGTGGGAAAGGTACCGTAGGCCTCTCGACCGTTCGGAGTTGAGGGGCCGCCGTTCTGGCCGGAAAGGAGACCGGTAGTCTCGTCGGCGGGTTTGTAGCGGATGATGGGGGAGAGCACGACAACGATAAGGATTGGCAAGGCGAGGAGGCGGATCCCAGACGGCGAAATGGAAAGGATAGAGAAGAGCTTTTCGGAGCCATCTGGGCGTTTTAGCAGATGACAGCTGGACATGCTGGACTTACGGGTGTGTATCTCCATCCTCACCAGCAGCACCAAATTTGGTATCTCGCATAGCAATCCAAATGTACCCAACGCCAATACCCCCTTGTCCCCCCACTTCGCCCGCCATTCGCACACAATAGCCGCCAATGACCAGACCAAGAACCCTCCAACAGCATACACAAATCCACTCGCCAAACTCAACCCCATGAGATGCGCATAATCCCTTCCATTCGCCGTCAAGAGGTCGGCGACCAAGATCGCTGCATCGGCGAAGGAGGTGACGGCGAGGAGATACAGAAGAGCAAGGATGAAGGCACGTCGAGGAGTGACTGTTCGAATGGTAATGGGTCGGATACCGGGAAGCTCGTCTGGTGTTGGGGCGGGTTGGGCTAGAAGAGTAAGGAGGGGGACGGTGAGAAGAATGGGTGTAAGGAGGTGAAAGTAGGTAAGAACTTGATCAGACATGGCGATAAACTTGCAGAGGCGCCGCGTCGTTCAGAAGCTGTCAACTCCTCCTAGGCTGGACGACTCGCAGAGCAGTAGCTGTTGGCAAGGAAAATGCTTTATCCAAACTTTCGGATCGACGAGGTCCGAGAGTTACCGTACTCGAGTACTCGAGTACTGGTCAAAACCGGAATTTCCCCAATACTCGCTGATCAAGCTTAAGCGAACGGAAGTGCGTCCGACCTCTCCTCTCAACGGGTCGAGGTGGAAAGACTCTTTTCGCTTTGCTCGCCTAACTCTGCGTAACGACGATTGAACAGTGAAACATAGTGAGCCTGCGCTCGAGATCAGAGTGTGCAGTACCCCGCAGGACGCGCATACGGGGTAAGGACTCTTTGCCGCCGAGACCGAGGTCAATTGTACCCCTTGCAGCGCTAAGCTTGGGTATCAATGGCGAGATGCATGTCAGACATAAGCTAGGTACAGCAACGCCTTCTTCCGAAATCCAAGTTACGAACCAGTCCCCTCCTGCCCCGCTTCAATATTCGGTTCTTCCATGATTCTTGCTCCTCTAGGTACGGAAGCTAACTTCATCGACATAGATTTTCGAGGGTATATTATGTAGAGATAGATCAGTGTTTCAGGCCGATCGCGAGGCCGACAATCAGGCCGGCGATACAGAGGATAAGGACTGTCTCGAGATCAGCTTGGTATCCTCGTACGATTCATTAGTCGGGACATACCGAGAATCCAGAAGCATATCCACTTCTTCCTCCTTGCTGCTCGGGCTGATTTGACCGCCTTCTCCGTCTGAACAAGCCTGGCGAAGGGTCAGTATGACTGGCACTTATGAACACGAAGGGCACTCACCCTCCCTTGATGTCGGTGTCGACACCCTGCGCCTGAGTCTCCACATTCACAATTGTCTCATCCTGCTGCTCAACAAGCATAGCCATCTCCGAGAACATCTGCGCGAGCTCGGTTAGAGTCCGCTCGATCTTCTGGATCTCCGCATGTCTCTCCTGCACCTCACGGTAGGCTCCTCGCGCAGCGCCGTATCGATTCGAGTTCAGCAGCTATCCAGAGATTAGTCTCACAGCGCAGAGAAGCAAAAAGAGACCTACCGCTTGTGAGAATACCTGCGGGTTATCGCTCTCCGTCACCTGCCTGACCTCCTCCTCCGTAGCCTGCGGGTTCACGATCCGATACTGCCTCTCCACCCTGTCCTTGACTTTCTTCCTGAACTCCTTCTCTACCACCTGATGCTCCTGCAACAACGTCGTGAACCGAGTCTTCACCGCCTGAGACTGGTTGTTCATCGCTTTGTCTCCTTTTGCGAGTTTGAAGAGCCGCTTGATCTGGTTCTTACATTGCTCGCGTGTTGTTCGAGCTTGCTCGTTCAGCTGATCTGCGTATGCGGCGGCTTGTGGGTCGGAAGAGGTCTTCGTCTGTCAGCACAGGAATGAAATACATCCGGAATTACTCACCAAGCTCTGCTGATGTGCCGTACGGACTGCCTGGATCTCCTCTTGTAGTTGACTGAGCGCGGAGTTGGTCGAACTGAGCTCCGCCCAGAAGTCATTCCCGCCCACGACACTAGCTCCATTTGCCCCCGGCGCTCCCCCTGCATATTGATCCTGCTGACCGTATTGTTGTTGAGCATATGGGTTGCCAGCATTGGCGCCGTAGCCTGGTTGGGCTGCGTACTGGTTACCTCCTTGTTGCGCTGCGTACTGATTGCCTTCTTGTTGAGCGGCATATTGATTGCCATTGTCCGGGGTGACAGCATAGGATACGTTCGGCGGAGATTGTCCTCCGTATTGGTTGAAATGACCTGGACCGGGAGCGGCGGAGACGTTCTGCTGTGCGTAGGGGTTTGGACCACGATTCTGACCGGCGATAGCGTTGGCTGGAGGAGGATAAGCGGGCTGCTGGGGAGCAGAGGCGTCGCTGCGGGAGGTCAGAGATGCTCGTGAAGCTACGAGAAGAGGCACACCCGTATGTCCGGTTCTGCAGGAGTTCGTATGAGCAATGCACAGCTAAACATCAGACGAGGAACGTACCACGTCATTCAAGCGATTCCTAGCCATTTTGAAGGTGGACGAATGGATAGCTCAAAACGAGATGAGCGGAGTGAAGTGGAGTGAAGCAGTCGTCGAGCCAGTCGATGCAGTGCCAGCTGCGATGGATGTCGAAGGGTGGACGAACCAAGTGGACGAGCTATAGTACGACAGACCACTTGACCGGATCTACTTCGCCGAGACTCTCCGAATGGCTGGTACGAGGTATGAGTCTGGTGTATGAGACTCACACGCAGCCCCGTTGATTGACACCGCGTTGAGTCAAAGGAGGTACTCTGCAAGGAGTTATCAGTAATGATGTTCGAAACAACACGAAGGAAAATGGTGGGAGTGATAGGCGCCAGGGGTTCAGCCTGGCGCGCACCGCTAAAGCCTCGCCCGCGCTGAGAAGGGAACAGCCGGGACCATTTCGGCATATTCAGCCCTGAATCCCTGCTATAACGATGTGGCACTTCTTGGCGTATGTCACGATACTTGAAAGTAATAACTTCAAGACAGGGGGATGAGCTATCCATCCATCATCTCCCAACCAGGTCTGCCAGGACTCACAAGGTGCGACCCACAGCTGACGGTCAGAAAAGGATCTGCATCACGCAATGTAAAGCCAATCATCGATGCTCTCCAGCCTCTTCTTTCCGTGATCCCCTCTATTCAGCGGTCCAATAATGAACGACACGTACTGGAACTCGCCTCATTCCCCTATGAGCATATCACGGCCTTCGCAAAACAGTGGCCAGGTTGGGAATGGTGGGGTACTGCTCGAGACGACGGGGAAGTGAAGTAGGTGGATATCCAGTTGCCTCGGCTGTTCAGTCGCTTATAAGCAGTCCCGACTAGTGAAATCAATGGGGAGCTGGCGCCCAAGTGGAATGACCTATCGAACCTTCACCCTTCAAGACAGCTCGACATCGGGAATGAAGATGACTGGACAGCTCTACGAGCACTTACGATCCAAAGGCCAGGAGATACAGACGGGAATGAGCCCCGAATATTTAGTGGTGTGATCATGCGTAAGCCAAGCAGGCGTAACTAAACCGATCCGTAGCTAATACTTTTCAGTCAATCTGATTCACTGCTGTCCCCCAGAACTCCCTGAGCATGTCTTTCGGCAACTTTCACCCCTCACCGATGAGGGCAGAGCCTTACTTGATCTCGAGAATGGGTGGATCGTCGCATATGGTGCATATAGGAACGATGATGGGTCGTACAAAACAAAAGAGGATGAGCAGGTCAGTTCGTCTCCTGGGCTAGCAGCCGTATTGCCCTGCTCACGCGGCAAAGCTGACATTCAAAGCAGTTCGACAGCTCATATATCAAGGCCAAACATGAGAGTTTCGGTCTAAGGACGATCAAGTCAATTACAGAATTGGCGCAGAGATGGGGTTTCACCGAAGAGAGCAGGAAGGAATTGCCAAAAGGGAATATGTTTGTCGTTTGGTGTGTGAAGTATCCTGCTTAAAGATGGATGTGGATTTCACTCCTATCGAAGCTGGATAATCACCTTCACGTTCCGAATGCATATAAAACTGTCCTTGACAGAGGTGTTCTGAGAATCAAGAAGAGCACCACCCGCCGGAATCAAAACGCTGAGATGGACGTGACGGAGGCGGCTGGGTGACTGACTTTGTCGGCTTGACATTCACTGTAAATCTCCTCATATGTCTGCTAAACATAGCGATCATGCAAAGAATTATCCGCAGCACTATCTCAGGTGTCGGCAGATGCTACAAGCGTGGTGCAAAGCTTCTTCATCAGGTAGGTGCGGAAGCTTCAGTTGAGACCCCTGACCTCCCCACTCAGGAGCCCTCAGACCCGTCAGCGCCAAATCACATTGACGGCAGCACTTCGCCCCTTAGAGGTCCATCCTCCAAAGGAGACGAATCGACTGCCCTTGATACTGATGTTGAAGACAACCATAATCTGTCCCCATCACTTGCCGCCTTGACATGCGTCAAACCTCAATCGACAATCAAAGCGAAACATGGGACAAGCGACATTGGAAAGCTGGCGCATGGGTAGACCGCAAAGATCGAGATCGCATTCGGATGTGTGGTCAAAGCTCTCACGAAGACTTGCAGTTGGGAGATACTCAATCGATCTATGGCCATTTTGACGCATCAGTCCGCTGATATCTGACCTGCAGAAGACTCACTCGATAGCTCCAGCGAAGCCGAAAAAATCAACGGCGAGCGTGGAGCGACAAACAAACGAAATGCGTGTGACACAGCTCAATCACCCGAGGCAAACGAGCAGGTGAAGAAAAGACGGCCCGAGCACAAAACGGCTTATGACGATACGCTGCTTGAAGACATAGGCGGATGGCCAGGACGTATTCCGTGTTGGGTTATGAAGCTTATCAGGCGTTGTACAGGTCTCTCTTGATCATTCATACAGCTCGCTACGGTCTAATATACGTCTCGCACGAACTACGTCTCTCCTGCGGTCTCGATCTCCGTGCCCGCATGATGACAAAGCATGTGTGACCAACACTCCAACATTCCGGGTACTGAGCTGATCAAGCCTGAGGTGAGTGATCTTCAAGATATCGACTGGGCCTGCTATACACAGACTCGGATGGGCGACCGAGCGCGTGAGTGATGTGCTATGCGTCAAACCTTCACTGAGAGACGCCCTCAGCGGAGTTCGTTCAATTATTTCCCTACGTCAGATTCGTCTATGTTTTCGAAATCTACGCACGACAGAAGCACGGCCTCATGGCGGCCTATGATTGGTGGGGAAATAACCCTCTTTCCTATAGCTGCGTAGCTGCCGATCTTGGGAGCCATAGACTTGGCATTGAGCTCTCCCCGTGAATTACTCGTGTTATAGCTGACGATTTGGACGCATCGACCAGGGCCGATGAGGATCTCAAACTTTATTGTGTGAGGGCGTTGATTGATCTATGGGGGCCTAGCATGCTGCTGAGGCCAACGCCGCCTAAAGCTATGAAGGTGGGCCCGCTCAATCTTACAGGTCTGATGCTGATGCCAACTTTGACGCATTGAAGAGATGGACCTCCAAGATTCCCCGTGCGTTCCTCTCGGAAGCGTTGGTACTGGATCGTTTTGCAGCGGAAGCAGAGGTGTGCGGATACATCCAAGATCTGTTGCGTCGGCGGATAACCATTTTTCCCCACTCAAACAACAAGCGATTTCGTGGCTTTACGACCATCAGAGATTCAGTTTTGGCTATTCCTGGACTACAGTATAAATATGAGGGGATGCTTTTGACCCGTTTGTTGATCTTTTGGGCCGAACTGAATTGCCCTGACAATGCATTTGAGATCAGTAACTCTTGGAAGGCTTTTCATGAGAAGCAACTGTCCGGTGTCACGAGTCTTGTACCCTTGGATCTGCATTTCTTACCGGTGCGTTCGATTGATGGACTTTGACGCATCATTGACGCTCGGACTGATCATGCGCCTAAAAGCATTGGGATAGAGAGGGAATCCGTGAGTGCGATTCACAAGCATACCTAGCAGTCAGATGTTAATATGGCTCGACAGCCCCCTTACATATTCTTCACCAGATCTTATGTCGAGTAGAAGGCAATCTTACGGACCGTGGGGACGTTGGTCGACGACCGAATCGATCCCAGGTCCGTGAAGCGCTGAATACACAATATGGTATAAATCTAGAGTATGCTTTACGTCTTCGTTCAATGAGCTTCTAACCTGGGCATCAGTCTCAATTACCTCGGCAGAGTATATCACTGGTTGGGTATGGAGACTAAGCGCCAAGACAACGAGTCCTGGGGGATACGGCTCAACGGGCGCATATCGGGAGGACGTCTGTCCATAATACTGCATAAGGAGGAGGATGGGACGGTGCGTATTCCTGCCTGTGCCGAATCGCTGGCTTAGCAGGAGAACAGATCAAGGACAACGATATCGAGCGCGGAATGCTTGAGCGCCACCGCTCTGCAGTAGGGGAGAGCTCATATGGACAGTGGTAAGTGGTGCTCGATGCGTCAAAATCCCGGTCCGGGTGAATCGCTCCTTTTGACGCATACGTACAGGCACATCGTCGAGGACGAATTTTCGCCTTCTTTCAGGTACTCCGCTACTACTACCGGCTCAAAGGTCAACCTCCCAGCTGCGCATGCCCTGATAACCCGTAAGGATCTTCGGCAATCCATTCTTTGCTTCGAGGAGGTGAATGATTTACAAGTCTGGAAAAGCTCAGACTGATACATCTGACGCAGCTTATGGCTGCGGCGAAAGCATACCGTAACGCCCTCCTCGCCAGATCAATAGCTACTGCAGCCTTTGCAACCGCTATGGAAGCTTGCTCCCGGTACGTCTTGATCCCTCGACCTCCGCGTAGAAAGCTAAGGCCTTCAGGGTCAAAGACTGCCGCTCCTCCAATTCCGCACTGGCTGGCGGCTCGGGTCTAATATTCCTGATCTCCAATCACGAGCAGATCCTAGCCGACCGTCTCCCGTCAATTGGAGATCCCACTACTCGAGTCGCTGGATCACTACAAGCTTATCTCGGCGGATCGCTTAGCGATGTATGAGAAGAGCTTGCATGAGCAGAGTGCGAGGATAAGGAAGACTGAGGCGGAGAACCATAAGGTTGGACGGCGGAAGAAGAGGGGTGAGCTGATTCATCGTATTGCATGGAGACGAGCTGATGAGGTGCCCAGACCTCCAATCGTTCAGGCAAGCGCTGGCCGAGCTGCAAAGACAGGTCGATGAGCTTGATGGATTAAAATCGCGTACCACGAAGAGGTGCTGGAAGGAGAAGATGAGGTAGGTGTCAAGTCTTACGTACCCCGGCTGCTATCCGGAGGCTGACCTGAAGCAGGTATGGGAGACCGTCCTTGGCAAAGTCGCATTCATCGTCCGAAGCCAACTCGAATTCTTCGAAAAGATCGCCGGAAAGGCAAGCGATCCAATACTCGACGCTTGTGATGTCTATTCCCGATCCTTTCGACTCGTATGGTCCGCCCAAGGAGGACGAACAAATTTGTCAGCGTGCTCGCGCCCGTACGTGGTTTCTTGTTACGGATCAAGGTAGAGCTGATTTCGGACCAGGTTGTGTATGCTCGACTCCGGCTCACCCCAATCATCCGATCCTGACCTTACCCGGACCCTGTTATCGGCTCAGATGACCAACTCAGATCAGTCGACACCTTCCAGAAAGCTTGCCTTCCTAGCTGCTACGACGTCTCCATCCAATACAGAAACGACGCCTATCTCCGCTATAGGTCAGAATGGCTGGCCGATGAGGCAGTGGAAAGCGGCGGGCGAAAAGGGAGCTGAGCGTCATCGAAGAACGGGAGATGAGCTTGGCGCCGCAAGAAGAAGGGCTGGCACACCAAGGGAGGGAAGAGACGGACGAGCAGCCTTCGGTGGATAGTGGAGATCTATCGTCACCGAAAGAATCCCAAAAGTAGTGCTTCTTACTAGGCGATCTGCAAAGAAAGCCGCACTTGAACCAGCCGCATGAGAGAGACGCGTGCTAATGGCCACAGAATCGGAAACAGGAAACTCCGAATTTCGCAAATCTCGTATTGTATATCGCGACGGAATACATGGTTAACAAGAACAGAGGG